>Ga0209539_1001031_pt1 | contig 15425 bp, 18 predicted proteins | sample BarGraNGADG00312_2_FD_184499 | JGI IMG/M metagenome (GOLD analysis project Ga0209539, IMG submission 184499) | Arctic peat soil microbial communities from Barrow, Alaska - Barrow Graham LP Ref core NGADG0011-312 (SPAdes) (version 2) | ecosystem: Environmental > Terrestrial > Soil > Wetlands >... | reverse complement strand
TATGGTACTATGTCTTGCATAGTACCATATTTAATATATATATTTGCATCACCTACTTCAGTGTAATGAAAGGTACCTTACAGATACTAATTGAACAAAAAGTAGTCAACATAGATTTTTAAACTTTTTAATTGAAGCAAAAATGAACATAGACAACTCCAAAGCACAAATGAGGAAAGGCATCCTGGAGTATTGCATACTTCTGATCCTCTCCAAAAAACCGCTGTATGCTTCTGACATCATCAGTGAGTTGAAAGCAGCGCAGATGATTGTTGTGGAGGGTACACTTTACCCATTGCTCACCCGGCTGAAAAATGACGAATACTTGTCTTACCGTTGGGAAGAGTCTCTGCAGGGTCCGCCACGCAAATATTACGAACTGACACCGATCGGTGCAACCTTCCTTGCAGAACTGGAAATTTCCTGGTCTGAATTGGTGGAGGCTATCCAACAGTTGAAGGTGAATGACGAAAGTAAAAAAGAAAAAAATTGAAACAATAACAACCAAGATAAACAACAAGAAAATGAAAAAGACATTGACTATCAACCTGAGCGGATCCGTCTTTCACATAGACGATGATGCTTATGAAAAACTCCACGAGTACCTGAATAAAATCAATGGACGCTTTGGCAACGATAAAGATGCCAAGGAGATCGTTGAGGATATTGAGTCCCGTATCGCAGAACTCTTTACGAGTAAATTGAAAGACGGTGATGAGGTGATCAATATTTTGCATGTCGATGAAGTAATCACTATCATGGGCACCCCGGAAGCCATCTCAAATGAGGAGGAGGAAGCTCAGGAAAAGGAAAAGACCTCTGAAAAGAAATACTACAGGATGAAAGGCAGGAGACTCTACCGTGACCCGGAAGACAAGGTATTGGGTGGTGTCTGTAGTGGATTGGGCGCCTACTTCAACATGGATCCGGTCATCATCAGAATCCTGTTTGTAGTGGCTTTCTTCCTGCCAGTTGGAAGCAGTGCGCTCATTTACATTGTCCTCTGGATAATAGTTCCCAAGGCTTTAAGTACTGCACAGAGGCTTGAAATGAAGGGTGAGGTCGTCAACATTGACAACATCTCCAAAACCATTAAAGAAGAGATGCAGGATGTAAAGGAAAATTTTCGTAATTACCGCTCCAACCCGATGTACGCCCAAGGTAGAAGCGGTATGCAAGAGGTCGGAAACGTACTGGTTTCGGTCTTAAAAGTTTTGGGCACCATCCTTCTCGTCATCATAGGCATTCCTTTCTTAATCGTCGGAGCTGTGTTGCTGATTGTGCTGTTTTCCCTGCTTTTTGCCTCACATGAAATTCTGAGCATGACTCCGTTCGATGGTTTCGACCATTTTAGTCACTTCTTTACGCAGGGTTCAACAATGTCCTGGATATGGGTCGGACTGCTGATTGTCATTAGTATTCCGCTGATTATGCTGGTCTATGCAGGAATCAGAATGATCTTCCATATCAAATCAAGCAACCACATTTTCGGGCCTATCATCGGCGGCATTTTCGTGATCGGAATTTTTATCCTGCTCATCAATGGCGGCAGAACCTTCGGAGAATTCAACAAATCAGCGACTATTACCATTCCGGAAAATCTACCAACAAAATCAGACACACTCTATCTTTCTGCAAAACATGGACCAGGGGAAGGCGATCTGGAAGCCTTTACCGATCCTGATTTCAACTTCAACCGTTTCAAAATGGGAACCATGAATGGCAAAGAAATTCTAATAGGCGTTCCCGAGCTGAAGATTGAGGCAAGTCATGGCGGAACGTTTGACCTGGTTATCAATAAGGTATCCAGAGGACTCAACACCAGCAGTGCCAGACAAAATGCTGATGAAATATTGTTTAATTACCAGATAAAGGACTCACTTTTAAATGTTCAGCCCTCGTTTGTACTACCACGCACCTGGCGAAATCAGCGTGTTAATCTTAAACTCACCATCCCGGTAGGAAAAACGATTTTCCTGGATGAATCCCTGAAACCGATCATTCATGACATCAAAAATACCACGGATACTTATGATGACGATATGCTGAACAAATACTGGACGATGAAGACCGATGGTCTGACATTGGTCAACAGGACAGTTCCAAGCGTTAAACCCGCAAAAAAATAAACCATGAACTTCTTTTATCGGATTGGCATCGTTATCGCCATGCTGCTTTCATTCCTTTCCTGATTTACCTACTTCGCTTTCTCCAAATCGATGATTGATATGATGAATATGAACCTGGATGAGGAGGGAAAGAAGATTACAGGTGATTTTCAGGAGCTGAGACTGCTGATCTACAATTCTGACAAAGCAAAAATCAGGTCAACGGATATTCTCTGGATACATCGGACAGCACTTCGCAGCCGGTTTCAGTAACCAGAAGCGTATGTTCGAATTGGGCTGAGAGCCTGTCATCAACGGTGCGCGCAGTCCAACCGTCCAGCTGGTCAACTTTTACACGGGGTTTCCCCTCGTTAATCATCGGTTCGATGGTGAAAATCATTCCAGGCTTCATCTTCGGACCGCTGTTTTTTCTGGCCGCATGATCCACCTGAGGATCTTCGTGAAAGTCAATTCCAACGCCATGGCCGCAGAATTCATACACGACGCTGAATCCCTGCGAAGTAGCGTACCTGTTGATAAAATAACCAATGTTGCCGAAATAATTTCCCGGGAAAACCTGCTGGATACCAAGGTTCAGACACTGTTTGGTGGCTTTGATGAGTTTTTCAGCACCTGGCGTGACCTGTCCAACGGTAAACATTCTACTGGTGTCACCATAATATCCATCGAGAATGGTGGTCACGTCCACATTCAGGATGTCTCCTTTCATTAATATCGTGGAGGAAGAAGGGATCCCATGACAAACTACTTCATTCAGGGAAATGCAGCAAGATTTCGGGAAACCGTTATAGTCGAGCGTAGCCGGGATGGCTCCTCTTTCAACCATGAACTGATGAATCAAACTATCGAGGTATTCAGTTGAAACTCCCTCTTTCACAAAGGGTTCGATATATAATAGCGTCTCTCCGGCAAGTTTCGAACTTTTCCGTATGCCTTCAATCTGCTCAGCGGTTTTGATGATGATGTTCATGGGCTCAATTTTCCGCAAAGTTATAGCTATTATTCAAAAGAGCAAGCGGTTGATAAAAGCTACCTTCTCTTCCATCGGCATGAATCCATCCAGCCAGTGAATCTCGAAACCCTCTCGTTCCATCTTCCGGAACCAGGTCAACTGTCGTTTGGCAAACTGGTGTATAGCGATATTAAGTCTCTCAAACATCTCCTCCCGGGAAAGCTCCCCAATGAGATACAGTGTTACGTACTTATATTCCAATCCGTAATAAGTCAGCTGGTCTGGCGTTAAACCGCTGTCTAGCAAACCCTTCACCTCTTCGATCATCCCTTCATTCAATCTTTGTTTTAACCTTGCAGTGATGCGTTCCCGACGGGTATCCCGGTCGAACCGTACCCCGACAATCAGGGAATTGATGGTAGGAAATTCAAAATTGAGGTCCGGATGAATCAACAGGTATTCTTCTATTTCGATGGCACGGATGGCCCTGTTTTTTGTTTCGGTGTCACTGGAGTTATGGACAGTCTTGTAGTCTTTGAGTATCCTGGTAAGTTCTTCGAGTGATAATTGGGATAGTTCCGCTCTTCTGGACTTGTCGGAAGGAACCTGGGTGAGTTGATAGCCCTTCAAAACAGCTTCGAGATACAGTCCGCTGCCGCCGCAGAATACCGGAAATTTTCCTCTGGCGCGGACATCATCGTAGGCCGTAATAAACTGGCGCTGAAACTCAAAGACGTTGTACTGTTCACCTGCATTAGCGATATCGACCAGATGGCAGGGCACTCTTACCCCTTCTACTATATAATCTGCCAGATCCTTGCCTGTACCAAGGTCCATCCCCCTGTAAATCTGTCTCGAGTCGGCCGACAGAACTTCTCCGTTCAGGTGGTGCGCCATCTGAGCGGCCAGCTGGGTCTTGCCGGTGGCGGTTGGACCGAGAATTGTCAACATGTCATAATTTATCATCACAGCATCCCAAATTTAATTTTTTTGCACGCTCGGCCCTTCGACAGGGACCGGGAAGGCACACGCCCCACACGCTCCACATGCTCCACACGCTCCACACGCTCCACACGCTCCACACGCTCCACACGCTCCACACGCTCCAGCGGATTTGCAATCCGCTGGTAAAACTTTGGCCAACGGATTGCAAATCCGTTGGAGCGAGTTGGAGCGAAGAAACGGCCGCAGCGCAAACATTTCAAACATTTCAAACATTTCTTGTTCCCTTTTATTACTTTTGTGGCGTATGAAGACAGCATTTCAGCAGCACATCAACATCCGCAACAAAAGGGCGAGTTTCGACTACGAATTTATCGAAAAATTCGTTGCCGGGATCGTTCTGCTTGGCACGGAAATCAAATCTATCAGACTTGGTAAGGTTAGCATGAACGATGCTTACTGTCATTTTGTGGATGGTGAAATGCTGATTAAGAATCTCTCGATTTCGACATACGATTTTGGCACATGCAATAACCACGAGGTCTTACGGGAACGCAAACTGCTGCTTAATAAAAAGGAACTTCGCAAAATGGAACGTAAAGTAAGAGAAAACGGGTTGACGATTATTCCCATTCGGCTTTTTCTCAACGACAAGGGACTTGTAAAAGTTGAGATTGCGTTGGCCAAAGGAAAACACTCTTACGACAAAAGATCCACACTCAAAGATAAGGATGCACAGAGAGAGATGGACCGACACGAAAAATATTAAAGATATTTTTCGATCTTATCGAATCCGATCATAGTGATGCCCAGCTTCTTCCACTGTTTATAGGGAAGAGGAATTGTTGGTAATTCCTTAATGGCATCTTCAAAGACAAACACCTTGTATCCCAATTCGGCTAATCCGCAGACGGCTTTATCCACACAAACATTCGTAGTAACGCCATAAACGAATACTTTTTCAGGTTTGATAAGATTAAGTATTCTTGTCGTATAAGGATTTCCCTCAAAAACATCGAACGCGTCCTTTCTGATGACGATATTTCTGTATTGGTTGGCATTGGCCAGCTGAGGGAGAATAGCCAGATGGGTCATCCAGTCGACAATGGCCGGTAGATGAGGCTTGGTCTCTTCGATAAATTCGGCACCTCTTGTACCTGCCATACAGTGTTCCGGGAAGGTGGTGATATAGTCGGGGTTGGGTGATAATTCGTTCGAATTGATCAGATGGAAATCGCAGGTGTTGATTACCCTGATATGATTTTCCTTCGCAAAATTTGTGATTTTCTTCAGGGCGGGCTTCAGTTTTTCGGCACCTTTGACATACAATTTCCCGGTAGGTTCGATGAAATCAATCTGTGTATCTACATTCCAAAAAAGAATACCCTCATGCATGTCTTAAAAATTTACCAAGAAACCCGCTCAATAAGTAAGCGGGTTTCTTAATCTATTATTAAATAATGATCTCATCCTGATGTTCATCGTAATACTTTGATCCAAGAAAGCTCATTGAATTCATCTCTACGATTTTAATCTTTTTTCGATATTTCCATCGCCATTTACAGACTTTGGAAAAGATAAAACCTCTGGTCAGAAAGGCTCCCACAAACGGGTGGAGCTCAATAGTAAGGCTCTTTTTCTGCAGTTCTTCGAAAATATAACGTACTCTTTGTTCGATTTCCTCAATGAAAAGCAAAGTTGGTGTTACCTTACCTGTTCCTTTGCAAACGGGGCAATTTTCCTCCGTCTCGATGGCCATCTCCTGTCTGACACGTTGCCGTGTAATTTGCATCAAACAAAATTTACTCAATGGGAGTATATTGTGTTTGGTTCTGTCGGAAGACATAACTTCCTTCATTTTATCGAAAACTTTCTGGCGGTTCTCGTTACCGTGCATATCGATAAAATCGATCACGATGATACCACCCATATCACGAAGCCGCAATTGACGTGCGACTTCTTCGGCGGCTGCCAGATTGACCTCTAAAGCGTTTGTTTCCTGATCACCTGTTTTTGAGCGGTTTCCACTGTTAACGTCGATGACGTGAAAAGCTTCGGTGTGTTCAATGATCAGATAAGCGCCACTTTTAAAGGAGACTGTTTTTCCAAAAGATGCTTTAATTTGTTTATCAATTCCGAAATACTCGAAGATTGGCATTTTACCGTTGTAATACTTGACAATCTTTTTCTTTTCAGAATCGATGGTACCCACATACTCTTTTGCGTCGGCTGCTGCATCTTCATCGTTGATGTAGATGTTCGTGAAATCGTTGTTGTAAACATCTCTGATCTGTGAGATGGTACGGTCCGTTTCACCTAAAACCAGTGAAGGGACGACTTGTTTCTCCATTTTGTTGAGTGCATTTTCATACTTTGCAATCAGTCGTCGTAATTCCTGGTCCAGCTCTGCTACCATTTTTCCTTCAGCCGCGGTCCGAACGATCACCCCATAATTCCTGGGACAGATGCTCTGGATTAATTTTTTCAGACGGGTCTTTTCTTCCGTCGTTTCAATTTTCTGAGATACAGATATTTTGTCACTAAAAGGCACCAATACCATGTTTCTTCCTGCCACCGACAATTCTGATGTCAATCGTGGTCCCTTGGTAGAAATAGGTTCTTTGGCAATCTGCACCAAAATGGTTTGACCGGCTTTAAGGACCTCAGAAATCTTGCCATCTTTGTTGATATCGGGTTCCGGATTAATTTTCGGAAACGGTGACATCTTTAACTTCCTGGCGGCAGCCAATTTGAGGAACTTGTTGAGCGTCTGGAACTGTGGTCCCAAATCCAAATAATGTAAGAACGCATCTTTTTCGTAGCCCACATCAACAAAAGCAGCATTTAAACCCGGCATGATCTTCTTTACCTTTCCAAGATAAATATCTCCTACTGCAAATTTAACATCGTTACTTTCCCTGTTGAGTTCTACAAGTCTTTTGTTTTCGAGTAAAGCAATTTCGACATGAGAGGACGATACTTCAATAATCAACTCATTGCTCATGTTCTTTACTCATTTATGTTTATACAAACTATAAAATACAACAAACCTAAAGTGCATAAGCACTTTAGGTTTTGTATTTTTTACGCAGGCGTTACAAAAAGCCTACTTTTTCTTTTTGTGGCGATTCTTCCGTAAACGTTTTTTACGCTTATGGGTAGCCATTTTATGTCTCTTTCTCTTCTTACCGCTTGGCATATCAATGTTTTTTTTGAAAATAAAATTACTTCACGTTGTTTTTAACGCGACCTACGAATGTCTTAGCAGGTTTGAAAGAAGGGATGTTGTGCTCAGGGATGATGATGGTTGTATTACGTGAAATGTTACGAGCTGTTTTTTCGGCACGTTTTTTCACGATAAAACTACCGAAACCACGAAGATAAACATTGTTGCCTTCGGCCAGTGAACCTGAAACGGTATCCATAAATGCCTCAACTGCTTTTTGTACAGTAAGTTTCTCAATACCTGTGCTCTTAGAAATCTCGTTTACGATATCTGCTTTAGTCATTGCTAAAAATTTAATAATTTGACTTAATTTTTAATTAACGCTATATTTGTTCTAATTTTCTTTCTGATTTGGTGCACAAATATATAGCTTTTGAATGAACTAATCACATATTAGTCAATAATTTTTGTTCCTAAATTGATTTTTTATTAAAAACACAAAAATTTGGATGAATATCGTAAAGCCCTGACTGCTTGGTACAAGGGCAACAGGCGCGAATTGCCGTGGCGGGAAAGTCATGATCCATACGAAATTTGGGTTTCTGAGGTTATCCTGCAACAGACCCGTGTAGGCCAGGGAATGGATTATTATCACAATTTTTTGCTTGCTTTTCCAGACGTGAACAGTCTGGCTTTGGCACCAGAAGAGGCAGTGTTAAAAGTCTGGCAAGGGCTGGGTTATTATTCACGGGCAAGGAATATGCACCATGCTGCAAAAACGATTCTTTCCATGCATGAGGGCAAATTTCCGGGTGAATATGATTCTATCCGTAATCTGAAAGGGATTGGTGACTATACAGCCGCAGCCATTGCCTCCATTGCATTTGACCTTCCTTATGCTGTTGTTGATGGAAACGTGTACAGGGTTCTTTCGCGCCTATTCGGCGTATCGACTCCGATCGACTCACCGGCAGGAAAGAAAGAATTTTACGCTTTGGCGCAGATGTTGCTCGACACTAATCACCCCGGCGACTTCAACCAGGCCCTTATGGAGTTCGGCGCTATCCAGTGCATTCCCGGTAGGCCGGACTGTGAAAATTGCAGGCTATCACAAAAATGTTATGCCTTTTTTAATCAATCTATTACAGATTTTCCTATTAAGATAAAACAGGTCAGGCAAAGAGAAAGGTTCCTGAACTACCTTTGCATCAGCTGGCACGGCAAGATCATTCTGGAAAAGCGGGGAGACAAGGATATCTGGCGCAACATGTATCAGTTTCCGCTGATTGAAACGCCTCTGGCGGTGTCCCCAGAAGAGATAATCCACAGTTCTGAATGGCAGTCGCTCCTGAGCAATCATACTTTCACCATTGAAACGATTTTCCCGGAGAGGATACATATATTAACGCATCAGCGATTGTTGATCAGATTCTTCCTGATAAGTATGGATGGAGATGATTTGCCGGACGGGATGATTGCAGTGGAGAAATCAGCTATTGCAAAATTCCCGGTACCAAAACCAATTGAGCTCTTTTTGCAGCAGATGGGTTACTGAATAATTTTTATCTTTGATCGATTTTGAATTGTCATCAATTTTCAGTAACTTACGAATACAATATAAACTATATACTTATGTCAGTCAACAAAGTTATTTTAATTGGGAATGTCGGGAAGGATCCCGAAATCAGGCACCTTGACAGCAACGTATCAGTTGCATCCTTTTCATTGGCCACTTCTGAGGTTTACAACAACAAAGCAGGTGAAAAAGTCACTCAAACCGAATGGCACAACATCGTTTGCTGGCGTAATCTCGCCAACGTTGCCGAAAAGTTCATCCATAAAGGAAGTCAGGTTTACATCGAGGGTCGCATCCGTTCCCGCACCTACGATTCTAACGATGGGGTCAAGAAAACTGCCTATGAAATCTATGCAGACGAAGTAAGACTGCTGGATAAAAAGGCTAGCTCAACGAACCAGGCTACTGAGAATCCAGCCATAGAGGCCAGTAAATCAGTGAATGAACCACAGACGCCAGCAGGCTATCCGGATCAGGGCAATACGCCCGATGATCTTCCATTCTGATCACCAATTTTCCTGAATTGGAAACAAACATTGCGACTTCCACCAGAGCCTTGTTGGGTAACATTGAATTTTTACCCATTACATTCGATGCCCTTTCTGGGCTTTTGGTGTTAATTGTATTATTAGGGTTATCAGCTATGATTTCGGGTTCTGAGGTAGCCCTATTTTCTCTGGAACCCAATGATATTGAATCACTTAAATCCAGTAAAAAACGCTCTGCCCAGCTCATTCTAAGACTACTGTCCAACCCGGAACAACTGCTTGCATCACTTCTGGCAGGTAACAATTTCATCAACATCGCGATCGTTCTGCTCGCCTCCCATATTTCCAGCACATTGATCAGCTTTGGTGATTCCAAAACATTTGAGTTTGTTTTCCAGATTGTTATCATCACTTTTCTGCTGCTGCTCTTTGGTGAGATCATACCAAAAGTTTATGCCGCGCACTATCCGAAAACATTCGCATTGAGGATGGCCCCGTTTGTCAGTTTCCTGGGAAAGGTCACTAAACCAATAAATTACATCCTGATCGGTTCAACATCTTTCGTTAACAGGAGAATGAACAAACACAGGAGGGTATTGTCAATAGATGAGATCTCCAAGGCCCTGAAACTTGCTAAACACGAAGACTTGTCGGACGACAAGGAGATTCTGGAGGGTATCGTCAAATTTGGTTCAAAAAGTGTCAATGAGATCATGCATTCCCGTCTGGACATGGTTGTCATTGATTTCAAATCCAATTTTCAGGAAGTTCTTGAAAAAGTCAGGGAGGCCGGATGTTCCCGCATTCCTGTCTTTGCCGCTACACTGGACGATATAAGAGGCATTTTATACATCAAAGACCTGCTGCCACATATTTCCAAGGGAATTTCATTCAAATGGCAGCAGTTGATCAGACCTCCTTTCTTCATCCCGGAGACCAAGAAAATTGATGATCTGCTGGAAGAATTTCAAAAATCAAAGGTGCATTTGGCGATTGCGATAGATGAATTTGGAGGAACGTCAGGCCTGGTTACACTTGAGGACATTCTCGAGGAGATTGTCGGAGACATCAGCGACGAATTTGATGAGGAAGAGAAATTCTTTACCAGACTCGGACCGGACGAATATTTATTTGACGGTAAGGCATTGCTGAATGATTTCTACAAAATTGTTGATTGTGAGGATGATATCTTCGATAATAACAAAGGTGATGCGGATACACTCGCCGGACTTATATTGGAACTTACTGGAGAATTCCCTCAGCTTCATGAGGATATTCCATGCAAGAACTTTATTTTCCATGTTGAAGCCATCGATCAGAGAAGGATAAAAGAGATCAGGGTATTGGTAAAACCGATAGCTGAAAAAAAACAAACCCACTGATGTTTATTTTTAGAATCCCATCGCTTGTCTTTATACTAGTCCTCTCACTGTCCTCCTGCAAAAAAGAGCAGTCGCCAAAACCCAGGGGATATTTTCGGATTACATTCCCGGATAAAGTATATGTACCAATGAACAAGCCCTTATCTTATGATTTTCTCGTGCCGGGCTATGCTTTTATCACACCCGATCTGCTGAGTCCAGATCAAAAGGAGTGGGTCACAGTGGAAATACCGGGAAATCACGCCCAGATTCATATTAGCTACAAAAAAATTGACCACAATCTCCCGCAACTGATCGAAGAGTCGAGATCCCTGGTGTACAAACACGCACAAAAAGCCAGCTCAATTGAAGAACAGGTTTTCATCAACCGTGGTAAGAGAACATTCGGAACGCTTTATACCCTGAAAGGTAATGCGGCTTCTCCGATGCAGTTCTACCTCACAGACAGCGTGACCCATTTTATCAGGGGAGCACTGTACATTAAAGAGGTACCCAACTACGATAGCCTGCGGCCAGTCATACAATTCCTGTCTCAGGACGTTATCAAAATGATCGAATCCACTGAATGGAAAAAATCAAATGGGAATTAAGTTCATAGAAGACACCTCAGAGGGTAGACTGGGATTCTGGGAGATCAATGAGACCACAGATCAGCTGATGTTATTGCTGAGACCAAGCGAAGATGAACTTGATAGCTACCTGCCCTTCAGAAATGAACTAAGGAGAAAAGAGTGGCTGGCAGCCCGGTTACTCCTGAAACAAATGATCGGAAGCAATTCATCCATCACTTACGACCCTACCGGGAAACCACTGCTACAAGGTTCGTCCGGACATATTTCCATTTCACATTCCGCCAATTGTGTGGTGATCTATTATTGTCATCAACTTCAGCCCGGAATTGATATCGAATTGATTACCCGAAATGTAGAACGGGCAGCGAGGAAATTTCTCTCCCCTGAAGAATTAAACGACTGTACTTTCAACGGATTGCTTTCCAACAGGGAGCTCATGCTGCGCTGGTGCGCCAAAGAGGCTGTTTTTAAAATGGTTCCATATACCAATATTGACTTTGCCAGCCAGATACTTTGTGAAGCCAGTCCATTGAATGCATCCCAAGGAGGATTGACAGCAATTTTCATAAACAAGGAAGCCAGACAAAATATCCGGCTTCATTACCGCCTTGTAGGCGAAATGTTAATGGTCTGGGGAATCTATTTAACCTGAATATCGAACATTTTTTTCTCTCCGATAAATCCTTCCAGACAATCGCCGATCGCTACCGGACCAACACCTGCAGGAGTACCCGTGTAAATAAGATCACCAATCTTGAGTGTTACATATTTTGAGACATACTCGATGATGGTATCGAAAGGAAAAATCATAAGTTGTGAATCGCCCGACTGGACTACTTCTCCATTTCGTTTCAAAGAGAAAAGTATTTTCCCCAAATCGCCAATCTCTTCTCGGGAAAGAAATTTACCCAGAACAGCAGAGGAGTCGAATGCTTTGGATTTTTCCCACGGCAAACCCTTTTCAATCAGATGTCTTTGTACATCCCTGGCTGTAAAGTCAATACCGATCCCGATTTCATCATAATATCTGTGAGCAAATTTAGCTTCGATATTCTTACCTAACCTGCTAATTTTAATGACCAGTTCAATCTCATGATGGATTTCTTTAGAGAAATCAGGTAGGAAAAATGGTTTATTATCCTTCAAAAGAGCTGAATCCGGTTTCATAAAAAATACCGGTTCAGTGGGAACATCATGGTTGAGTTCCTGGGCATGTTTAACGTAATTACGGCCTATGCATATTATTTTCATGGTAATTTCTTTGATATTATAGTTTTTGGTTCATCGCGCGCAGTTTGATCTCGGTCAGGACTTTCTTGGTATACAATGGAAACTCACCATTCATGATCCAGTTGTAATAGGAAGGTTCTTCTTTCAGCAGTTTCTCAACAGATTTTCCTTTGTGCTTGCCGAAATTGATAACTTCCACCTCATTTTCATCGTAAACAATCCTGCCAGCATAATCCACGTTCCTGTCGAAAGAAGAGAATTCCGAAAGATGATTGATTTCATTCACAACGGGAACGATTACTTTGCCGCCTTCCTCAAAGGTTGCACCTTCATATCGTTCAAGCTGAGCCTGCAATACTTCATAAGTGGCACGGGTGTCCGACATAGCGCTGTGGGCATTCTCGAGATCTTTTTGGAGGTAGAATTTGTAAGCAGCGGCCAGTGTTCTCTTCTCCATCCGGTGAAAGATCGTCTGTACATCCACGAATTTCCTTCTCTTCAGATCAATATCCACATCAACGCGTAGAAACTCTTCCGTCAGAAGTGGAATATCGAAACGATTTGAATTGAAACCGGCAAGATCACAACCCTCGATAAATTTCGCCAGATTTCTGGCTTCTTCCCTGAAATGCGGGGCGTCCTTAACATCGGCATCATAAATGTGGTGGATGGCACTCGCCTCTGGTGGAATCGGGATTCCTGGATTGATCAGCAGCAACTTCTCCTCTTCGCGGCCATCCGGGAAAATTTTCAGGAAAGCGACCTCCACGATTCTGTCCGTCACCACATTTATTCCAGTGGTCTCCAGGTCAAGAAATACGATCGGATTTTTTAAGTTAAGTCTCATTAAGCGTTGATCATCATCGGCATCAGCAGCATCAGCACATCCTCGTGTTCAAATTCCTGTTCGGCAGGCAACAACAATCCGGCACGGGAAGGATCTGAAAGCATCATCCTGACATCTGTAGAGGTCATATTGGCAAGGATTTCAATCAGGAAAGTAGATTTGAACCCAATTTCCATTTCCTGCCCATCGAAATCACACTTGATTTTCTCAACTGCGGAGATGGCAAAATCGATATCCTGCGCCGATACTATCAGCTCTGAAGCAGTTAGTTTCAGCCTGACAAGGTTACTGGCCTGGTTGGCAAAAACGGAAACACGGCGTAGTGTATTGTAGAACTCAGCCCTGTCAATCAGAAGTTTATTAGGATTATTGGTGGGAATTACTGAATTATAGGCGGGGTATCTTCCTTCCACCAAGCGGCAAACCATCTTAAATCCAGTCAGTTGGAAGATGGCATTCTTTTCATCAAATTGAAGAATCACATCAAGTTCCTCCCTCGGAAGAAGGTTTTTCAACAAAGAAGCGGGTTTCTTTGGCAGGATAAATGACGATTCGGTTTCGGATATCGCGTCGGTACGCTTATATCTCACCAATTTGTGCGCATCAGAGGCAACGAAAGTCATCCCGATAGGGGAAATCTCAATATTTATCCCATTCATCACCGGACGAAGCTCATCGTCAGCCGTGGCAAACAAGGTCTTATTGATCCCGTTCAGCATCACATCGTGGGGAACATTTATGGAAAAATGCTCCGGATTTAATGAAGGCTGGTTAGGAAATTCCTCCCCGTTTTGTCCGGGAATGGAGAATTTACCATTGGCAGAAAGAATGCTCATTCCCATGGTGTCTGCATCCAGCTGGAAGGACAATGGCTGCTCAGGAAATTCTTTAAGTGTTTCCAGGAGAATTTTTGCCGGGAGGGCAACCAGACCATCATCTTCAGACTGATCGAGTTCCATTGTGGTAATAAGTGTTGTTTCCAGATCGGAAGCAGTCACTGAGAGGGACTTTCCTTCCAGACTGAATAGAAAATTATCCAGAATTGGTAAGGTATTCTTACTACTTATCACCCTGCTAATAGCATTTAGGTGCTTAAGCAATTCGGTACTTGAAACGACAAACTTCATTTTCTATGCTGATTTAATTGATTACGCCATAAAGTTACGAATATACAAACATAAACGCATAATTTTGCCCAAACTGAACATTTTTTCGTTAAGCATTTTTAACTTTCACTTTCTCATTTTTCCTTTTCCGCGACCACGAAAATAGTACCCCGCCCAAAATGATCAGCAAAAGCGGGAGCATCAGGTTCATCCATTTGATGAGCGAGCCCTGATTACTGACCCTCACCTTATCCAGCAACCTGAGTTGCCACGATTTACCTCTCAGGCTTACCAGTGAAGCATCATCGCTCATAAATTGCACCAGATTGTAAAAGAAATCGCGGTTGCCAAATGTAATTTTTGAAACACGATCATACCCTAACGGGGATATTGCCGGCTCCTTTCCGGCCGTCCGGCTTACCTTATTGGAAAGCAGTCCTCCGTCAGAGAACACAGCCATCTGCGTCGCCGTACTACCCGTAACCAGTTGAAAACCAGCGGGCATCCCCAGCTGGTCTGTCATCCTGTTTCGGAAAACAGAACTGAATTTTCCTGCCAGTAAGATTCCTACCATCAGATTCGAACGGTTAAAAAACTCTCGCGAAGGAACTACATCTATCATCCTTAGACTCACTTGCATAGGAGCTTCATTTTTGCGTGAGAAGGATGAAGAGCCAAGCAATACACTCTTTTTTACATCAGGATTCTCGCCAACAGTATCCATTGAACTCAGAAACTCAGCAGCAACCGGATTGACATTTCTTCCGACCGGATGCGACTGCAGCGGATGCAGCAAGGGTGAAAAATACCATTGCGCCAGAGAATAATTGGGCGTTGCACCAATGGGAGCAGTGTTTACTCTAATCTTCAGACACTCGGCATCCTGAATCAGATCATAGTTCAAACGCACTCCATAGTGGTACAGCTGATCACTCAGGTTCAGATCAACCGGCAAGGCAAGCGTCGTCATACCTTCCGAAAGGCTGTCCAGACTCACTCTTACGGGATCTATCAGCCAGATCATCTTGCCACCTT
>Ga0209539_1001028_pt1 | contig 15449 bp, 11 predicted proteins | sample BarGraNGADG00312_2_FD_184499 | JGI IMG/M metagenome (GOLD analysis project Ga0209539, IMG submission 184499) | Arctic peat soil microbial communities from Barrow, Alaska - Barrow Graham LP Ref core NGADG0011-312 (SPAdes) (version 2) | ecosystem: Environmental > Terrestrial > Soil > Wetlands >... | reverse complement strand
CCCCGCCGGTGAACGCGAGCTCCGGGCCTCAGCCTACAACACGGCAGGCGCCGTACTGGCCGATGTAACCACCAGATACCAGTCGGAGGGCGGGGGGGTACCCAGCACCGCGCCAGTACCCCAAGCAAGCAGCACCCCTACTTCGACTGAAGAAAAGGGCAATGACCAACAACAGGAATCACCCCAGAGTACGACCAACTACTTCGGCGGGGTATCCCTGAGCACGTACACGAACAGCGCTTGGAGGTTCAGCATCTCCTATCCTGCTGGATGGACAAAAGAAGAAAACACTGTCGATTACGGATACAGGGTCAAGTGGTGGAGCCCGGACAGGCAGCTCTATTTCCTTGTGGATTCCAGCACGCCCGACGCGGACGTCTCAACCACCGCGCGGGACCTGAACAGCAAACGTCAGGGCCAGCCGGGGTATACGCTTGACCAGATAACGGTGAATACTTTTCATGGGCATCCGGCGTGTATCTACGAGTTCTCTGCCAACTCGATAGAAGACGATTTCTTCAAAGGTACCCAAGTCAAGAAATACGACTACTTCATCAACGGGCCGGTCCACGGTTATGCCGTCCTTCTGGGTGCCAGGCCCGGGACCTTAGATATCAATCTCCAGAGCTGGCGGGATAGGATAGTCGAGACTTTTCAGCCGGATATCTAGGTACTTCGGGCCGAAAGGTGCGCTCCCGACAGGGGCGATATCCGTAGCGATTGGTTTTTTCTTATCCAACCGTAATATTCCCGCGCTTTGGCACTCTTACTATCTAGATGGAGTCATCGCAGAGGCGCGAAAGGCAATACTCCTGGAGCTGACTGATGGCGCGCAAAGCTGAAGATAATGAAGCTTGCATAGAGAACGATTGCAGGGTACTTTATTTGCATTGTGGCAACAGCGGCACCCCTGAACACCCGGGAGGCAGCACTGTGTCTGTCTACTGTATCAAATGCGGCCAGAAAACAAGCGGAAACAAGTTCTGTCCGCATTGCGGTGCGGTTAACCCGTATGCGGAAGAAACGTCGGAGATCGAAGTAGCACGTGGCAAGAGCGACACGGTCCTTCACGGACAGCGTAACGCGGAACCACGAGCGGGCTCAGATTCCGAGGGCGCCACGCCGGGAACTGTGATGATCCCCAAAAAGGACAAGTCCCACCCACCCTCCTTCGGGCGTTACCGGGTCCTAAGAGAAGTGGGGCGGGGTGCCATGGGAGTGGTCTACCTGGCCCGGGACGACAAGATAGGCCGCAACGTGGCCATCAAGGCCCTGGACATAGACAGAAGGCTCCCCGAGGACCAGAAGGAAGAGATAAGGAACCGCTTCGAGAGAGAGGCCCGTGCGGCGGGCATGCTCTCCCAGGAGAACATAGTCACCGTCTACGACGTGGGAGAAGAGGACGGGGTCCCCTACATAGCCATGGAATACCTGGAGGGTGCCACCCTGACCGAGGTGGCCCATGACAGCCCCCTTTCCATCCCCCAGGCCAAGAGCGTGATAGCCCAGGTCCTCTCAGCACTCTCTTATGCCCACGGACACGACGTGGTGCACCGGGACATCAAGCCGGACAACATATCCCTGCTCCCTGACGGGCGGGTGAAGGTGGCAGACTTCGGGATAGCACGCATAGCCTCTTCCTCCACCATGACCCAGGTGGGCCAGGTGATGGGGACCCCCGGCTACATGAGCCCGGAGCAGGTAAAGGGAGAGGTGGTGGGACCCCCGAGCGACATATTCTCAACCGGGGTCCTCCTCTACGAGCTCTTAACGGGCACCGCTCCCTTCTCCAGCACATCGGCTACCAGCGTCATGTACAAGATAGTGCACGAGGAGCCCCGTCCTCCCCACCTGATAAACCCCGGGGTGCCCCCCAACCTGGAGGCGGTGATAGCCCGGGCCACAGCCAAGAACCCGGCGGCCCGCTATTCGAGCGCCTCCGAGATGAGGCAGGACATAGAGAGCGGGGCCGCCCCGGAGACCGCGTCCATGCCCTCTGCCGAGGGCACCATGCTCAGGGGTGCCCCCCTGGAGCAGGCCATGCCCCCTTCGGCCATGGCCCCCTCCCCTTCCCTTGCGGCCCAGCCTGAGAAGAAGAAGCACACCGGGCTGTGGGTGGGGATCGGGGCCGGAGCCCTGCTCCTCGTGGCGGGAGTGGTGGTTTTGGTATTCCTGGTCATTATTCCCATGTTGAAATTCTCACTCTCCATCAAGAGCCCTACCGCCCGGGCCAAGGTGTCCAATCCCATGCACGTGGCCATCTCGGTGAGCGACCCCTCCAAGGTGGAACGGGTGGAGCTCTACGTGGACGGAACACAGCAGAAGTCCCTCACCGCCACTCCCTATGAAGCCGACCTGGACCCCGGCCCCGCCGGTGAACGCGAGCTCCGGGCCTCAGCCTACAACACGGCAGGCGCCGTACTGGCCGATGTAACCACCAGATACCAGTCGGAGGGCGGGGGAGGAACCCCACCCGGAGGTACCGGCAACTACAAGACCGACGTCGTGACTCAGATAAACGAGGCGGGAACGATAGACAATGCGTTGGTCCAGTACGCCAACCAGATAAACGAACAGTACCTGGACCAGAGCTACATACCACCCAGCTTCCTCGAGCAGACGAAAGCGATGACAGCAAGGGCGAACCAGTTAGTCGCTACCGTTAACTCGATGAATCCGCCCGCAGACCTCCAGGACGTTCACGCACAACTTGTCAGGTTGAGTGGTTACCTGCAAGCCCGGGCCGCGGCGATACAGGCGGGATGCCAGTCGTTCGTCGACCAGGGAAAGGGCGGTCCTTTCGTCTCACAGTTCGGGGCCGGCCAGCAGCCGAAAGTGAGTTTCAGGGCGGAATGGCCTCCGTTCCTGAACCTCTGCAGGTCAAAGGGTTTGAGTGTTTAGCAGGGAGTCGGATGTATAGACGTGGAATCGCGGGTCACAAGACCCATTGAGATAGGTAGACAAGGGATTTTATGACGGTCAAGACGGACAAGAAGCTGGCGGCAGGCGTCAGGAAGGGGCAGCCGGAGTCTTTCGATGCGTTGTATGAGGTGTACAAGCTTCCGATATTCAACTTCATCTATCAGATGGTGGGAGATGTCGAAGAAGCGAAAGACCTCACGCAGGAGAGCTTCGTCGCTATCTACCAGGTGCTGTCAGAGAAACGGAAAGTAGATAACCTCAAGGCTTATCTCTACACCGTAGCCAGGAACAAGGCGCTGCTGCAGCTGCAAAGGCGGTCGAGGGAATATGTTGACGACGCACTGCTGGAGCGCATGCCGGACGACAGCTATTACTCGGATCCAGCGCGCGCGGCGAAGAACCGGGGGCAGCAGGCCGACATCGTCAAAGCCCTGCAGATGATGCCGGAGCGGTACAGGGAGGTGCTGGTACTCCGGGAGCAGGCGGGCTTCAGCTACGATCGAATCGCTGAGATGCTGGAGACTAACAAGACGAATGTCGGCGTGATGATCTACAGAGCGAGGGCGAAGTTCAGGGAGATGTACAGAATGCTTCAGGTAACAGAGAAACCAGAATCTAAAGAGTGCGAAAGCATCTTACCTTTGATAAGCACCTGGCTGGACGGCGAGACGACGAGCAAGCAGGAGAAGGAGATACAGGAGCACCTGAGCGATTGCCCCTTCTGCAGGCTCGCTTCGGAGCAGATGGTCGACGCCAACCAGACTTTCCACAGCTTGATACCGCTGGTGGTCCCACTGACTGTCAAAGCGGGACTGATGGCCAAGGTCGGCCTCGCCGGTGTCATACCGACATCGATAGCGGCCGGTGGTGCTTCGATCGCGGGAGGCGCATCGGTAGCCGGAGGTGTAGCCGCGGGGACAGGTGCGGCCGCTGGAACAGGTTCGGCCGCCGGTGCAGGGTCGGCCATGTCGGCTGCGGGTGTGGGGGCCGGGATTGGGACGGCCACGGTGGCGACAGGTCTTTCCGCCAAAGTTGTTGGAGTGGTAGCGGCTGCGTTGATAGCTGCTTCGGCCATTGGCGGGGGCGCTTATGTTGGTATCAAGGAGATCTATAAAAAGCCGGCTGCCACAGTTCAAACCATTCAGAACGAGATAAACGACTTCCTCAAGGGAAAGAGAAGTATTGTGGAAATACCGGCAGCTTTACGCAATCGGGCCGATGATGTCATGGTTGCGGCTCAGCAGTTCCTGAAGAACAAGTTGCCCCAATACAGTTACAAAGACATAAAAGAAACAGCTGCTAGCGGTTCGCTGACCACGATAAGTGTCTCAGGGCTGCAGCCGAAAAGTAGCGAGATCGAGGAGCTCGGAGCATCGACAGACTGTTACCTCAAGGTCGTGAAGGACAACGCGGGTTACCAGGTCGAGCAAATGATGAAAGAGCTGAAGCCCTGACGGGTGGCGCGCACAGCGGGCTGCCCGGAAGTAAGAACGTTAGAGTTAAACCCCGACTAATTCGAACCCTGTTCCTGTGCTTGTGTAGTCCTAAAGCCTCTCGCCGCAGCTGAAGCAGAACGCCGCCTCCGGCCGCTGGACCTCGCCGCATTTCGTGCACGCCTTTTCAGTCGGCCCGACCGGCGCGGCCGGACCTGCTTCCGGCGCAACGGCCGGTCTTGGCGCATCACGAAGAGAGGTGTCAGAGTGCGCGTCGCGTAGAGACGTGTCGGAGTGCGAACGCCTGGGTTCGGTGCTGACGGGTATCTCAGAAGTTACGGGTTCGTCTTTCGAGACCGACCCCACCTCGACAGCCTGCTCGCTGATGAGCGCTACTCCGGGAGCCTGCTGAACGGCAGCAGCTATCTGCACAGGCTCGGCCGGCTTCGGCACCAGGGGCTCTGCCGGGGGCTGTTCATCTTCAACCCTCACGGGCGGTTCCACAGGGAGTTCCGGTCCCGGCGCGGCAGGCGTTTCCTGAACCAGTTCTATCGGCCCTTGGGGAACGGCATCGGCAGTCGCTTCCTTTGCCTGCTCGAATGGCTTATCCTCTGTGTTCTCGGCGACAGCGACGTCCTGCTCCCGCCCTATTTCTTGGACAGGCGACTCGCTATTGAATCCGGTGATCTGCTCGACAACCTCCTGGCCGCAAAGACCGCAAAAGACGGCGTTAGCAGTTATCTCTCCTCCACAGTGCAGGCAGACTATCATCTCGACCGTCCCGGAAACCGTCTCGGGCAGGGGAGCCACATCGGGAGGTTCAGGGATTGCTGCTGAAGGGGAAGCCGTTCCGGCTGGCTCCGGCGAGAGTCCTGATTCTGCGTCCGCGCTGACTGAGTCCGAAACCGGCGCGACTTGCGCGATTATCTTCATACCGCAGTAAGGACAGACGACGCTGCCCGGAGGAGTCTTCATCCCGCATTGCGGGCAAGGAGCACCCTTGGAGACCTGCTTCATCGCCTTTATACGCTGGAGTTCGGCGCTGCTGCTGTCGAGAACCCTCAGGGTATCTTCTATCTCGTTCTTGATCAGTGAGAGTTCGGGCAGCCCGAAATCTTTGTCTTTCATGCAGGAATATGTGCGGACACCCAGCGCCTTGTATAACTCGTCCAGTTTCTTCTGTGCCGCTTTCATGGCCTGCCTGTGCTGGGCCGGGCTTCCTTCCGCTTTGTTGACCGGCATCTCAATCCCTCCTGATACGAAGTGTGTTGCCTGCCGGGCGGGACCTATCTCCGTGTTGCCACCCACATGTTAGCAATCGCGGCCGCCTGACAGCAAATTCGAAGCCTGTTGGCCCTTACTAATATGTATGACCGGGATTCGAGGAAAAGATTACGAGAAGCATGCCACGGTCGATTCACCCACCAGGCTCTGGATCTCTCCAACAGTTCCCGGGCGATCCCAGGTCTCGGCCGACCGGCACATGCGAATCCCGCACCCGGTCAAGAACTCTGGGGATTCATGTAATTTTCCCTTTCGATCGCTCTCTTACATTAACGAGAGGCGTCGAAAAGGCACGGGGGTGCCAAGGAGGTACGGGGACAATGGTTACTCATAAAGCAAAACGCGGTGCCGGGCGATTCAGTACGAAGGTTGCCATAGTCATGGTGATGCTCGCGGCGCTCATCTTGTCTATTCTGATCCCGGTTACCGGACGCGCGGTTGCCGGCACAAGGGCCGGCAGCGATGATCGTCATCGCCTGGGTCGTCTGCTGCCAACATCCCCCGCTCCGGGAAACAGGAAGCTCATGGTGCCGGCGGCGGGACGACCGCTGAGCGCGGCAGTCGATCTCTCGTCACAGCTTCCTCCGATCGGCGATCAGGGACAGCAGGGCTCCTGTGTCGGGTGGGCGACGAGCTACTACTACAAGAGCTGGTCGGAGAAGAAAGAACATCCTTCCTGGGACCTAACGAATTCCTGGTACCAGTACAGTCCGTCATTCGTCTACAACCAGATCAACGGCGGCCAGGACGAGGGTGCTTATTTCGCGGACGCGTTCACACTGCTGGAGAATAGCGGCGACGTGGACATCGCTGAGATGCCGTACGACGATTATGACTATTACACGCAGCCAACCGAGGAGCAGCTCGAGGCTGCAAAGCCATACAGGATTCCCAGCGGATGGGGCTACTTCTGGCAGCATACTGTCTTAGGCCCATACAGCAGGCCGAATGATATCTCGTCGATCAAGGCCTGGCTCAATAGCGGAAAGATGCTGGTTTTCGGGATTCCTGTATACGATGATTTCCCGGACTACGGCTGGAATCCGAGCAAATCCTATTATGACTACGATGGCTGGTCCAGCTACCAGGGCGGTCACGCTGTCTGCATCTGCGGCTACAACGACAACATCAAGCCGTCGGGTGCTGACGCGGATCACAAGGGTGGCTTCCTGATGGTTAACTCCTGGGGCAGTAACTGGAACAATAATGGTTTCGTGTACCTGAGCTATGACTTCGTGAAGCGGTACGTTGACGAGGCATGGTCCATGGGCGACCTCGCCCCCGACGGGCCATCGATTTCGAGACTGAGTACCGGAACAGGCCGTGTCGGTCAGCAGATAACCATTTACGGCAACAACTTCGGCACCCTCAGGCGCTGGGCTGGTGTTACTTTCAATGGGATCCCGGCACAGGCTACCTTTACGAATACCCAGATGACGGCCACGATACCGCCCGGTGCAACTTCCGGCCCGGTAGTCGTTAGAGACTGGACCGGAGCACCGAGTAACCCGGCACAATTCGTGATCCCAGCCTCCTCCTCCATCTTCTACTTCGCTGAGGGGACCTGCCGTCCGGGCTTCGACCCCTACGTCTGCATACAGAATCCCGGAGGCACTGCGGCCAGCGTCACCCTCACCTACATGAAGGGAAACGGGACGACGGCGACCGACCAGGTGAGCGTGCCGCCCAACTCACGCGTGACTGTCAACCCCAAGAACAAGCTCGGGGTCGGCAACGATGCCGCCCACGATTTCTCTGCCAAGGTGGAGTGCACCAACGGACAGCAGATAATCGCTGAGCGCCCCATGTACTTCAACTACAACGGAGTCTGGAGCGGAGGGCACGACGTGGTGGGAGCAACATTCCCCTCCTCCATCTTCTACTTCGCTGAGGGGACCTGCCGTCCGGGCTTCGACCCCTACGTCTGCATACAGAATCCCGGAGGCACTGCGGCCAGCGTCACCCTCACCTACATGAAGGGAAACGGGACGACGGCGACCGACCAGGTGAGCGTGCCGCCCAACTCACGCGTGACTGTCAACCCCAAGAACAAGCTCGGGGTCGGCAACGATGCCGCCCACGATTTCTCTGCCAAGGTGGAGTGCACCAACGGACAGCAGATAATCGCTGAGCGCCCCATGTACTTCAACTACAACGGAGTCTGGAGCGGAGGGCACGACGTGGTGGGAGCCAGGCCGTAAACGTCACGAATCTAAGAAACGAAAAAGAGCGGTTGGTGACATCAAGGAGTGATAATGCGGCGATTCATTACACCCGCCGATATGGTTCTCTCCATTACTATTGTGGTCCTGTCAGCGATCTTCCTGTTGCCCTGCCAGCAAGCGATGGCGGAACAATCATGGACCAGCCTGGACGGGACGGTCGGTCAGTATGAGATAACCACGATGGCATACGATCAAGTCCATGACATCCTGTACGCTGGCGTAGCGCATGCCGGGCAGGCTGTATACGGCGTATGGCGCTGCAGCAATCCCCGTACCACGCCAACCTGGGCCAGCACAGAAGGAGGGATCAGTTCGTTACAGGTCACCACGCTGGCCTACGACGGCACTCATGATGTCCTCTACGCGGGCGCAGCCAACGGTATGTGGCGGTGTAGCAACCCGAGAACATCTCCGGCATCGTGGACGAACGTTGGTGGGGTCGTCGCCAATGGCCAGGTCCTGTCGCTGGCTTACGACGCGGCGCACGATGTGGTCTACGCTGGCACGACCAATCTGCTGACCGGACAATATGTATACAGGTGCAATAACCCTCGGACGGCTCCGACGTGGTCGGGCTTCGGGGCTGGAGTCACTGCCCAGCGTATTCTTTACGACAGTACTCACGATGTCCTGTACACAGGGGCATTCACGAACGGGGTGTATCGATTTGACAACCCGAGCACAGCCCCAACCTCGCATGCAATGGGAGGAGGTCTCTCTTCTTATGCGATCACAGGCCTGGCTTGTGATGAGGTTCATGACATCATTTACGCGTGTGGTTACTCATACGGGAACCCTTCTTTAGAGAGTGCCTGGCGCTGTGCTGGTCCGCGAACGGCTCCAGCATGGACCGACATCGGCGCCATCGGAATAAGGATAAAAGCTCTTGCGTATTCAGGGGCCAGCGATGTTCTTTACATGGGTTCCGACAACGGCGTCGGCCGCTGTGACAACCCACGAACCGTACCCAGTTGGACTTCGACTGGAGGAGATGTATCGGGCGATAATATTGATGCACTGACCTGGGACGCAACGCACGGTGTGCTCTATGCGGGCACCTACTACGATGGCGCCTGGCGCTACGGAAACGTCGTGGCGTCGGTGCTCTACCTCGCGGAAGGCTCCACCAACTGGGGCTTCTCATGCTACATATCCATCGAGAACCCCAACGACCAAGCGGTGCCTGTCTCACTCACCTACAACACCACCGACAGGGGAGCGGTCCAGGGGCCGTCCATCACCATGCCAACCAAGAGCCAGGCTACGGTCAACCCGGCCGACACCCTTGGAGCGAGCGACTTCTCGACACAGGTGACCTGTCTGACTGGTCAGTCGATCGAGGCTGACAGGACGATGACCTGGAACAGGACAGGCCAGGAAGAGGGGCACTGCTCCGTGGCGGTCCCTGGCCCTTCGAAGACCTGGTACCTTGCAGAGGGCTCCTCTGCCTGGGAGTTCGAGTGCTGGCTGCTCATCCAGAACCCTGACCAGCAGAGGACTGCCAACTGCCAGGTGACATATATGATAGAGGGAGAGGGCCCCAGGACAATCAACAAGACGGTAGGCCCATCCTCGAGGGCTTCCTTCGACATCTCCAAGGACATCGGTTCGAAGGACGCCTCGATCAAGGTGGCCTCAGACGTGCCGGTGATACCGGAGCGGGCCATGTACCGCAACAACAGGAGAGAGGGCCACGACTCGATAGGCACCACCTCACCCGCCTCAGACTACTACCTGGCAGAAGGGGCCACCGGCTACAACGTCGGATACATAACCTACGTGCTGGTCCAGAACCCCCAGAACTCACCTACAGACGTCAGCATCACCTACATGACCGGGGCGGGCCGGGTCACAGGCCCAAGCTTCCAGATGCCGGCGAACTCCCGCAAGACGATCAGGGTCAACGACCAGCTGCCTGCCTATACGGACGTATCCACCAAGGTGCACGGCTCCCAGCCGATCATCGCCGAGAGAGCCATGTACTGGAACAACGGGACCGGTGAGGCCTGTCACGACTCCATCGGGATGGCCTCCCCCCACAACTTCTTCTACCTGCCCGACGGGCAGACATCCGGCGGCAGAGAGACCTGGACCCTGGTCCAGAACCCCAACGGGGCTGAGGTGGCCGTAGAGATCAGCTACCTGACCGGAGACGGCCAGGGCAACGTGATCAAAGTTGAGACCATCCCTGGTGGCTCGCGCAAGACCTTCAACATGGCCTCCCACTCGGGGATAAGCGGGAGGGCAGCTATCATGGTCCGCTCTCTCAGCGGCGGCCCGGTCATGGTCGAGCGCTCGATGTACTGGAACAACCGAGGTGCGGGAACAGACACAATCGGGGGCTACTCGGACTGATAAGACCTGGAGAATCGACAACGAGGGGCAGTCTCAACGGTTGCCCCTCTTCTCATCCGCGACACGTGCTCGATAATTGATGTTATCGAGCGCTTATATATCTTTGGACCCCCCACTGGTCGGTCGTCGCGATCAGCGCAAAACCTAAGACCTTTGCCCTGGTAATGCTTGCCTTCACGTGGAAATACCTTAGTCGGAATTCCTCTTGATGCAGAAGTAGGTCGGGCGCTCCACGACTATTGGTTGCGTCGTTAGCGAGACGACCTTTGTGCTGAAGTCGTGAGCCGCGTCGTCTCCTGTCCCCATCACATCGGCGGGACGGACGGTGACGCGAGAGCAGGCCGGGATGCCGGCGTCCTGGGTCGCCGTCTTGCCGTCGCCCTTCATGTAGGTGAGCCGGGCGACCGTGTCTTCGGTACCGGGGTTCTGAAGGCAGAAGTAGGTGTCGAATCCGGGGCGCGTGGTGCCCTCGGCGAAGTAGGAAGTGGTGGCCGGCGCGGTCGCTCCAACCACGTCACTGCCACCATCGCAGGTGCCCTTGTAGTTGAAGTAGGTCGGGCGCTCCACGACTATTGGTTGCGTCGTTAGCGAGACGACCTTTGTGCTGAAGTCGTGAGCCGCGTCGTCTCCTGTCCCCATCACATCGGCGGGACGGACGGTGACGCGAGAGCAGGCCGGGATGCCGGCGTCCTGGGTCGCCGTCTTGCCGTCGCCCTTCATGTAGGTGAGCCGGGCGACCGTGTCTTCGGTACCGGGGTTCTGAAGGCAGAAGTAGGTGTCGAATCCGGGGCGCGTGGTGCCCTCGGCGAAGTAGGAAGTGGTGGCCGGCGCGGTCGCTCCAACCACGTCATGACCGCCCGTAATGGGCGGGGCAGGGGCAGGTTCCACAGTCCCGAAGCGCCAGTACATCGCGTAGTAACCGGAGCGGCCGTGAGCCGCCGGGTCGGGGTCCCAGTCCTTGCTCTCAGAGACGTACCCTGGGTGGTCCCAGTTCGACTGGACGATCCAGAACCTGCCGTTCCCGTTGTTCTTCACGATGCACATGGTGTGCGGGTGAGACCAGTCGTTGTCGTCGCCCGTGGTCCACTGGAGGATGTCACCCTTGGTGGCCTCAGTGGCGGTGACCTGGACCGCGCCCGAGTTCGTATACCCCGAGATCACGCCGCCCCACCCGAAATACCCGCCGGCCTCGGCCACCCATCTCTGGACGCTCTTGATGCATTCGCCCGGCTGGTCCCAACCGGTCGCTCTGGTCGTTCCCAGTTCAGCAAGCGCGCAGTCTGCGACGCGGGCGTTGTCGAAGTTCTGGGCTTTCGCCTGCTCAAGCGTGAACGGGTTGTTTATTAAAAGGAGAGCCGCGAGTATCGATACCGCCAGGCCGATCGCCAACGTCTTTCTTGAGTACGAGCTGCGATGCAAGCCTGGTGTCCCTTTCTGTTTAATAATGAGCACGCTGGAGATTCTTTCAGAGTGCGGGGGCGGCGGTCAACGCAGGTCGCTGCACTTTCACGCGCTCGATAATAGGCATTATCGTGATGGTAAGTGCTCGATAACAAGGGTTCTCAGGCTCATCTGATTCTCCTGATCGGGGTACCAGTAATGCGATCTGAGCCGAAAAAGCGGGACATACCTCGAGATAAGAGTGTCCCTTGAAAAGTGTAGAATACGGCCAGGGGATACCTTCAAGAGAGTCGGCACGGCGAAAGGGGTTATGGTGAGAAAGGTTTTGGTATTAGCGTGTATCCTGTCGATTCTCGTTTCGGCGGCTGTGCTGGCCGGGTGCGGAAGCGGAGGAAGTAGCGCGCAGACTCCGGAGCAGGTTACTGAGGCGTTCTGGGCGGCACTCAAGAACAGAAACACCGATAGCAGTTGGAACATGCTCACGGTGGAAGCCCAGAAATTTATGCAGAGCAAGAGTGAGTGGGAAGCGAGCCTGAAGAAGGCATTCCCAGAGGACAAGGACATGGCCACGGTCAAGGCCGGAAAGGCCACCATCAACGGTAACAAGGCGACTGTCACGACTACCACCACTATAAATGGACAGACTACAACAGATAGCGAACAGCTCATCAAGGAAAACGGTGTCTGGAAAATGGACATGCGGCCACAGTAGACTCAATAGTCACCGATAGCTATTGATGATCGAAAGACCGAAGTGGCAGTGGTAGTTCTGTCCAGGTTGAAAGGGGTCATGATGAGGAAGACTGTCGTGATCGTGTGCGCTTTCTCGCTCCTTCTGTCGGCTGCCGTACTGGCCGGGTGTGGAAACGGAGGAGGGAGTTCTACGTGGTAAAGGATGGCGGCACCTGGAAGGTCGACCTCACGCAGTTGAAGTAGCCTCTGAAGAAATGAAGGCGGCTGGCCATGGCGGCAAGAAAGCTCACACTCACATCCGTCGTTATTGTCGCGGTCGCGATCGTTGCGGTTTGCGTGCTGCCGGCGGGCTGCGGCAAAGGCGGGCAACGGTCGACCAACTATTTCGGTTTCGTCGAGGGGAACGACTGGCTGTACGAGGCGACGGGTCAAGTCGGGAATCTGCAGGTCGAGATGAAAGTCATAAAGCCCGATGCCTCCCTCAACCTTCCGCCTGACGTCTACGACGTGTCTATCACCGGCGGCCTGGGCAACTTCAATGTGAGCGAGCAGGGCCTCTTCCTCCAGGTCAGCGCGAACGACGTTAAGCTGTTGGGGGTGCAGAACCAGGGAGCTCCGCCGTCCTTCTACAGCACGCCTTACATCTGGCTGCAGAATCCTCTGGTCGTCGGCGCGGACTACAACACCGCGATCCAGGGCAGCCCCACACCGGCATTGATGACGGTCACCGGAGTGTCTACCGAGAACACGCCGTGGGGACCCCAGCAGGGCTTCACGCTCAAAGAGAAATCAGGCGGCGGCCCGGTGGCCGGAGTCGAGCTGGGCTTCGTTCCTTACGTGGGGTTCACGAGGATAAACATCCCGGACACAGCAGACCTTGTCCTGAAAACGGCCACGCTCAAGTAATCCTTCTTGATGGCACCCCGCTAAGAAGCTGAACCTCCGCCAGTGATTATTCCTTTGTTTATAAGCTTGAAGGAACTGTATATACTCGGAAGAGCGTCTTTTGATGCCGCGGACGAACATGCTCGGCAGGAGCATAGGGGGGGTTCAAAATGGGCAGTTTCTGGCAAGGTTTCTTTCTTATACTGATATTCCTTCCGCTGGCGTATTTCTGGGGGTTTGCATGCGTGGACCTGTTTACACGCAAGGATATGTCGGGATGGTCAAAAGCACTGTGGTTGTTCGTGATAATATTCCTGCCTGTTTTCGGTGTCCTTATATACTTCATAACCCGGCCGGTCACGGAGCGGGATGTGAAGGCGGCTGAGGCCTACAATGAGCAGCGCGACTTCAACAAGGCTGCCCAGACGACCGATAAGCTGCACAAGCTCTCCGAGCTGCGCGACAAGGGCGACATCTCCCAGGAAGAGTTCGACAAGCAGAAGGCGAAGCTCCTCAAGGAATAGTGCCGATAGTGGACGAGGTAGAGGGACACATCGAGGCCTTGAGGGACAAAGACCATCGGGTCCGCGTGACGGCGGCGGCTGCCCTCGGGAATATAGGAAAACCGGCGGTTGAACCCCTCATCCATGCTCTGCGGGACAAGGACTGGCGGATGCGCGTTGCGGTGGCAACTGCCCTCGAGAACATAGGAAAACCGGCGGTCGATCCCCTCGTCCATGCTCTCCGGGATAAAGACTGGCAGATCCGCGCGACAGCGGCGCAGGCTCTCGGGGTGATAGGAGACTCACGTGGAGTGGTGCCCCTGACCCGGTTGCTGGGGGACGAGGGCCGTACTGTCCGCCGGGAAGCGGCAAATGCCCTCGGGAAGATAGGAGACCCACGGGCGGTCGAGCCCCTCAGCCGGTTGCTGGGAGACGAGAGCGTGAGGGTCCGCGTGGCAGCCAAAAGGGCCCTCGAGGAGATTCAGAAGAAGTAACAATTAAGCGAGCCGCATCTCCCGCTGCATTTCTACTCGTACCTTTCCCTGGTCAAGCTTAAGGCTAACCCTGCTCCCGCTCTTGCCTCTTTGCGATCCTCTCCTGGAGCTTCCGCTTCCTCTCGGTGAAGTTGCTTCTTGCGACATCCTGAGGGGATAGTGTGCATGCCGGACTAATGAGGGCTAGTTCGCAATACTCCAGTGCCTTCTTAAGGTCGCCCCGCTTTTCGTAGATGATGGAAAGACGCTTGTAATCACCGGGCAGTTCGCTCCATTCGCATACGTTCTGTTGATAGAGGGCAATTGCTTTATCTATTTGCCCTTCTTTCTCCAGGGCCGAAGCTCTCTGGTTACGATCTCGCCATTTGTGAAATTGCTTCTCCCACTCTGGGCTTCCTATTCTGCGAATCGGTCGATCGTCATTGTCGGGACCAGGGTCAATCTCTTTGGACATCGAAAGAACCCTTTGGGCCGTCTTGCGCTCTCTGGGTGACGTTCCATTGAGAGCGTCCTTGGAGTCAAGCTCGATCGTGCCGGATAGAAAAGACTCCTTCATGTAGATTGGCAGTGGTTGTTGAGCGGGCATTAACTGGGATAGTTGGATCGGGGCGTCTTGCCGTGCGCCGCACTTGATACACCAGGAACTACCCTCGGGAATCTCGTTACCGCATTCACGACATAACATGACCGCTCCCAAGTTTTTTGAAAATATCCCCAATGACATTCTACCGTAGTGACGTTTGTGATGTTTCGAGTGCATACGAGGAAAGCCCCCGCTGATGCGCTCTATAACAAGGGTTATCAGGTGCCGGTGCCTGTAGCGAACAAGCGCTACCATTTCTCAAAGCGTTCGGCCGGCTGCATAGCCCTCATGGACCGCTTCGAGCAGTCGTCGGGGCGACAGGGCGTCGCCCACCACCTGGTAAGGAATGCCGAGTTCTTCAGCGATCTCGAGCAGCGCACTTTCCGGCAACGCACCCAGCGCGGTCACCACCATCTCCACGCCTTCGATGCGCGACTCCCGGCCGTCCTTCTCAAAGGCCACGGCGTCCGGCTCGATCCGAAGGACGGTGGCACCCAGCAAGAGAGTCCCGCCTGCTTTTCCGAAGCGCAGATTGAGCCAGTACTCGTGGGCCTTGAGTTTGCCTACGGGCGGGACTTCTTCTTTCTCGAGAACCGTGACGTCGACTCCTCGGGCGATCAGGAAATCCGTCGTCTCCATGCCAACGAAACCGGCACCGAGGACCACGGCTT
>Ga0209539_1001026_pt1 | contig 15463 bp, 15 predicted proteins | sample BarGraNGADG00312_2_FD_184499 | JGI IMG/M metagenome (GOLD analysis project Ga0209539, IMG submission 184499) | Arctic peat soil microbial communities from Barrow, Alaska - Barrow Graham LP Ref core NGADG0011-312 (SPAdes) (version 2) | ecosystem: Environmental > Terrestrial > Soil > Wetlands >... | reverse complement strand
TCATCCTGACCGATCACAGCTCGGTGGACTATACCATGGTCGAGGAAAACGCACAACTGATCATCGACACACGCAATGCTATCCAGCACAAAAGTCCCAAGCTCTTCAGGCTTGGGGATGGGACGGATGGTCGTTGAATAGCCCCGTGCGATTCGCACTCATAGCCTGCACGGCGACAGATGCATATGTTACAGCAGTCCAGATGCCGCACGGCGTCCGCAACGAGTGGAGCGAGAGTCCGTTGGAGGAGGGATCATGAAAATTGCAGTCATTGGAACGGGATATGTCGGTCTCACGACGGGTGTCTGTTTTGCGAACCGAGGACATGACGTTCTTTGTGTCGACACCGATGCGGAGAAGGTAGCTGCGTTACGAGACGGTCGCTGCCCAATTCTCGAAGCCGGACTCGAGACCCTTATGCACAGAAGCGTCCGGCTAGGCCGACTTCGCTTCAATTCATCGTTGAGTGTTCTTGAATCCGATTTGGACGTGCTCTTTGTGGCCGTTGGAACTCCAGAAGGAGACGGAGGAGAGCCCGATCTCAGGTATGTCCGTCAAGCTCTGGACCAGGTCGCAGCAGTGGCGTCGACAGGACTGGTCGTTGTGATCAAGAGCACGGTACCCCCAACCGCGCTCGCTGGGCTTGAGGCTGATTTGCATCATGCCGCGGGGTCCAGGCAGTTAGCCTTTGCCGTCAATCCCGAGTTCCTGCGTCAAGGCAGGGCAGTCATAGACACGCTTCACCCAGAGCGCATTGTCGTTGGCGTGACTGACTCGGACGCTCGTGACCGTCTGCTGAACCTCTATGCACCCTTCGCTGCGCCCATCGTTGTTACGGATCCCGTGTCAGCAATGACCATCAAGTATGTTGCCAATTGCTTTTTGGCAACGAAGATCTCATTTGTCAACGAAGTGGCCAACCTGTGTGAGCGACTTGGTGCTGATGTGGACGCGGTGACGCAGGGAATGGGGCTTGACGGCAGGATCGGACTCAAGTTTCTGCAGGCAGGAATCGGTTTTGGCGGTTCGTGCTTTCCCAAGGATACGGTTGGGCTTCTGCGCGTAGCTCGGAGTGTTGGCTACGACCTTCAGGTTCTTGCGTCTGTGGTCGCTGTCAATGAACAGCAGTACAAGGTCGTGCTGGACCATCTGGCCGTGGGACTGGGATCACTGCAGGGAAAGGTGGTCTCGGTCCTGGGTCTCGCCTTCAAGGGTGGAACGGATGACACTCGAGAAACCAGATCATTCCCGATTATCCGTGATCTGCTGTCAGCTGGCGCAGAGGTTCGCTCATACGACACCTGCGTTGTACGTGCCCGCCTGCCTCGTGATATCGTGGCCACAATACAGGATTCGCTGGAAGCATGTGTTGCTGATGCCGATGCGATAGTTATAGCTAACGATGCTGAGGACTGGATGAAGGTAGATTGGACATCGATTGCCCAGGCCATGAGGGGAAAACTGATTGTTGATGGTCGCAATACGCTGGAAGCGGACTTGGTCCTTGAAGCGGGACTGGAGTACTGGGGCGTTGGCCGGACCGGCGCTGTCAAGCCGTTCGCCAAAGCTGTTCTGACGGGGGAGTCGGAGTCATGAGCACAGACTTCGCCCTGATTGGCTGTGGACGTATTTGTCGCAAACATTGTGAAGCGTTAGCAAAGGTTCAGGGCGCCAGACTCGTAGCTGTCTGCGATCTGATCCCTGATAAAGCAGAATCGACGGGGGTACAGTGGGGTGTCCCATGGTACACATCTTATGAAGAGATGCTGAGTGAAGTTCATCCTGCTGTCGTGAATGTCTGTACCGAGAGTGGCAACCATGCTCGCGTGGCCATCGATGCAATGAAGATGTTTGGCTGTAACGTCATCGTCGAGAAGCCCATGGCATTGCGGCTGTCGGATGCTGATGCAATGATCCAGACAGCGTGCGACGCCAACGTCCGACTGTTCACCGTGAAGCAGAACCGTTTCAATGCTCCGATCCAGCTGCTGAAGCATGCGCTGGATGAAGGCAGGTTCGGCCGAGTCCTCATGGTAACATCGCGGGTCCGCTGGCATCGGACACAGGACTACTATGATCAGGCGCCATGGCGGGGCACGTGGACCCAGGATGGCGGCTGTATCACCAACCAGGCTATCCACTACGTGGACCTCATGCAGTGGCTTGGTGGCCCGGTGTCTTCTGTGTATGCAGCATCGCGCCGTTTTTTGCATCACATGGAGGCCGAGGACACTGCGGTCGCGACATGGCAGTTTCAGTCTGGTGCTCTCGGTGCGTTCGAGGCGACGACGTGTGCCAACCCAAAAGACTTGGAGGGTTCCATCACGCTCCTGGGCGAGAAGGGCGAGGTCGAGATCGCGGGGTTTGCTGTCAACCAGGTGCGGACGTGGGCGTTTGCTGAGGAGCGTCCCGAAGATCGGCAGGTTCAGGACGCCAGTTATGTCCCGGACAACGTGTATGGATTTGGCCACGAAGCGTTGTTTCGATCCATTCTGGACTCTCTGGCCACCGGACAACTGAACATGCTCGAGGGTGGTCAGGGCCGCAAAGCTCTGGAGCTTGTCACAGCTATGTATGAGGCGATCGAGACTGGGATGCCGGTGAAACTGGGAACGCCATACTTACAGAGTCGTCTCGGAGGTTCGCATGTCGATTAGTCCAGACGCGCACATAGCCCAGGACATGGCCATGGGTGACAATGTTGTCATCGAAGCCGATGTCACGGTGGGCGAGGGCTGTATTCTCGGGCACAATGTGGTCATCCGTTCGGGGAGTCGACTCGGTAGTCATGTCACCGTGGGGGACAATACAGTTATCGGGCGGCGCCCCATGCGCAGCGTCCGGTCTGCGCTGCCTCCCGTGACAGACTACGGCCCATGCAGTATTGCGGACGATGTCCAGATTGGCTGTGGATGTGTCCTGTATGCAGGTGTCTCCATCGGTTGCCAGGTCATGGTAGCTGATCTGGCAACGATCCGCGAGGCGGTCACTATCGGCGAGCAGACAATTGTCGGCCGTGGCGTCGCCATCGAAAACCGCTGCACGATCGGCAAACGCTGCAAACTGGAGACCAACGCGTATATCACTGCGTATTCTGAATTGGAGGACGATGTTTTTGTCGCCCCCATGGTCGCAACGTCAAATGACAACTACATGGCACGGAGCAACGAACGCTTCAAGCACTTCAAAGGTGTGACGGTCAAGCGTGGTGGCCGCATTGGTGTCAACGCGACCATTTTGCCTGGCAAGACGGTGGGCGAGCAGGGCGTTGTGGCTGCGGGGTCTGTTGTGACACACGATGTTCCTGCACAAGTCATTGTGGCGGGCAATCCAGCGCACGCTTTCCGGAATGTCCCGGAGGACCAGATACTGGAGAATCAGGAGGAGAGCAAATGGACAAAATGAAAACGCAACTACCAATGGTCGACCTGGCAGGCGAATACCACGAAATCAAGGACGAGATGGACGAGGCGGTCCACCGCGTTCTCGAGAGCGGGCACTTTATCCTGGGCGAGGAGGTCGAGGCATTCGAGCATGAGGTTGCCAACTACTTGGGTGTCCGGTATGCCATCGGTGTTGCGTCCGGCTCCGATGCTTTGCTGCTTGCACTCATGGCACTAGGTGTTGGACCGGGGGATAAGGTCATCACGACCCCGTTTAGCTTCTTTGCCACGGCCAGTGCCGTCGTGCGTCTTGGAGCGACGCCCGTGTTCTGTGACATCGACCCTCGCACCTTCGACCTTGACCAAGGCAGCGTGCGCCGGTACCTCGAAGCATCCCATACGCCGGCTGTCAAGGCCATCATCCCCGTGCACCTGTATGGTCAATGTTGTGACATGGACCCGTTGCTCGAACTTGCGCACAAGTACGATCTGAAGATTGTAGAGGACTGTGCTCAGTCCTTCGGTTCCACCTACAAAGGACACCAATCGGGCGGCATCGGGGACATCGGGTGTTTCAGCTTCTTCCCAACCAAGAATCTTGGTGCCTATGGCGATGGTGGCATGGTGACCACCAATGATGACGAGCTGGCTGAGCATGTCCGCATGCTCCGCGTCCACGGCGCGCGCCACAAGTATCACCATGAGGAACTGGGCATCAACAGCCGCTTAGACGCCATGCAAGCCGCCCTCTTGCGTGTCAAGCTGAAGCACGTCGACGTATGGACCGAGCGCAAGCGTGCCCTGGCAGCTGCATACGACAAGGAACTGTCTGGCATCGACTGGCTTCAGGTGCCCTACGTGATGCCGGCATGCAGGCATACCTATCACCAGTACACAATCAAGGTGCCTCCGGAGCGGCGTGTGGCGATCCAGGAGGCTCTGGCGCAGGCCAGTATTCCGACACAGGTCTACTACCCTGAACCATTGCACCAACAGCCCTGTTTCTCAGGCAAGCAGGAACTGTCGGAGGAGCCAGTGAACGTCGACGCGGTAGTGCCGAGTGTGTTGAGTCTGCCAATGTCACATTCGCTGCCGTTATCGACGGCAAGTGCCGTGGGTGAGGTTCTGCGTTCCTTCTCATCCCAGCAACCTCTGTGTGCTTCGAATGGTTGTCTGCACAGCGCATCTACAGCCCCTTTAGGCTGACTCGGCATGGCCACACTGGTGAGATACTGCGCAGTCCACTTGGGGGGGCATGCGTGCCTTGCAGGGCTTGACCAGGCGAGTTGAACATGGCTCCTTTGTTCGTCAATACCCCCAGCGATGGGCGTCCCAAATGCGTTGAATTGATGGCAAGCCCATCTGTTGTGCTGCTGTGCTCCACTCGTTGGGAGGTACAGAACGGAGTCGCCGTGCGCGGGCAGGGTGTGGCAGATGGGAAGAGAATCGGCGCGTTGGAGTTGGCCAAGCTGGTAGAGTCGGTGCCTCCCAGCGCTGTTGACTCTCTTGTGAACAAACTGGCGGGGTCTTTTGCCGTCATAGACGCTCGCGAGCCAGGCACAGTGAGGCTCGTCAGCGACCTGGTATCGTCCATACCAGTCTATTACACTCTGGATGGCTCCAGGCTTGCAGTAAGTGATGATTCTGTTGCCTTGGCACAGGAAACGGGTTGCCTGAGCGAAATCGATTCACAAGCGTCGCTAGCGATGCTTCTCGCCGGCTTCACGCTCGGAACATCGACCGTCTGCGGGCGCGTTCATTGCCTGCAGGCTGCAGAGTGCGTGGTATTGACATGCAAAGGCTCCTGTTGGGCAAGCACCCAGGACGATTTGTTTTCGTGGGAGTGGCGACCTGACGGCGGCCACACTGACGATTACTGGTTCAGTGCATGGTCGGAGGTTCTGAACGACGAGTTTGAAGATATCATAACTGAACTTGACGGCAGAACGGCGGTCATTCCCTTGAGTGGTGGCCATGACTCTACTCTGATCTTGCTGATGCTGAAGCGTTTGGGTTATGAGAAAGTCGTCGCTTTCTCGTATGGCCGTCGTGGAAACCAGGAATCAACAGTATCTGAACGGGTAGCGGCTGCACTGAAGGTTCCCTGGTTCTTCGTGGAGTATAGAACCGAAACGTGGAGGCAGTTTCTGAGTTCACCGGACTACAACAACTATGCAGCATGGGCGGGCGGGCTCCGGTCAATAGCACACGTGGCGGACTTCGTTGCTGTGCGCGAACTTGCGTCAGCCGGTCGCATAGACAGGGCGTCAGTCCTGATTCCAGGACACACAATGGATTTGGCATCTGGTGGTCACATCCCTCTGCAGTGGCAGGAGCGGCTGATGGCAGGTATCGGCAGCATAACGGCAGACGAGGTCGGGCAGATAACGTTCGACCGACACATGGGACTCTGGAGCCACCGTTTTGCCATGGGCACCCTGCGTGAGGCAGGATTGCAGACAGCAGAAGCAAGCGCTCTCTTTGGACAGCTCCAACAAGAGCTTCGTCCTGCCCAGGGCACTGTTGATGTCGTCCAAGCGTGCAGCCTGGTTGACGCTTTCGATTGGAGAAACCGACAGGGGAAGTTCATTGCCAACAGTGTTCGCGTCTATGATTGGCTCGGGTTTGACTGGCTGTTGCCCTATTGGGACAGGAGGATTATCGACTTCTGGTTGCGAGTGCCTCCAGCGCTGCGGCTCAATCGCAGGCTGCAGAAGGTTGCCAACTTCAAGCTTGGAGCCGAGCTGGGAGTCGATCTGCGACGGTTGGGGCTCCCTTCTGTTGCCTCGCTCGCAACGAACATGTCTGGGCTTCGCCTCAGACAGGTAGGCCGAGTTGTCCCGGGAGTTCGCTTGATGTTGGATGTGGAGCGTAAGCGACGCTGTATCGCAAGGGATCCACTGGGAGCATTCCAAGGATGGCCAAACGCGCGTGAGCGGTGGCTTCTCTGGCAGAATTCGCCCAGCCCAACTATCAACTCGCTCGCGAGTCTCCATGCATCTCGGCTACTACAGAATGGTAGGAAGGCATGACAAAGTCTTTTCCGCGACATCTGGTTTTCCTGACGGCGTTTCCCTTGGTGGGGGCCAGCATGTTTCCACAAGGGGTTCTTGCTGGCCACTACTTTCAGCGGTGCTTCGTTGGCAGGCAGGAACTGCCGAAGGAGGCACTGAACGTTGACGCGGTCGTGCAGAGTGTGTTGAGCCTGCCGATGTCACATTTGGTGCTAGTGTCGGCGGTGGGTGTTGTGAGCGACACCCTGCGTTCTTGTTCGTCCAGAAGTACCTGCTAGAGGGCTGGGTTTAATGAGAATTCCTGGACTGGAGCTGTGCCGGGAGGTTGAGTTCCGTGTGGACGCCGCAACAGCGCGGCGCGTGTGCGAGCAGTATCGGCGTGAGAGCGTCTTTCCCGACGACTTCTCGGTTGTCCGTTTTGAGCCGGTTTTTGTGTCCGCCGTCGCAACTGCTCGTTCGGACAGTACTGCCGACACTTTTCTCAGGTTTCATAGTGAGGGGGAATCAGGTTGGCTGGCCATCGACGGCAGCGGCAAGGTCATCGGCCACTGCTGGCGATTGGACAACAAGGGAAAGGGCGTCGTGAAGCGAGAGGTCGTGATTCCCATAGGTTGCAGCTGGCTGCATTTCGAATGGATTGCACCTTCTCGGCGTGGCCAGGGCATCATGCCGGCGCTCCTGTCGATGAGCATGATGGACGCGCTGGCACAACCCACCTGGCTTGTTCGGGGATTCGTAACAGACATTGCGCCAAAGAACTACGCTTCCCAGCGCAGTTCGGCGAAAGTCGGTTTCATAGCGGTGTCCTGTGTCACGAGTGTGCGTATCTATCGGCAATGGTTCGTGCTGCACTCGACTCGCTTGCTTGGGGTTTGACGCGGTGGGCAGGAACATGACCGCCTTGACCGTCCGCGAACTGAAGCAGGCAGAATGGGAACACTGGGACGAGTGGCTGGCCCAGCAGCCTTGGAGTTCGCCGTTTTCCGCGGCTTGGTGGCTCGACGCAAACTGTAGAGCGTTTGGAGGTCATCCCTTGCTTCTTGGGGTTCTTGATGAGGAGCAACTGGTGGGCGGCGTGGCCTTACGAGTCATGGATGCGGGCCCCATACACATGGTGCGTTCGTCCATGCTTTACAACCCTTTCGTGATTGCCGTGGAAAGTGCGCAGGGCAGACAGAAGGTTCTCGGGGCACTTCTTGAGGATATAGCCCGTCGCAGGCTCGTCGTGCCGCCCCTTACCTGCACCACGGACATGGTGGATCTGCGCCAGGCTGTCTGGCATCAGTGGAACATGACGGCCAGCTGGACCGTGGTGATAGCGCTGAAGACGTGGGCACTGGAGAAAGACATGTCTCGATCAAAACTCCAGCAAATGAGGAAAGCCCAACGCGCGGAGGTCACGGCACGTGTAGAGCCTCCTGACGCAGATGTCCTCTACAACCTCATGCAGGCAACAATGTCGCGGCATGGAAGAGAGGAGAGCCTAACCAGAGAGCAGCTTCACATTCTGGTAGAGGCCACTGGCACCCATGGTATGCAGACTGTGGTACGCGGTGTCGACGGTGTTCCCCTGAGTGCAGACTTCTCCATGGCGCATGGACCAGGTGTTGCCTATGGCATCTGGGCTGGTAACTCTGCAATCGGCCTGACCAAAGGCGCACCTACGGCGATGTACGTCTCCCTGCTAAAGGAACTGCAGACCAGGGGGTATGAGTACTTCGATTGGTGCGGAGCCAATCTGCCCGGTGTATCCGACTTTAAGCTTGGGTTTGGGGGTACTCTGACGACACGTCTCGCAATCTCGAGAGAGCCTCTGTGGTTCAGGACAGCGTTCCCGGTGTATGTGCGTCTATCAGAGCTCAAAAGTGTCTTGAGGAGACACTGAGAATGACTACCAAGGTGAGATACTGTGTCGGTGACGCGGCGTACCCGGTTGCTGCACTCGACTCGCTTGCTTGGGGTTTGACGCGGTGGGCAGGAACATGACCGCCTTGACCGTCCGCGAACTGAAGCAGGCAGAATGGGAACACTGGGACGAGTGGCTGGCCCAGCAGCCTTGGAGTTCGCCGTTTTCCGCGGCTTGGTGGCTCGACGCAAACTGTAGAGCGTTTGGAGGTCATCCCTTGCTTCTTGGGGTTCTTGATGAGGAGCAACTGGTGGGCGGCGTGGCCTTACGAGTCATGGATGCGGGCCCCATACACATGGTGCGTTCGTCCATGCTTTACAACCCTTTCGTGATTGCCGTGGAAAGTGCGCAGGGCAGACAGAAGGTTCTCGGGGCACTTCTTGAGGATATAGCCCGTCGCAGGCTCGTCGTGCCGCCCCTTACCTGCACCACGGACATGGTGGATCTGCGCCAGGCTGTCTGGCATCACTGGAACATGGCGGCCAGCTGGACCGCCCTGATGGCGCTGAAGACGTGGACGCCGGAGAAAGGCATGTCTCGAACAGAACTCCAGCAAATGAGGAAAGCTCAACGAGCGCGGGTCACGGTAGGCGTTGAGTCTCCTGATGGGAATCTTCTCTATGATCTCATGCAGCAGGCAATGAAGCGGCATAGACTAGAGGAGAGTCTGACCAGGGAGCAGCTTCATACACTGATAGAGGCCACTGGGACCCATGGTATGCAGACAGTCGTGCGCGATATCGACGGTGCTCCTCTAAGCGCGGTCTTTGTCATGGCGCATAGTCCCCGGGTAGTCTTTGCCATCTGGGCTGGCACGTCTGCAAACGGCCTGACCAAAGGCGCAGCTGTGGCGATGTACGTCTCTCTGCTGACGGAACTGGAGACCAGGGGATGCGAGTACTTCGATTGGTGCGGAGCCAACGTGCCCGGCGTCTCCGATTTCAAGCTTGAGTTTGGAGGCACGCTGACAACGCGTCTCGCGATCTCGAGGGAACCGCTATGGTTCAAGGTAGCGTGTCCTGTGTACTACTGCGCACGGAGAACTGGCGGTTTGCTGAAAAGGCGGGGAGCATGATTTCCAAGGTCAGATACCGTGTCGGCGACGTGGGCAACGCCCATGCTGCAGAGTACGCTCTAAGGACTTTGCTCGAGATGGTCATTTTTCCACACTGTGTTGTTCGGGGGACACTCAAAGATGACCAACAGGATGATGAAGTCCTCGTGACGTACGGGATGGCACCTGAGGGCGTCGGCAGCGGTGTCCATGTCTTTGTGTCTGGCTTCTTTGGTGATCGCTACGGCACTATGGATGCAATGCCCGAGCGCCCTGTCATTGGCATTGAGAACATCCCAGCGTTGTACCGGGACAGCCGGGGATCGTCAGATAGGTTCTGCACCGTCTGCGGTAGCGAGCAAGGCTCCTCGATTGACTGCCATGTCGATATCGTCGCAGGTACTTTTTTCATGCTCTCCCGATACGAAGAGACAGTGGTGCGTTCAGTCGATGCGTTTGACCGTTTTCCAGCCGAGTCGAGCGTCGCGTACCAAGAAGGCTTCCTGCAGGAGCCTGTCGTCAATCAATATGCTGAACAACTCCTCAGCATGCTGCGCGTTGCAGGTTTTACTGGGGAACGCCGCAGATGGTGGGGGACGGCCCCATGGGCGATAGCGCTCACCCATGATGTTGATCAGCTACATCGGTTTCCCCATGGCAGGCCCCCCGCACTTGCCGTTGCTCGCTGCTTGATGGGGAGAACCCCAGCGGGGGTGCCCCGGTTGGGGGGTCTGCTACTTGACTACATACGTACAGCCGCGCACAGGAAGACCGACGAATACGATTGCCTGGAGGAAATGGCGGCATGGGAAGTGTCAGCCGGCATGCATGCTGCCTACTACTTTCTGGGTGACAGCGCCGGGCGGCACGCTGCAGACTACGTCATCGGTGGTGCAACCCATGCTGTGACGCAGATGAAGATCATCGCGAGCCTGGGACACGAGGTCGGATTCCACGCTGGATTCCAGGCCTACGAGGATGCGGAGCGATTCCACAGGGAACTGTCCAGGCTGCGATCGTCGGGACCGCCTGTTTCCGGGGGTCGCCAGCACTACTTGCGGTGGCAGACTCCCGCTACATGGCGTCTCTGGGAGACAGAGGGTCTGGCATACGACGCGACGCTGGGTTATAGCAGTGCCGCAGGGTTCAGGTGTGGCACCTGTCTTCCCTTTCGCCCCTATGATGTCGAGAATGACAGGGAAATGTCGATTTCCGAATGGCCGTTGATGTTCATGGATGCAACATACCTATCTGCATGGTCTGAAGGGACGAAGACCTTGGACTGTCTATCACAGGAGTGCCAACGCTATGGCGGCGTGTTGGTCCTGCTCTGGCACAACAGGAACTGGAGCAACCTGTATGCTCCTGGGGTTCGAGAGTACTTCCAGAGGCTGCTGAGGCGATGTGTGACTCAAGGTGTGGTTGTGAACTCCATTAACGGTCTGGCGCAGCTTTCTGATACTGTATCAGCTGACCAGACCTGGCCTGGGATCGGGTGATCATGGTGCTGTCTGCCACCGAGTCTCGCTTCGAGGACACACAGCACGTTCTGCCTGCCAGGCAATTCTGGCTGTCGAATCCGCGAACGCGCGTCCTAGTGTTCTTCGTCTGTTTTGCCGTTGGGGCTTTCGTTGCTCGTGCTGTGAACATAGCCACCTGGGTGCTGGCCGTCACGGGAACTATGAGTCCTGGTATGGCAATTGCGCTCAGTCTATCGGTTGGCATCTCGAAAGACGTTGCCGGGGGCACCGCACTTGGCATGGGTGAATTCCCAGTGGACCTAACCATCTTCTCTGCTGCACTTCTTGGCATTCACACGTTGATTGGTCTCGTCGTCCTGAGACACCGGATACGCGCTGGCCATTGGGTTTGGCTCGTTGTCCTCAGCAGCACATGGGTCGCGATTTCGTGTGCCTTCATCTCACGGGCACCTTCGGACGTCTTGTTGTCGGCGGGCTGGCGCTACTCTCTACTCGCCGTTCCCATGGCTCTATGTGTCTACGTGCTGTGTCAGGACGCCCGAGTTCTGGACACTGCTGTCTGGGCAACGTGTGCATTTGCTCTTGTCTGGGTAGGAGCCACAGTGCGCACCATAGTGACTTCACAGGGTTGGACGGCCACGGTTAGCTCAGTGAACTACATCTCAAGTGCGAAGTGTGCGGGGCTGGCCTTCTTCTGTCTCTTGAGCTTGGCCGTTGATCGGCGCGCTCGGCTGAAGTGGATTGCGGGCGTCATGGTGGTGCCTGCGTTGATTGCCCTGATCGCTTCTCCCAGCCGCGGAATTCTCTTGGGGGTCGGTCTTGTTGCCTTGGGGCTGCTGTTGGCACGATCAGATGGCGTCAAGGCGTCGCTTCGGATGTGTGTTCTTGTGGTGACCGTCGTGGGCATCGGTGTGCTCGTGTACACCGTGCTCATGCGAACACCAATGGCTGATACGATAGGCCGCCTGCGCTTGTGGGACCCACAGTCCAGGTCGATCGCGGCGCGACTCTCTTTCTGGAAAGACGGTTGGCAGGAGTTCGTTGCACACCCGCTCTTTGGGTGGGGGATTGGCATGACTGAAGCGCAATTTGGCATAGGAGGCTATCCTCATGGGTTGCCGCAGCAGGTTCTGTTTGAACTGGGTCTCATGGGTTGTGTCATCTTCTGGCCCCTGTGGCTGACAGGGGTGATCATCTCGGTACGATCTGTGCACGCATACGCGCTTGCAGAATCGGCGTCTCATGTGGCTGCGATAGCTGTATTGGGGGAGTGGTTCCTGGTTCTAACGTGTAACTACTTGGTTAGCAGCTCAATCGCAGATGGGCGACTGTTCCTCTTGTGCCTGGCGGGGCTAGTGGCGGCTGACAGCAGCAGACTGCACTTTCGTAGAAACGATGAGTATCACGGGAATGGCCAGATTGATATACGCCAATGGAAGGGACGCGGACGTGCAGCCTGGAGGCGAGCCAGTGACTAGGGGTGCGCGGATGCAGGAAGTCGGATATGAAACCGTGACGGCTGCGAACAGTACGGGGCCGTACGATGTGCCGATCGCTCAGACAGGCCATGCGGCCTCCACAACGGAGAGGCGGATAACGCTGGTCACGATCGGCCGCGGCCCGGGCGATCCCCGGGCCATGGAGAAGGAGGCGCGTTCTCTGGCACGTTGGGGGTATAGAGTCACCTATATATGCAACGCCGCATCTGGACCTTTGGTCACCGACAATCATGTCCATGTGGACGCGATGAAGATGCCGACAGGTCGCCTGGCGCGACAGGTGAACGGACCGAGCATGGTGCTGCGAGAAGCACTGCGTTCTCGGCCGGACGTTGTGCATGTTTTTGACCCGGCATTGATTGGGCCTGCGCTTCGCTTTGGCCGGCGGTATGGGGTGAAGGTGGTGGTCGACTTGGCCGAAGATAACACGAAGCAGATCCTGCAGAAGGGCTACTTGGGTCCCATGGCAGTAAGGAAGCTGGGCTCACGCATCTACAAGAGGATGTCTCAAGGCTGGCTTCCTCAAGCCAACCTGGTGATTGCGGCCACTCCGGCGATCGCAGACTCACTGCCGGCTGGATGTCAGTATGTCATTGTCAGGAACTTCCCGGCGATTGCTGAGGTCGATTCTGTGCCACCTTGGGCATCTACTGCCCGCAAGAGCAGCACTCCACCGCTTCGCGTGGCATACGTCGGAGGAATGAGCCCCATCAGAGGTATCCGGGAACTTGTCCTGGCAACAGGCCTGTTGCAGGGTGCGGTCGAGCTGCACCTGGCTGGGCCGGTATACGATGATCGTTTCCTGAGCGAGCTGAAGGATATGAGCGCCTGGCAGTACTGTCATTATCATGGCTGGCTCGATTGGCAAGGTTCAATTGCGCTGATCAAGACGTGCGATGTCGGGGCTTGTGTCCTGCAGGCCGCACCCAATCACATGGAGAGCCTCCCTATTAAGGTCTTTGAGTACATGGCTTGCGGCAAAGGCAGTATCATCAGCTCATTCCCGTTGTGGCGTCGCCTGTTTGTCGGAGCGGCACTATTCGCTGACCCGATGAATCCCGCGTCCGTTGCGCTGCTTATGGAACAGTTGCTTGCGAAGCCAGCGCTGCTTGGCCGACTGTCTGAACGCGGCCGCTTGCTGGCTGAACAGAGCTATTCATGGGAATCTGAAGCCCAACGACTGGCTAACGGATATGCTGGCCTGTGGAGTGTGACGCGGACATGATGATCTCGGGTGCTCGAGGGGAGAAATGGCGCACGGACATGACGTCCGCGAGGGTAGGCAGCTCTCGGGCTTTTACACAGAAGTTGAGTCTGGCAGACTGGCGACCGAGCCTGGTGCTGGTGCCGCAAACAACCACGTCGAGGTCAGCTTGAGAGGTGCAGAGAATCACATTGAATGCCGAATGGCGCAGTACGAACTGGAATGGCTACCCGTGATGCCACTAGAAGATGGTTTGGCCTGGACGTTGGCGTGATGGGTCGAAACGTGAGTTCATCTGGGAGAGCTATGGTGGCACGGGAGCACGGAAGTACGGTTTGCCAAAGAATACTGTGTCCTTTGAGGTCTCTACCATGAACGTCTTGATACTGAATCACTACGCTGGCTCACCATCGATGGGGATGGAATATCGGGCGTACGCTCTCTCGCGCGAGTTGAACGCGCGGGGTCACCATTGTGCCATCGTGGCGGGGACATATTCACACCTGCGGCAACGGAACCCGGGGAAGGTGGCTTTCAATGTCCGCCGCACGAGTGTCGAAGGAATCGACTGGTACTGGATTCCGACCGGACGGTATCACAGCAATGGAGTCCAGCGCGTGGTGAGCATGCTGGACTTCACTGCGAGGACCTGGCTCAATGCACGTCGCCTGGCAGAAGAACAGCAACCGGATGTCGTCATAGCCAGTTCAACCTATCCCCTGGACATCTATGCAGCGGCACGGATCGCTCGGATTAGTGGAGCTTCGCTGGTCTTCGAGCTCCACGACATGTGGCCTCTGGCGCCACAGTTGCTGGGAGGGCTGTCGGAGAGACATCCATTCATCAGGGTCATGCAGCATGCAGAGGATTACTATTGTCGACATGCGGACCTGGTCATCTCGGTGCTGCCCAACGCGATCGAACACCTGGCTACTCGGGGGCTGCCGTCTGACCGGTATGCCGTTGTGTCGAACGGCGTCGATTCGACAGCTGGCCTGGAGTCGCAGGCACCGCCGGAGAGTCATCTGAATGTGTTCCAGGAAGCACGTGCTGCCGGACGCTTTGTGGTGCTGTACGCTGGATCAGTGGGTCTGTTCAATCGGCTCGATACACTTTTGCGCGCGGTCGTTCTGGTCAATGACATCCCGGTGCAACTAGTGATCATAGGGCAGGGATTTGAGACAGAGACCCTCAAGCTCCTGGCTTCCAGTCTGGGTCTGACGAACGTATCGTTTCTCTCACCGGTTTCAAGGTGCCAGCTGCATAGATTGCTCGCGCTGGCAGACATTGCCTATGCTGGTGTCGGCGCAAGTCCCATTTGCCGTTATGGCATCTCGCTCAACAAACTGTACGAGTATATGATGGCGAGTACATGCGTGTTATTTGCAGGAGCGGCAGATGTCTTCAACGACCTGGTGTCGGAGGCTGGAGCCGGGCTGTCAGTGTCCCACGCTTCCCCGGAAAACATCGCCGACGGTATTCGCAGGCTGTATGCGTTGTCGGAAGAGGAACGCACCGAGCTTGGTCGGCGCGGGTTGGACTACTGTCAACGGCACTTCGCCTATGGGGTCCTGGGAGAGCGCTACGAAGCGGCGCTCACGTGGGCATGCCAGCACAGGAGGGTTCAACGTTGAATGTGTTTGCCATTGGCTGTCTGTCTCTGATTCTGGCTTGTATCACCATGCCGCTGATGAGATGGGCTGCAGTCCGCTGGCGCTTTGTGGACCGGCCAGCCGGTCCTCTCAAGCCCCAGACGCGCGCGATACCGTACGGTGGTGGCATAGCGATTGCTGTTGGCATGAGCGTTGTGCTGTCGTGGGCGCGACCAGGGTTGCCTGTCATTCCGGTTATCGGGGCGATGATGGTATTGCTGCTTGGCATTGTGGATGATGCAGTTGACGTGCGTCCCCTGGGGCGGCTGA
>Ga0209539_1001020_pt1 | contig 15526 bp, 9 predicted proteins | sample BarGraNGADG00312_2_FD_184499 | JGI IMG/M metagenome (GOLD analysis project Ga0209539, IMG submission 184499) | Arctic peat soil microbial communities from Barrow, Alaska - Barrow Graham LP Ref core NGADG0011-312 (SPAdes) (version 2) | ecosystem: Environmental > Terrestrial > Soil > Wetlands >... | reverse complement strand
CCCTGCCCGAGGTGCTCGAAGCACTCGAAGCCGACCACGACTACCTCACCGAGGGCAACGTCTTCACCCCCGACCTGATCGAGACCTGGCTCGACTACAAGCGGACCCACGAGATCGACCCCGTCCGGTTGCGCCCGCACCCGCACGAGTTCGAGCTGTACTACGACTGCTGAGAGCAGTCCGGCCCGAGGGTCGGAGTCGCGGGCGGACCTGCTACATCGCGAAGGCGGGCCCATCCGTGGGCCCGCCTTCGCGACGGCTTGCACACCCATGCGCCGTGCAGGCGGGAGGCGTCAGCTGTCGTGGGTCCTCAGTACCCGAGAGTTCGCAGGTGCGTGTGGCCGCTAAGTACTTGCACCTCCGCTACCGATACCACTCAGGACAGCTCGGACACCTGGCCGATCTCGAGGAGGACCCCTTGTCGGCGACGAAGACCATCCTGGCCCTCACCCGCCACACCGGCGGTGTCTACTACGGGGAGCTGCTGTCCGGCGTGACCCGCACCGTCACCCACCGCGACGGACGCGTCGTCATCGCGCAGACCTTGCCGGCCGACCGTGTGCTCACCCAGCTCGACCTCGAGCTCGCCATGTCGGTCGCCGGGGACCAGGTCGACGCCGTCGTCGGCGTCTCGTTGGGCGCCGACCGTGAGTTCCTGGAGAACCTCATCGCCTTCGGCAAGCCGGTCGTCCTCACGAGTCAGTTCACGCCGGGGATCGATGCCCCGGTCGCTCTTCCCGACAACCAGGGCGGGATCCGTGCCGGTGTCGAGCACCTGCTGGCACACGGGCACACGCGCATCGGCTTCGTCGGCGACATCGGCGGCGCGTGCTACGGGGAACGCCACGTCGCCTTCCAGGAGGCGATGCGTGAGCGCGGCCTGCCCGGTGATGTCCTCTTCGCCGCGACCGACTGGTCGGAGCGGGGCGGCGACACGGCTGCGGAGGCGATCCTCGCCTGCGGCGACCGCCCGACAGCGGTGATCGCGGCGTCCGGACACAACGCGATCGGCCTCATCCGCACGTTGACCGCCGCCGGAGTGGCCATCCCCGAGGACATCGCGATACTCGGATTCGACAACCTCGAGGCCGGCATCTACGCCACACCGAGCCTGTCCTGCGTGAACCAGCGCTTCGACGACGAGGGTGCCCTCGCCGGCCGACTGGTGATGGACATCCTCGACGGCATCGACGTGCCGCCCGGTGCACACGTGTCGACAGCAAGCGTGGTCATGCCGCGAGGGTCGTGCGGGTGTCGCAACGACCTTTTCAAGACCGACGACCCCAGGGACGTACCAGGGGTGCCCGTGCTCCCGTCGGAGCTGGAGCAGATGATGCACAACCTGCTCGACCGGCGCGAGCACGGTGCCTTCACGAGCGACTCCACCGCCGGTATCACCCAGGAGTTCGAGCGGCTGCTCTCAGCCGGTGACGACCTCAGCGACTCCCAGGTGCGCGACCTCGTCGCGACGATGCGGCGCATCGCCCCGCGGGACAGCAGCCTCCACGAGATCACCTCCGTGCTGACCGAGCACGTACAGCGGCTGATGAGTGCCGGCGACGTCTCCGGTGTCCAATCCGACCCGGTGGTCCTGAGCCGGATCGCCGCCGAGCTGTGGCGAGTTCAGAACTTTGGAGCGGTGCAGCAGTCTCACAGCCTGGCCGACCACGCGATCGCGAGCTCCAAGGTGGCAGTGGCGTTGCTGAGCGGTGATGCGCACGCCGCACGGAGCCTCAGCTGGCTGGAGCCCACCCACGTGCAGGCGGGGATGCTCGCCCTGTGGGACGACGACTCTCCCGACGCCACGATGCGCATCAGTGGGATCTACGACCCGCTCGGCCGACTGAACCACGCGGTCGGAGAGGCAACTGACATCCGCAGCTTCCCACCGGCCGACTTCATCGCCGGCGGGGACCAGCGCGGGGTGTGCTTCGTCCTGCCGGTCGACAGCGAGAACCGCCGCCGGGGCTTGCTCGCCGTCCTGGGCGAGATCAGCACAGAGCCGATCCAGGAGGCCTACCAGCAGTGGTCGCAACTGCTCGCCAACGTGCTGGAGGGCGAGGAGCTGCAGCGGAATGCCCAGGCGAGCGAGGAACGGTACATCCGCCTGGCCCGTGCGTCCAACGACGGCCTGTGGGAGATCGACCTGATCACCGGGTCGTTGTACATGTCCCCTCGGTGCGAGGACATCCTGGGCGGCCTCACCAGCGCTGACGGCGGGTCGGACAGCTGGATCGCCGCGGTGCACCCCGAGGACCGCGCCGGCATGGTCGAGTCCTTCACCGGAGCAGCGAGCCACCTTGACGCCCCTGTCGACATCGAGTACCGGATCATGACCACCGACGGCGGGTACCGGTGGGTGCTCAGCCGTGGGCTGGCTGTGTCCGGTGAGGACGGGACGGTCGTCCGCCTGGTCGGGTCGATCACGGACATCCACCCGCGCAAGGAGCTGGAGGAGCAGCTGCGCCAGGGTGCCCTCTACGACGTCCTGACCGGTCTGCCGAACCGCCGGCTGTTCCACGAGCGTCTGACCGCCTCAGTCGAGCAGCACCATCGCGACCCCTGTTCAGGCTTCGCTGTCGTCTTCCTCGACCTCGACGGCTTCAAGCTGGTCAACGACTCCCTCGGCCACCTCATGGGAGACGAGCTCCTCAAGACCGTCGCCACGCGGCTGCGCACCACCTTGCGCGCCGTTGACACAGCCGCACGATTCGGCGGGGACGAGTTCGCCGTTCTGCTCTGCGAACCGCAACCTGACGAGATCCTCGTCGTCGCCCGCCGCATCCAAGAGGCGATCAGCGCCCCGCTGCAGCTCGCCGGCCACGAGGTCGCCGTGACCGCCAGCGTCGGCATCACCACTTCCGAGTCCGCCTACGCCAACGCCGAAGACGTCCTGCGGGACGCCGACATCGCCATGTACGAAGCCAAGTCGATCGAACGTGGTGCTGCGTCCGTGTTCGACCCGTACATGCACGTGCGCGCCACGGGCCGTCTCCGTGCCCGCGGCGAGCTGCGCACCGCGCTGGCCCGCGATGAGTTCGTCGTCCACTACCAACCCATCGTCGCCCTCGACGGCAGCGGACTGGCCCACTTCGAAGCCCTCGTGCGTTGGCAGCACCCCGAGCGCGGACTCCTGCTCCCCGGCGAGTTCCTGCCCGCCATGGAGGACAACTCGACGATCGTCACCCTCGGCCGCTGGATCATCGAGGAGACCTGCCGACAGATCGCCGAGTGGCAGACCACCTACACCGGACCGATCACCGTCTCGGTCAACCTCTCCCACCGCGAGTTCTGGTCGCCCGGCCTCCTCCACACGATCACCGACGCACTCCTGAGGCACTCCCTCGCCCCCCGCAACCTCATCCTGGAGATCACCGAGTCGGTCATCATGGCCGACCTCCACACCGCCCGACAGGTGATGACCGCCCTGCACGACCTCGGCATCCGCCTGCACGTCGACGACTTCGGCACCGGACAGTCCTCCCTCAACGCCCTGCGCACGTTCCCGGTCGACGCACTCAAGATCGACGGTGCCTTCATCCGCGAGCTCACCCTCGTCGACCAGACCACCGACCTCGTGCGCATCATCGTCGAGATGGGCAAGACCCTCGGCCTCGACGTCGTCGCCGAATGCGTCGAGACATCCGAGCAGGCACAGCACCTACGCACCATCGGCTGTGCCAACGCCCAAGGCTGGTTCTACGCCAAGGCCCTCCCCGGACCGGAGGCCGCCGCACTCCTCGGCACCCACATGGCCACCGAGCACCGCCTGCCCGTCGGCTAGCTACCGCTGACCGTGGCGTTCCGGGCGACGACCCCTGCGTACTGGTCGCGGGTCGTCGCGGTGCACGATCTCAGCCGAGCCAGGTCAGTGCGTTGCCGGACCGCACCACCGGGCGGTCGTCGATGAACTCGAGGCGGGGTGGCGGACCGGCGAAGAACAGCTCGTCGAGATCCGGCGTCCCCGGCGCGTCGGCGAACCACAACCGCTCGCCCGTTGCGACAGCGAAGGCCTCCAGCAGCCAGCTGCGGTCCTGCACGGCCATCACGATCACCACCTTGCCGTCGCTCAGCCCGCCGGCGTCCGCCCGCAGCCCGTCGACCTCGGCGGTCCATTTCACCCGCCCATCGAGCAGCCCGAGGCTGGTCACCTCCGACTCGCCGCGGGTGACGACCACCGTCCCGTCCTGACGGACCAGCGCCTCCCCGCCGTCCAGCGGATACGTCCACAGGTCGTCGCCGTTCGCGATGTCGACACCGGCGAGCAGGGTCCCCTCGGACTGGTACGCCAGGACGACGCCGGGCTCCGACCCGTCGGAGGCCTGCGGTTCGGCCAGCGTGCCGTCGAACTCCACCACCTCGGCGCCCTCGGCGTCGTACCAGACGCCCTGCGGCAGCCGGACGCTGTCCAGGACCGCCGTCGAGGCCGCGAACCCGTGGTCGGTCACCACCAGGTCGGCACCCTCGATGCCGGTCCCGAACGGGTCGTCCACCGGGGGCCAGGTTCCCAGGACGCGACCGTTCCCGGGGTCGACGACGGCGGCCAGCGGCCCGTGCACCACGACGGACCCCGCGACCTGCTCGATCGAGGCCTGGTACTGAGTGAGGTCCAGGCGCGGCAGCAGGTCGACCTGGGTGGTCCACTTGTCGCGCCACTGCTCCGGCTCGACCCGTCGCAGGGTCAGCACGGCGCCCACCCGGTCACCGACCACCAGGTCGCCGTCGACGGCCACCACGCCCGCTGACGGAACCCTGACCTCGTGCTCGACGGCCACCGTGCCGTCGGCCATGCTCACGCCGACAACCGCTGTCTCCTGGAGCAGCTCTTCCCCGCTGCTCTGCACCACGACACCCTGGCGGTTGCGCCAGCACCACAGGATCCCTGGGTCGGTGGTGACCGCACCGCCGCAGCGGTCGACGCCACCGGGCTTGCCCAACGGCAGCAGCCAGCGCTTCTCGCCGGTGACCTCGTCGTAGCCGGTGAGCTTGCCGTCGGCCAGCACCGCGATCACCCCGTCAGCAGCACCCTGGACGGCACCGCCGGGGATCGCCCAGAGCTCGCCCAAGGGGCGTTCGAGGGAGACCCCGGTCGCGTCGGAGTCGGACTGGTCGGCCAGGTCGAGCGCGATGGGGACCCCGACTACGAGCACCCCAAGAACCGCAAGGCCACCGACCACCTGCCGTGCGCGGCGTGACAGCTGTCGGTGGTGGGCTGCAGGAGCGTCCGGCTCGACGGCCGAATCCTGGTCGGATGCCGCCTGGTCGGACGGGGGCACGAGTGTCGACGACCCGTCGTCCTCGACGAGCTCGACCTCGACCATCCAGTCATCAGGCCGCGCTGCCATGGTCGGACAGTACCTCCGGACGGCGAGACGGGATCCGCCGCCCGGTACCAGGTGGATCACGAAACGACGACGATGCGCACGGCCTCAGCCGTCTCACCGCCGCGAGGTCCACGCCAGCAGGCGGTCCACCGACCACGTGGTGACCACTCGTTCCGGGTCGACGCCGTGCGCCGCGAGACGATCGCAGCCATCCACCAACCAGTCCAGCTGACCTGGCGCATGGGCGTCGGAGTCGATGCTGAACAGGCACCCGGCCTCGACCGCCAGCGCGATCAGGTCGTCCGGCGGGTCCTGTCGGTCCGGACGGCTGTTCACCTCGACCGCCACCCCGTGCCGGGCGCAGGCTGCGAACACGTACCCGGCGTCGAACTCGCTCTGGGGCCGCGGCTTGCCGAGCACACGCCGCCCGGTGCAGTGACCCAGCACGTCGGTCAACGGCTGCTCGACGGCGGCGACCATCCGCCGTGTCATGGCTCCGCGCTCCATCCGCAGCTTGGAGTGCACCGAAGCCACCACGACGTCGAGCGCGCCGAGCAGCTCGGGCTCCTGGTCGAGGGTCCCGTCGTCGAGGATGTCCACCTCGATCCCACGCAGCAGGCGGAACGGCGCCAGCACCTCGTTGGCCCGGTCGATCGTCGCGATCTGCGCCCGCAGCCGCGCCGGGGACAGCCCGTTCGCCACAGTCAGCCGCGGCGAGTGGTCGGTGATCGCCTGGTACTCGTGCCCGATCTCCACCGCCGCCAGCGCCATGTCGGTCAGCGGGGCGCTGCCGTCGCTCGCATCCGTGTGGGCGTGCAGGTCGCCGCGGACAGCGGACCACAGCGCCCGGCCGGCCTCGGTGCCCCCGCCGACCCGGGTCTGCAACTGGGCCTCCAGGTCGGTCAGCACGGGCGGCAGCGCGCCGTCCAGCACCGTGCTGATCACCTGCGCGGTGCTCTCCCCCACCCCCGGTAGGTCCTGCCAGAACCCGTCGCGCAGGTGTGCCCGCCAGACGTCGTCCGGCAGGCCCCGCACGACGTCCCCGCTCCTGCGATAGGCCGCAGCCCGGTAGGCCGACGCCTGCTGCCGTTCCAGCAGGAAGGCGATCCGGTGCAGCGCGCGGACGACGTCGTCCCGGGACACCGGCTCAGGGCGGCGTGCCACGGCTCAGGAGGCGCGGCGACGCGACGCCTTCTTGGCAGGTGCGCTCTCCGCGGGCTCCGGCTCGCCCGCCGTCGCCGGTGAACGGCCAGTGCCCGTGTCGGCCGCACCGGCCGGCTCGCCGCCCTTGCCGGACCGGGCATCCCGCGCGCGCTCGACGCTGCGCTGGAGGGCGGACAGCAGGTCGACGACCTCGCCCCCCTCGGCCCGCTCCTCGCCGGCCACGCTCGGCACGGACACGGTACGACCGGACGTCACCTTCGCCTCGATGAGTGCCTCGAGGGCCGCTTGGTAGGAGTCCTCGAAGTCGGAGGGGTCGAAGTCCGACGCGAGCGACTCCACCAGCGAAGCGGCCATCTTGGCCTCCTGGGGACGCACCTGGACGTCGGCGTCGAGGATCGGGAAGTCCGCCTCCCGAACCTCGTCCGGCCAGAGCAGGGTCTGCAGGCAGATCACGTTGCCACGCACGCGCAGGACAGCCATCGTCTCCCGCTGCCGGAGCGCAACCTTGACCACCGCCATCCGGTCGGTCGTCGACAGGGCCTCACGGAGCAGGGCATAGGGCTTGGCGGCCGTCTTCTCCGGCTCCAGGTAGTAGGTCCGGGCCAGCATGATCGGGTCGACCTGCTCGGCAGGCACGAACTCCTCGACCGCGATCTCGCGCTCGGTCGCAAGGGGCAGCTCGTCGAGGTCCTCGTCCGTGAGCACCACCATGCGGCCGTCGTCGGTCTGGTAGCCCTTGACGATGTCGTCGGTGCTGATCTCCTCGCCACAGACGCTGCACGTCTTGCGGTAGCGGATCCGGCCACCGTCATCGCGGTGGACCTGGTGCAGGGGCACCTGGTGCTCGTCAGTTGCCGCGTAGACCTTCACCGGGACGTTGACCAACCCGAATGCGACAGCACCCTTCCAGATCGCTCGCATCTGTTGCCTCCAGGGTCTCGGCGGGTCCGGAACCGGGCAGCTACCGCCGGAACGCCCGCGTGCCGGCGGTAGCCCCCACAGGCAGGATGGACCAGTGCAGCCCATGCTCGCTACCCGAAGCGCGAATAAGGATGGTCTGCCCCGGGGTAAGGACTGGTCCTACGAGGTCAAGTGGGACGGGGTCCGGGTGATCGCCGACACCACCCGCGGGGAGCTGAGGCTGAGCGCTCGCTCCGGTCGTGAGGTGACGACCGCCTACCCCGAGCTCGCCGGCCTGGGCGCGCTGCAGGGGGCCGTCCTGGACGGCGAGGTAGTGGTGATGGCCGGCAGCACGCCGTCGTTCGAGGCGCTCGCCGAACGGATGCACGTCCGGGATGCGGCCCGGGCCCGCCGACTCGCCACCCGGGCCCCTGCCACTTTCGTGGTGTTCGACCTGCTCGCGCTGTACGGCGTGGACATCACCCGGCGCCCGCTGGACGAGCGACGGGCCACCCTGGCGGGTCTGGCGCTGCCGGAGCGGGTGCAGCTGTCGCCGGTCTACCCCGACCTGGACGACCTGTGGGCAGTGACGCTGGAGCACGGCCTCGAGGGCGTGATGGCCAAGCGCCGGTCCTCCACCTACCAGCCCGGTCGCCGGTCCCCCGACTGGGTGAAGGCGGCACACCGGTCGACCCGGGTCGCCGCCGTCGTCGGCTGGCTTCCGGAGGGCGCGGCCGACGCGGGGCGCGGGGCGGTCGGCAACGCCCGGCCCGGATCACCGCTCGACGAGCCAGTGCCGGCGGCGGACGCCCGACACGTCACGTGGTGCGAACCGGTCGTGACGGTGGACGTGGCGTACCTGCAGCGCACCGCACGCGGCCGGCTGCGCCAGCCAACGATCCGCGCCCCGCGTACTGACGTCCCCGTCGACCCGTGGGAGACACCATGAGTGAGCAGTGGGTGCGGGTGGACGGGCGCAAGGTCCGGCTCACCAACCTGGACCGGGTGCTCTACCCCACCGGGTTCACCAAGGCCGAGCTGATCACCTACTACACCGCCGTCGCCCCGGCGCTGCTGCGCCAGCTGCGCAACCGGCCGGTCACCCGGATCCGGTTCCCCGAGGGGGTGTCCGGCGAGCGGTTCTTCGAGAAGAACCTGCCCAAGGGGACGCCTGAGTGGATCCGCCACCAGGAGGTCGCCGCCAGCCCAGGGACCGAGGAGGAGGGCACGATCCTTGACTTCCCGTTCCTGGAGGACCTGGCGGGCCTTGTCTGGTCGGCGAACCAGAGCGCGATCGAGCTGCACACCCCCCAGTGGACCGTGCAGCCGGACGGGACCCTGCACCATCCCGACCGGCTTGTGGTCGACCTCGACCCGGGACCCCCCGCGGGTCTCGACGAGTGCGCCCGGGTGGCCCACCTGGTGGCCGACCGGCTCGCCGAGGACGGCCTGGGCACCACCTTCCCGGTGACCAGCGGGAGCAAGGGCATGCAGCTGTACGCACCCCTGGACGGTGTCCTGACCGCGATGCAGGTGCGGGAGTACGCCCGCAACATCGCCCTGGAGCTGGCTACCCGGCAACCCGACCTGATCCTGGCGAACATGAAGCGCGCCCTGCGGCCGGGGAAGGTGCTGCTCGACTGGTCGCAGAACCACCCAAGCAAGACCACCGTCACCCCGTACTCGCTGCGGGGCAAGGACCGCCCGGCGGTCGCGGCCCCCCGGCGGTGGGACGAGGTGACCGAAGGAATGGTGCAGCTGACCCCGGACGAGGTGGTCAACCGCCTGCAGACCGAGGGCGACCTGCTGCACAGCTGAGCGCACCGACGCGTCTCCTGGCCCGTCGGGGTCCCGGCGCTGGTCCCACGGCGGCGGTACGTGCTTGGCTGGTCCCATGCCGGCCAACGATCCAGCGGTGATCGACAGACTGCTCACGCTGCCGGGGCGCTGGGCCGTCCTCGGGCTCTCCACCAACACGGCGCGGCCGGCCTACGGCGTCTCGGCGTACCTCCAGGCGCTCGGCCACGACATCGTGCCGGTGCATCCGCGGGCGGAGACCGTGCACGGCGCACAGGGCTACCCGAGCCTGGCGGACGTGCCCGGCCGGATCGACGTCGTCGACCTGTTCGTGAACTCGGCGCGGGTGGGCCGGCTGATCGACGACGCGATCGCCGTCGGCGCCCGGGCCGTGTGGCTGCAGCTGGGGGTGGCCGACCCCGAGGCGGAGGAGCGGGCCCGGACCGCCGGGCTGGACGTCGTTGCCGACGCCTGCCCCAAGATCGAGGGACGACGGCGCGGCCTGACCTGAGTCAGCCGTAGAAGACGCGCTCCATCACCGCGCGAGCACGTCGCCCGGTCCGCAGGTACATCTCCTCGAGCTCTCCCCCTGCCGCCGGCGGCAGGCCGAGCATCCGGGCCAACCCGTTGAGAGCACGGCGGTCGTGCGGCAGGACGTCGGCCATCGCGCCGCCCGCGCGCCCCGTCCACAGCACGATCCCGTCGCGCAGGCGGGACGCCAGCAGCCAGGCGTCCCGGAGGATTGCGGTGTCCCGGGCACCGAGCAGGTCGGCGTCCATCGCCGCAGCCAGAGCCTCCAGGGTGGACGGGGTGCGCAGTCCCGGTACCTCATGGGCGTGCGACAGCTGCAGCAGCTGGACCGTCCACTCCACGTCGCTCAGCCCGCCGCGGCCGAGCTTGAGGTGCCGGGCCGGGTCGACGCCGCGGGGCAGCCGCTCGGCCTCCATCCGTGCCTTCAGCCGGCGCACCTCCCGCAGCACCGACGCATCCACCCCGCCTGCCGGGTACCGGAGCGGACCGATCAGCTCGACGAACCGGTCACCGAGGTCCGGGTCACCGGCGACGACCCGGGCGCGGAGCAGGGCCTGGCTCTCCCAGGGCTGTGACCAGCGCTGGTAGTACTCCCCGTACGACGCCAGGGTGCGCACCAGGGGTCCGTTGCGACCCTCGGGCCGCAGGTCGGCATCCACCTCGAGGGCCGGCTCGGGTCCGGTGGCTGCCAGCACTGCGCGCATCCGGGCGGCGATCGCGGTGGCCTGTGCCTGGGCTTCCGCCTGGTCGACATCCGGCAACGGGTCGTGCACGAAGAGCACGTCCGCGTCCGACCCGTACCCCATCTCGCGCCCACCGAGGCGGCCCATCGCGATCACCGACATCCGGGTCAGGCTGTCCCCGGCCACCTCCCGCTGCGCGAGGTGCAAGGCGCCGGCCAGCACGACGTCAGCCGCCGCGGTCAGGGCACCTGAGGTCACCGGCACGGCGCTCAGGGCGAGCACCTCCGCCACCGCCGTCCGGGCCATCTCCCGTCGCCGCAGCGCCCGGAGCAGCACAGCTGCCTCGGCCACGTCCTTCTGGCGGGTCAGGATCGCGTCCGCCTCGGCCGCCAGGCGGTCGTGCTCCCGCGGCGCCAGGTCGGCGTCGTCGTCGAGCCAGGCGACGGACTCCGGAGAACGGGCAAGGGCGTCGGCCACGTAGCGGGACGAGGAGAGCACGCGCGCCAGTCGTCGGGCGGCGGCGCCGGAGTCGCGCAGCAGCTTGAGGTACCAGTGGGTGGTGCCGAGCTCGTCCGACAACCGGCGGAAGGCCAGCAGGCCGGCGTCGGGGTCGCTGCCCTCGGCGAACCAGCCGAGCAGCACCGGGAGCAGCTGGCGCTGGATCGCGGCGCGCCGGCTCACGCCTTCGGTGAGCGCGCTGATGTGCCGCAGGGCGCCCGCCGGGTCGCGGTAGCCGATCGCCGCCAACCGCGCGCGCGCCGCCTCGGGTGCCAGGCTCACGTCCTCGCGGGACAGCCGCGCGGTGGCCGGCAGCAGCGGGCGGTAGAACAGCTCCTCGTGCAGGTGCCGGACGTCGCGACGCACGGTCCGCCACAGGTCCAGGACGGCGTCAGCCCCGCCGGTGCGCAGACCGATCGACCGGGCAAGACGCCGCAGCTCCAGCTCGGCTGTCGGCATCAGATGGGTCCGACGCAGGTGGTGCAGCTGGATCCGGTGCTCGAGCACGCGCAGCGTGCGGTAGCAGACGGCCAGCCGGGCCGCGTGGTCACGGCCGACGTACCCGCCGGCAGACAGGGCGGCGAGGGCGTCAAGGGTGGTGGGGCTGCGCAGCGCGGCGTCGGTCCGGCCGTGCACCAGCTGAAGCAGCTGGACCGTGAACTCCACGTCCCGAAGCCCGCCGGCTCCCAGCTTGATCTGGCGTTCCGTCTCCGCCGGCGGGACGTTCTCCTCCACCCGGCGGCGCATCACCTGGGCGTCCTCGACGAAGTGCTCCCGCTCGGCGGCCGACCAGACCAGGGGGTCGAGGGCCCGCCGGTAGGCCTCCCCCACGGCGGCGTCCCCGGCGACGACCCGTGCCTTGAGCAGGGCCTGGAACTCCCACGTCTTCGCCCAGCGCTCGTAGTACGCCCGGTGGCTGGCCACCGTGCGGACCAGCGGCCCGTTCTTGCCTTCCGGCCGCAGGGCCGCGTCCACCGGCCACAGGGCCGGCTCGCCGGACGCCGTCGAGCACGCGCGGCTCAGTGCGCTGGCCAGCCGCGTGGCCACCGCGAGCGCCTCGGTCTCGGATGCACCGTCGGCCGGTTCGGCGACGAAGATCACGTCGACGTCGCTCACGTAGTTCAGCTCGGTGCCCCCGCACTTGCCCATCCCGATGACCGCCAGCCGGGCCACCGCATGGTCGGCGTGCTCCGCCCGCGCCAGCGCGAGGGCCGTCTCGAGGGCGGCACCCGCCAGGTGGGCCAGCGCGGCTGCGACGGCGGGCAGCACGGCCGTCGCCTCGGGCGCGGTCAGGTCCGCCGCGGCGATCATCAACAACCGCCGACGGTAGGCGCGCCGCAACGCGTCGATACCGTCCTGGCCGGTGAGCGTGGCGACCGGAGCCTGTCCCGGGGACGTCCCGACTGCCCCGACGGCGGCGAGCAGCTCACCCCGCACCGTCACCTCGTCTGCCAGCAGGTCCTCACCCGCGAGCGCCGCCAGGTCGTCGGGATGGCGCACCAGGTGGTCGCCGAGTGCCGTCGACGCGCCGAGGACCGCGAGCAGCCGGTCCCGGCTCGGCCCGGTCCCGCGGAGCATCTCGCACAGCCGGTCGTGCAGCCGGCTGCCGGAGCAGACCTCGAGCAGCCGGGTCAGGGTGAGCACCGCCTCATCCGGCGAGGCCACCCGACCGAGCGCGTCGAGCAGGGGCGACCGTTCGTCGACCACACCGACGGCTGCGCACACCGGGGCGCCGGCCAGCAGGTCCGCCGCGCGCGCCGGGTCACCGAAGCCCAACCGCACGAGGGTCCCGCGCAGGGTCCGCGCCGGCCTGCCGCCTGATCCGGGAGCGGTGGTCACGGCGTCGTCGGGCGGCCGGTGCTCACAGCACCGGCAGGTACCGCATGAGCTCGAACGGGGTCACCTGCGTGCGGTAGGCGTTCCACTCCTCGCGCTTGTTGCGCAGCACGAAGTTGAACACGTGCTCGCCGAGGGTCTCGGCCACCAGCTCGGACGTCTCCATGATCGACACCGCTTGCTCGAGGGAGGACGGCAGCGGCTGGATGCCGAGGGCCCGGCGCTCCCCTTCGGTCAGCTCCCAGACGTCGTCCTCCGCGCCGTCGGGCAGCTCGTAGCCCTCTTCGATGCCCTTGAGGCCGGCGGCGAGCATGACTGCGAAGGCGAGGTAGGGGTTCGTGGCGGAGTCCACCGCCCGGTACTCGACGCGGGTCGAGTTGCCCTTGCCCGGCTTGTACAACGGCACCCGCACCAGCGCGGAACGGTTGTTGTGTCCCCAGCAGACGAACGACGGCGCCTCGGCGCCGCCCCACAGCCGCTTGTAGGAGTTCACGTACTGGTTCGTGATGGCGGTGATCTCAGCGGCGTGGTGCAGCAGGCCCGCGATGAACCGGCGCCCGGTCTGGGACAGCTCCATGGGAGCGGCCGCCTCGTAGAAGGCGTTGCGGTCGCCCTCGAAGAGCGACAGGTGGGTGTGCATGCCGGAGCCCGGCTGGTTGCCCAGCGGCTTGGGCATGAACGAGGCGTAGATGCCCTGTTCGAGGGCCACCTCCTTGACCACCGTGCGGAAGGTCATGATGTTGTCCGCGGTGGTGAGGGCGTCGGCGTAGCGCAGGTCGATCTCGTTCTGGCCGGGCCCGGCCTCGTGGTGGGAGAACTCCACCGAGATCCCCATCGACTCCAGCATCGAGATGGCGGCCCGGCGGAAGTCGTGCCCGGTGCCCCGCGGCACGTGGTCGAAGTAGCCGGCAGAGTCCACCGGGACAAGGGGCTTGGTCGGGTCGGCGGGACTCTCGAACAGGTAGAACTCGACCTCGGGGTGGGTGTAGAAGGTGAACCCCTTGTCGGTCGCCCGGGCCAGCGCCCGCGTGAGCACGTGGCGGGGGTCGGCCAGCGACGGCTGACCGTCCGGCGTGAGCACGTCGCAGAACATCCGCGCGGTCCCGTGCGTCTCGCCGCGCCAGGGAAGCACCTGGAACGTCGAGGGGTCGGGTTTGGCGAGCATGTCGGCCTCGAACACCCGGGTCAGGCCCTCGATCGCGCTGCCGTCGAAGCCGATGCCCTCGTTGAAGGCAGACTCCAGCTCGGCCGGCGCCACCGCGACGGACTTGAGCACCCCGAGAACGTCGGTGAACCAGAGACGGATGAAGCGGATGTCCCGCTCCTCGACGGTGCGGAGGACGAACTCCTGCTGCCTGTCCATGACCACATCCTGCCCCACCAAGGTTGCGGCCATGTGTCGCCGCGACCGACGGGACGTCCGGACTACCGGGCCGGAGCGCCCCCCGCGCCGCGGATAGTGTGGTGACCATGGTCGCGCTGCGCATCGCCATGGCCCAGATCGACACCTGCGTCGGGGACGTCGCGGGGAACGCCGAGCGCATCCTCGCCTGGACAGCGACCGCCGCTCAGGCGGGCGCCGGCCTGGTGGCCTTCCCCGAGATGACCATCACCGGCTACCCGATCGAGGACCTCGCACTGCGGGACTCGTTCGCACGTGCCGCCGACCGCGCCCTTGACGACGTCGTCACCGGTCTGAGCGAGCGCGGCCTTGACGACGTCGTCGTGGTACTGGGCACGTTGGGCCGGACGCCTGACGGGCGGGCGACCAACCAGGCCGTCGTCCTGCACCGCGGGTCGGTGCTGGCCCGGTACGACAAGCACCACCTGCCCAACTACGGCGTCTTCGACGAGTTCCGGATCTTCGCCGCCGGCGAGCAGGGCTGCGTCGTCGGGGTGGCCGGCCGGCGGGTCGGCGTGGTCATCTGCGAGGACATCTGGGCGGACGGCGGGCCGCTGCCCCCGATGGGCGGCGCCGACCTGCTCGTCGTGCTCAACGGCTCTCCGTACGAGGAGGGCAAGGTCGGTGTACGCACCGAGCTCGCCGCCCGTCGGGCCGCGGAGGTGGCCGCCCCGGTGGCCTACGTGAACATGGTCGGCGGCCAGGACGACCTGGTCTTCGACGGCGGGTCGTTCGTGGTCGCGGCGGACGGGACCCTGCTGGCCCGGGCGCCCCAGTTCGTGGAGCACCTGCTGCTGTGGGACCTGGGAGACGCCGGGCAGCCGGCCCGACCCGGTTCGGTCGCCACCCCGCTCGAGCCGGACGCGGAGATCTACCAGGCGGTCGTCACCGGCCTGCGCGGCTACGCGACCAAGAACGGCTTCCGCTCGATGGTCCTCGGCCTGTCCGGGGGCATCGACTCGGCGCTGGTGGCGGCGATGGCGGCCGACGCCGTCGGCGGTCCCAACGTGGTGGGCGTCTCCATGCCGTCGCGACACTCCTCCCAGCACTCCCGGGACGACGCCGCCGACCTCGCCCGGCGGATCGGCGCGGACTACCGGGTCCAGCCGATCGCGCCGATGGTCGACGCCTTCGAGGGTCAGATGGACCTGCCGGGGATCGCCGGCGAGAACCTGCAGTCGCGGATCCGCGGCGTGATCCTGATGGGCATCTCCAACGTCGAGGGCCACCTGGTGCTGGCCACCGGGAACAAGTCCGAGCTCGCTGTTGGGTACTCGACCATCTACGGGGACGCCGTCGGCGGGTTCGCGCCCTTGAAGGACGTCGACAAGTCGCGGGTATGGGCGTTGGCGCGGTGGCGGAACGAGGCGGCCCGCTCCGCCGGCGCGGTC
>Ga0209539_1001018_pt1 | contig 15542 bp, 13 predicted proteins | sample BarGraNGADG00312_2_FD_184499 | JGI IMG/M metagenome (GOLD analysis project Ga0209539, IMG submission 184499) | Arctic peat soil microbial communities from Barrow, Alaska - Barrow Graham LP Ref core NGADG0011-312 (SPAdes) (version 2) | ecosystem: Environmental > Terrestrial > Soil > Wetlands >... | reverse complement strand
GTGTGCAAGCTCGCCTTTCGTGCGCGCGACTGTCTCGAGCGTCTTGAACAGCTCGAGATGCCCCGGCCCGATGTTGGTGATCACGCCCACGCGCGGCATCACGATCTCAGCCAGCCTCTTGATGTCGCCGGCCCTCCGCGCTCCCATCTCCGCGACAAGGACCTGGTCTTTCTTGCGCGCCCCGAAGATGGTGAGCGGGATACCTACCTCGTTGTTATAGCTGCCAGGCGTCGAGAGCGTGTTCTTCTCGATCGACATGATGGAGGCCACGTAATCCTTGGTGCAAGTCTTGCCGGTGGTGCCTGTTATGCCTATGACCGTAAGGTCAAGGCTCTTGCGGACGAATGCCGCAAGGTCTCCAAGAGCTCTCTCGGTGTCCTTCACCATGATGAGCGGAAACGAGGGGTTTCTGGCCTGAAAATCACGAGCGAACGGGCTGCTCGCGCTTACGATCGCCGCCCGCGCTCCCGCCTTTACCGCGTCGTCGAGGAAGCCGTTGGCATCGAAGTTTGGACCGGCCAGAGCGATGAACAGTTCTTTTCCCGACAGGTCGCGCGTATCCGTTCCGACGCTCGACACGTTGAGTTTCGTCCACTCGCCCGCGAGCTTTCCGCCGGTCGCATCAGCTACCTGCTTAAGGCTGACACTCCGCACCTGTGACCTCCTGGAGACATTCTCGAAGGACCTGCCTGTCGTCGAAGGGAATCACCCTGTCAGCAAAGATTTGGCCACTTTCATGACCTTTTCCTGCGATAACCACGAGGTCCGTGTCGTCGGCTTCTTTGACTGCTTTGCAGATCGCGGTCCTGCGGTCTACCTCGACCATGTAACGGTCTTCGGGGAACTGGCCCCGCACTCCCTCGAGCACCATGTCTATAATGGACGCCGGGTCCTCGCTGCGAGGGTTGTCGGACGTGATGATGCACAGATCAGAAAGCTCTGTGGCAACCCGCCCCATCAGGGCGCGTTTCGCCTTGTCGCGGTCCCCGCCGCACCCGACGACAGTGATCACGCGCCCCTCGCTCACTTCCTGGCATGCCTCGAGGATGTTTCTGATCCCGTCAGGCGTGTGGGCGTAATCGACGATCGCCGTAAACGCCTGGCCGCAGCCGATGTTCTCGAACCTGCCAGGTACGCCGGCGAGCGTCTCCAGGCCGCGAGCGATGCTCTCCGCATCGATGCCAAGCTCGACACCAACGGCCGCGGCGGCGAGGCAGTTGTAAACATTGAACCTTCCCTGCAGCATCGTGGCCATCGCCGTGACGCACTCCCCGTACATCAGGTCAAACGTGTTCCCGCCGGCCGAGACCACCACGTTGTCGGCACGGACGTCAGCTCCAGAGTCCATCCCGAACGAGCGCGCCGGTAGAGTTGTCTCCTCGAGCAGCCTCCGGCCGAAGGGATCGTCGATGTTCACTATCACGGTACGGCCTTCGCCGAACTCTTCCCCCTCGAACAGACGGCGCTTCGCCGCGAAGTAGTCCTCAAAGGAGATGTGGAAGTCGAGGTGGTCCTGCGTGATGTTGGTGAACACTACCGAATCGAAGTAGCAGCCGCTCACCCTGTGTAGCTCAAGGGCGTGAGAGGACACCTCCATGACGGCGGCCTCGACCCCTTCATCGACCATCCGCCTGAGGAGCCTCTGGAGGTCCAGAGACTCCGGGGTCGTGCGCGTCACCGGCTCGACCGTCACGCCGATGTGGTTTTCCACCGTCCCGATGAGACCGGCGACGTACCCCGCGCTCTTGAAAATGTTTTCGACGAGGTAGCCGGTGGTGGTCTTACCATTCGTTCCGGTCATCCCCACAAGCTTCAGCTCGAGAGAAGGGTTGCCGTAAAACTCGGCGGAGAGTTTTGCAAGTGCGTACCTCGAATCCGGGACCCTGACGATGGCGAGGTCTTCGGGAAGCTCATCCTCGGGCTCCCTCTCCACGACAATCGCTTTCGCGCCTCTCGCGGCGGCCTGCGCCGCGTACAGGTGCCCGTCCGTGACCAGTCCCTTGATGCAGAAAAACGCGTCGCCTTCGACGACGGCTCGGCTATCGTACGCTATCCCGGTTATCTCAATTTCTGCCGGGCCGCTCGCTTTCTTCTCATCAATTGTGTCCAGAAGCTCGCTTAGTAACATGTTTATACCTCGTCACTTGTGCTCTCGGGCCGTGCCCATGGTACCTTGTAGTCCTGGGCCTCGCCAGAGTCAAGTAACGCCTCTCATCCCTGTGAACTCCGCATCTCATCAGCTCCACTGCCAGCCTTGCCGTCTCAAGCATGGGGGCACCTCCGGTTACTTGGGGGGTGTCCCCCAGGACGGCGGGATCTTCAAATGCTGCAGACTGAAGCTCATTATCTTTCTGAAAACCGGCGCCGCCGTCTCGCCGCCCCAGATCGGCGTGGGCTCATCCAGCACGACCATACAGACGATCCTTGGCCTCTCCGCGGGGGCAAACCCTACGAACGTCGCCATGTACGTGCCGGAGTAACCGGCGCCCCCCGGGTTCGGCTTCTCGGCGGTCCCGGTCTTGCCCGCCACGCGGTAGTAGTTGACCGCGGCCTTAGGGCCGGTCCCGTCAGGGGCGAGCACCTGCTCCATGATCCCGGTCATCTTCTGGCAGGTGTCCTTGGTCAGGATCTCTTCCCCCAATCCGCCAAGACCCATGTCATGGACCCCGGTGCCTGAGATCTTGGCTTTCAGAAAATGGGGGCAGATCTTCCTGCCTCCGTTAGCCACAGTGCCGGTAACGCAGGCGAGCTGGATCGGTGTCAACGAGACGCCCTGCCCGATGCTGATCGTGGCGGCGCTCGTTCCGGTCCAGGCGCCGAGAGCGGGCAGGATGCCCCCGACCTCACCGGGGAAATCAATGCCCGTCTTGTGGCCGATGCCGAACACATTCATGTAGTCGCTCAGTTGCTTGTCCCCGACTTTCAGCGCCGTCTCGATGGTGCCGACGTTTGAGGACTGGCTGATTATCTTGGAGAAGGGCAACTGGCGGGTCGGCAGCGGCTCGGCGTCTTTGAAGGTGGCGTCGGCGACCTTGAGCTCTGTCGGGACGTTGATCACGGTGTCGGGATTGACCGTGCCGGTCTGCAGAGCCGCGACGGCAGTCACGATCTTGAGGCACGAACCCGGCTCATATACGTCGGTCACCGCGCGATTTCTCATCGATGCCGGGTCGATGTTGCTGCGCTGGTTCGGGTCGAACGTAGGGTTCGAGGCCATAGCCAGGACGTCGCCCGTATTGCAGTCCATGACTATCGCCGTCGCCGCCTTCGCACCGTACTCCCGTACGGCCGTTGCGAGCGAGTCTTCCATGGTCGACTGGATGTCTTTGTCCATGGTCAGTTGAAGATCCACACCGTCGACTTCGTTCACCTGGTTCTTCTCGCTGCCCGGGATAGGATTGCCCGCGGCGTCTCGCTCCAGCATCACTTCGCCCGGCTTCCCTCCCAGCATGTCCTCGTAGTAGAGCTCGAGGCCCGCCTGCCCCTTGTTATCCATGTCGACCATCCCGAGTATCTGCGAGGCCAGCGCCCCGAGCGGGTACACGCGCTTGCTCTCCTCGACGAACCCGATTCCCTCGAGCTTCTCTTTTTTAAGCTTGTCCGCGACAGACTTGTCGAGCTTTCGGGCCAGGTAGACGAACCCACCCTTTTTTTCGAGTTTCCTCTGGACGTCGGTGGGGTCCTCCCCGAGAGCCTGCGCGACCTTCTGTGCGACGCGCTTCTTGTCCTTGACCAGGTAAGGAGTCGCGTAGATGGTCGAGCAGTCTTCGCTGATGGCCATGACCTCGCCCTCGCGGTCAGTTATGGTCCCGCGCCTCGGGGTCACTTTGATGGTGGTGTCACGCTGATCGGATGCAAGCTTCTTGTACTTGGCGGCCTGTATGCCCTGGATCAGGACGAGCTTACCCGTAATGATGCCCAGCGTCGCTAGGAGGACGATCGTCACAACGGTGATGCGCCTGTCCCTCATCTCACGTCTTGACATACCGCGCCTGTCTGTTCGTCAGCGCCCGCCGCCGGTCTTCTCGACTACGTTGGCCTCAGCCTTGGAAGGCGACGAATCCGGTTCAGCCTGTGTCTCGGGCCCAGGGGCCGTGAGCTCCTCGAGGGTGCTCTGGCACACCATGTTTCCGGCCGCGTCCCGCGTGTACTTCAGGTAGATGACGCCGGAGGGGTCCGAGAGCCCCAGTTCGTCGGCGGCGATGCTTGCCACACGGCCCGGAGATTTCAGCCGCGCCAGCGTCAGCCGCAGCTGCTCCTGCTTCGACTTTTCCGAGGAAATCCGTGCCTGGACGCTGCGCGACTTGAGGTCGTTCCTGACTGAGTACTGGTGCTGCACCAGCATGAAGACTCCCGTGGTAGCCAGGAAGAGAAACACAACCAGTAAGAGCCCCAGGTTCAGCCCTTTCTTCTCCTGGCGCTTCGCCGCAGGCTCTGTTTTTGCATTCTTGACGTGCTTCTCGTTGACCTTCTTCTTAAGCATCTTCCAGCTCGCTTTTCCGCATAGCGGCGCGCAGCTTGGCGCTCCTGGAACGGGGGTTTTCTTCTATCTCCTCCGGGGTAGGCCTGACCGGCTTGCGCGTCAGGACCTCGAACATTGTCGGCTCCGGAGGAGCGAGCGGGAAGCCGGGCGGATAGTCTGTTCCTTTTGCCAGGGAGTTGAATGTGCTTTTGACTATCCGGTCCTCGAGGGACTGGTAAGTCAGCACGACTATCCGCCCGGCAGGAGCCAGGCATTCTGTCCCGTCGGCGATCCCCTCCTTGAGATCTTCCAGCTCGTGGTTTACCGCGATGCGTAGCGCCTGGAAAGTCTTGCGCGCGGGATGTTTCTTGCCGCGCCTCGCGCCCGCGGGCACGGCGTCCTTTACGACCTGTTCCAGCTCCCCTGTTGTCCGTATGGGTCTGCGCTCCCGAGCCTCCACTATGAATTGAGCGATCCGCCTGGCCCACCGCTCTTCGCCGTACCTGAAGAGGATGCGAGCGAGCTCGTCCTCTGTTTCCTCGTTGATTATCTCCGCGGCCGTCCAGTCGGCGTCAGGGCCCATGCGCATGTCGAGCGGCCCGTCATGCCTGAATGAAAAGCCACGCGTGGCATCGTCCAGCTGCATCGACGAGACTCCGAGGTCAAGCAGGATGCCGTCGACCTCGCTTATCCCCTCGCCATCAAGGACGGACTGTAAACCTCTGAAATTTTCGCAATGGTAACTGACCGCCTGAGCCATTTCGCCCAGCCTCTCTTCCGCTGCAGCAATTGCCTCCGGGTCCCGGTCAATACCAATGAGCCGGCCCCCCGGGGTGATGCGCTCAAGGATAGCTTCAGCATGTCCACCTGCTCCGAGCGTGCCATCTACAATCACCTTCCCCTTCTCGGGCCTCAAAAATTCGAGGACCTCAGAGACCATCACCGGCGTGTGCTCGCCAGCAACGCGCTCCATGTCAGACTCCGATGTCGGACGCCGCCTGCTCGTAGTGACCGGCGCTGTCTGTCTCGTACTTTTCCCACCTGTCCGGGTCCCAGACCTCGGCCTTGTTGGAGAGACCTACGACGACCACGTCTTTCTTCAGACCGGCCATCTCGCGCAGGCGGGGCGGGATGAGTATCCTCCCCTGCCCGTCCGGCACCAGGTGGCTCGCGTTGGCGAAGAATATGCGGGAGAACCGGCGCGTCGACTCGCTGCCCGAAGGCATCTCCTCGATCCTGTCCACCAGCCGCTCCCACTCTTTCATCGGAAGCAAGTACAGGCAGTCATCGAGCCCCTTGGTCACCATCAGGCCGCCTTCGAAATCGCGCCTGAATTCACGGGGCAGGATGATACGACCCTTGGGATCGACCGTCCTTGTTGATGAGCCAACCAGCATTGCCCTGCCTTCCATCTCGCCACGTTGCACCACTTTACACCATTTCTAACCCCATTGCAACACTTTTTACCCACAGAACCACAAAAACCCCCGACTATGGCACTGGATCTATCACAGCGGTGGCGAAATTGTGGGAAAGTGGACTATTTTGTGGATGGAGCGGCCAGGAACCACTATATATTGATTTTGGGCCACGTAATCCACAAAGTATCAGGCAGGTTTCAGGGGGAGGGAGATGCCTGGGGAGCAGAATACTGGTAACTGGGAACAGTTATCGGATCGTGACTACGCGGATTCCTTGTAACACTGGAACAGAGTATCGATCAGGTTTCCGCCGACCCTGGCCAGCTTCGGCATAGGGACGCCGGACATCTTGACCTTCCTCATCGCGAACTCGACCGCCGGGTTGCTCTCCCCCATCGCCATCCTGTGGAAGACCGCCGCGGTGGTCGTGATAGTGAGCATCGGCTCGGCCGCCGGGTCCTCTAAAGAGAACTCAGCCGCGCCTGAAGTGCCGAAGGTCACGTAGTAGCGGGTCTCGATGTCTGTCAGGTTGAGGCACAGGGCCTGCATCACCGCCGACAGCTTGACGACTTCTTCGGTTCCGAGGTTCTTCTCGGCGAGATCGATGGTGTTCTTCAGCGTCTCTGTCATGCGTTCTTTTTCGGGGGCATCCGCCATGACCGACCTCCAGTTCCCTCAAAGGTGCCGGCTAGACCCTCTCGCTGCAGTACGGGCAATACTGCTCCTTGCCTTCGACCAGGTTTCCGCACATGTTACAGACCTTGGTGCGGCGCGGCGCGCCTTTGGCGCCGGTCGGCGCGGGATCGTAACCTGTCCTTTCGCCGGAATGCGGATTAGCCGGGCGCTTTTTGTTCGGGCGGATGATATAGAGCACGACGATTCCGAGGATACCGCCCAGGAAGCCGACGACGAATCCCAGCCAGAAACTGTACTGCTTCTTATGCGCGATCGTTGCCCCCCAGTAGCCGAATGCGAACCACGCCAGGACCAGCAATATATAGAGCCATGTGCTTGTCGTCTCGGCGCCGAACATAGTCCCTCCACGCGATCCAATTTCTATCATGTCACTCCAAGTCTATAGTAAGCGCGGGCCTGCCGGGCCGCCGAACGCGTAGACGTGACCCGGTAATGTAGAATCTATCTTGCGGCAACGACTGGTGGAGGGAGGACAACGAAATGGCTGACAAGAGAATCCTGGTTCTTTCACCGCTTCCCAAGGTCCTGGTCGAAGCGCTTTTCACGGCGAAGATGTCCGAGAGCGAGACTCCGATCGAGGTCGAGATCGAGACGTTTGAAGGGGCCACGCGCGAGGACCTGCTCGAGGCTGTCTCGAGGGCTGACGTCATCATAGGCGACTATACGTTCAACACCGAGATGGACCCCGAGGTCATGAAGGCGGCGGCGCCGTGCCTCCTGATACAGCAGCCGTCCGTGGGGTACCAGCACATAGACGTGGACGCCGCGGCCGGCGAGGGCATTCCGGTGGCCAACGTGGCGGGAGCAAACTCGATTGGCGTGGCGGAGCACACGATCATGACAGCCCTCATGCTGTTGAAGAAGCTCATGATGCAACACGAGAAGACCAAGTCGGGCGAGTGGGCCCAGGACGAGATGGCGACTTACGGTGTTTTCGAGCTTGCCGGCAAAACCCTGGGGATAATCGGCATGGGCCGCATCGGCCACGAGGTCGCGCTGCGGGCGAGGCCTTTCGGATGCGCGATGGTCTACTATGATATCAACCAGTTGCCGCCCGAGACGGAGGCCGAACTGGGCGTCTCTTCGAGATCTCTCGAAGCGCTCCTGGCGGAGTCCGATGTGGTGACGCTCCACGCGCCGCTGACGCCCGAGACCGAGCATATGCTCGACGCCGAGCGCATAGCGCTGATGAAGCCGGGCGCGGTGCTGGTCAACGTGGCCAGAGGCGGCCTCGTGGACGAACAGGCGCTGGCCGATGCCCTGACGGAAGGAAGGCTCGCCGGCGCCGCGGTCGACGTCTTCTCCGTAGAGCCGGTCACCGCGGATAACCCTCTTCTGTCGGCACCGAACACGGTGCTGACCCCTCACACTGCGGGAGCAACCAACGAGAGCCGGCTGAGGATCATCGGCGTCGCGATGGAAAACGTCGCGGGTGTCCTCCAAGGGAAAATACCTCAACATATTGTGAACGGCGTGGAGCCGAAGTTCGACGAGTGATTGCCCGGGCCGAGACTGGAGGTCGATGATGGCTGAGACGATGAGTGGAGGGCAGGCGCTCGCCGGAGCCCTCATAAAGATGGGAGCGAAGAGGGTCTACGGGATCATAGGCACGTCTAACCTCGGGTTCGTGGACGCTCTTTACGACGTGAAAGACCGGCTGCGCTACATCTCGTGCCGGCACGAGCAGGTGGCGGCGAGCATGGCGGATACCGAAGGAAGGCTCACCGGAAGACCGGGCGTGGTGCTGGTGCATTCCGGGCCTGGCGCCCTCAACGCCATGATATCGGCTGGAAACGCTTACAAGGACTGCTCGCCCTTCATCATCATCAGCGGCGCTGTTAAAAGAAAGCTGGCGCACAGCGACGGGATGCTGGAGATGGACCACACGCGGTTATTCGCGCCCTTGTGCAAGGGGACCTATCGCGTTGAGGCGGCAGCGCAGGTGCCGGACATCTTCTCCCGGGCGTACGGCGCGGCAATGAGCGGCGCACGCGGCCCGGTCCTCATCGAAGTGCCGGAGGATATATGGGCCGAGCAGGCGGAAGTCGACCTTGACGGCATGACCCTCCTGGCGGAGGCAGCGCCCGAGGTGCGCGACGAGGACGTGATGGCCGCCATCGAGATGCTCACGACCGCGAAGCTGCCGCTGATCCTCGCCGGCGGTGGTGTCGCATACTCGGGCGCATCACAGCTCCTTGCCGAGCTCGCCGAGAGGCTCCAGGTGCCTGTCGCCACCACCGGCAATGGCCGCGGGGTGATCCCTGAGACGCACCCCCTCTGCCTCGGCAGGGCCGGCTTCGGTGGCGGCAACCTCATCGCTGACAAGGCGCTCGAGCGAGGTGACGCTTTGCTGTGCCTCGGCTGCGGGATCAGCGACATGACGACGTACGAGTTCACCCTTCCACTCGGCATGCGGGACATAATGGTCGTCGACATCAGCGGGCACCAGGCTCCCCAGGCGCCTCCGGCGACCATGATCGCGTGCGACGTAGCGGAGTTTCTCGGCAAGGCCACCTCGAAGATCATCGGGCAGGCCGAGCCGCGCACAGCCTGGGAAGAGACCCTCGCGGACGTCCTACCGATGTGGGAGGGCATGGTGGACGCGGCGCTCTCGCGCGAGGGCGAACGGCCGTCAGGAGCCCGCGTTGCGCAGAAGCTGGCCAACCGTCTTCCCGACGACAACATCATGTGCGTGGGAGCGGGCACGCATCTCCTCTACGCGATGGACTTCATCCCGGCGCGCCAGCCGCTGGAGTTCATGTCGACGGTCAATTTCGGGTCCATGGGGTTCGGCATGGCGGCAAATATGGCCGCGAAGGTCATCTTCCCCGAGAGGTCGTCTATCGCGATGCTCGGCGACGGGGATTTCTCTATGACGATGCAGGACCTCGAGACCTGCGTGCGCGAGAACATCGGCGTCAAGATATTCATCATGAACGATAACCAGTACAGGGTGCTGAACATCCGGCAGAAGCTGTCGTTCCAGGGACGGGTACATGGCACCGAGCACGGTAACCCGGATTTCGCCGAGCTTGCCGGGTCTTTCGGGGCAAAGGGGTTGCGGCTTGACCGCGACGATAAGATCGACGAGGTCCTGGACGCGGCGTTCGCCGAGGACGGCCCCGTGGTCGTCGACGTGATCATCGACCCCGATGAACTGCCGCCCCTCAACCTGGAAGCAACCCTCCGCATGTCAATGGGCTAAGAGGCGTTAAGAGGCGTCGTTCTACATTGAGCAGATCTTGCCGGCGTCCATGTCCTTCCAGCGCTGCTGGAGATAGACTTTCTCGTTGATGAACGCACGGAGCAGGTCGTCGACCACCATCTCGGCCCCGGCGTGGTCAAGGTCCTGCGTGCGGTTCGCCATCGAGGCGACCTGCCCGAAGTACAGCGGCGAGGACAGGTCGATAAGCTTGTGCGTGTTCCCGGTCCAGCAGTTGTAGACGGTCGCCAGGTCGTAGACGACGCGCGCCCAGAGGTCGGGTGGCATATGGAAGTCGCAGTAGCCTTCCGGCATGCAGACTTCCGACCGCGCTATCTGTTCGAGGCGTTTGAAGGTGTCGTCGCTCAGTATCTCCCGGTAGATGGACGAGAAATGTGCCATTCCCAGGTTGAACTCCTCGACCAGCCGCGTGATGCTGATGGGAATGGGCTCGGGCTCCCATGGCAGCGACGTGCCCCTAACCGGGACATCCGCCACGACGCTTATGTCCGGCCAGAAATCCGCGAACTTGTTCATCGAGCGAAAGACGGTCGATATCACCTGCAGGTACATCGGCCCCAGCGAGAAGGCCGGGTCTTTGGCCCCGTGAACCTTCGCGCTCAGGTTCGCCTGGCATATGTTTACCCCGCTGGTGATGGCCGAGATGGTCATCCATACGTCGATCCCGAACTGCCCCACGAACATGTCCCACACGTCCTGCTTCGAGAGCATCTCGATGAAAGCGCTCGAAAGGCCGAAGTCGCCCCCGATGGGCTGCCGCAGCTTCTTGCCGTAGAGCGAAGTGACCAGCGGATACACGATGAGATTGGTGATCGTTCCGTCGTACTTGTACCGCTTGTAGTACGGCGAGACGTAATCGCAGCCTTCACGCACGATCGGGGTGAGGAGGTTGTTGACCCAGTCGGGCGTGACGCTGCGGTTGTCGCCGTCGATGAGCGCGCAGCCGGTGACTCCCAGGTCCATCGCGGCCTGGAAGACCGCCCGGAGCGCGTTGCCCTTTCCGGACGAGCCGCGATAGGTTCCGACGACCTTGCTGACGGTCAGTCCGATGTCCGTCATGATCGCGACGTTCTTGGTCTCGTCCAGCGAGCCGCCCTCGACCACGAAGAGCACGCACTTCCTGTCGGCAAAAAACGTGGACAGGCCTTCGGCCGCGACCTTCATGACGTTCGCGACCGTCAGCTCGTTGTTGTAAGCAGGGATCGCGACCATCACGTCGGCGCTGCCGATGTCCGCAAGCGCCCTTGCGATCTCCCCCGATACCGCGGGCCTGAAGTCCATGCCAGCTCCCTTCCCTTTTACAGCCCCAGCGCCGCCGCCTTCCTCTCCTGCCAGTAGTGGCGCAAGTAATCCTTCAGGGCCTCGAATGTCTCAGCGGTCCTCTCGACCTCGATCTCGGCCTCGAAAGACGTCAGGTGCTCGGTCTTTTTCACGAAGTGCGCCGTCCTCCCGCAATAAAGCGGGGTCAGCGCGTCCACCACCGCGTCGCAGCCGACCGGCCCGAAGCTGTAGGCGATGGCGAAATCGTAGACCAGCCTGACCCAGAGGCCGCTGGTGAACTCGAACTGGTCGTCGGGCAGCGCGTATATCTCCTCAACCTCGCGGAAGTTCTCCTTGCGCATTATCGCACGCCACTGGCAGGAGAGCTCCTCGTACCCTTTGCGGAAGTGGTCCAGGAGGTTTTCGACCGACACCTCGGCGACCTCGGGCTCGTCCGTGCACTCCTCGCCGAGAACGGGCGCGGGCGTCGAGCCCTTCATCTGCATCCAGTTGTGCTCGTAGAACTTCATGAGGTCGAACATCGTCCCGCAGACCTGGTGGAACATGGCCCCGAGGTCCGACCCCGGGTCTTTGTTGTTGTGTAACTTCAGGCCCATGCACGCCTGGCATATGTCGAAGCCCTCGTTCATCGCCAGTGTTGTCATCCAGATGTCGATGCCGAAGCGAGCGATGTCAGTCTCCCAGACGTCGCGCTCTGAATACACCTTGGCGAGCGACCCCGAGAACCCGAAGTCCCCGCCTATCGGCTGCCGTATCCGCGACCCGTACAGCGCGCGTGTCAGCGGATAGGCGATGGAGTTGGTGATGGTCCCATCGTACTTGTACCTCAGGTAGTGCGGCGTCACGAAGTCGAAGCGGTCCTCGATGATCGGGTAGCCCAGGAACTTCATCCACTCGGGGGTGATGCTGCGAAGGTCGGAGTCCACAACGATGCAAAGCTTCACGTTGAGCCGGGCCGCGATCTCGAAGATGGTATGGAACGCGCTTCCCTTGCCGGCGATGCCACGGTAGGGCGTGGCGATCTTGTGCACCTGCGGAGGAACCCGTGTGGACAGCACAACGTCGCGGGTCCTGTCCTTCGAGCCACCGTCCGAGTTGACCAGCACCGGCTTCATGCCGGGGAAGTACTCGGCCAGGCCCTGGCCGGCCTGCCGCACCACGTGGGCGATCGTGTCCGCGTTACGGAACGAAGGTATGCCGACGAGGATGTCGGCCTGGCCGATCCTCTCCACCTCGTCGATTATTGTCTGTTCGAGTACGGTCAAGTGATCACTTCAAGAGATAGTTATCGCGGCCCCCGCCGCCGGTATCAACAGCAGTCCCTGAGGAAATATACGCCCGCGGGTTACGGCTTCCTTTGTATATCAGCAACAAAGGGCCTAGGCGCCGGACCGGAACTCTTTTGCGAAGGCCTCGTCTTTCGACAGGAACTCCATGAGCCCCTCCCACTTCGCCCTGAAGTCCAGGTACAACCGGAACGGGTCGATCTTCGGAGGAGCGTCGAACCGCGCGAGGTGCACGTTGTTCATCGTCTCGTGGAATGCGACGTCTGTGCGCTGCTGCATATAGAAGAAGCCCATGAGCGTGCAGGTCCTGAAGATCAGGTCCTCGAGGTCGTCCCGCATACAGCGCCCCGGATAGGGGTCGAGCTCCTCGACCTCCACCCTGCGGAGCCCCTCGACCGGGACCTGCCTGCGAAGCTTCTCCCGCGCGTAGACGAAGCGGTAGATGTTCTCCCTGAAATGCGCCCAGGCCGGGATGTGGGTCGCGGGGGGCATGTGAGTGATGGCGAGCGTGTTGTCCAGGAGGAAGTCCATGTCGAAGAACTTGCAGTTCGTCAGGTAATCGATGTCCTCGCCGCGCCGGACCTGCGGGTCGAAAGAGATCCTGCGGAAGACGTCGCGGTGTATGACCATGTTCCCGCCAAAAACCCAGGGCGTAGGTTTCAGCCTCGGCTCAGCAGCGATTATCTTGAACCCCTCGTTCATGGCGAGCACCATCGGCCACTCGGTCATGTACCACTCATCCGGGGGCGGGAGGAGGTAGCTGCCGTCCGGCCTCTTGTAGTAGCCGGCGATGGCCCCGACGAACTTGTCCTCGTGCTCGGTGCCGATGTTCTCGAACACCTTGTCCAGGTACTCGGGGTCCTCGTAGATCTGGTCGTCGTCGAAGAGCACGGCGACCTCCGAGCCCATCAGTTCCGTGACTAACAGGCACATGTTCCGTATGTTGGAGTAGCCGGTCAGTGACACGACCTCGGGGTCGACCTTGCCTCCACCCTTCACGCGCTCCTCCTCGAGGTGCGCCTTGAGGCTCGCCTCGAACGCATGTCCCACTACCTTCACCGGGAAATCGTCGTTGAACGGCAGAACGATCCCCCGGACTTTCTCCTCGACCATCTTCTGGATGTCCGGCGCTGTGGCGCAGGCGAGCACCACGACGTTGAAATCCCTGTTCTTCAATACCTTGATGCTCTCCAGGGCCCGCTCTATGGTGCCCGGCAGGTCGACCGGCGTCGGATGGTCGTAGACGGTGTCTTTCTCGTTGAAAGGCACATCCGACATGCGGCTCCAGTACGATGGGATGACTATGGTTGCGCGCAAGGCTCCTCCCTTAAGCTCGGTGCTTCCCGGCCGGGCCTTCAGGGGCCCGCGATATCGCGAATCGCCGCGACGACTTTGCTGTTCTGCTCCGGCGTGCCGATCGTCAGCCGGATGTAGCCCGGATAGCCGAGCGCCCCCCCGTCGCGCACGATGATCCCGCGCTCGAGCAGTCGCTCCGACAGGGCGTCGACCACGTTGTCATACTTGAAGAGAATGAAGTTGGCCTGGGTCGGCACCGGCTCGAGGCCCAGCGCAGCCAGCTCTTTGACCAGGAAAGCCTTGCCCTCTGAGTTGACCCGCCTGCTACGCTCAACGTGCGCGGTGTCATCGAGGGCGGCGACGGCTGCTACCTGCGCCAGCCTGTTAACGTTGAAAGGCGGGCGGACCTTCTCGAGGTACGTGACCACCTGAGGGTCGGCCATGCCGTACCCGACACGAAGCCCGGCCAGCCCGTAACACTTCGAGAAGGTGCGCAGGATTACGAGGTTCGGGTACCGCTCGAGGTACGGGATGCTGTCCGGATAATCGGGATCGTCGACGTACTCGAAGTACGCCTCGTCCCAGATGAGCAGGACGTCGGGGGGCAATGCCTCGAGCGTCTTCTCGAGGTCGACCTTCGTGCATATCGTGCCCGTGGGGTTGTGCGGCGTGCCCACGAAAAGCCCTCGCGTCTTGTCTCCTACCCGCTCCAGCATCCCGTCGATCTCGTGCCTGTGCTCGCAGAGCGGCTCATACTCGAGGTCGGCACCCACGGTCGCACCGGACAGGTAGTACGACGAGAACGTCGGGTCTCCCATCAGCGCGACGTCGCCGGCGTTGAAGAACGCAAAGAACACGAAGTCTATGATCTCGTCGGTGCCGTTCCCGAAAATGAAGCGTTCGGGGGCGATGCCCAGCTTTGCCGCGAGCTTCCTGCGCAGCTCCATGCAGGCACCGTCGGGATAGAGTGAGACATCTTCCAGCACGTCGCGCATCGCCGCGACCGCAAGCGGTGACGGCCCGAGCGGGTTCTCGTTCGATGCCAGCTTGATGACCTCGCTCACCCCGTAGCGGCGCTTCACGTCGTCAATGTCCAGCCCGGGGCTGTAGACGGGAAGCTCCCTTATCTCGGGGCGGGCTATCTTCTCAAAATCATTCATGTCGTCATCGGCTATACGCCTTCAAGCCCCTCTCTGATTATGCTCTCGGTCGCCTCCTGCATGAGCACCGAGCCTTCGTCGCCTTGCTCAGGGTAAGAGGCGATGCCGATCTCAATGTTCACGTCGGTGTAGCGCTCACCCATCCCGGCCAGGTACTCGAGCACCTGCGTCTTCAGTCTGCCGGACGCAAGCTCGGAGTCGTCCTTGCGTGTTTCGGGCATGAGTATCGAGAACTTGCCGCTCTCGACGCGGGCCAGGATGTCCGAGGCTCGGGAGTTTCTGCGAAGGACGCGCGCCACCGCGCGCATGAGCTCGTTGTCGTCCTCGGACTCGGGCTCGAAGACTGAGTCCACGTGTAAGAGTACGACTGTGACATCGCGCAGGTAGCGCTCCGAGCGCTTGACCTCTTCCTCGAGGCGCGTCATGAAATAAAGCGAGTTGAACACACCGGTAAGGTCGTCCCTCAAGGGATCGAGCACGTCCATGGTCGGCTCGCGGGTCTGGTATGCCTGGACCGTCGCCTGCAGCAGGTTGTTGAAGCACTGGCAGACGCGTTTCTCCGTCATGAAGTCGTGCTCGCGCTCAGAGCGGGTGCGGCGAAACTCCCAGAAGACGTCGCGGAGGAGGATGTGCTCCTGCATGACCTTCTCTATGGGCACCTTGCGGTTGCGCCTGTAGATGCCGTGCTCTCCGGCGACCCGGTAGACTGACCCGAAG
>Ga0209539_1001011_pt1 | contig 15580 bp, 14 predicted proteins | sample BarGraNGADG00312_2_FD_184499 | JGI IMG/M metagenome (GOLD analysis project Ga0209539, IMG submission 184499) | Arctic peat soil microbial communities from Barrow, Alaska - Barrow Graham LP Ref core NGADG0011-312 (SPAdes) (version 2) | ecosystem: Environmental > Terrestrial > Soil > Wetlands >... | reverse complement strand
GCTGGATCTGGCGCCATCGAAGCTCGGCCTCTCCGCCGAGACGCTCAAGGAGCTCATCGACTACGGGATCGTGAACGTCCACGAGGGGCCCGAGGGCAAGTACTTCCCACCTTCCGAGCTGAAGGTACTCAACCTGGCCAAGGAGTTTTTCCGCTACGGCGTGGAGCCGCGACACCTGAGGATGTTCAACCAGTTCGTGGGGCGTGAGGCTTCCTTCATCGAGCAGATCATCAGGCCCCAGCTTCAGCACAAGGACCCCAACACCAAGAGGAGCGCGATCAAGGACCTCGAGAACCTCATGGCCCTGTCACAGATGTTCATCCAGGCGCTCCTGCGGGAATCGTTGTCGCGCTACCTGCCCAGGCCCGCGTCGCTGGACATGCTCGAGGAGGAAGAGGAAGGCCAGCCTCCCGAGGATAGTGTCGACGAAGCCGAGGTGGAGGAGCAACCGGCCCCCGAAGCCCCCGCCATGCGGGAAGAAGCACAGCCTCAGCCCGAGGCGGCGCCGAGGCCGGGAACGACCGAGGGGCAGATGTTCCCCGAGTAGCGGCGTGTGTCTCCAGGGCCGGCGTTTGTACTATAATTACCGGACTTAGTGCTTCCTCAGTTGGAAGCGGGTGTAAGGACCAAATGGTCGAGAGCGACAAATCAGACAAACAAATAGTTTCAAGGACGGCTTCATCCACGCGGCTTCGCATGGGAGGGGTCCGGCCTTGACGTAATCATTTTCGGGAACGGGTGACGATGATGCCCTCTTCCGAGGGCTTTTTTTCGCCTCGTCACGGGAGCGTCCGATGCCGTACTTGAGTGCAATGCTCGGCAGGAAGATACAGGATGAGAGCGGCCGGACGCTGGGCCGCCTCACCGACGTGGTGGTCGAGGCGGGCGCCAAGTTCCCGACGGTGAAAGGCCTGGTGGCGAAGCCGGGCCGCGGCGGCGAGCGCATCTATATTCCCTGGCGCGACATCGCCGAGTTCAAGACCGACCGCGTCGAACTGCTGCGCCCTCCAGCCGGGGCCGAGTCCGATGAGGGCGACGTCTTTCTCTACCGGGACCTGCTCGACAAGCAGATAGTCGACATGAATGGCTATCGCATCGTCCGCGTGAGCGACATCAGGATCGCCAGGTCCGGGGGCGAGATGAGGGTCATCGGGGCCGACGTCGGCGTGATGGCGATACTGCGGCGGCTGGGCCTGCAGTCGCTGGTGGAGAGGCTGCGCAGCGAGAGGAGCGGCCTCCTGCGCGACCGCATCGTCCCCTGGAACCTCGTTTCTCCCATTGGCCCGATGCCCTATGACGTGAGGCTCCGCGTGCCCTACCGTGAGTTCCTCCAGATACACCCCTCCGACCTCGCCGATATCATCGAGCAGCTCCCGGAAGACCAGCGCGCCAAGATACTCGCGCTGATCGAGGACCCCAAAGCGGCCGAGGTCCTTTCCCAGATACTGCCCGGCATCCGCTCCGAGGTCGCCGGCTCCCTGGAGGACGAGCGGCTGTCCGACCTGTTGGAGATAATGCCCCCTGACGAGGCCGCGGACATACTGGGCTCGCTGCCGAGGGAGAAGGCGCAGTTCCTGCTCACCCTGATGGGCATCGAGGAGGCCGGCGTGGTGTCCGAGCTCCTGGGCTACGAGCCGTCCACCGCCGGCGGCCGCATGACCACCGAGTTTATCGCTGTGCCCGACTACATCACCGCCTCCGAGACCATCGAGCGCCTCAGGAAGGAGGCCCCCGACGCGGAGACCATCTACTACATCTACGTGGTGGACCGCGAGAGCCACCTGTCCGGGGTCCTCTCTCTGAGGGACCTGTTGAGGGCGAGGGCCGACGTCCGCACCGGCAGCCTGATGATGCGCGACGTCATCACTTCCGACGTCGACGACGACCAGGAGACGGTCGCCGAGAAGCTGATGCGCTACAACCTGCTGGCCGTCCCCGTGGTGGACGAGGACCACGTGCTCAAAGGGATCGTCACGGTCGATGACGCGATCGACGTCATCCGGCAGGAGTCGGGCGAGGACTTCTCCCAGCTCTCCGGCGTCCCCTTCGAGGAGGAGGGCACTCCGGTGCGCGACGCCCTCGACCCCCGCCGGTGGGGCGCCACCATGCTGGCTTTCCTGGGGGGCATACTGGCGACGGCGCTCTTCGGGATATTCCGCGCGGAGTTCATCCTCGCGCTGGCGGTGGTCTATTTCGTGCCGCTCGCGCTGCGCGCTTCTCACGACGTCTCGGTCTGGTCTCTTGCCGCCGCCGTCAGCGGTATACATGAGGAGAGCACCGCGCCGTCCGCGGTCGGCCGGCTGCTGGCGCGCGAGTACCTCTATACGCTGGCCGCGGCGGCCCTGATCAGCGGGCTGGGGTTTGCCGCCGGCCTGATATGGGTGCACAACTGGGCGGCCGCCGCCGCCGGAGCGGTGGGCCTGTTCGTCGCGATCGCCGTGGCGGGCATGCTGGGCCTGGGGCTGCCGCTGGCGCTCAAGAGGGCCAGGCCGGGCCCCGCGGTCGGCCCTGGCAGGATGGTGGTGGTGCTGGCGACCGCGGCCTCGCTGATATGTTTCCTGGCCGTCAGCGACCTGCTCGTGCGGAACTTGCATTAGTGTTCCGTCCCACAGGGAGCTTGACGCACCGAGAGCGTCGGGGCGCCGCACCGGCAAGGCGCGAGACGGAGTCGTACTCTCTGAGTACTCAGAGGGAGCGGAACGCAGCAGGCGTGGATGCGGCGGCGCTCGAATGCCAGGGTATCTGTGGGACGGAGCACTAAGCGTGACTGGAGGGGACATTGGCCGAGCGTCGAGTCAGCTGGATGAACAAGCAGAACTTCCTCATGATGCTCTCCGTGCTGGGCCCGGGCATCATCGTGAGCATGGTCGACAACGACGCGGGCGGGATCGCGACGTACTCGGTCGCGGGGGCCAGGTACGGCTACTCGATACTCTGGATCCTGCTGCCGACCGCGGTCCTGCTCTACCTGGTCCAGGAGATGAACGCCCGCATGGGCATCGTTACCGGCAAAGGCCTGGCCTCACTGATAAGGGAGGAGTTCTCCTTCCGGCTCACCGCGATCATAATGCTGGCCATGCTGGTGGCGAACTTCGCCAACACCGTCTCCGAGTTCGCGGGCATCGCCGCGAGCTCCCAGATATTCGGGGTCTCCAAGTACATCGCGGTGCCCATCGCCGCGGTCGCCATCTGGTGGCTGGTGCTCAAGGGCAGCTACAAGGTCGTTGAGAAAGTGTTCATGCTGGTGAGCCTGGTGTACATCGCCTATATCATCTCAGCGATACTGGCGAAGCCCGAGTGGCACGCCGTGGCCCGGGGCCTGTTCGTTCCCAGTGGACAGCTCAACGGACCGTTCGTGGTGATGGCCGTGACCATAATAGGAACGACCATCGCGCCCTGGATGCAGTTCTACCAGCAGTCGGCGGTGGTGGACAAGGGCTTGAGCGTGGAGAACCTGATCTACGAGAGGATAGATACGGCCATCGGCACTGTATTCCTGACCATCGCCGCCCTCGCGATCATGATCTGCTGTGCCGCCGCTTTCTTCAACAAGCCTGGCGTCGGAGCCACCGCGATAACCTCGGCCGAGCAGGCGGCCAAGGGGCTCGCCCCGGTGGCCGGCCAGTACGCGACCTACCTCTTCGCCTTCGGCCTGCTGTTCGCGTCGATCTTCGCTGGCTGCATCCTGCCGCTCACCACCGCGTACACCGTTTGCGAGGCGTTCGGCTGGGAGTACGGCGTGGACCGCAAGTTCTCACAGGCGCCGAAGTTCTACGCGGTTTACACGACCTTTATCGCCGGAGGGGCGATACTGATACTGATACCGAAGATGCCTCTCATAACGCTGATGATAGTCTCACAGACGATCATGGGGATGCTGCTGCCGGTGATCCTGACCTGCATGCTCAAGGTGATACGCAACCGCGACGTGATGGGAGACTACGTCAACAGCGACACCTACAACACCGTGGCCTGGATCGCGGTGTTCATCCTGTATGGTCTAGACCTCTTGCTGGTTGTTTCAAGCATCTTTCCCATCGGACGATAGGCATGGAGGTGTCTGGCTTGGAGGAAGGCGACGTAATAGGTTTCAGGGACCTGTTGAAGGTCACGGTCCGGGATGCCACCGGCCGGGAGGTCGGTCACGTGCAGGACATGGCGCTGGAAGCGGACCTGGGCGGGAAGCCCTTCGTAGAGTACCTGGGTGTGCACCTGCTGTGGACCGACCGGGTCGGCGAGATAGAGCTGGTCAGGCGCGCGGAGGACCTGGCGCTGCTCATTCCCTGGTCCGACGTGACGAGCGCGAGTGAAGAGGTGGTCACACTCAAGAGCACGCACCCGGACTTCCCGGTGCAGACGGCGGCCGGCAGGTGGCTGATCCGCAAGGATATCCTGGACAAGCAGATGGTGGACCCCTCCGGGAGCAGGATACATCGGGTCGATGACGTGGTGCTGGTGGTGGAGGGAGCAAGGCTGAAGGTGGCAGGGCTCGAGGTCAGCAAGGGCCTGCTTCTCACCAGCTCCGCGCTGCGGAGGTACCTGGCGGAGATACGCAGGAAGCACGCCAGCAGGAGCGAGTCGGAGGTGATCCCCTGGGAGGCGGTCCAGGAGATAACGCCCGATGCGGTGGTCATCGGGCAAGACGTGCTCAACTAAGCGCATTGTTGGAGCGGGACGGCTGGGATATACTCGTGCTCAAGGAGCTGGCCGCGATCGACCGGTTGGTGCGAGGAACGTGGCGACGAGCAGTATGCGTCACGGTCAACATGACCGGTTGTCGTGGCTGTTTTTAAGTAGTTTGACGAGTTCACCTGTCTGCCTATGAAAAAAGTCTACACAGATAAGAACCTCGACCGGCGAAAGCGCAGAAGGCCGTCGCGACTCGGAAGACCGAACGTAAGGAACTGGCGGCTGTGGGCGTTCGGTGTCGTGCTGCTGCTGGTGCTCATCTTCTTCGTGTCCTGCCTGCTCACCGCGGCCGACGGCAACATCGGACCGGCGGTGGCGGAGACCTCGAAGACCATCAAGGCACCCCCCGGAGACAAGGCCGCCGCGCCCGGCGTCTGGGCGAACGCGGCCGTCCTGATGGACGCCGAGAGCGGGCGCGTCCTCTACGACAAGAACGGGGACGTCAAGCTGCCGGTGGCTTCGACCACGAAGATGGTCACCGCCCTGGTGGTGAGGGCGAAGGACAAGCTGTCCGACAAGGTGGTCATCAGCAAGGCCGCGGCCAACGTGGGGGAGGAGGGCATCGGCCTGACCCCCGGCGAGACTCTATCCGTCGATCAGCTGCTGAACGCCATGTTGATACAGTCGGCCAACGACGCCGCCTACGCGCTGGCCGAGCACACGGGCGGTTCCATCGCGGGCTTCTCCGAGCTGATGAATAAGAAGGCCGCGGAGCTCGGCGCGACCAGCTCGCACTTCACCAACCCTCACGGCCTCGATGCTCCCGGCCACTACTCGACAGCACGAGACCTCGCTGTCATCGGACGTGCGGTGATGGCCGATCCCGTGCTGGCGAAGATCGTGGTCACGAAGAATTACTCCATACCCTGGCCCGGCCACACCGGCCCGCGGGTCGCCGTCGGCCATAACGAGATACTGACACAATACTCCGCGGCCAACGGTATCAAGACGGGGTACACCGTACCGGCGGGATGGTGCCTGGTGGCATCCGCGGCGAAGGACGGCAAGTCCCTGATAGCCTCGGTTCTGAACAGCTCCCACCGGGCCGACGACGCCATCGCCATGTTCAACTACGGCTTCAACAACACCGCACGCGTAGTCTTCGCCACCGCGGGTCAGAAGCTGGGCGACAGCAGGATAAGCTCCTTCCCCAGGCGTTCGGTCAACGTGGTGTCCAGGACCACCATGGCGGCTCTCACGTTCGTCGGGTCGCGCGACGTCTTCCAGGTGAGGACGTCGATGCTAAAGTCGGCCGGAAGGAGCGTGAAGGCGGGGGAGCAGCTCGGCAAGGTCGAAGCATCGCTCGACAACTCACCGCTGGAGAAGGGCGAGGCCGTGGCGCAGACCTCCAAGGGGCACCCCAACATCCTGGCCGGGCTCTTCGCTTTCATATGGTACAGCTTCTGCTGGACAGGCAAGATCATAGCGGCTCCTTTCCGCATATTCTGACCTCGCCGGCACCCCATCCGGGCCTCGCCGATGACTTGTTCAAGGGTCTTTGATTCGGGCGACGAATGTGATAATGGTGCGCTTTTTCAAGGGTGCAGCGCTGGTTTGACCTTGCTATATCGTTGGGGTATAAAGGAGTCGGTGAGGCAAGTGATCAAGATGAACATCGTCGGCGTGCGCGTGGAGCTGCCGACCAACCAACCCATAGTCCTGCTGCAGGAGGAAGAGGGAGAGCGCTTCCTTCCGATATGGATCGGCGCGTTCGAAGCGACCGCGATAGCGTTCGCGGTGCAGGGGGTGGAGACGGCCAGGCCGATGACCCACGACCTGTTCAAGAACGTGCTGGAGGACCTTTCGGTGCGCGTCGAGCAGGTGGTGATCAACGACCTGGTCGACGGCACGTTCTACGCCGAGATCACAATGTTCACCAACGGTGACAAGCACCTCATCAGCGCCAGACCCTCTGACGCCATCGCACTCGCGGTGCGGATGGAGGTGCCTATCTACGCCGAGGAGGGAGTGCTGGACGAGGCCAGCATCGTGATGGAGACGGCAGACGAGGACGAGATCGAGAGGTTCCGTGATTTCCTGGACCACGTGGAGCCGCAGGATTTCCTCTGAGCCGGATATCGTGATCAGCACCAGGGGCCGCAGTGCGGTGGGAACTACCTGTCTTTCGAGCATTTTCTAAAGGAGCGTGATTTTGCGCAGCAGAAAGAGTCCTTACTGGCACCTGCGCACAGCGCTGCTCATCTTCCTCGGCCTCATCACCTTCGGCACCATCGGCTACATGATCATCGAGCGCCTGGCTTTCTGGGACGCTCTGTACATGACGGTCATTACCATATCCACCGTCGGCTACCGCGAGATCGTGGTGCCCTCGCGCGGCGGCGAGATATTCACGATGTTGATAATCATAAGCGGGCTCGCGACCGTGGTGTACGTGACCACCAGCGTCGTGGAGCTGGTCCTCGAAGGCAGGTTACTAGAGATAATGGGGAGGCGAAAGGTCTTGAAAGAGCTTCAAGATCTGACCGGTCACTACATAGTCTGCGGCTACGGAAGGGTGGGTAAGCAGATCGCGAAGGAGTGCCAGGCGAGAGGCACCTCGGTAGTGATAATAGAGAAGGACCCGGCCGTCGCCGAGGCGGCGATGGCCGACGATTTCATCACGGTCAAGGGTGACGCGGCGGAGGAGAGCGTGCTGAGGCAGGCGGGGCTCGAGCGCGCCTCGGGGCTGGTGACCGGGCTCTCGTCGGACGCAGACAACCTCTTCGTGACCATGACCGCCCGGATGATCAGGCCGGACGTGTTCATAGTCGGCAGGTGCAACTCCGACGAGACCGAGTCAAAGCTGTACAGGGCGGGGGCAGACCGGGCGATCTCGCCGCACAACGTGGGCGGGCGACGTATGGCGGCGCTGTTGCTCAAGCCCCTGGTCTGTGACTTTCTGGACGTGGTCACCCACGGCGAGCTGGTGGAGCTGACCCTCGAGGACATATCGGTCGAGCCCGGCGCGGCCGTCATCGGACGGTCTCTCAGGGACATCCTGGTCGACGACCTGAAGGGCATCGGCATCCTCGGTCTCAAGCGGCCCAAGAGGGATTTCGTAATCAATCCCCGCGGCGATACCGTGCTGGATTCAGGCGACATCCTCATCATCTCGGGAGCTCCGGACCAGGTGAAAGCTCTCAAGCGCGCGTCCCAGAGCCGGCGCTGAGGCGCTTCAGCGGGTGAATCAAAAAGCAACAGAACTTAACAATAGTTGATTATTGTTATCAGAAGTGCTAAATTATTAATTCCCTGATCCCGATATCAGCTATGTAATGCACCGACGGTTCGAGGTGAGGTCCGAAGAAGTTGAGAGCTTCAAACCGACACAGCAAGAGCATAGTGGTGTTCTCCATGGCAGCCGTAGCAGTCGTTTTCTGTTGCGGTCATCTCTTTGCGTCTCCGGCCCCGGTCCAGGACAGCCTGATGTCCAAGCAGCAGGAGGCCCAGGCGCTGGAGAAGGACATCGCAGGTCTGGAGCAGAGGCTCGCCATGGTGAAGCAGGACACCTTCAGCGTGTCGGTGAGGCTTGCCGAGATCGAGAAGAGCATCCTGGATTGCTCGATGCAGATTGACGCCGCGCAGGAGGAGGTCGAGACCGCCAGGACGCGTCTCAACAACAGCCTTCGTGCCATGTACATCAATGGCAGGGTCCAGACTCTGGTGCAGCTCGTGGCCAGCACGGACGTCTCCGAGTTCTTGGCCTGGTACCAGAACATGATCGCGGTGAGCGCTCATCAGGCGACCTCGTTCAAAGCGCTGAAGGATAAGCGGAAACACCTGCGCGTGATCCAGGAGAAGCTGAACGCCTTCAAGCAGGAGCAGGCGCGGCTGAACAAGTCCGCGGACACCGCGCCCATAGAGGCGACTCTGGAGCAGAAGAAGAACCAGCTCGCCAGCGTCTCCTCCACGCTCATCACGATGGAGCTTCCGGCCACGGACGCGCCGCCGCCGGCGAGCTTCAGCCCCTCGACCGTCTTCGCGCGCCCGGACGTGAACGCATTCGCTCCCAGCGGCCAGATGTTCTCCGGCTACTCGAGCTGGTACGGCGGGGACTTCCACGGCAAGCCCACGGCGAGCGGCGAGGTCTTCGACGAGGACGCCTTCACCTGCGCCCACCGGACTCTGCCGTTCGGGACGTGGCTGAAGGTATATTTCCGCGGCCGCAGCGTAATCGTGAAGGTGAACGACCGCGGCCCCACCGTGAAAGGCCGCGTGCTGGATCTATCCCGTGGAGCCGCGGAGGCGATCGGGATGACCGGGGTCCAGTGGGTCGACTGCGAGATAGTTGTTCCGATCCCTTGAGGCGGCTGCCGCCGTGCGCCAGCGCCTCTCTCTTTTAATGGTGGTGCCGATGCGTGACCATTTGATCCCTATAGGCCCCGGTCTGTCGATGGTTGGCAAGACATGGGGCTGCAACGTTTACCTCCTGGGGGAGGACAAGGTCTCACTCATCGACGCCGGGTTCCCGCTCGACACCCGCTCGATGCGAAGGGTGCTGCGATCGCTGGATCCCGCCGGCCCCAGGTATCTCGTCGCCACGCACTGCCACCTTGACCACATGGGCTCGATGGCGAGGCTGAAGGAAGAGTTCCACTGCACGGTGATCGCTCACCAGGATGACGTTGCCGTCATGGAAGGCAGCGAGCCTTACCCCACCTTCAAGCTGGACCCGCTGCGCGCGGTTTACTACAAAGCCCTGGGGCCGCTCTATCCCTACGAGTTCGTCGGTGTCGACCGCCCGGTCACCGACGGGGACGTGATCGACCTGCTGGGCGGCCTGCGGATCATCCACACGCCGGGTCACACCGCCGGAAGCATGATGCTTTTCCAGCCGGAGCGACGTCTGCTCTTCACGGGCGACACCATCCGCAACGAAGATGGAGTCCTCGACGGGCCTCCGCCCCAGTTCACACCGGAGCTCGAGACCGCTTTTGAGTGCATCGAGGCTAAGGTGATGCCGCTCGATTTTGACATCCTCTTGCCTGGCCACGGTGACCCCATACTCTCGGGGGCGCGCCAGGCCGTAGGCAGGATGCTGGAAGAGAGGGAGGTGTCCCGGTGAGAGAGTGGGACCTGGTGGTCTGTGGCGCGGGCCCGGCGGGTTGCGCGCTCGCGGCGAAGGTCGCTTCGGGAGGAGGCAGGGTGCTTATCCTGGAGCGTTCCGCTTCACCGGGGGAGGGGAGGGACTGGGTCGTCGACGTCGCCAGCGGGACTTTCCTGGCGGCGGGCGTCCCCGAGCCCGATGCCGGTGAGCTTTTCGAAGAGCCCGACGCGACCTATCTGGTGACCACCGAGCGTGACCGCATGGTCGAGCTGCACCCGTCGCCCCTGGTCCCGGTGAGGAACGCCGCCTACGTCAAGAGGCTGGCCGATTGGGCAGTCGAGCGCGGCGCGGTCCTGCAGACGGAGCGGACCGTCATCGGGCCACTCATCGAGGGTGGCTCCGTGGGAGGGGTGGTGCTCAGCGCCGGCGGGCGAGAGGAGGTCGTGACCGCCTCGATCACGGCGGACTGCACCGGGATCTCGGGTGCGGTCAGGCGCATGACGCCGGCGGCCTGGCATATGTCGGACGCGCTCGACCCCTCGGAGATCGTCCTGGCGCGACGCGAGACCCGGTTGATCGATAGAGATGCCGCCCGAGGGGAAGTCAGGACCGGCCACATGATGGACCGGGCCCGGCTCGACAGGATCGGCACCCAGGGCCCTTACTCCATCGAGACCTGCTTCCTGGACATCGAGCGTGGTTTCGCTGACATTCTCATCGGGGTGAAGCCGGGCAGCGGCCCCGACGCCGATGACCGTTTTGAGGCGTTTCTTGCCGAGCGCCCCTGGATCGGGGAGAGGGTGTTCGGCGACGGCGGGCCGATCCCCATCAGGAGGCCTCTGGACACTTTTGTGGCGGACGGGCTGGTGGTGCTGGGGGACAGCGCCTGCCAGGTCATCCCCGCGCACGGGTCCGGCACCGCGTCGGCGCTTATCGCCGCGGACCTCTGCGCCGAGTCCGTCCTCAGGGCGCTAGAGACAGACAGGGCGGACCGGTCGGTGCTGTGGGGATACAACCACGGCTTCATGCTGGCCAGGGGGGCGGTGCTCGCCTACTACGACGTGATGCGCCGTCACACGGATACGATCGACGTGGCCGACCTCAACACCATGCTGAGGACGGGCGTGCTGGGACCGGACGAGGTCTTCAGCGGGCTGTTCCCTGAGGTGCCCAGGCTGGGCCCGAGGGAGATCGCGTCAAAGCTGCCGGGGATGATGAAACTGCTGCGCCTGATGCCCGGAGTGATCCGGTCGGGGCACCTGGCGGGACGGTTGATGCGGCACTTCGTCGATTATCCGCCCCTGTACAGGCCCGGGAGACTTGAGGACTGGATAAGGGCGATGCCGGCCGGCCTGGAAGGGCCTTCAGCCGGTTGACGGAGCCTCGAGCAGTTGCGCCTGCGCCTGCGCCCGCCTCTCCGACATCATGAGGTAGCCCCCCAGGCAGCAGAGGAAACCGGCCACGCTCCCTCCCAGCACCATGTAGAGTCCGTTGCCGGGGCTGACCACCCCTGAGGCGGCGAACAGGTTTATCACCTCGTACAGCGCTAAGCCTCCGATAAGGATGTCGGCGGCCAGCGCCACGGCATAGGCGGCCCGGCTCTGCAGCACCACGCCCAGGATGAGCGCGACCGCCATCAGCGCGCCCAGCACCATCGTTATCTTGCCGTCGCCGCGCACAAGGTTGGCGTACCTCCAGCCGGACTGGTTATACAGGCCCAGTATCCGGTCGGACCTCCAGGTCAGCTCGCTGCCCGCCACGATCAGGCAGGAACCGAACGTCATCCCCAGCAGGCTTATGACGGTAGAGCCTATGATGACCCTCCGGTGGCCGGCCGGTTTGGCGGCCTCGTCTTTCGCCACTGTCCTCACCCCAGTTTCCCTGAGCGAAACGCCTTCATGTAGTCCTTGCAGAACCTGTCCCTGCCCGCCACCGCGGTGGCCGAGAGGATCGCGGAGCGGACCCCGGCGTCCGTCGGGTCGACTATCGCAGCGTCGAGTCCGAAGTAGACGGCCACGGAAAGCAGCGACCGGTTGATCAGGGAGCGCAAGGGGAGCCCGAACGACGCGTTGCTGGCCCCCATGACGGTCCGGCTGGGCTCGAGCTCTCTCCTGATGGAGGAGAGAGTCTCGATGGTCACCCTGCCCTGAGCGCAGTCGGCACTCAGCGGCAGCACCAGCGGATCGAAATATATGTTCTGCGCTTGTACGCCCGCTTCCAGGGCCGCCGCGCGTATTTTCCTACAGACAGCGAGCCGCTCGGCGGGGGAGACGGGTATCCCGGCCTCGTCCATCGGAAGCGCCACGACAGGGCAGGAGAATCGCGCGGCGAGGGCTAGCACCGGGCCGGTGCTGGCCGGCGAGCCGGTGACGCTGTTGATCAGTGGGCCCTGCGCGCCGCAGATCTCAAGGCCGGCCTCGAGGACCGAGGGGTCGGAAGAGTCGAGGCAGAGGGGGAGGGAGGTGGCCTCGCGTACGACGCCGATCGCCCAGACCATGGCCTCACGCTCATCGCTTATGCCCGTCGCGACGTTGACGTCGATGTAGTCCGCCCCGGCCTCGTCCTGGGCGCGTGCGAGAGCGCCGACCAATTCATCGTTCCTGTCCAGGACAGCGTCTCTGACGTCGGGGATGGTCCCGTTTATCTTCTCTCCGATGATTATCAACACGGCCTCCGTTCGGGGTGTCGACATAAGAGTCTATATCAAGCGCGCGCCTGCTTGAACAGGAACCGGCTCGAGGAAAGACCTTGCGGATACGTAGTATACTCACACCGTGAAAGTCCTCGAGGATGTGATAGGAAGGCGGTGCCTATGTCGTACTTCACCAAGTTCAAGCTGATAGCCGACCCCAGGCTTTCAATGTCGAACTTCTGGGACAAAGCGGCCGCGGTGTACGGCGATGCGCCGCTGGCTTACCTGGACGAGCCCCTCGAGTACCGCTCGATCTCAACCGACGTGCTCACGTTCAGGCAGAACCTCGTTTTCGTCAACAAGCTCGCCAACGCCCTCACCGAACTGGGCGTGATGCCTACGGACCGCGTGGTCATCGCGATGGGCAACAGGATCGAACTGCTGATGCTCTGTTACGCCTGCTTCAAGATAGGCGCGATCGCCGTCCCGCTGAACTATATGCTCAAGAGCTCGGAGATCAGGTACATAACCGAGAACTGCAAAGCCGCTCACCTGGTGACCGACCCGGACGTCTTCAACACCAACATCAAGGACCGCGACTCGATATCCGGCGTGAAGACCTGGGTCATGGCGGGCCCCCGTAGCGAGTGCCCCGAAGGCTTCGCGTCGCTGGACGAACTGCTGGACGATGCTCCGGACACCTGCGTGCCCTACAAGCTTCACAAGGACGCCACCGCGGCCATCTTCTACACCTCTGGCACCACCGGCTACCCCAAGGGCGCGATGATGACCAGCCACAACCTGCTGACAACGCAGCGCATCACGGCCGCCGTGCTGCCGATAACCCCCGATGACCTCGGGCTCTCGGCGCTGCCCAACGCCCACCTGATGGGCTTCTGCGTGGGGCTCTTGTGCTTCATGCTGGGGACCCCGGGCTACTTCATGAAGTATTTCCACCCGGTGAGGACCCTCGAGCTGATACAGGATAAGAAAGTGACGGTATTTGTGGGCGTGCCGGCGATGTACTCGATGCTGGTGCACGGCAAGGTAGACGATTACGACCTCTCGTCGGTGAGGCTCTGGGCCAGCGGCGCGGACGCCATGCCCCTGGAACAGATTCAGCAGTTCATGGGCTACGGCGGGATGTTCTTCGAGGGTTACGGGCAGGTCGAGACCAGCCCCATAACCGCGTTGAAGCTCTCCAGCAGGTTCAAGAGTTTCGAGCAGGGCTGCGTGGGCATCCCCGTGTTCCCGGTGAGGACACAGGTCTGGGACGAGGAGGGCAACCGCGTGCCTCGCGGCGAGCCCGGCGAGCTGGTCGTCCGGGGCCCCAACATCACAAAAGGGTACTGGGACGACTCCCAAAAGAATGAAGAGTCCTTCGCGGGCGGCTGGTTTCACACCGGCGACATGGTCCGCAAAGGCAAGTACGGCCTTCTCTACTTCGTCGACCGCAAGAAAGACGTGGTGAAGGCTGGGGGCTATTCGGTCTTCTCCAAAGAGGTGGAGGAGGAGATCCGCACCCATCCAAAGGTGGACGAGGCCGCCGTTGTCGGCATACCTCACCCCACCAAGGTGGAGATCGTCGCCGCGGTGTGCACGCCCGTCGCCGGGGCCGAGCTGACCGGCGAGGAGCTCCTCGCCTGGTGCCGAGAGAACATCGCTGAGTACAAGGCGCCGCGCTACGTGGAGGTCCGCTCGGAGATGCCCTACGGGATGACATTGAAGGTCCTGAAGCGCGTGCTCCGGGACGAGCTGGCAGCAAAGATAGACGCCTCGAAGCTCTAGGTTGCTCTCAAGGGGGAAGTCGTGAAGAAGAAGGCTTACGTTTTCATCAAGGTCGCCGCCGGCAAGCTCGATGAGATCATGCGGATACTGTCGGAGATGCCGCAGGTGGTGTCGGCCGAGGGCGTGTCCGGACAAGTCGACGTGGTGGCGGTCATGCGCGGCCCGGACCTGGAGACGCTGCAGAACACCATCCTCTCCACCGTGAGGGGCATCGACGGCATAGAGTCCACCGAGACCTGGATCGTGATGGTGCCCCAGCCGGACACCTGGACCCAGAGCGAGCTGGACCGCTACGTGGTCGACCTCAGCGAGAACGAGCTCACGGCGGTCAACGTGCTGCTGGAGAAGAAGCGCGGGATGATGATCCCGGAGCTGATCGACTCCATGGCCGCGACCCTGGGCGACGAGAAGTACGACATACACGACCTCACGGTCGCGCTCACCGGCATGACCAGGCGCGCGGAGGACCAGTACAGGCGCGAGAACGTCATCGAGTTCGACCAGGACATGGGATACTTCCTCAACGAGCGCTACGTGGAGATGCTGGAGGAGAGCATCAAGAAGCTGGGCTAGTGCCGGCGCTTCTCCATGTACAGGAGCTTGACGTCGTCGCGGATGTCCTCCGACCTGTACGTCCTGTAACCCATCTTTTCGTAGATGTGGATGTTCTTGTAGCTCTTAGATCCCACAAACAGCTCCACTCGCGGCGCGTCCCCGCAGCGCGATTCCGCCTCCTTCAAGAGGGCGGTCCCGATACCCTTGTCATGGAGGTCGGGCTCGACCGCCAGGCGCCCGATAAGGCAGCTCCCGTCCTGCCTGGTGGCCCTCACGACCCCGACGATCCTGCCGTCGAGCTCGGCCTTCAGAAAGGTGCTCGTGCCGAAAGCCTCTCTCACCTCGTCGACCGTCTCGGTGAGAGGGGGCATCGAGTAGGCGTTGTAGCGCTCCGCCTCCAGCAGAAAGGCGCGTTTCTGGACCCCGAGCAGGTCCGCCGCCTCCCCGATGTCGGCCTCGTTGATCGAAATGCTCTGTTCCCTATCTGTCTGTTCCATTACCGCGCCCCGGTGGGGTAGGGGACCTCGGGTCCGGCGCCCGCTCCTTCGGACCTCTTCACTTTCTACGACCTGGGCGCCTTACTCCCTGTCGGTGGAATCACTAAACTACTTTCAGTTGAATGTAGAGAGACTTCGCGTAAGTTGAGAGAGGAGGGGGGGATTGGATCAAGAATAGAGAGGAACGAGTCATCGGTTTACATAATATATATTATGGGACATACGGGCGAGGGGGTGCCTCGAACCCCTTAGAGACCCCATGATCGCTTCTCGCCCTTCATCAAGGCTTAAATCTCCTGTTATGCGCTATCATATCTGCGGGTGGCGGACGTTTGAGACGCCCTATTGCGCCCGGTCAACTGAACAACCGGC
>Ga0209539_1001010_pt1 | contig 15592 bp, 13 predicted proteins | sample BarGraNGADG00312_2_FD_184499 | JGI IMG/M metagenome (GOLD analysis project Ga0209539, IMG submission 184499) | Arctic peat soil microbial communities from Barrow, Alaska - Barrow Graham LP Ref core NGADG0011-312 (SPAdes) (version 2) | ecosystem: Environmental > Terrestrial > Soil > Wetlands >... | reverse complement strand
CCGGGGCTGAGTAATTCAATGGTGCCGGTTCCATCAAGCCTGGTGCGGTATAAATAATTCTGAGTGGCATTATCGGGAGAGGCCATAAAATAGACATAACCTTTTTTGCTATCTATGAATTTCAGGTCTATAAAATCATAGTTGCCTTTTGTTATCAGTTTTTCCGGCTTCCCCTCGAGAGAAACCTGGTACAGATGCCTCCAGCCGTCCTTTTCAGAAACCCAGAGAATGCTCCTGTTTTCATCCAGCCAGTTAAAATTATTGGTGAAGTCGATAGAATAGATATTTCCTGCCTGATAGATATCAATCCAGGCATCATCAGATTCTTCCTGTATCACATTTGAAATACCCGTAGCAATTCCGGAGATAAAAAGTGTACTATGGTTCTGTTTACGGTTTAGCTGCTGTATCAGCAAATTTCCTGATGATGGTATAAACTCCATCCTGACAATATAGTTTTGAGAAGGATCACCGGGGATTTTCATCCAGGTGGTTTTGCCATCTGCAATATTTACAACACCTACCTTGCATGCAGATGGGGTTTCCCCTACTTTAGGATATTCGATAGGTACAATTCTGGAGTAAACAGAATCGGTATTGTTAATCAGATAAAATTTTCTGATACTTCCTGCATCAATTTGCCAGTAGGCTATCGATTTGCTATCGGAGCTCCAGCGAAAACCATCCCTGCAGGCAAATTCTTCCTCATAGGCCCAGTCAAAAGTACCGTTTATCAGGGTTACGGAACCATCGGTGGTGAGGGCCCTGATCTTTGAGGTAGTTATATCTTCCATATAAATGTTGTTTCCGCTGACATAGGCAACAGACTTTCCGTCGGGGGAAAACCTGGCAAACATTAATGAAGAAGGAGGAAGGGTTTTGCCCAATTGATTGAGAGAACCGGTTTTTATATCAAGGATCCAGTAGTCACCTTTTGATTGCAACCTCCACACTTTTTTTGTATTTGTAAATATTAATGCCTTTTGCTGGTCATTTGTCAAAGTGTAATAACTGATCTTAAGCGGAGTTGTAGATTCCTGAGGTGTAAGCTGTTGCCTGGAAATAATCACTTTGGACTTATTATCAGGCAGTGTATATTGCAAAAGTTCATTTTCCTTTACACTATAATATGAATTCCCATCACCTGACCATCTTATACCACCTGTCTGAGCGAGGGCATTAAGCGAAACGATCAGAATCAGAACTGTGACGACCATGGCTTTCAGCGCCGGCTTACGAATTAAAATATTTTCAGATGTATACATATAAGTGAAATTATTGTTGTGATAAATATAAATATTTAATTATTCCATTATGTGGTCCGGCTGAAAACTAATGAGCACTGCAGTAAACTCTTTAAAAACGGTATTTAAAACCAAATTTTACCAAACAAAAACTGAATATATTTGTTTCTCTCCTACAAGCAATAACAACAAGGAATCTTTTAATTATAAACTATCATTTAAAAACTTAAGTTATGATCTCGGGAAAAGTAATTATAGGCGCGCTGGCTGGCATAACTGCCGGTGCATTGATCGGGATTTTGTTTTCTCCCGATAAAGGTTCTGATAGCCGGAAGAAAATAGTTAAGAAAGGAGAAGACTATCTGGATTCCGTGAAGGAAAAATTCAATTCTCTTCTTGACACCATGTCCGGGAAATTTAATGGAGGAAGAGTAGAAGTCTCTGACATTGATGATAAAGGGAAAACCAAATCAAAAGTAGCTAAAAGAGATATGCAACCTTCCGCAGGTTAAAATATTCGTCATAGTATTTTAACAGTATATTTATTACAATCATGTTAAAAACATGTTGTGATTAGCGTTGGAACCCTCATCACATCAGCAGGATGGCTATTTTACAGGAGTTATTGTGAAATAGCCATTATTTTTATAAGACAACAGATCTCATAACAACTATATTATCAAATCACAATACCTCACCCAAATGTTTATAGTTGGACGAAATAATCTTAAATACTTCATCCATACGTCCGCTTAGTATCATTTTCCCCATATATAAGGTTAAGCCTTTCATCTGGTCAAATTCCAGTTTGGGAGGCATAGCAAGAGCATTCGGATCAGTAAGGATCGTAACCAGTACAGGTCCCTCCAGAAGAAGTGCTTTTTCCAAACCTGATTTCACATCACCAGGATCACTAATTGTAATGCCAGGCATACCAATTGCTTCCGCTATTCTGGTAAAGTCAGGATTAAGCATATCCGTCTCGCGATCAGGAATCCCTGCAACTTCCATTTCCAGTTTCACCATTCCCAGTGAACGGTTATTAAAAACAATGATTTTAACAGGTAATTTATACTGGACAATTGTCATCAGGTCACCCATCATCATTGACAGTCCTCCATCGCCACAGAATGCAATAACCTGTTTACCTGGACGTGCAAATGCTGCACCAATGGCCTGAGGCATTGCATTTGCCATAGAGCCATGATTAAATGAACCCAGCATTTTTCGTTCGCCTGTTCCGTCTATATAGCGAGCGGCCCACACACAACACATTCCGGTATCTACCGTGAATATTGCATCTTTCGCAGCCAACCCGTTAATCACCGTGGCTACAAATTCAAGGATGAATAGCATCTGGTTTTCCTGGATCCTTCACATAGATCTGCAAATTCTTTTTGACTTCTTTATAAAACTCCAACTGTATACCAAGAAATGTTGCATCCTCCTTCACTTCTATCATAGGCATGAGCGCCTGCAAGGTATCTTTCACATCTCCGCAAAGTCCCATATCGAGTTTAGCTCTTCTCCCGAGGATTTCGGGTTTTATATCAATCTGAACAATTTTATTTTCAACAGGCATGAAAGGGGTATAAGGAAAATCTGTCCCTAATAATACAAGTACTTCACATTCATGCATGCTGTGATAAGCCGAGGCGATTCCCAGCAATCCGGTGAGACCCACTTCGCAGGGATTATCATATTGTATCGCCATCTTTGCCTTATAAGAATATGCTACCGGTGCCTTAAGCTTTTCAGCAAGCTGAATAATTTCGTTATGTGCCTCTGCAGAGCCCAGCCCACAGAAAATTGTGACCTTTTTATGCGAGTTTAACATTGTGGCCAGCTGCAACAGCTCCTCTTCCGATGGCCTTACAACAGGCCGGTTCCGGAAAAGCATAGTAGTAGTTTCAGCTGCTACTACCTGAAGGTTGGTAATATCACCCGGCAATCCAAGTACGGCTACACCTTTTTTATGTACAGCATGCTGAAGGGCGGCCTGCAACATGCGAGGCAATTGTGCAGGTGTAGCAGCAACCTGGTTATAGCAGCTGCAGTCGTCAAAAAGTTTGATTGTGTTTGTTTCCTGAAAATAATCTGTTCCAAATTCTTTGGTAGGTATCGTAGAAGCAATAGCCAGTACGGAAACCGATGAATGGTGAGCATCATATAACCCGTTTATCAAATGCACATGTCCGGGACCGCTGCTGCCGGCACAACATGCCAAACCATTCAGCTGGGCTTCTGCTCCGGCTGCATATGCAGCGGTCTCCTCATGCCTGACATGGATCCACTTGATTTTGCCGTTACGGTATACGGCAGCATTTACATGATTGAGACTATCACCTGTAACTCCATAGATCCTCCGGATACCTGCTTCAACCAGTACTTCCACCAGTTGATCCGAAACATTTTTGCTCATACGTAGTTTTTTGACAAGCCTTATATTCTTATTTAATCAATCGTTTTGTCAGTCGTGTCTATATCCTCTTTTGTATTCTCAGCCAGTTCTGTATATTCTTTAGAAAGTTCGTTGATCTCGCGTTCAGTTTTTCCTTCTACATTGATCACCTTATTGCTGGCCGGCTCATGTGATGATACCAGTTCATTTATCTTTAAATGAAGTGAAGCGGAGAACCGGTTGAATGATTTTTGAATAATGAATAAACTTAAAAAAGCGATTCCCAGAATTACATCTCCGATGATGGAATGGATATCCTGCGTGTAAAACCGCTTATTGCTAAGCCAGAATATAACAAGGCATAGGGCAAGAATAAAGGTAATGGAATTGCCGAGTATAGCAGTGGCAATGGAAGTAAGCTTTTCAAAACTTTTTTCCATATACCTGTATATGTTTTTCATAATGAATCAACTCGCCGGACCCTCAGTCTGACTTGCCAGATAATTTTCTATACCCATCTGGTCAATCTGTGCACGTTGTATTTCAGCCCAGTCGACATGTCCTTCTTCCATCTTAAGGATCTTGATCAGCAGGTCAACCGAGCCCTGATCTTCAACCTCATGTGCGAGTTTGATTGCTTCATTATAATCGCGGACTACCTTAAGTTCATCAGCATGATCGACACTGATCATTTCTGAAACTGTTTTGCCGATCTTTATCGGATTAAGCTTTGATACCGTTGGTGCACCTTCAAAAAATATGATTCGCTCAATGAGCCACTCGGCATGATGCATTTCATCCATTGCCTGCTTTCTTATTGCGGCATGAAGTTTACCGTAACCCCAGTTTTCGCACATTTCAGAATGTACCATATACTGGTTTACAACAGTGAGCTCATCAGCCAGAAGTGCATTCAGGACTAACAATAATTTTTTACTCCCTTTCATAGTTTTCTTTTTTTAATTTATATGAATTTATGAATTTTAAGAAAACGAAGTTAGACACACCTTTTCCAATAAGTGTTACAAAACTTCTAAAGGAAGTTACATAATTTACACATTTCCGGATAAATGTTTACCACGAACAAAAAGACCATTGTAAACATCTTATTTTACAATGGTCTTTAATTGTTAATGTTCGGATGAGAAGTATGAATTGAATTAAGAGATGAATTTTACAAAAAAACAGTTACAGGTTTTATAGTTATAAATTTTAATCAAAGGGCTATAATAATTCTTAGTAATTCCTGTTTTGTTTTTCCAAGCTTGGAACCCAGTGTTTCAATCATTTTTTTTTCTTCGCCCTCGTTAAATTTCAAATCTTTATCCGTAAGATTTTTATATTTCTTCAGAAGCTTTTCTTTTTTATCGTTCCAGTATCTTACTGTATTGGTACTCATGACGTGTGTTTTTGAAGTGCATTCTTGCTTACATTAAATTCAACAAAGTGCGTGCCAGAAATAGCAGCTAAACGGGTAGAATTTATTCTAATTAATTAATTATCTGAATTTCTGTTACTTCCAAAATTATTCTTCTTTTGATAAAGAGAATACTAAAATTAAAAGTTCTCAAAATGAGAAAAAATCTTCTGATATTATGATTTTGCCGAATAATTTACCATTTGGATCCTGCTACCCCTGCAAAAAAAAAGTCTGGCACAAAAGTGCCGGACTTTTTTTATGTTTATTCTTTCAGAATTTTTATTCCCTTTAATTTATTATGGCTTTGAAACAATATTTTTGTCAAGAGCTACCAGAGTCTGTGCCAGAGCCCTCCCATTAATAGATGCGCCAGTTTGAAAAGTAATTGCCGTTTTCGACAGTATAATACCTTCAAAGTGAGAGGATGCCCCTAAGGTTACAGTACCGGCTACCTGCCAGAAAATATTCTTGGCAAGAGCGCCGCCGGTCAGGGTAATAAGCACCGAAGTGCTCATGTTAAGGTTACCCGCAATCTGGAAGATCCATACATCGGTAGCGCTACCCGCAATTGTAACATTGGAAGGCATAGTAACCGAGTTTGTCCATTTATAGAGTCCAGGGGCAAGAGTTTTTCCGCCAATGTTTCCGGTTCCCAGTTCTGAGAAATCAGGGAAAGGACGTCCTGCGGCATCAGTGTAAGCAGTAAGCATATTGTTGACAGCTGTGGTCAGGTTAATACCGGTCGGCGCTGCCATGTCGGCTGCATATATTTTCCCGGTCACTTGTGCGGAAGTCGCATATCCGGTTGCTTTTACTATAGCAAATCCTGTGATATAAGATGCGGCGGCCGGACTAATTCCCATATCTCCGGTAATAGCGGAAGTCGGAACGTTAGTGATTGCTGTTTTAGCCAGAATTACGTAATTGCCTGAAGCCCCAAGATCTACCACTGCCAGGGCTGCCAAAGTACTACCAATTGTGAAACTCCATACAGTGTTTGTTGCAAGCGCATTGCCGGCTAAATCTTTTGCCCCGTTAGTAATCGTGGCAGAATAAACAGTACCTGCTGTAAGAATACTTGCAGGTGTAAATGTTGCTGTTGTCCCTGAATAAGCCACCGTACCAGGAATTAGAGTTGTCCCTTGCTTTAAAGTAAAAGTCGATGTGTTGATCGTTGAGAGATCCATTGCCTCACTGAAGGTTAAAGCAATTATCTTATTGCGCTCAACATTTATGGCGTTGTTGAGTGGGTCTGTAGAATTTACAGTTGGTAATATAATATCTGGTGCACTCCCGGTGGTAAAGCTAAGAGTAAAGTTACTGGCCAGTGCAATGCCTTCAGTATTCTTAGATCCGGTTGTAATTGTTCCAGTATAAATTGTACTGGCTACCAGGTTGGTTGATGGAGTAAAAGTGGCCGTTGTACCTGAGTAAGTAACTGCACCTGGAACAAGGGTTGTCCCTTGCTTTAGGATAAAAGTCAAAGAGTTGATTGTTGCCTGGTCCATTGGTTCACTAAAAGTTACAACAATCATACGGTTGATGGCCACTCCCGTAGCGTTGTTCACCGGGTCTGTTGAATTTACCGTGGGATTTACTACGAAAGGAGTTAGAGCGTTATCATCAGTTTTTTTACAACCGACCATAAATACAATCAATAGCATTAAAATGATTGAGAACACTTTTTTTAGTTTCATCTTGATTTATATTAATTTGTTTCCATTTTAGTCTATCTTAAATTGTAATAGAATTATTACATAATACAAGGTATCTCAGGAAGTGTTACATAACTATAGGAATAAGTTACATAATTCTCATAATTTGTAGTTTAGCAGGCACCATTTCTTTAATTGGTGATGGAGTTTACAACGCACACATAATCAGATAAATACTAAACCTAAACTAGTCTTTTGCAAGAATTGTCTTATAATTATAATCCCTGCTTCCTGAAAGGTCAAAGACAGGACTAATAATTTTTAGTAATTTTTGGTTAAAAAAGAACTTTCCCGATGTTTTTTAATAAGTTTTCTATGAGAAAAGGTTCAGAATTATGCCTTTGGGATTAAATCGTATCCTTTTAAACCTTCCGTTTGTCAAAACAGTAGCTTCCTGAATATTAAATATATTGCTTCTCTATCATTCAGATAATTAGCGATATAGGATATTAAATGACTTGGAAATCCATGTTTTTCCTTGATTTCTGGTAAATATTGATCAATTTTTGACGAATAACATCTTTCTGTTTGTCAGTTGTTTTTAACTGTAAATAATCCGGTGGATTTTGTTGACAAAGAGCCCTTAGAACTCTCTAATTTTGCCACTAATTGGGCTTTAGCTGCTTGACAGAAATCTTTTTAAGTTTACTTTTAACTTGTAATTTAAACCCCAATACATTACTTAAGGGGATAGAAGTGCATTTACAGGTTATATGGATAGTAGATTATGATGAAAAATTTGCAGGACAAACGATATTTCAACCAAAAGAAGGAGTTTATTGGATTCCAGAATGAGATTTAATTATTACCGAAGAAATAACTTTTAAAGAGATAAATAAATATTGAAATGAAAACAGCAGGAGAAATGCTTGATGAGCGACTGACTATTCAGGATGGCCTCCTTAAAGGAGCGCGGATAACGATCTCTGAATCAGTAGCAAAGGAATTAATGGAAGAATATCATTCTCAGTTTCGTCAGAAGATAGAACTGCAGGATGAAGAGGCATCAGAAATATGTTATTCATTCAATGTTCTCATCTGATAAGCATTGATACATCTTTGGCAAATTGGTTCCGTATATTTCATTGCATTTGATCTCGATATTACCGGCAATAATTTAATTTTATAACCCTAAACGATTAACTATGTTTTTCGTTTTTTTAATTCTTAGGTGGTTTGTGATGCTCTGCTCCCATACCTTCACATGGTTCGTTCAGGACAGGATCAAAAACCATGTTACTGACTGCCATTGACGGCTGCTAACTACACCTTTTGCTGTTGCCTATATCCTTTACTTTTCATTTGAGAAATTGTTTAGCTTTGTTCTTTTGTTAAAAGCTGCAATTATTAGTTGAATTTAAGAACTTTAATTTAAAATAAAATCAGAGAACTATGCAAGTTACTGTGATCAGAAAGGATAGTAAATTTCTCCCCGACCCTAGCAGGGTAATCGCCCGTTTCTTTTATATTTCCGATGAAAGAAGTAAGTATATTATCAGCAATGTATTGGCTATGTCTGAAAGTGAGGTATATACAACATTAAGTAAGGTGTTGAGAGGTTTTTCCAGACGTCATAGAAATATTTCAATGATATTTGAAACGCATTTTAATAAACTGTATAACTTGTTTGATGAGTTGGGAATAAAACCAGGCAATGTTAATCAATCACATAAGCTGCTTATAGGTTCATATTTCACAGTGGAATATTCCATTGAATCGGCAGCTTTTTTTAATCCGTCCATTGTTGAAGATCCAGATCAGTCGGAATTAGGACCGGATGAGAAAAGAGTGATTTTAAGTTTCAGGGCAACTGGCGAAGGGCATATATCGTCAATTGTTTTTCGTTCAGGTATTATTAATAAGAACAATAATCTTATTATTGAACCTGTCGGCAAAATGCTGGCAGAAGCAGAGCGAATCAAAAGGCATATTTACCATAAAGAATCATTTATTAAGAAGCTGGATGAAATGCGTGATTTCGACAATAAAATTTCCCCGGACTTTGTATTGGAAAAATTGGGCAATAGTTTTACTTATGGCGAATTGAAAAGGGCTGTGGAAGAAACGAGAAAAACACCTCACCTGACGGCAAATAAAGAATTAATAGTTAATCAAATGATGTGGTTGGCGAAATCTCACTACGAAGTTGACTTTTCAATTGATTCGGCAATTTCCGAGAGAGTTATTTTTCCAATATCTGAAACTGAAAGAAATGGCATTGAAGATGCGCGTTTTGTTAAATTCACAGAGGATAACGGGGAGGTGACTTACTATGCTACCATTACTGCTTATGATGGCCTATCCATATTACCAAAGTTACTTACAACCAAAAATTTCTATCATTTCAAAGGGTTACCCATTCATGGCGAACTGGCACAGAACAAAGGAATGGCATTGTTTCCAAGAAAGATCAATGGTAAATATGCCATGCTGTGCAGGATAGATGGGATGAATAATTATCTGGCTTATTCAGATAATATCAATATCTGGCGCGAAGCTAAACTCATTCAGAAACCAAAATATCCCTGGGATCTGATACAGGTTGGTAATGGCGGCTCACCTATTGAGACGGAAGAAGGTTGGTTGGTAATTACACACGGAGTAGGACCCATGAGGGAATACGTATTAGGAGCATCATTATATGAACGTGCTAATCCTGAAAAAGAAATTGGCAGGCTAAAGTCACCTTTAATAGCTCCCAATAATGAAGAAAGGGAAGGTTATGTGCCTAATGTTGTTTACTCCTGTGGTTCTATTGTTCACAATAAAAATCTTATTGTTCCTTATGCCATGTCAGACTACGCATCTACCTATGCTACTATTGATTTAAATGAACTCCTGAATGAACTTAAAAACTCAAAATAGCTTAATAATGTGTCTATTAGTCTAACATTTATCTGGATGGATAAACAGAAAAAAACCATAAAATAATGCCAGGTCACCGTAAAGAATAAGACTTAACCAACCAAGTGAGGGAAAAAAGTGCAGGACCCGCCAAAGAAAACAGCAATGAAAATATTAATAGCAAAGAGATTTAGTATTCATCTTCTATTTTTTATTAAAATACTTTTGTATTATCTCATACATTAAGGTCTTATTAATTGGCTTTGAAATACAATCGTTGCATCCCGATTCTATTGCCATTTCGCTTTCATTTGAAAGCACATAGGCTGTTTGTACAATTATGACTACTTCTTTATTAAAGAGCCGTATTTGTCTGGTGGCTTCATATCCATCCATTTCGGGCATTAGATAATCCATCAGAATCAAATCGATGTCAGTGTTATCATGGCAGGCAGCAACTGCTTCAACTCCAGTTTTTGCATATAAAAATTCTTTACCGAACTTTTTAACCAATTCATATAGGATTATTCTTAACAATTCATTATCATCGACAATTAATATTTTCAGGTTTTTAATTTGATTATCCTCTGAATTAGTCAAAATGACATTTTTTTCTTTCGATTCAGCATTGTAAGGTATATTAAAATAAAATATTGAGCCTTTACCACACTCGCTCTCTACCCAAATTTTACCTCCGTGTTTTTCTACAAATTCTTTACAGAGCAATAACCCTAAGCCTGTTCCTTTTTCTTTTGCCGTACCTGTTGTTGTATGAATTTTTGAAATATTAAACAGTTTTGTTAAACTTTCAGGCTCTATTCCAATTCCATTATCCGAAACTGATATTGTTAGATTTCCAGAATTAACCTCTGCGTTAATATTTATTGCGCCACTGTTGTTTGTAAATTTTATCGCATTCGAAACCAGATTTCTCAATACCGTTTTTATCATATCAACATCAGCAAAAAAATTTATCTCGTCCGCTGAAGAATAATTGATTGTGATGTTTTTTGCAATGGCATTTGGGTTAAGAATTTTAATAATATCCTTACAAATATCTGTAAAACTCAAGTTTTGTGGTTCAAAAGGAATTTTGCCAGATTGCACTCTTGACCACTTCAATAGGTCTTGAAGTAAAGCAAAAGTGTTTTGTGCTGATTGATTAATTTCATTTACGAGCTTTTCAATTTTGTCTATATTGAATTGGCGAATGTTTTCTGTTACTAAATCTGATAATCCAAGAAGTACACTCAAAGGACTTCTTAAATCATGTGCAAGAATTGATATAAAAAGGTCTTTGTCGGCATTTAATTGAAGTAATTGCTTAAGTTCATTGTTAGCAATGATTAACTCTGCTGCATGTTTTGTTTTCTCATTGTTTTGAAAGATAAGGTTTTCATTAGCAATAATTAACTCTGCTGCCCGTTTTTCCTTCTCTTCGATATGAAAGGCAAGTTTTTTGTTGGCAATGACTAACTCTGCTTGAAAAGCAAGTTCCTTCCGGGCAATGATTAACTCTGCTGCCCGTTTTATTTTCTCTTCGTTTTGAGTGGCAATTATTTTGTTAGCAGAGACTAACTCTAAGGCATTTTCTTTGTTAGCAATGATTAACTTATCAACTTTTTTGCTTTTATCCATATCCTGTCTCGATAAAGTTGTTTTAATATTTGGGCATATCAATATAGAAGTGAAATGAATAATATGTTTGTTGAAGAAAATTATTAATTAATAAGAAAATCCGTGATTTAGAGATATTTAGTTAATAAAGATACAGTATATTCTACATATGAAGATAATTTTGGGGATAATGGGAAGTACTGTGAAGTTATTATAATACTATCCGAATTCAAGACAATCATCTTATGTTATACGTAGGGTGATTACCTTCTTTAGTGTTTTTGCCTTCAATTTTTCCATTGTATTACATCGCTTTCTTCTAAATACCTGGATTGTATTTTAAAAGTTGGTTTGAGTAAAAGAAAATCTTATGCATCGTAGTATTATACTCACTTATGGGTTGTATTTACACTGCACAGGGGTTTGAATTCGATTATATATGAGTAATAATAGATAATGATCTGTGTATGGATAAGACTACCGGAAAATTATCTGCAGATATCATTGCCACATACTTGAAAATAAGCAGGGTGGATTGTTTTTTAATAAGTCCGGCAAGATCAACGATCTGCAGAGTAAATATTATTCCCTCAATTGCTATTTCCCCAGCATATTTTTCAGTGCAGTAAAATCAAAGTTCTTCATTACATCGGTCATAACTTTTGCTGCAATAATTTCTTTTTCATTACCAGTTACATTCAGCAGAAAGAACTGTGGCGATGAGCGGGAAAGTTTACCATTGAAATACCCCGGATTTGGTTTGATCAGCACCTTGCCAAAAGCATCGTCATCAGTAGTAAAGAGATAAGATAAATAATCATTAGGATCCTGTTTTACGATAGCGGGTTGTTCCAGTTCACCCGATGGTGTTTTCAACAGTGTTTCAATCTTCGTCAATGCATTCTTATAATTTTGTTCTGTTCTGATCACATCCTTCTCAAATCTGTCTTTATTGTACAGATAAGTATTTTTCATATACCGCTGCAGCTTTTCAGGGTCATTTTTATACTCTTCCTGTTTCCTTACCTTCTCTTCCTCATTCTGCTTTAAGCTTTCTTTTGAACTTTCTATTGATTTCGGCATCGCCGTTAATAACATATGTTTCTGTTTTTCTAAAAATTCTTTTTTGCTCACATATGCGTACGGGAGCTTACCGTCATAGGTAATTAACCAGTTCCGGCTTTTGCCGGTCATGCCAAAACCCAGACTGGCAGCTTCTTCAAAATAGAAACAGCCATCTTTTTCAACCGGCATATTGATCAGAAAATAATATCCTTCGCCTGAAGTATTGTTTTCATCAGGGGTTTCATAGATTTTCCCATCAAATCGGTTGGCGGCGATGGAGAGGGTTGTTGACGTTTCGTGAGCTGTTTTAATGATATTGTTTTCGCAGAAATAGTGTAAAAAATAGATATTGTAGTTGTAATTATTAACCGGTATTTCTGCATCAGGCCTGTCATATGAACCGTTAAAATCAGCCTCTACCCCCATTGGAGTATATTTTGTTTTTATCAGATTGTGCAATGCTGCCACAACTTTTCTCTCTTTCTCAAGGTCAGCGGCAGGTATACCGGATACTGAGCCTTTCATACCTTCTTTCCATATGCCTGGTTTCTGCAATATTGATGCTTCTGTACAGTCCTGGGCTGATAGATTCAGTGATATAAAAAGTATACAGGATATTAATACATATTTCATAAGTAATTTCTTTGTTATAGTGATAACAACAGGATATGATATATGTTTAATTGTATTACAAAGTTTAGGGTTTAGCGTTTATACCTGTATGCGGTATGTGGTTCTCTAATTTTATGTTCATTATCTTTGCCAATCTTATTAAATTAATTTAAACTCTCGAGACATAAATGATATTCGATGAATTAGATCTGAATCCGGAGTTGCTGGAATCAATTGATTACATGGGCTTCAGGGAGACAACTCCGATCCAGGAAAAGGCCATACCGGTCATCCTGTCGGGCAGGGATTTGATTGCCTGTGCACAGACAGGTACGGGAAAAACGGCTGCTTTTCTGCTGCCCATAATGAATTTTATTTCGGAAAAACGTCCTGTTCATACACACACTCTTATACTGGTACCGACGCGGGAACTGGCTATTCAGATTGACCAGCAAATCCAGGGATTGGCTTATACATTGAACATTACATCTATAGCTGTTTACGGTGGTGGTGATGGAAGTGGATGGGACCAGGAGAGAGTTGCCCTCTCGAAGGGAGCTGATATTATTGTAGCTACTCCCGGAAGGCTGATTGCACATCTTAATCAGGGTTATGTGAAATTCAACCAGATAGAGGTACTTGTTCTTGATGAAGCTGACCGCATGCTCGATGTTGGGTTTTACGATGATATAATGCGCATTATTTCTCATCTGCCCAAAATTCGCCAGACTTTGATGTTCAGTGCCACCATACCTCCTAAGATAAGGTCGATGTCGAAGCATATTATGAAAAATCCTGTGGAGATTGCTCTTAAAAGATCTCAACCTGCCGAAGGGGTCATTCAGGTTGTATATCTTTTAAACGACAATCAGAAATTACCTCTGATAAACAGTCTTATGGCCGATAACCCGGAATACCAAAGCATTTTGATATTCAGTTCGACGAAAAAGAAATTGAGTGAGATTGTTCGGGGGCTGCGCTCAAAAGACTATCATGTAGAAGGTATTTCATCGGATCTTGAGCAGAAGGAGAGGGAAGAGATGCTCTCGAGGTTCAAATCGCGAAAAACCCGTGTCCTGGTGGCTACCGATGTTTTGAGCCGTGGAATCGATATTAAGGATATCGATCTTGTAATAAATTTTGATGCTCCGTCTGATGCCGAGGATTATGTACATCGGGTTGGTCGTACTGCACGTGCCGAAACTACAGGTGCAGCAGTAACGCTTGTTAACAAAGCGGACCTTTTCAAAATGCAACGCATTGAAAAATTAATAGGGTACAAAGTTAATAAAGAGCCGCTGCCTGCTTTTATAGCCGAGGTACGTGACAGGAGTTCTGACCAGCCCGCCCATACGAAATCTGAAAAGAGGGGGTTTAAACGGAGATATAATCAAAGGGGCAGCAGACAGGGACCGGGAAGAAAGCCCGGTAGCTGACATAGACTTTAGACCCCTCTGCCGCTTCGTGGAATCTCCCCTGATAGGGGAGAAAAAACTGAATATTTTATTTGATCTTAAATTGAATTATTTTCCCCACATTTGAATTCTAATCAATACCCGATAACAATGCAAAGTGCAGAAAGTATAAAAAGGAGAATTGAAATGGAAGATAAAAATGATTTTAGAAGTGAATCTCCTTCCGAATCCACACAAATTAAGGTATCAGATGATTCAAATTCAAATGAAATCCTGGTATTCACATCTTTCAATAATGTCTATAAAGTTCAGAAAAAGGAGATCATTGAAAAGTTTCAGGCACTGCAAAAAATAGATCTTGAGCCGGGCGAAAAACCTATATATCTGACAGGCGAAAAGAAATACAGAGGTTTTTTAATTGTGGCATTTGAAAACGGGAAAATCGGGAAAATTTCGATGGATAGTTTTCAGACCGAGTACGCGAGGAAAAAACTAAAGAATGCTTTTAATAATGAATCCCGGTTGATTTTTATTGAACTTATTGAGCAGGATATTGATCTGGTTACTGTAAGCAGTATTAAGAAAATTGTTTTATTTAACACTTCTCAGATCAATCCCGTCGGAAGCAGGACAACTAAGGGTGTGCAGGTGATGAAACCGAAGGATGGCAGTTCAATGATTAAAGTTAAGCGGTTAGAACAGACAAAACTAACTGAGCCTGAATATTACAGGAAGAGTGAGACACTTAATGTTGTGGGATATTACCTCAAGACGGGAGATGAAATATAATTGAGGTTAAGGTTAACATGATCTGTAATCGGGACTACCTGTGCCTGGTCCAAACCATCTGTATCTGTATTTCGCAATAATATCATAAACAGGATCTCTGATGAAACCCGGAACTACAATAAATACAAAGAATAAAGGCCATAAGCCATCGAGGCATTTCAAAATATGCAGTACTGCATTGGATTTGGTATAGATCTTTTCATCCTCGATTAACAATACGGATCCTTTATTTACATTTTTTTTGTTATACCGGTTTAAATATTCTGACGCCTTTTCCGATTCAAGAGGTATGAAACAGAATATTCTTTTGCTGTCATTTTTTGTAATAAATTTGACAACATTATTGCACAATTTGCAGGTACCATCAAAAAGAATGATATACTTTTTCCCCTTTTTGTTATCTTCTGCAATCCGGTTAACCATAAAAAGTAAATTTATTGTTTCTCAAATCCAGATGTAAAGATAGAAAT
>Ga0209539_1001009_pt1 | contig 15596 bp, 20 predicted proteins | sample BarGraNGADG00312_2_FD_184499 | JGI IMG/M metagenome (GOLD analysis project Ga0209539, IMG submission 184499) | Arctic peat soil microbial communities from Barrow, Alaska - Barrow Graham LP Ref core NGADG0011-312 (SPAdes) (version 2) | ecosystem: Environmental > Terrestrial > Soil > Wetlands >... | reverse complement strand
CCTGCCAGGACACCGCCGGTGAGGGTTGAAAAAAGCGCGGACGGTTCAAACATCCCGACAGGTCGACTTTCCGCAGTTGCGCGAGGCTCTGCGGTCCATCTGAGCAGCGCGAGGCTGCGAGGGGGCAATCATGGCTTCTGGTGGCGCACGTAACCGTTCTGGCCCTCCGCCGAGCGCGACCTCTGCCCAGTCTGACCGTCGTGGGTTGTCGTTCCAGGCGCTGCCGGCCGAGGGGTACAAGGGCAGGACTCCGACGTTCCCGCTTCCCCGCCGCGAGGTGTGGGATGTGTACTTCGTCGACAAGCAGCGGTTCCGCACGTTCGATGAGGATGCGACCGAGGCCATCGCCGAACGGGAGCTCAAGCTGTGGCGGTGGGCGTGGCGTACGCCGCAGGCTTGTGCCTGGTCTCAGCCATCGGAGTCGTGGCGGCTGCAGACGATCGCCATGTGGGTGCGGACGTTCGTGCTCTGCGAGTCTGCCGATGCGACCGCCGCCGACAAGAATTCGCTCCATCGCTTCGCCGACCAGATCGGCCTCACGCCCGCCGGGCTCGCTGAGAACGGCTGGCAGGTCGCCAAGGACGAGATGGCCGCGAAGGCCGCCGAGAACTCGGGCCAGGCGCCGAAGCAGTCGTCACGCGACCGGATGAGGGTCGTGTCCGGTGGCGCTGGCTGATCTGAGCATCGACTTCGACCCGCTACACACGCTCGGATTCCTCGCCACTGACTGGGTCGAGGCCCACTGCCGGGTGCCTGGTGGCGTGTTCGAGGGCGAGCCGCTGACATTCAACGGCTGGCAGCTGTTCGTCACGGCGAACCACTACCGGATCGTCCCGAAGGCGGTGTACGACCCGCGCCGGCTGTTGCCGCCGTTTCACTACCGCCGTTCGGTCGTCGTCGGTCCGCAGAAGTGCGGGAAGTCGCCGTGGGGCGCCGGGATGCTGCTGTTCGAGGGTGTCGGTCCGTCGCTGTTCGCCGGTTGGGCGAAGGGCGGCGAGGTCTACCGCTGCGAGGACAACGGCTGTGGCTGTGGCTGGAAGTACATATACGCGCCGGGCGAGGCCATGGGCATGGTTCGCCGCAAGTCTCTGCTCGGGCTGCTCGCATTCGCCGAGTCGCAGACCCAGAACGTGTACGAGCCACTTCAGACGATGATTCACAGCGGCCCGCTGGCTGACTTTGTACTTGTCCGCGAGGGCTTCGTCCGGCTCCCAAACCGAGGCATGATCATGCCGCTCACCTCGGCGGCCCGGTCGAAACTGGGCAAGCCGTTGACGGGCGCTCTCGGTGACGAGTCGGGCCTCTACACGGCACTGAACAAGGTTCTCGTCACGTGGCAGACGATGCGACGCGGCGTGGCTGCGATGCAGGGCCGCACGATCGAGCTCACGAACCCGTGGGACCCGATGGAGGACTCAGCGGCCCAGCAGGCGTTCGACTCGAAGCAGCGTGACATCTTCCGGTACTACCGCAAGCCGCCGGCGAACCTGTCGTACGCCAACAAGCGGGACCGGCACAAGATCCACCAGATTGTCTACGGCGACGCCCCCTGGGCCGACGTGGCTGGGATCGACGCCGAAGCCGCCGAACTCGTCGAGCGGGACCCGGCGCAGGCTGAACGGTTCTTCGGTAACCGGCTGGTACAGGGCCTCGGCTCGTACCTGACGGAAGCCGTGTACGAAGCGGTTGAGCGCCACGTCGACGTGCCGGATGGTTCCGCGGTCGGGGTTGGACTCGACGGCTCGAGGTCGGGCGACTGGACCGCCCTACGCGTGGAGTCGATGAGTGCCTCGCACCGGTTCACCCCGACGTACGGGCCTGACCATCGCGAGACGGTCTGGAAGCCGGAACTGTGGCCCAACGGCCGCATTCCTCGCGGCGAGGTGAACGCAGCTGTCGACGAGGTGTTCCGTCGCTACAAGGTCGCTCGCATGTATGTCGATCCTCGATTTCTCGAGACTCAGATCGACGCGTGGGCGAGCGAGCATGGCGATGACGTGGTCGTTCAGTGGCCGACGAACGCGATCGGGCGCATGTTCCCGGCCCTAGTCCGCTACCGCGAGGACATGGTCGAGGGTCTGACGACTCACGAGCCCGACAAGGACGCGAAGGCGAACGCCCTCGCAGCCCGCAAGATCGCCAAGCCTGGCGACAAGTTCATCCTCGGCAAGCCGGCTGAGCACATGAAGATCGACATCACCATGGCCGACGTGCTCGCCCACGAGGCCGCCGCCGACGCTCGAGCGTCCGGCTGGACCGCCGACTCGACCGACACACGAGTGTTCTGCTGGAGATAGGAGGCGCGCCCGTGGCGATGACCGATGACGACCGCGCGGCTCTCACGAAGCTGGAGTCACAGTGGCGCAAGAACCGTCGCCTGTACAACCGGCTCGACGCACACTACGAGGGCGTGCAGCGGCTCGACCGGATCGGCATCGCGGTCCCTGAAGAGCTGTCGATGTTCAAGGCCGCGATCAACGTTCCGCGCGTCGCCGTCGACGAGGTCGTACGGCGTCAGGCGCTGCGCGGCTTCCAGCGCTCCGGCAAGGTCGGCATCGACAAGGGCCTGCAGGAGGCTTGGGACGCGAACAACCTGACATCCCAGTCGATCCTGTGCCACCTCGACACCCGCCTGTACGGGCGCGGCTTCATCGGCGTCAGCACGAACCCTGACGAACCGTCCATGCCTCGCATCACCGTCGAGTCCCCGGAGGGGTTCGCGGTCGACGTCGACCCGCTGAGGCGCACGATCCGTGCCGCCCTTCGTCGGTACACCGACGGCGTGACGCAGATGGCCACGCTGTACCTGCCGGATATGACGCGCTGGCTAGCGCGTGACGGTGGCCGGTGGGTGGACGCCGCGGATCCTGACGAGCACAACCTCGGACGGGTGCCGCTCGTGATGCTGCTCAACCGGGCACGTACGGGCCGGTTCACAGGCGTCAGCGAGATGGCCGACGTCATCGAGAAGACCGAGGCTATCGCGCGCATCATCAGCAACATGCAGGTCGGCGCCGAGGCGCTCGCCTGGCCGAAGCGTTGGGCCGCCGGCGTCGCCAAGGGAGACTTCGTCGACGCGAAGACCGGCGAGCCGCTCGCCACGTGGGACGCCTACATGACGGCCATCTTCGCGACCGGCAACAAGGACGCGAAGTTCGGGGAGTACGCCGCCGCCGACCTGGCGAACTTCCACAAGGCCGTCGATGCGCTGCTGTCGTGGTGTGCGCTCGAGCTCGGACTGCCGCTGCGGTTCCTCGGTCAAGAGTCGGTGAACCCCACCGCCGAGGGTGCGATCCGCGCCGACGAGGCGCGCCTCAACAAGAACGTGGAGCTGAAGAACGCGTTCGACGGCGACTCGTGGGCATGGACCATGGGCCTGTATGAGCGGTTCCGGCTCGGCAAGTTCGGCAAGTCGTCCGCGCGGATCAGGGCTCTCTGGTTCGACCCGGCCACTCCGACGATCTCGCAGCGCGCCGACGCGATGCTGAAGCTGTTCCAGGCCGGCATCCTGTCTCGTGAAGGTACGTGGGATGAGATGGGCTGGGATGAGGCCCGCAAGGACCGCGAGCGCGCCTACTTCGCGGCTGCGGCGGACGATCCGCTGCTGCAGATGGCGCGCGATCTGGCTGGGGCTGGGGTCACGGCTGGGGCTTCTAGTGGCACCGCTGCTCCGGGCAACTGAGACCCTTCACGCGGACGTCCAGCGTCGCTCTGTCGTGGCGATGCTGGTGGCTCGCCGTGAGTGGCTGAAGATCAACCCGAACGGCGACTGGTTCGCGCAGTGGTCGAAGATGACGCCCCGTCTCGCGGCGGTTGTGTATGCCGCGCAGTTCGGAGCGGCAACGGACGGCGCGGCAGCTGTCGCGACTGCTCTCGACGAGGCCGGACACCTTGAGCGGCAACTGGCGAAGGTCCATCCGGCAGCCTTTGCCGGATGGGTCAACCCGTCATGGGCACCTAACAAGATCGTCCCGCTCAGCGACTACTTGCTGACCCCGGTCAATACGGCACGGAACGCGATCGGCTCGCCGGTGGACATGCTGTCATCCGGCGGGAAGATGCTCGAGTCGCTGGTCCAGTACGCCGTGGCTGATTCTTCGGCCCATGCGCACGACGCGCAGGTGGCCCAGACGAGGAACGCCTACAGCGTGTTCGTCGAGCCGGGGTCGATGTGCAAGCGGTGCGCGGTCCTGGTCGGCAAGCGGTACAAGCCTGGGATGCACGTGAAGCGGCACCCACAGTGTGACGGAGTCATGGAGGCTCACTCGGATGCGGACCCGTTCAACCCGGAACCGCTCGACCCGGCCCGCGTCAAGGATCTGACGATCGCGCAGCGCGAGGAGATCGCCAACGGCGCCGACTTCAACAAGGTCATTAACGCCAAGCGCGTCCATTCCCGCCCTGCAGCGTCAGCCAAGGACGTTGCCGCAAACGTGGTTCGCAAAGCGACAGCGGCCGAGCCGAAACTCACGGCAATGGCCACCCGCTACGCGGATCAGTTCGGCGGAAAGATGGAAGGGCTGGACTTCCGGCTCAAGACCGCCGATTCTCTCACTCGCAAGATCGAAGGCGGCGTCAAGGCGGGCAAGGGCACGGCCACTCAGGTCGCCGCGGACATGTTCGACATCAACCGATACACGACGGTCTACTCCGAAGCGAGCTACGCCAAGAACGTCCAGGCCACCCTCGACGCGCTGCGAGCAGAGGGCCATACGCTCAACGTTAAGAACTACTGGAACGTGGCCCTGGACAAGAACCCTTACCAGGGCGTCAATGTGCAGATCACGACGACGTCCGCGGAGAAGTTCGAGCTCCAGTTCCACACCGCCACGTCCCTCGATGTCAAGGAGGGGCAGATGCACATCGTCTACGAGAAGTGGCGCGTCGAGACGGACGAAGTAAAGCGGGCCGAGTACACACAGCAGATGATCGATATTTCTGCCGCAATCCCCGTCCCGCCCACCGTCACCTCGGTCAGCTGAAAGCGGCGGGCGCGAACGCCCGAGCCTCCGCAACTGTGATCTCGTCAACGAAGTCGTCGTTACCGATCATCCATTCCCCGATCGCGCTAGTCGGACGCCATGCGCCACCGACGAACGCTTCGTCCGTCTGATTCGTGCGTCGCAGTAGTGCCGGTGGATGGTAGTCGGCTGCGGTGAAGTAACGGGTGATCATGGTTTCCTCCTGGTGGGTTCTTGTGCATGGTAACGGCCATCCGCATACGCGCGAAGGGCCACGCGGATCACGTCGGACAGTGTTCGATGCTCGGCTTCGGCTCGAGCCATCGCCGCCGCCCATGTCTCTGTATCGACTCGGACGGCGCGCTGTGGAAGCGCGCTCATGGTGCCACCGCGGCCTTCCGGGCCTCGACCTCGGCCGCCGTAACCAGCGCCGTGATCTCCGCGTAAGGATTGTTGTCGGTCCAGCTGTAGCCCGTCTCGCACGCGACCGTCTTGGCGTTGGCCCGGACCACACGACGCCATCCGCCGCGGATCTTGACCATGTCGCCCTTGCTCACGGTCTCCTTGCTGTAGTTCGTGGCCTGCCCGCTCTCGACCTGAGCAGCGCGCACGCCCTGCCAGTAGTCCAGTTGGTCGGTCTGCTCGGCCAGTTTCGCAGCCAGGCGCTCCAGCCGCATCCCAGACGCGGGTCGGTAGTCGGCAGACTCGCCACCAAACTTCGCGACTGCCGCGACCGCGTTAGCGTCGGTCTTGAACGTGAAGCCCAGACGGTTGTTCGTGCCGGCCAGGTGTCGGTTCGTGTCCCGGATCTCGGCTTCCAGGTTCTTGATCCTGTTGGCGACGGTCACCACCGAGTAACGCGCGCCGGTCGTGTGACTTGCCGTCTCAGCCTTCGCTGTCGCGTCCTGCTCGTCATGCCACAGGGCAACGGCCCGATCCTGAGCTCCATGCACCTTGTCCCGGTACGCGCGGTCACGGGCACCATGGACGGGCTGACCGAACGGGATCACAGATCCCAGGTCAGTCGCGCGCTGATACGCAGCGTCACTACGTGCGCCGAGTTTAGCCGCCTTCGTCTCCAGCGCTTCGACCCGATCCGCCTGACGTTCGACCTTGGCCGACTCGACCTCTGCCGTTGTCCGCGTCGCTGTGTCGATCTCCTGACCGACCTCGAAGCCAGCAGCGACAAGCGCCGCAGCGGTCCGCGCGATCAGGGACATCTTCGGGCCACAGTCGCGTGACCGGGGGACGTACCAGGTGCCCAGGTTGCGCGACCAGCGCCACCCGCAAGCCTTCAGGACCTCGGCTGATCCGTCGCCGCGGGCTGTGCCCTCGACCATCGTTCCGGCTTCATGAGTGTGGGTGATGGTCACCACGGGTGACTCTGGGGACTGGCTGTAGCCGCAGGCGCAGTGCGTCAGCGACTCGGACGCAGTTCGCGCACCGGGGGTCGCGTAGTCGGTGTATCCGACGCCCATCGGTGAAGGCTTGCTGCACTTCTTGCACACGTAACCGCACTCGACGGTGGTCATGTCGTGACTCCCTCTTACTGTCAACCGAACCCCTCGGCCTGACACTTAAAGACTACTCCCGTGTCTATACGTTGTCAATACATTAGGCACACTCACCCCCCACAACTTCCCGCACGCGAGGTGCGGAAAGATCCACAAGGAGATCCAATGTCCGACGGCGCGACGCCCAAGACGAAGACGGCCGAGTTCGACTACTCGATCCTCGACCCGTACTACCCCGCTTCGATCCAGGCCCTCATCGACTTCCACCGGATGACTTTCGGCGGGGCGACGATGGAGGCCGACGCGGCCGGGACCCAGGAAGAGGCGCCGGATCCCGGCGCCGATCCCAAGGGAACCGAAACCGAGGACGAGCTGCTTGGTGAGGGCGGCAAGAAGGCTCTGGCTGCCGAGCGGAAAGCGCGTCAGGCGCTGGAGGCCCAGGTCAAGGAGCTAGCTCCGATGAAGGACACCCTGGCACGGCTCACCGCTGCGCTCGGGGCCGACCACAAGGGCGCGACGCCCGAGGCTGCCATCGCGGACATCACCAGCCGGTTCGACAAGCTCCAGGACGACCTGGGGGTCGAACGGCTGGCGCGGCTGCACGGCATCACCGACGAGAAGGACATCGTCCTCCTCAGATCCACCAGTGCGGACGCGAGGTCCGATCTGGCGGCCCGGCTCAAGCCGGTCACCAATCCCCCGAACCCGAAGCCCGACAAGTCCGCAGCACGCGGCGCGTCAGGCGAAGGAAAAGCGACTTCGGTCGCCACGGGTCGTGACCTCTACGCAGAGCGTCACGGGAAGAAGACCACGTAACTCCGACCAAGAAAGGTTTCCATCATGCCTCGACTCACGACTGAGTCCTGGGGTAGCGGGAACACGACATGGCTCGGGTCCTCACACGGCATCGAGAATGCCCGGACCGCGACCATGGACGTGTCGACGTTCACCCTGGCAACGCACTACCCGAACGGGTACTTCCCGTCCGGCCTCCCCGTCAACGCCACCGTCGAGGGCGCTATCACGCCTTGGACCGGAGCGACCGGCCAGAACCTCGGCTTCGTCCTCTTCGACACCCCCGTCGTCACCGTCATTGGGGTTATCCCCGACAATGTCCCCGCCGCGATCCTGCGGCACGGGATCATCATCACCAGCAAGCTCCCGCTGACCCTCACCGTCGGCACTGGCACCACTGCCGGCTTCACCTTCGCGACGGGATCCTGACATGGCTGTTCTGTGGAGTGATGTCATCGACCCCGCCGAGCTGACCGGATACGTCCGGGCAGGTCTCGCGGACTACGAGGCCAAGAAGGGCACCCTTGCCCGATGGCTCCCGAACCGTGAGGTCGCCGACACGACCGTCCGGTTCCGTAAGGGGCAGAACGGTTTCGTCGCTGAGGCTTCGTACCGTGCGTACGACGCTGAGCCGGAGATGGGCGAGGCCCCGACCGGTCAGCGGGTCACGCTCGAGCTGCCCGCGGTCTCGCAGGAGATCCCGATCTCGGAGTACCAGCAGCTGCGGGCGCGGAACTCGAACGACGAGACGATCAAGGACGCGATCCTGCGTACCTCGGACCAGATCGTCCGTTCGATCGCCGACCGTGTGGAGCGGACCCGTGGGGGTGTGCTCACCACGGGCAAGGCGACGATCAGCCAGGCGAACTTCGTCTCTGACGACGACTTCGGTCGCGCCGCGGGTCTGACGGTGACGGCTGGCACGCTCTGGTCTGTCGTGGGTGCGGATGGCCTCGGCTACCTGCAGACGCTGGCGGACCTGTACGCCGACACGAACGGCGAGGCGCCTGGCGCGATCGTCACGTCGACCCGAGTCATGCGGGCACTCGCCAGCCTGACGAATATGGCGACTCTGCTCGCCAACGGGTCGTCCCGTCCCGCCACGATCACCGACGTGCGCGCCGCGATCGCCGGCGTCGGACTGCCGGAGGTCTACATCTACGACCGGCGCACCAAGTCGGGTCGGATCATCCCGGACACGAAGCTCCTCATGCTGCCGGCGCCGGTCGATCCTGCCGACGGTGAGGGGTCCGAGCTCGGCGCCACGTTCTGGGGTCAGACCCTGACCGCGGACTCGCCCGAGTTCCAGGATGCGGGCCTCGACGAGCTTCCGGGCATCGTCGCCGGCGTGTGGCGGAACACGAAGCCGCCGCTGATCGCGACGGTGGTCGGCGACTCGATCAATCTGCCGGTCCTCGCCAACGCGAACCTGAGCCTCGCCGCGACGGTTCTGGCCTGATGGCGCGCCTCACCGCAAACGTCGTCCTTCGGGGCGAGAACGGTGAGGTCGTCACGCTGCTGTCGGGGACGGAGGCGCCTGAGTGGGCGCTTCCGTTCCTCGGCGGCCACGTTCTCGACGACGAGTCCGAGCAGGCTCCCCGCCTGGCGACTCGACCGACGAAGACACCGACGAGACCGACGACGAGTCCGAGCAGGCCCCCGCGCCTGCGAAGCCTCGCCGCCGCTGACGAGAGGGGCGAGCGGTGAGCAGCATCACCGACGACGTGGGCGTCCTGCTGGGCCGCTCACCCCTGCCCGTCACCGACCAGATCCTGGCCGACCTTCTGGGCGGCTGGACCCAGAGCCGGATCGACGCGTACGCCGCGTTCTGTTTCGTGACACTCGACCTTCTTGTGCGGGATCGGGTCATCACGAAGGCGGTCGCCCGCTACATGAGCCGGCCGAGGGATGGGGTCACGCAGGAGTCCGTACAGGTCGACGACGGCCAGGTCCAGCGCAGCTACGCGAAGCCCAGCGGAGAACTCGGCGAGGTGGAGATCCTCGACGAGTGGTGGACCGAACTCGGCCTCCCATTACCAGCCGCCGAGGCGGAGTCCTTCTCGATCCGCCCGCACTACCATCGGCCTTACCGGCACCGGTCCCCGTGGGGTCGTGACTCCGAAAATGATCGGTGACGCCATCGCGTCGGCGCTGCCCATGCTGCGCGCCGCGGCTGAGTCTCTGATGACGTCAACGGTGAGTGTGGGCTGGCCGGTCACCGTCACCGCCGACCCGGATACGGGCGCCGACGTGGTCACAGCCGTCCCCTTGTATGAGGGGATCGCCCGGGTCAAGGGCGCCACCCAAGCATCTCAGGCCGTATCCGCCTCGGTGTTGTCCGAACCGATCCACTTCCCGGCCATGGCCCCCCCGATCCCGATCGGGGCACGGATCACAGTCCTCGAATCGGTGACCCAGCCGAACCTCGTCGGCAACGTGTACCGGGCTATACGGTCGCACCTGGCCGAGTGGCAGACCGCGCAACGGGTGGAGGTCGAGTCGTGGCAGTAGACGACTTTTCCCAGCTCGACGCCTTCGCGGATGTGCTCGCGCGGGCCGTCCCCGCGATCCAGCCCAAGGTGAAGGCCGTCGTATCCAAGGGCGCGCTGAACATCAAGAACCAGCTCCGCGACGAGGCTGAGAAGTCCCCCCACTTCAAGGGCATCGCCTGGACGATCAGCTACGACATCACCGACGACGTCGACGGGATCGGGGCTGAGATCGGCCCCGAGAAGAAGGCCGCGGGCAACCTCGGCAACATCGCATACTTCGGCGGCGTCCATGGCGGCGGCGCGACACTGCCCGACCCCCAGGCCGCGCTCGAGGTCGAGGCCGATCGGTTCATTGCCGCGCTCGAACTGGTGGTGGACCTGTGAAGACAACACTCACCGCGATCGCCGCCCTGATCCCGTACACCGTTCACTACTGGGCCGCGGCGGACCCAGGCGCAGGCCAGTACGTCGTCCTCTGGACGCCCCCGCATTCGCATGACGAGGACGAGGCACTGATCCGCGGATCCGCATTCAGCGCCTCGCTTCGGCTGACTGCGGTCGCCGGAACCCTCGACGGGGTCCAGATCATGCTCGACAAGATCCTGGGCCTGCTCGACACCCACACAGCCTCGGTGACAGGTCGGCATGTCCTGCTCACCTGGGACCGGTCGGAGACGATCGACCTCGACCGGACCGTGACCATTCCCACCACCGACCGTCACCCCGCGTTCGGGGTCGACACGTACACGATCCACAGCCAGCCCATCTAGCCGCCCGCACGCGGTAAACCATCAAAGGAGAACACCATGGCCGTACGCATGCTTGCGGACGACAAGATCAAGTTCACGATCCTCACCGAAGCACCAATCGATCCGTCCGCACCGACCGCCGTCGAGCTAAATGCGGGGATCGACGCCTCGCTGAAGATCAGCAAGGACGGCTTCAAGTGGTCCGCGGCCGACTCGGACAAGATCTCTGAGCCTGCGCTCGGGTCCGCCACGAACGCGACAGTTCCCGGCATGGGGAACTATGACCTCGGCTTCACCGTGTGGCGCCAGTTCGCTGTCATCGGCGGCTTCGACGCGACGGCCGACGACGTGTTCGATGCCGTGAAGGTGAAGAACTCGTCCCTGTGGTGCTATGCGCGCAAGACCGACAAGCTCGCCACGGCCGACTGGGAAGCCGACGACGAGATCATGCTCGGCGCGGCCGTCGTCACCGACACCCCGAAGACGTCCAACGTCACCGGCTACATCCGGTACGAGATCACGGTCATGTGCCAGACGGGGTACCCGTTCATCACGGTCGCCAGCGGCATCTGAGCGCCGATCGTCACCGCCGCGACTGACTCCGGGCGGGTGTGTTTCCACGGGCGCACCCGCCCGGCCCCCATCCTCACCGTGGAATCGTGGAAGGAAATCCCGTGGACAACGCAGACGAGCCGCTCGGCGGCATCGACACCAGCATCACCCCCACCGTCGAGGACTTTGACCTCGACGCGTGGCTCAACGGCGCACGACCCGTGCGTCGCAGCATCACCCTCTACGCCCGCGGTGACCTGATCGGCCGCCTCGAGGAGCTCGTGGGTCTGATCGAGCAGTGCGACGACGACGAGCAGCGCCAGGTATTCGAGGACGAGGCCGAGAAGGTTCAGCGCGAGTTCCTCGCGTCCGGCCAGGTCTTCACCGTCGAGGGACGCTCATCGGAGTGGGTCAAGGCGTACCGGGAGGGCTGCGCGAAGCAGCTGGGCCTCAAGCTCGGCGTCAAGACTGGCACTGTGAAGGACGAGAGGCAGTACGCACTGCGGATGCTCGCCGAGCAGGTCGTGGTCCCGTCCGGCATGACGTACGAGAAGCTCGAGCGGCTCTCCGAGATCGCCGAACCCGAGGTCATGAAGCTCGTCACGGCGCAGGTGGCTGCGAACACGCAGGCCGCGGCGTCCGTGGGCGTGGCGTCGCGGGATTTCTCGCAAGGGCACTCAGAAGCTACCCCGCGCTGAGACAAGCCCTCAAGGTGGCCCGCGACTACCGGGTGCCACCGACGAAGCTGCTCGGACTCTCCTATGGGCAGTGGGGCGAGACAGACCAGTTGTTGACGCTCGCCTATGAGCAGTGCGAATCCTCCCGGTGCGGCTGTGGCTGCGGGCAGTGGACCGATGAGGCCCACGACCCGGAAACCTCCGGCTGGTGGGAAGTCGACACAACGGTCTGTTTCGCCGGGGTCGCGCTCGCTGAGTGGCGGGACCAGAACAAGGACGCAGGAGCCGGAACCCTGATCGGGGTTCGGCTGAGCGACGACTACCACCCCTAGGAGGACGCGATGGCCGCTGACCGTAGCATCGTCGTCCGACTCAAGGCCGTCATCAGCGAGTACAAGCAGGGCATGGCCGAAGCTGCGGCGTCGTCCCGGCAGGTCGGCGATACTGCCACGAAGGCATCCCAGGACTCGGCGAAGGGCTTCGGGTCGGCCGCCTCTTCCGTCGGTGGCCTGAGCAACGCCCTCAAGGGCGCCATGGTCACGATGGCTGCCGCTGGGATCGGCGCGTTCGTCGCACATGCCGTGCAGTCGTTCGCGCAGCTCGAGGATGCGTCTGCTGCTGCGGCGGTTGTGTTCGGCGGCGGCATGCAGCAGATCGTCGCCCAGTCGAACGGTGCCGCCGCGGCCCTCGGCATGGCTAAGTCGCAGGTCATCGACGCGGCGATTCAGTTCGGCGCGTTCGGCAAGAGCGCAGGGCTCGCGGGTACGGAACTGGCGACGTTCTCGACGGACATGACCCAGCTCGCCGGCGACATGGCCTCGTTCCGGGGCACCACTCCGGAGCAGGCGATCCAGGCCATTGGTGCCGCCTTGCGTGGCGAGACTGAGCCGATCCGTCAGTATGGCGTCCTGATCGACGACGCGAGCACCAAGCAGCAGGCCCTCAAGATGGGCCTCATCTCGACCACCAGCGACGCCCTCACCCCCCAGAACCGCGTCCTCGCCGTCCAGCAGCTCATCCTCAAGCAGACCAGCGACGCGCAAGGCGACTTTGCCCGGACCGCCGACTCGACAGCGAACGTTCAGAAGCGGCTCACGGCCGAGTGGGAGAACGCCCAGGCGACGCTTGGCGGGAAGCTGGCCCCCTACATCAAGGGCGCCGAGCAGGGGCTTCTGGGGCTCCTGAGCGGCTTCGAGCGCAACTCCGCCGTCCTGACCCCGTTGATCCAGTTGGTCGGCGGTCTCGCGCTCGGGATCGGCGGCCTCGTGGTCGCGTTGAAGGTGGCCGACGTGGTGAGCGCGTTCTCTGGCGGCATGCAGGCCATGCAGTCCAGTGTCGCCGCATTCGCCCTCACGTTGCAGACGCAGGGCGGGGTTGCGACCTCGGGCATGATGCGGCTCGGCAACGTGGTCTCTGGCCTTGGCCGGGCGATCCCGTACATCGGCGTGGCGGCAGTGGCCGCGGGTGCCGCGTTCCTGTACTTCGGTGCGAAGGCTGAGGAGTCGCGGCAGCGTGTCTCTGACCTGACCTCGGCGCTCATCTCCGACAACGGCGTCATCGGCACGAACACGCGGGCGTATATGGCGAACGCACTCGTGAAGCAGGGCCTGATCCAGGACCTGAACAAGGCCGGTATCGACATCGGCCTGTTCACAGATGCGATGCTCGGCGTTCCCGGCGCGGCCGAGAAAGTCAGCGCGCAGCTCAACTCGAACTTCGGGCCGGCTATCGCCAGCAACGCGTCCCAGATGACAGAGGCGCAGCAAAGGGCGATCAAGCTCAACGAGGCCCTGAACGGCACCAACAGCGCACTGTCGACCGCAGCCGAGAACGCGCAGGGTGTTGCCGCTGCGACGACGACAGCCACGACGGCGACAGCAGCACAGGCTACGACTGCTGAGGACGCGGCGAAAGCGATCCAGGCGCAGGCGGGCGCGGCGAAGAGCGCTGCCGACGCGATCAATGCTGAGACCGCCGCCCTGTGGGGCCAGATCGACGCGAACCTTGCCGCGTCCGGCTCGACCCGTGGCGTGTACGCAGCCTTTGACGCCGCTACCGCATCAGTGAAGGAGAATGGCAAGACCCTCAATGACCACACGGAGAAGGGCCGCGCCAACGCGGATGCCCTTGAGAAGATCGTGGCGGCCACTGAGACGGCGATCCAGGCGAACGCCAAGAATGGCGCTGGCCTGACCGACCTGACGGGGATCCTGACCCAGGGCCACGACAAGTTCGTCGAAGTCGCCACGTCCATCCTCGGCAACAAGCAAGCGGCTGAAGACCTCTGGAACACCTACAAGCTCAACCCTGGCGTCGTCGCAACCCTGGTGCAGCAGCAGGGCGCACAGGCGGCGCAGCTCGAGGTCGCGGCCTTCCTTGCCCTGCTCGCGACGACGCCGCCGGAGAAGCGCGCCGACGTGGTCAGCACGTTCCAGGCGACCGGCACGGAGGCGGCGAAGGCTGCCCTTGCCGCCATCAACGACAAGACGGTCACGATCACCTTGCAGGCCGCGTACAGCGCGGTAGCCGCGACCGCGCTGAACACAGCTCGGGCGCTTATGAATGCCGGCCGTCTGAATGCCAACGGGTCCATCACGCACTACTACGGCGGCGGTGGCTTCGAGAACCACATTGCCCAGATCGCACCCAAGGGCATCACGCGCGTCTGGAATGAGCCAGAGACCGAGGGCGAGTCGTACATTCCGCTCGCCCTCAGTAAGCGTGGCCGGTCCGTCGCGATCTGGAAGCAGACGGGTCACGAGCTCGGCGTCTTTGCCGACGGTGGCGTATTGAGCGGTGGGCAGATGACGCCGGCCATCCAGCCAAACGTCGCCGTCGACGTGTACGTGAAGGCCACCCCTGACGGCCCGTACGTTCGGGCGATCGCCGAGGACGTCTTCCACCGCGAAACCAACGAAGTGTTGTGGGGGGGCTGATGGCAACCATCACGGGTACGCCCGAGACCACGCCTCTTCCGCGCGTCGGTGTCTCGCTCGCTGCCTGGACCGATGGTCCGGTGACCGTCACCCGCGTCCATGCGGACGGCAACAGGGTCGCAGTCCGAAGCATTCCGGATGCGTCCGGCGGGGTGAGCTTCGGCTACGACGACGAGACTCCGCTCGGCGAGGACTTCTACTACGAGGCGTATTCGGGCGCCTCGCTGATCACGTCCGCCGCTGTGACCGTGGCCCGGACTGACACCTGGTTCTCGTCGCCCGGCGTGCCGCAGATGGCCTACCAGGTCGACATGGTCGCCGTCCCGGCCGCGAAGAGGAGCCGCCCGGCAGCCATCCTCGACGGGCCGTTCCGGTCGATGCCAGCCGTCGAGTACGGTGAGCGCAGCAGCGCCAGGTTCCCGCTCCAGCTGCGGGCCGACTCTGTCGCGGAGCGTGTCGCCGTCGACCAGGTACTGCAACAGTCCGGTGTCGTCCTGATCCGGATCCCGCTCACCGAATGGGCCGCGACGTACGCGATGGTGACCGACGACGAGCGCAGCCCCAGGGTGTCGTTCCGTCGGCAGGGAACGGCCACAGACACGATCGCCGACCACCGTACGTTCACCCTCACGTGCGTCGAGACCACGTCGCCAGTGGGCGGCTCCTACGGCGATCCGACGGCGTCGTACCAGGCGCTCCTCGACAGCGGCAAGACGTACCAGACCCTGCTCGACTGGAAGGGTACGGGCGCGACCGTCTACCTCGATCTGCTCCGCGGCGGGTTCTGATGTACCCGGTTTCCGCCGACTGGGATGACGCGATTCGTGGCGCCCGTCAGAAGCTGGCGAGGGTCGAGGTTCGGCGCGCTGGCTCGGCGACGGTGACCCTGGTCGCGAAGGATGGCACGGTCCGTGTCGACG
>Ga0209539_1001007_pt1 | contig 15622 bp, 16 predicted proteins | sample BarGraNGADG00312_2_FD_184499 | JGI IMG/M metagenome (GOLD analysis project Ga0209539, IMG submission 184499) | Arctic peat soil microbial communities from Barrow, Alaska - Barrow Graham LP Ref core NGADG0011-312 (SPAdes) (version 2) | ecosystem: Environmental > Terrestrial > Soil > Wetlands >... | reverse complement strand
ACGCCACCGGTCACCGACACCTTGCCGGAGCCGCCAGAGGGGCCTCCGCAACCGGTCAGCAGCAAGATCGCAACGGCGGTCACCGCGATCAGTCGGCGCACGATCGTCCTCTCCTCCGAACCGCCCGTGCGGATCCAGACGCGTCCGGTCGGTCCCGGCACCCCGCAACTGTACGTGCTCGCGTGGACCGGTGCGCCACTGGCTACATCGACTCGATCAGGCGGTCGACACGCTCGTCCACGCTCCGAAATGGGTCCTTGCAGAGCACCGTGCGCTGCGCCTGGTCGTTGAGCTTCAGGTGCACCCAGTCGACCGTGTAGTCGCGCCGCGTCTCTTGGGCCCGGCGCACGAAGTCGCCGCGGAGCTTCGCTCGCGTGGTCTGCGGTGGCACGGCCGTCGCCTCGAAGACCTCGAGGTCGGTGACGACGCGGTCGACCAGTCCTCGTGCCGCGAGCAGGTTGTAGAGGCCCTCGGTCCGCGAGATGTCGTGGTACGCGAGGTCGAGTCGCGCCACCCGCACGTCGCCGAGCGCCAGGCCGTGCTTGGCCCGGTACCGCTCGATCAGGTCGTGCTTGATCACCCAGTCGAGCTCGCGCGCCACGAGGGAGAGATCGCCGCTGCGCAGTGCCCGCAAGCCGCGTTCCCAGAGCTCCAGCACGCGTGCGGTCGTCGGCGCGCGGTCCTCGTGCGCCGCGACGAACTCGGAGACTCGCCCGAGGTACTCCTCCTGGATGTCGATCGCGGTCGTCGTCCGACCGTTCGCGAGGGTGACGACGTGCTTGCCGGACATGTCGTGGCTGATCTCACGGATCGCCCGCATCGGGTTCTCGAGCGCGAGGTCTCGCATCGGCACGCCGGCCTCGATCAGCCGCAGCACCAGGTTCGTCGCGCCGACCTTGAGCATCGTCGTGGTCTCGGACATCGAGGAGTCACCGACGATCACGTGCAGGCGGCGGTAGCTCTCGGCGTCCGCGTGCGGCTCGTCCCGCGTGTTGATGATCGGACGCGAGCGCGTCGTCGCACTCGACACGGCCTCCCACATGTGGTCGGCTCGCTGCGACAGGCAGTAGGTCGCGCCCCGCGGGGTGACCGTGACCTTGCCGGCGCCGGTGAGGATCTGTCGGGTGATGAAGAACGGCACCAGGATGTCCGCGAGGCGGCCGAAGTCGCCCTGGCGACGCACCAGGTAGTTCTCGTGACAGCCGTAGGAGTTGCCGGCCGAGTCGGTGTTGTTCTTGAACAGGTGGACCCGGCCCACCGGACCTTCCCGGTCGAGCCGCTCCTGCGTGTCCACGACAAGGCCCTCGAGCACCCGCTCACCTGCGCGGTCGTGCGCGATGAGCTGTCGGATCTCGTCGCACTCCGCTGTTGCGTACTCCGGGTGCGAACCGACGTCGAGGTATAGCCGGGAGCCGTTGCGCAGGAACACGTTGGAGGAGCGCCCCCACGCCACCACCTTGCGGAACAGCTGTCGCGCCACCTCGTCCGCGGAGAGCTGGCGGCCGCCCTCGGTGGCAAAGGTCACCCCGAACTCGGTCTCGAGGCCGAAGATTCGACGGTCCATCAGCGGGAACCGGGAAGCAGGTCCTCCAGGGCGGCGCCGGTGAGGCGACGGAACGCCCTTCTCGGTCGAGCCCGCTCGAGCAGAGCCACCTCGAGCTGCGCTGCGCCGACGAGCCGCGGTTCACCCTCCGGCTGGGTTCCCAGCACCCGCACGGCCAGTCCAAGGGCATCCGGCAGGCTGAGCCCCGGGGTCCACTCCTTCTCGACGACGGCCGCGAGGCTCTCGGCGTGCCCGCCCATCACGACGTGCCCGCGCTCGTCCGCCACCGACCCGTCATAGCTGAGCCGGTAGATCTGGTCGCCGTCGGGGGTGTCACCGACCTCCGCGACGACGAGCTCGACCTCGAGCGGCTTCGCCTCGGTCGTGAAGACCGTGCCCAGTGTCTGCGCGTAGGCGTTGGCGAGTCCGCGTGCGTTCACGTCCGCGCGGTCATAGGAGTAGCCGCGGAGGTCCGCGTACCGCACCCCGGCAACCCGCAGGTTCTCGAACTCGTTGTACTTCCCGACGGCGGCGAACGCGATCCGGTCGTAGATCTCGGAGATCTTGTGCAGCGCGCGAGAGGCGTTCTCGGTGGCGAACAGGATCCCGTCCGCGAAGGCCAGCACGACGACGGACCGTCCCCGGGCGATGCCCTTGCGCGCGTAGTCGGCCCGGTCCTTCATCAGCTGCTCGGGCGAGACGTAGAACGGCATGCTCACGACGTGTCACCTCCCTCGCTCCCGCTCTGACGCTGCGTCTCGGCGAGCGCCGCCACGATCCCGGACAGCTCCTCGTCCGGGACTCGGAGATAGCCGGCGGCATTGACGATGCTCACGATCGGCCAGATCTCCCGGGCGCTGTCCGGACCGGCCGTCGCTGAGTCGTCGTCGGCGGCGTCGACAAGCGCCTCCACCGCGATCTTCACCGCGTCGTCCTGGCCGAGGCCGCGCCGCCAGCGCTTCTTCAGCGAGCCACGCGCGAAGACCGCACCCGAGCCGACCGAGTGGTGCTCGTGCTCCTCGTAGCGCCCGCCGGTGATGTCGTAGGAGAAGATCCGGCCGGCCGAACGGTCCAGGTCGTAGCCGGCGAAGAGCGGCACGACGGTCAAGCCCTGCATGGCCAGCCCGAGGTTGGAGCGCAGCATCGTCGCGAGCCGGTTGGCCTTGCCGTCCAGCGAGAGCAGTACGCCCTCGATCTTCTCGTAGTGCTCGAGTTCGAGCTGGAACAGCCGGACCAGCTCGATCGCTATCCCGGCCGTCCCGGCAACGCCGATGACGGAGTAGTCATCCGCGGGGAAGACCTTGTCCATCTGGCGGCTCGCGATCATCGTGCCCATCGTGGCGCGCCGGTCGCCGGCCATCACGACCCCACCGTCGAAGGTCAGGGCCACGATCGTCGTCGCGTGCGGCGCCACCGGCGCATTTCCGGCCGGCAGGATGCGGTTCCCCGGGAGCAGCGCGGGCAAGTACGAGGCGAGGAACTCCAGGAACGACGAGGTCCCCGGCGTGGTGAACGCGCGCGGCAGTCGCCCGGACGGGTCGAGGCTCATCGTCGGTTACTGACCGCCCTTCTGGACGAATCCGCGCACGAACGACTCTGCGTTCGCCTCGAGCACGTCGTCGATCTCGTCGAGCAGGGCGTCGACCTCGGTGTCGCGGGCTTGTGCCGCAGTTGGCGGGGCGACCGGCTCGGGTGCGCCCGCGTCATCGTCGTGGTGGCGCTCGGACCTCTGCTGTCCAACCATGCTGACCTCCGACGTCGCCGGTGCTTCCTACCGTGATCCTAGGCCCGTCGAACTGCGCGGACCGATCAGCTTCTCGAGCAGCTCGGACGCCGCCTCGCTCGAGTCGAGCAGCTCCCGCACGTGCGCCTCGGTGCCACGCAGCGGGTCTCGCATCGAGACGCGCTGCAGCGTCGGCGCCCCCGGGACGTCGAAGATGAGCGAGTCCCAGCTCGCCGCGCTGATCTCCGCGCCGAACAGGGCGAGCGCGCGGCCCCGGAAGTACGCACGCGTGTCGGTCGGCGGCTCGTGCACCGCGCGACCCACCGCGTCCGCGTCGACGAGCCGCTCGACGGCCCCTGCTTTGAGCAAGTGGTGGTACAGGCCGCGCTCCGGCCGCAGGTCCGACCACTGGATGTCGACCGCGGCGAGACGCGGGTGGTCCCAGGACAGGTGATCGCGACGCCGGAGGCCCTCCAGCACCCGCAGCTTCGCGAGCCATTCGACCTCCCGGGCACATGACGCCGGGTCCGTGCCGAGCCTGGCCAGCACGGACTCCCAGCGATCGAGGACCTCGGCCGTCGCGGCGTCGGGCGGCGCGCCCGCCTCCGCCAGGCCAGCACGGACCGCCTCGAGATAGCTCTGCTGCACCTCCAGTGCGGTGAGCCGACGCCCGTCGGCCAGCGCGAGCGGCGTCGTCATCGTGAGGTCCCGGCTGACCACCTGGACGGCAGCGACCGGCTCGACCAGCTGAAGCGCGCGCACCGCCGCGACCGCACGCGGCGCCTGGTCCCGGTGCTCGAGCAGCCACAGGACGAGCGAGCTGGTGCCCACCTTGAGGAAGGTCGCCACCTCGAGCATGTTCGCGTCGCCGATGATGACGTGCAGCCGGCGCCAACGATCCGGGTCGGCGTGCGGCTCGTCTCGGGTGTTGATGATCGGCCGGCGCAGGGTCGTCTCGAGGCCCACCTCCGCCTCGATGTAGTCGGCCCGCTGGGCGAGCTGGAACCCGGCGACCTGGCCGACCTGACCGATGCCGACCCGGCCGGCGCCGGTGAACACGGTCCGGGTGACCAGGAACGGGGTCAGGACCTGGACGATGTCCGCGAACGGCACCGCACGGTCCACCAGGTAGTTCTCGTGGGTGCCGTAGGTGGCGCCCTTGCCGTCGACGTTGTTCTTGTAGAGCGCGACGTCCGGCAGCGCGGGGTTGACGGCCATCACCCGGGTCGCCTTGAGCATCACCAGCTCGCCCGCCTTGTCCCAGACGACGATGTCGCGCGGCGTGGTCACCTCGGGAGAGGAGTACTCCGGGTGTGCGTGGTCGACGTACAGCCGCGCGCCGTTGGTCAGGATCACATTTGCGGCGCTCGGGTCGTCGTACTCCTCGACCGGCGGTCGCGGGCGGCTCTGCGGGGTGCCCTGGTGTGGCTCGGCGGGCACGCCGTCGCCGCCGGGCTCACCCGAGGGCGCCGGGCGGCTCGGGTCGTCGGTGAGCAGCGAGGCGTGCGCGGATGCGCGGTCAAGGCGGAAGCCGCGCGCGTCCTGCATGGGGTCCTCGTCGTCGTAGTCCCAACGTGCCCGCGCGGCCCGGTACTGCTGCGTGCCCGCGTACGCCGCGACGACGTAGCTCGAGAGCAGCATCGGGTTGGCCATCGGGCGTCCCGGCTCGGCGATGCCGTACTCGGTCTCGACGCCCATGACCCGGCGGACTGTCATGGGCCAGTCCTAGAGGTACTGACCGGTGTTCGTCACCGTCTCGATCGAGCGGCTCTCGTCTCCCGGCTTCTTGCCCTGGACGATCGTGCGGACGAACACGATCCGCTCGCCCTTCTTGCCGGAGATCCGGGCCCAGTCGTCCGGGTTCGTGGTGTTCGGTAGGTCCTCGTTCTCCTTGAACTCGTCCACGCAGCCGGACAGCAGGTGCTCGACCCGGATGCCGCGCTCCCCGGTGGCCAGCAGGTCCTTGATCGCAGACTTCTTTGCCCGGTCCACGATGTTGTGGATCATCGCGCCGGAGGTGAAGTCCTTGAAGAAGAGGACCTCCTTGTCGCCGGAGGCGTACGTCACCTCGAGGAACTGGTTCTCCTCGCTCTCGGTGTACATCCGCTCGACGGCCCGCTGGATCATCGCGTCGACCGCCGCGCTCGCGCTTCCCGCGTGCTCGGCCAGGTCGTCCGCGTGCAGCGGCAGGTCCGGAGTGAGGTACTTGCTGAAGATCTCGCGCGCCGCCTCGGCGTCGGGCCGCTCGATCTTGATCTTCACGTCGAGGCGGCCGGGTCGCAGGATGGCGGGGTCGATCATGTCCTCGCGGTTCGAGGCACCGATCACGATCACGTTGTCGAGCCGCTCGACGCCGTCGATCTCGCTCAGCAGCTGGGGGACGATCGTCGTCTCGACGTCGCTCGAGATGCCGGTGCCGCGGGTGCGGAACAGCGAGTCCATCTCGTCGAAGAAGACGACGACGGGCGTGCCCTGGGATGCCTTCTCGCGGGCCCGGGCGAAGATCAGCCGGATGTGCCGCTCCGTCTCGCCGACGTACTTGTTGAGCAGCTCGGGACCCTTTACGTTGAGGAAGTAGCTGCGGCCGGGGCCGTCGCCGCCGCGCGCTCGGACCGCCTGGGCGAGGGAGTTCGCCACCGCCTTCGCGATGAGCGTCTTGCCGCAGCCGGGCGGGCCGTACAGCAGCACGCCCTTCGGCGGCTTGAGACCGTGCTCGAGGAACAGCTCGGGGTGCGCGAAGGGCAGCTCGACGGCGTCCCGGATCTGCTCGATCTGCGCACCGAGCCCACCGATGTCGCTGTAGTCGATGTCCGGGACCTCTTCGAGGATCAGGTCCTCGACCTCGGACCGCGGGATGCGCTCGAAGACGAACCCGTTGCGGGTGTCGATGGTGAGCGCGTCGCCGACGCGCACCGGCCCGTCCAGCAGGGCGCCGGAGAGCCGGACCACCCGCTCCTCGTCCGCCCGGCCGAGCACCAAGGCGCGATCCGGGTCAAGCAGCTCCTTGACGGTGACGATCTCGCCGACCGGCTCGTAACCACCGACGGCGACCACGATCATCCCCTCGTTGAGGCGAAGCTCCTGGCCCTGGCGCAGCCCGGCGACATCGATCGAGGCCGCTACGCCGACGTTCATCTTGCGGCCCGCGGAGACCACGTCGACCGTCCCGTCGCCATGGTCGGCGACGAAGAGCGCATAGGTCCCCGGCGGCTTGGCCAGGTCGGTGAGCTGGCGGTTGAGGTCCTCGATGCGCGCGCGAGCGACCCGGAGTGCCTCGGCGAGGCGCGCGTTCTTCTCCTCGAGGGCCTTGAGCCGCTCATCGGAGCCGCGGCCCGGCGTCGCGCTCAGGTACCTGGGTGCTTCGGTCATCGCTTCGCCCCCTTGTCACTAGCCTGCGGCTTCGACGGTAAGCCGCCGAGGCCGTCACCGCGACCCTATTCGCCCGAACGTGGCTCAGGTGTCATGCCGGACTGGTCGCGGCGGACGCGTCGCGCCTTCTTCTCGGTTACGAGGCGCTCGCCGAGCTCCTCGGACGTCCACTCGGCGTCGGCCGGGTAGGCGCCCTTCGCGGGACGACGACGCCGCACCGGTGCCGCGATGCCGTCAGCCATCCGCCGGGCGGTGATCAGGAAACCGGTGTGGCCGATCATCCGGTGCTCCGGCCGGACCGCGAGACCTTCCAGGTGCCAACCGCGGACCATCGACTCCCATGCTCGCGGTTCGGTGAACCGCCCGTCATCGCGGAGGTCCTCGGCGATCCGGGAGAGCTGCGTGGTGGTGGCGAGGTACGCGATCAGGACGCCACCCGGGGCGAGCGCTGTCGCGACGGCCTCGAGGTTCTCCCACGGCGCGAGCATGTCGAGGACGACCCGGTCGACCGTTCCGGGCTCGGACGTCACGGGCAGCACATCGGAGAGGTCACCGACCGACAGCGTCCAGGCCGGGTGCGGTCGACCGAAGAATTCTTCGACATTGCCGCGCGCGATCTCGGCGAAGTCCGCTCGGCGCTCGATCGAGTGCAGCGACCCACCGTCGCCGATGGCGCGCAGCAGCGACATCGTCAGCGCGCCCGAGCCGGCGCCCGCTTCCACGACGCGGGCGCCGGGGTAGATGTCCGCCATCGCGATGATCTGGCCGGCGTCCTTCGGGTACACGACGGCGGCGCCGCGCGGCATCGACAGAACGAAGTCGGCGAGCAGCGGACGCAGCGCCAGGTACTCGAAGCCGGCCGAGTTGGTCACAACGCTGCCCTCGGGCTTGCCGATCAGCTCGTCGTGGCTGAAGGCGCCGCGATGCGTGTGGAACGCCCCGCCCGGGGCGAGAGTGATGGTGTGCAGCCGACCCCGCACATCGGTGAGCTGTGCCCGGTCGCCGGCTCGGAACGGACCCCGGCGCTCGCCCGCGCCAGTCGGTTCAGGCCTGGGGTCGATCTGTCCGGAGGTCACGTCGGCCGAGTCTAGGCGCGCAGTGAGGAGAGCACCTGATGGACCCGGACTATCCCGCGGACCGTGCTCGACTCCGGCGCGTCCGTGAGAACGAGCACCTTGCTGCTCGCCGACACCCGCAACGCTGCCTGGGCCAGCTCGAGACCGGACGGCGCGCCGTCTCCGCTCGCCCGGTTCAGGGCTTGGGGTGCAGCGCCGAGATGACGTCTCGGACCCGGACGATCCCGCGGACCTCGCCCGGGGCAGCCGTGTCGACCAGCACCAGCACCGGGCTGTGCTCCGCGGCTGCTGCGGCGCCCTGCGCCAGGGCGGAACCGCTGTGGATGTCCAGGAGCACGGCTTCCGGCGGGAGCGGCACCGCGACCGCTGCCAACGAGGTCCGGGCACGCATCCCCGTCGGGACGGAGGCCCACGCGGTGCCGTCCACCGAACCCACCGGGGAACCGTCGACGCCGAGCAGAACGAACTGGTCGACTCCCCCGCTGGTCAGTCGCTGTTCGGCGTCGGCCATGCTCGTCGAGGCAGGCAGCGCTACGGCCGGTCGCAGCAGCGCGCTGAGGTCGATCGAGTCGAGCTCCTCGAGGCGCTTCGCGGCGCCGATCGCCTGCCCCGCTCCGCTCCAGAGCATCGACCCGACGGCGAGCGCCCACACGACATCCACCAGACTGAGCTGACCGCCGCTCTGCGCCGCCCGGCTGAGCATCCACACCACCGCGCCGAGCGCGACGATCCGGCCGAACCACCCAGCAGCAACCGTGCCACGGCTCCGCGAACCGGTGATCTTCCACACTGCCGCTTCGAGGATCCGGCCGCCGTCGAGCGGGAGCCCGGGGAGCAGGTTGAAGAGCCCGACGAAGCCGTTCGCGACCGCGCCCGAGAGGAGCACCAGTCCGAGCACGCTGGCGGCCGGAGCGAGCTTCCAGAGCATCGCGAGGAGCCCCGCGAGGAGCAGGTTGACGAGGGGTCCGACCGCGGACACGAGGGCGCTGTTGCCCGGCGTCAGGCTGCGCGCGGAGAACTCGGTGTGCCCGCCCCACAAGGTGATCGCGTACTGGCGAACCGGGATGCCGTGCGCCCGGCCGACCAGGCCGTGCGCAAGCTCGTGCAGGAAGACGGAGCCGAAGAGCAGGAGCACGAATGACAGCGCGACGAGGTACACCCCGGCGCCAAGACCCGGCGCCTCCCACTGCACGGTGGGTGCGACCAACCAGGTCAGCACCGCGGCTGCCACGAACCACGACGGCGCGATCACGACCGGGCTGCCGTGGATCCGCCCGATGGTCCAGCCTCTCGTGCTTCCCGAAGGGTTCGCCTGGTTCGCCACACCCGAAGCCTAAGCGCCGTCGCGGTGTCCCCGGCGCGCCGTACCCTGGGCCGCGTGTCCCGACCACAGTCCCGCGCCTCCCGTCCCGGCGATCGCCCGGTCGCCGGGCCCGGGCTGTCCCCCTCGCGTGCCGCCGACTTCCAGCAATGCCCGCTGTTGTTCCGGTTCCGCGTCATCGACCGGCTCCCGGAAGCGCCCAGCCCGAGCGCGGTCCGGGGCACCCTCGTGCATCGAGTGCTCGAGCTGCTCTTCGACGCGCAAGCGGGCGCACGCGACCTCGATGCCGCCCGAAGCCTCCTGCCGACCGCCTGGCACGAGCTGCAGTCGCGCCACCCCGAGTACGCCGAGCTGTTCGCCGACCCGAACGAGCTCGACCCGTGGCTCTCTCGCGCGGACGAGCTGCTCGCGACCTACTTCACGATCGAGGACCCCAACCGGTTGGAACCGGCCGAGCGCGAGCTGTGGGTCGAGACAGTGCTCCCCGATGGACCCGCGCTGCGCGGGGTGATCGACCGGCTCGACGTCGCACCCGATGGCGCGATCAGGGTCGTCGACTACAAGACCGGTAAGTCACCAAACCCCCGGTACGAGGCGGGAGCGCTGTTCCAGATGCGCTTCTACGCCGTGGTGCTGCGTCGGAACCGCGGCGAGGTGCCACGGATGCTCCAGCTCGTGTACCTCGGCGACGGCCGGCTGATCCGGCACCAACCGACGGGGGCCGAGCTCGACGCCACCGAGCAGAAGATCCGCGCGATCTGGTCCTCGATCGAACGCTCGGCGCTGACCGGCGACTGGCAGCCGCGCACCAGCAAGCTCTGCGACTGGTGCGCGCACCAGGCCGTCTGCCCGGCGTTCGGCGGGACACCGCCCGAGCTCTCGGCAGCCGACGTCGTTCGGGCGATCGGCGTCACCCCGGCAACGGGCTAGCGCGGAGCCGCGTCAGCGCGGCCGCGCGGCCCCCGCGGCGACGCCGACCGGCGCACCGAGCCGGTCGATGACCTCGCCGGCGTGGATCGCCGCGAAGTCGGCGAGGGTGAGGCTGAGCAGGTCTGGCAGCCGGCTCAGGCCGGGCGCCGGCTCGACCGGGACGATGCACGGGACCCCGATCGTCCTCGCCCCGGACGACATCGCGGACCGCAGGCCGCTCGGTGAGTCCTCGACGGCGACACAGTCCCGGATGTCCACGCCGAGCTTCCGCGCGGCCGTGAGATAGGGCTCGGGGTGAGGCTTGCCGTGGGTGACCTCGTCGCCGGGCACGACCACCCGGAGTGCCCCGGACGGCGCGAGCTCGGCGACCGGTTCGGCGAGACTCCGGTAGGACATCGTGACCAGGGCGCACGGCACACCCGCCTCGGCCAGGGCTTGCAGCAGCTCGCGCGCCCCGGGCTGCCACGGCACCTCGCGCCGCATCTCCTCGGTCATCCGTTCGATCAGGAAGTCGACGATCTCCGTCGTGCTCAGGGCCACGCCGTGCTCCTGGAAGACACGAGCGGTGTACGTCAGCTCGCTCCCGATGAGTTGAACGGCGTCCTCGTGCGTCCAGGTGCCGCCGTGCGCCTCCACGAGTTCGGTCTCGGTGGCGATCCAGTACGGCTCCGAGTCGATCAGCGTGCCGTCCATGTCCCAGAGGACGGCGGCGGGCAGGACGAGAGGCTCGGCGTCGTCGGGCATACAGGCGAGTCTAGTTGCAGGGCTGCTGTTCTCCGACGCTGTGCGCTTAGGCTGGGTCCATGAGCGACGACGACCACGCCGCGCACGAAGAGACCGCCCCACCCGAACCGGTGGTGCTGGCCGCGTTCGAGGGCTGGAACGACGCGGGAGGTGCGGCCACCCAGGCGTTGCTGCACCTGCACCAGGTCTGGGACGCGGAAGACGTCGACGCACTCGACCCCGAGGAGTACCACGACTTCCAGGTGAACCGACCGACCGTCGGCTTCGACGAGTTAGGGCGGCGCCGGGTCACCTGGCCGACGACGACGATCGCAGTCGCGCGATCGCGCGCGACGAACCGCGAGATCATCCTGGTCCACGGGATCGAACCGTCGATGCGGTGGCGCCACTACAGCTCGGAGCTGCTCGACATCGCCGAGCGTCTCGGCGCGAAGACGATCATCACCCTCGGCGCGTTGCTCGCCGACGTGCCGCACACCCGCCCGATCCCGGTGACCACGACCTCCGACGACCCGGTGGTGCGCACCCGACTCGGCCTCGAGCCGAACACCTACGAGGGACCCACCGGAATCATCGGTGTCGTGCACCAGGCGGCCGCCGACCGTGGCCTCAACGGCCTCTCGCTGTGGGCGGCGGTGCCGCACTACGTGGCGCACCCGCCGTCGCCGAAGGCGACCCTCGCGCTGCTCGCCGCGGTCGAGGGGCTGCTCGGCGAGACGATCGCGGTCGGCGACCTACCTGACGACGCCCAGGCGTGGCAGGTCGGCGTCGACGAGCTGGCGGCCGAGGACTCCGAGATCGCCGAGTACGTGCACCAGCTCGAGGAGGCCAAGGACACCGCGGACCTGCCCGAGGCGAGCGGCGAGGCGATCGCGCGCGAGTTCGAGCGGTACCTGCGTCGCCGGGACAACGGTCCTGGTCAGTACAGCTAGGCCGACGCGTCAGAGCCGGACGCCGAGCAACGCGTCCACGGCGCGTGCCATCACGCCGGGCTCACCCTCGGGCCACTCCTCGCCGTGTTGCGGTCCGGCCAGGGTTCGGTCGGCCCAGGCGTCCATCGCGGTCAGGGCGCCGGGCGCGTCGAGGTCGGCGGCAAGGGCCGCGCGGATCTCCGCGACGGCGTCGTCCGGCGGGGGTGCGATGGCGCCCGAGAAGGCGGCTCGCCAGCGCTCCAGCCGAGCCTCGGCGGTAGTGAGCTCGGCACCGGTCCACTCCCAGTCGCTGCGGTAGTGGTGCGCGAGCAGGGCGAGCCGGATCGCCATCGGCTCGACGCCGGCGGCCCGCAATGCGGAGACGAAGACGAGGTTCCCGCGTGACTTGCTCATCTTGTCGCCGCCGAGGCTGACCATGCCGGCATGCACGTGGACTCGCGCCGTCGCCGTGGCGCCGGCCGCGGCCCGCAAGTGAGAACCGGACATCTCGTGGTGCGGGAACAGCAGGTCCGAGCCGCCGGCCTGGACGTCGAAATCCGGGCCCAACGCCCCGCTCGCGATCACCGCACACTCGATGTGCCAGCCGGGCCGGCCGGTGCCGAGTGACCCGCCGTCCCAGTGCGGTTCCCCGGGCCGTTCACGGCGCCACAGCAGCGGGTCGAGCGGGTGCCGCTTGCCGGGCCGGTCGGGATCTCCGCCCCGCTCCGTGAAGAGCGCGAGCATCTGCGCCTCGGGCAGGTTCGCGACTCGGCCGAAGGCGTCGTCGCGACCCAGGTCCGCGTACAGGTCGCCGAGCTCGGGCGACTCGCCGCCGGCGCCCTCCTCGAGCTGGACGCGGTACGCCGCGCCGTCGGCGAGCATCCGTTCGACGACGACGACGGTCGCCGGGATGCTCTCGACGACACCGGCGTAGACGTCCGGCGGGATGACACCGAGCGCGGCCATGTCGGCGCCGAAGAGAGCCGTCTGCTCGGCGGCGAGGTCACGCCAGTCGACCCCGGTGGCGGCCGCGCGTTCGAGCAGCGGATCGTCCAGGTCGGTCACGTTCGAGGCGTAGCGAACCCTGAGGCCCTGGTCGCGCAACGCCCGCTGCAGCAGGTCCACCGCGACGTAGGTGGCGGCGTGACCGATGTGGGTGGCGTCGTACGGCGTGATCCCGCACGCGTAGATGGTCGCCTCCGTCGAACCGTCACGGGCCGCCGCCACCAGGGCGCCGCTCGAGGTGTCGTGGACCCGGACGATCTCGCCGTGTCCAGGAATCGCGGGGATCTGCAGGGCAGGCCAGGTGCGCACAACGAGAGCCTAACCGCGTCGCGACGACGCGACGGGCGCTAGCCGACGGTGGTGCCGAGCGGCGTGAGCACGTGGAACACGAGAAGGAGCACGACGACCGCGGCGAGGCCGAGGCGGTAGCGGACGAACGGGCGGTAGCTGTACGTGGTCACGATCTTCAAGAAGGCGATGATCGCGACGTACCCCACGACGAAGGCGATCAGTGTCGCCACTATCGTCACACCGAGGCCCGGGTGCCCGTGCTTGCCGAAGTCGCCCACGCTCTTGGCCAGCTCGAACAGTCCCGAGCCGAGGACGGCAGGAATCGCCAGCAGGAACGAGTACCGCGCCGCGGCCTCGCGCGTGTATCCCAGCAGCAGGCCAGCCGAGATGGTTCCGCCGGACCGGGAGACGCCGGGGATCAGGGCCAGTGCCTGGGCCAGCCCGAACAGCACGGCGTGCTTCCGGTTGATGTCGTCGAGCTCCCGGTCCTTGCGACCCACCCGGTCCGCCCAGCCGAGCACCAGGGCGAAGACCGCGAGCATCAGCACGATCAGGTAGAGGTTGCGGAAGGTGTGCTCGATCGAGTGCTGGAACACCAGCCCGAGCAGCACGATCGGGATGGTGCCGATGATGATCCACCACGCCATCCGGGCGTCGGGGTCGCCCTCGCCGAGACGGGCGGCGCGATCGGTGCCGTGCGCACCGCGGATCGCCTCCCACCAGGCGCGAGCGATCCGCGCGATGTCGCGGCGGAAATAGAACAGTACGGCTGTCTCGGTGCCGATCTGCAGGATCGCGGTGAAGGCCGCCCCGGGGTCGCTGCCGGTTCCGATCAGCTCGCCGATGATCCGCACGTGTGCGCTCGAGGAGACGGGCAAGAACTCGGTCAGACCCTGGACGAGGCCGAGAATCATCGCCTGCAGGATGTTCATGAGGGCCAAGGCTACTGCCCGCCGGCCGCGCGCCGTGCCGTCGCCTGGCCCGTCGGCCGGTAACGTCCTCAGCCATGGAACAGCGGTTGCTCGGCGGCAGCGGCCTACGCGTCTCCCGGCTCGGCCTGGGCACGATGACGTGGAGCCGCGACACGGACGAGCACGAGGCGGCGGAACAGTTCCGCGACTTCGTCGACGCGGGCGGCACCCTGGTGGACACGGCGGCCTCCTACGCCGACGGCGCTGCCGAGGAGCTCCTGGGCGCCTTGCTCGACAACGTGGTCGCGCGCGACGAGGTTCTCGTGTGTACCAAGGCCGGCGTCCGGCGCACCGCTCGCGGCGGCGTCGTCGACGCCTCCCGGGGAGCGCTGCTGGACTCGCTCGACGCATCCCTGCGCCGCCTTCGCACGGACCACGTCGATCTGTGGCTGGTCCAGGCGCCCGACCCGCGCACCCCGCTCGAGGAGACGGTCTCGGCGCTCCGCCTCGCGGTCTCGAGTGGGCGCGCCCGATACGTCGGCTTGTCCAACCACCCCGCCTGGCAGACCGCGCGCGCCGCGACGCTGCTCGAGCCCGATCCGGGCCTCGCCGCGGTCGAGGTCGAGTACTCCTTGCTGCAGCGCGGTATCGAACGCGAGGTCATCCCGGCCGCCGCGGCGCTCGGCATCGGTGTGCTGGCGTGGTCCCCGCTCGGACGAGGCGTGCTGACCGGTAAGTACCAGCGCTCGATCCCGGCCGACTCGCGTGCCGCTTCGCCGCACCTCGCCGGCTTCGTCGAGCCGTACCTGGGACCGGACCACCAGCCGATCGTCGCGGCGGTGACGATCGCCGCCGAGGGTCTCGAACGCTCGCCGCTCGAGGTGGCACTGGCCTGGGTGCGCGACCGGCCTCAGGTGAGTTGCGCGATCGTCGGTGCGCGCACCGCGGCGCAACTCCGTGCGGCGCTGGCCACCGAGGATCTCGAGCTGCCGGACGCGATCCTGGACGCCTTGGACGAAATCAGCGCGCCGGATCTGGGTTACCCCGAGCGTCGCTAGCAGCAGTGTGCGGCGAGGCCGACCCCGGCCTGCCGTCCTGCCCGACGATCAGGACGCGACGTCGGCCTCAGGCTCTCCCGTGGCGGGCGGAACTGGGCTCGTCGACATCGTCGTCGTCCTCGTCGTCGTCCTCGTCGTCGCCGATGTCGTCCTCGATCTCGACGAACGGGTCGTCGTCGTCGAAGTCGTCCTCGTCGACGTCCTCGTCACCGTCATCGTCGCTGTCGTCTTCCGCGAGGTAGAACGGCAAGGCCTCACCGTGCACCTGCGCGAGCGCCTCGTCGTAGACGTCGAACGCATCGGCCAGGACGTAGTACGCGTCGTCGACGGCCGGGTCCTCCTCGGCGCGACGGGACGCGATCGCGTTGTAGTGGGCCTCGAGCGCGGCGAGGAGTCGGTCGAGCGCGGCGCGCGGATCGGCGGTCATGCCCTGACGGTACTGCCCGAACGGGCACAATGGCACTATCGCACGAAGTGAACATCCGCTCGGGGGACGGTGACCGATGGACAGTCCGACACGACGGCGGCTCACACGCAGCGCGTGGGTCGCCCAGGGCGGCCAGTACGAGTACCGGGTCTTGACCCTGCCGAGATCCACGAGTCGCAACGATGCATGCCGATTGCTCACCGACGAGGCCGAGTACGGCCGCTGGGAGCTCGCGCGGACCCTGGTGTACGCGGGTGGCGAGCGGCGGATCTGGCTCCGACGCAAGATCATCCGGGTCGAGAGCACGCTCTAG
>Ga0209539_1001006_pt1 | contig 15633 bp, 12 predicted proteins | sample BarGraNGADG00312_2_FD_184499 | JGI IMG/M metagenome (GOLD analysis project Ga0209539, IMG submission 184499) | Arctic peat soil microbial communities from Barrow, Alaska - Barrow Graham LP Ref core NGADG0011-312 (SPAdes) (version 2) | ecosystem: Environmental > Terrestrial > Soil > Wetlands >... | reverse complement strand
ACGCCCGCGTAGAACACGTCCACGAGTCGCACGAAGGTGTCATGCCCACCGACTACGTCGTAGAAGGAGGGGGCCGGCTCGGTCGACGTCACCCGTGCATTCTGACATCTGCCGACGCCGGTCAGAGTCCGAGCTCTGCGGGAGTCCGAGCTCCGAGAGAGGCGCCGTTGGATCACAGGTGGAGACCGGCGAGCGCCGGGATCGCCGAGCGCACCCGCTCGCGGGCCGAGCGGGCATCGGGCGCGTCGAGGGCCAGCTCGGCGAGGCGAGCGCAGTCCGCGGAACTCGTCGTGGCGAGCACGGCCGCGACGTCGGCGAGGGCGCGCGGCGTCATCGACAGCGAGGTCACGCCGAGCCCGACCAGCACCGGGGCCAGCGCCGGCATCGCCGCCGCCTCGCCGCAGACCCCGACCGGCCGGGAGGCGATCGTCGCTCCGGCACAGGTCGCGGCGATCAGCTCGAGCACCGCGGGCTGCCACGGGTCGCACAGGTCCGCGAGCGAGCCGTCGAGCCGGTCCGCGGCCATCGCGTACTGGGCGAGGTCGTTCGTGCCGATCGAGGCGAACGCGGCGTGCACGAAGACCTGACGCGCTCGCAACGCGGCGCTCGGCACCTCGATCATCACCCCGGCCGTGAGCAGCCCGTGCTGGCGACACCGCTCCACGAACTCCGCGGCCTCCTGCGGCGTCGCCACCATCGGCGCCATCACCCACACGTCCGCGCGTTCCTGCCGCGCGGCCTCGGCGATCGCGCGGAGCTGGTCGTCCACCAGCGCGGGGAGGTGCGCGGTCGCGCGCCAGCCGCGAGGGGCCAGCGCGGGATTCGTCGCGACCGGCAGGCCGAGGAACGGCAGTGGCTTGTCGGCACTCGCGTCGAGTGTGCGGATGACCACCTTGCGTTCCGGGAACGCCGCGAAGACGCTGCGGTACGCCTCGATCTGTTCCGCGACGCTCGGCGCCTCGTCGCGTCCGAGGAAGCAGAACTCGGTCCGGAACAGGCCGACACCCTCGGCGTTCGCGTGGGCGGCGAGGACCGCGCTGTGCGGGTCGACGACGTTCGCCAGGAGCTCGACATGGACGCCGTCGGCGGTGCGCCCGCGGCCGTCGAAGATGCGAAGGGGCGGCGTGGCCGCCACGACGGACGCGATCGCCCTGGGCCCCGGGTGGCACAGCATCGTGCCGCGCCCGCCGTCGACGAGCACGACGGCGCCCTCGACCACGGCGCTCATCGCCCCGACGGCGGCGGCGACGGCCGGGATCCCGAGCTCCCGGGCGATGATCGCGGTGTGCGAGATCGGGCCACCGCTCTCGGTGACCACGGCGAGGAACCGCTCGGGGTCAAGGGTGGCGGCGTCGGCCGGGGCCAGGTCGGTCGCTACGAGCACGCTCGGCTCGCGCGGCTCGGGAACGCCGGGCGGGGACTGTCCGGTCACCGCGGCCACGAGCCGGTCGCGCACGTCGCGGACATCGCGCACCCGCTCCGCGACCACGCCGCCGACGGCCGCGAGGTCCTCACACACCCGGCCGGCGGCCTCCCAGATGGCTCGCTCCGGCACGAGGTTGTCGTCGTACACCCGCTGTCGAGCATCCGCGACGAGCGTCGGGTCGGCCGCCATCAGGGAGGTCGCCTCGAGCAGCTCACGGCTCTTGCCGCTGGTGCGCAGCGCGGCGCCCGCCAGGTCGTCGCGGACCCGGGCTGCCGCAGCCGAGATCCGGTCCGCTGCCACCTCCGGGTCCTCGCCCGGGGCAAGGCGCCGGCCGGACGGCGGTTCCGCGATCGGCCGGGGCATCAACACGACCGGGCCGACGACGCGCCCTGGCGACACACCGATCCCGGTGATCGTCGGATTCCTGCGCTGGCGCACCGTTCTCCCTCGTGGTCGCGGCTCCGTGCGCGCTGGCCGGTTGACCGCGACGGTGCCGTCAGCGGATCTCGAGTCCGCTCGCCCACATGCAACCACGTGCTGGCCGTTCGCGCCCTCGAGACCCGCAGACCACTACTGTTCAGTCAGCGACCCCCCGGCTTGGCGACAGACGACCAGGAGCCCACGGATGATCAATGCAGCTGAGATCCTCGACGCCCTCGGCGGCGGCGCGAATGTCGTCGTGGTCGAGCCGTGCATCACGCGGCTGCGGGTCGAGGTGGTTGATCCCGAGCTGGTCGATGAGACCGCGTTGCGGGCCGCCGGCGCGTTCGGCGTCGTTCGTTCCGGGCACGTCGTCCAGGTGATCGTGGGCCCGGAGGCCGACAACCTGGCCGCGGAGCTGGACAGCCTGCGCTGAGACCCGACGGGCTCCGCCTCTCGCGGTGCACCGCTACCGAGCCGAGGAGCGAGCCATGCACCTGGTCTCCCCGATGTCCGGCATCGTCCTCGCCCTCAGCGACGTCCCCGACAAGGTGTTCGCGACCGAGCTGATGGGGCCGGGGCTCGCACTCGACCCCGGGCAAGGCGATGCGGTCGAGGTCTGCGCCCCGGTGGACGGCCGGATCGGAGTCCTCTTCCCGCACGCCTTCGCGATCGAGGCGGCCGACGGGCGGACGGTCCTGGTGCACCTCGGCGTCGACACCGTCGAACTGGCCGGCGAGGGTTTCGAGGTGCACGCGGTCAGCGGTCAGCGGGTTTCGGCCGGCGAGCTGCTCATCACCTGGAGCCCGGCGCGGGTGCTGGCCTCTGGTCGCTCCGCCTTCTGCCCGGTGGTGGTGCTGCAGGCCGACGCGGGCGCCTTGACGCCGCTCGCGATGGTCGGTCGGCCGGTCGCGCGCGGCGCGCCGCTGTTCGACTGGACCTAGGGCGTGTCTCTAAAGGGTTGTAGCCAGGTGACGTTGCCGCGCGGCTCTCCTCAAAGCGGAGCCGCACGTGTCATGACTAATGACACCACTATGACTTGACGAGACACCATGATGGTGTCACCATGGTGACATGGAACTCGGACAATACATCAGCGACCTGCAGCGTCAGTTAGTGAATGCCGCGGCGAACGGCGCTGAGGAGACTCGCGCCGTCGCGGAGCGACTCGCCGCCGGACTGGATGCCGCGGCGCGACTCGTGCTCCTCGACGTTCTGTCGGCCGCGGTCGGCGAGATCACCCGCGACCTCGCGCCCGGTTCGGTCGACCTACGGCTGCGCGGACGCGAGATCGAGTTCGTCGTCACCCAGCCAAACACGGAGCCTGACGCCGACGAGCGGCCCGCTGCACCCGTCGACCTCGACGACGCGAGCACCTCGCGCACGACGCTCCGCCTGCCGGACGCCCTGAAGGCGCGGGTGGACGGGGCGGCGGCGGCTGACGGCCTGTCCGTCAACACCTGGTTGGTCCGTGCGGTCGCGGCCGCTCTCCAACCCAAGCAACGACGATCGGCGCAGCGCACGTTGCGCACCGGCGACAGCTTCGCGGGCTGGGCGCGCTAACCCGCTCAGCCCACCGCACCCACCAGCCACGCGAACCCGCGGGGTCGGATGAACAGGCCCAGAGAGAGGGAGGCGTCGGCATGCCCACCTACAACACCCCCAACCCCATCGATCTCGCGATCAACCTTCAGGTCGGCCGGATCGAGGTCGTCGCCAGCGACCGCGCCGACACGGTCGTGACCGTGTCGCCCACGAACCCGGCGAAGGCGGTCGACCGCCGAGGTGCGGAGGAGACCAAGGTCGACTTCGACGGTCAGCGAGTCACCATCACGGGCCCGCGGCCTCGCTTCAGCTGGATCGGCCCGACCGAGTCGGTCGACGTGATGGTCGAGCTGCCGACGGGATCGCGGTTCACCGCCGAGATCGCGGTCGGCGGCGTGCGCGCCGTCGGACGCCTCGGCGCCACCCGCGTCAAGAGCTCGATGGGTCCCGTGGACGTCGACACCACCGGCGACCTGTGGCTGCGCGCCTCGCACGGCAACGCGACCGTCGGTATCGCCGAGGGCGGGATCGAGATCACGGCCGACCACGGTCAGATCCGGGTCGGTACGGTCACCGGCGACGCGATCCTCAAGGCGTCGTATGGCACCATCCTCGTCGGGGAGTCCGGCGGCGACCTCGACGCGAGGCTCTCCTACGGCGACCTCGAGATCACGAAGGCGCTCGCCTCCGTCTCGGCGAAGACCGCCTACGGCGACATCCAGCTGCGAGAGGTCTCGAGCGGTTCCATCGGAGTCGAGAGCGGCTTCGGCCAGGTCACCATCGGCGTGCAACCCGACGTGCCGGCCTGGCTCGACCTGTCTTCGAAGTACGGGCATGTGCGCAACCAGCTCGACGGCGGCCGCGCTCCCGACCCGACCGAGCAAACCGTCGCCGTACGTGCGCGCACTCAGGGTGGCGACATCACCGTCCAGCGCGCCCGATGAGCTCGGGCGACCAGCAGAAGGGAAGGAAACACATGACCACCACAGCGATCGAAGTCCAGGGGCTGCGGAAGTCCTACGGCGGAAAGGTCGTGCTCGACGGCGTCGACCTCACCGTGGGCGCGGGCACCGTGACCGCGCTGCTCGGCCCGAACGGCGCCGGCAAGACGACGACCGTGAACATCCTGTCCACGCTCTTGCGGCCCGACGGCGGCGCGGCATTCGTGAACGGATGCGATGTCGTCCGCGATCCGGGCGGTGTGCGCGCGGTGATCGGCCTGACCGGCCAGTTCTCGGCGGTCGACAAGTTGCTGACGGGCGAGGAGAACCTGCTGCTGATGGCCCGGCTGCGCCACCTCGGCGCGAAGCGCTCGACAACGCGGGTGGCCGAGCTGCTCGAGCAGTTCGATCTCATTGATGCCGCCCGCAAGCCGCTCGCCACCTACTCGGGCGGGATGCAGCGCCGCCTGGACCTCGCGATGACCCTCGTCGCGACACCGAGCGTGATCTTCCTCGACGAGCCCACCACGGGCCTGGACCCGCGCAGCCGCCACACCATGTGGGACATCGTGCGCGGCCTGGTCGCGGAAGGCACGACCGTGCTGCTCACCACCCAGAACCTCGAGGAGGCGGACGAGCTCGCGGACCGTATCGCGGTGCTCGACGGCGGTCGCATCGTCGCCGACGGGACGCCGGACGAGCTCAAGCGCCTCGTGCCCGGCGGGCACATCCGGCTCCGGTTCGCGGACGCCGCGGCGTTCGAGGCCGCCTCCCGCCTGCTCGACGAGTCCGCTCGCGACGACACCGGGCTCGCGCTCACCGTGCCGAGCGGCGGCGGGGTCGGCGCGCTGCGCACCGTGCTGGACCGCCTCGATGCGGCCGACCTCGAGGTCGACGACCTCAGCATCCACACCCCGGATCTCGATGATGTGTTCTTCGCGCTCACCGGCCGGGTCGACTCGAAGGGAACCGAGTCATGACCACGATCACCGCCCAGCGCACCACAGCCCCCGGCACCAGTCGACAGTCCCACGTCGTCGCCGACGCGATCACGATGCTGCGCCGCAACTTGCTGCACATGGTGCGCTACCCGGGCCTGTCAGTGTTCACCATCATGGGGCCGGTGGTGTTCCTCCTGCTGTTCGTGTTCGTGTTCGGCGGCACGCTCGGGGCCGGTCTGCCCGGCGTGGACCCGGCCGGCGGGCGGGATGCGTACCTCGCGTACGTCATGCCGGGCATCCTGCTGATAACGATCGCGGGCACCGCCGGCGGCACCGCGACGACGGTCGCGATGGACATGACCGAGGGCATCACCGCGCGGTTCCGCACGATGGCGATCTCGCGGGCGGCGGTGCTCGCCGGGCACGTGCTCGGCAACACCATCCAGGCGATCATCGCCGTCGCGCTCGTGCTCGGCGTCGGCTTACTGGTCGGGTTCCGCCCGACGGCCGGACCGACCCAGTGGATCGCCGCCGCCGGCATGATCGCGCTCATCGCGTTCGCGATCACCTGGCTCGCGGTCGCGATGGGGATGCAGACGAAGTCGGTCGAGACGGCGAGCAACCTGCCGCTGTTGCTCATGCTGCTGCCCTTCCTCGGCAGCGGCTTCGTGCCGACCGAGTCGATGCCGGTGGGGTTGCAGTGGTTCGCGCAGTACCAGCCCTTCACGCCATTCATCGAGACCCTCCGCGGGCTGTTGCTCGGCACCCCGCTCGGCTGGAACGCGGTGCTCGCGATCGGGTGGTGCGTCGTGATCGCGGTCGCCGGGTACGCCTGGTCGATGACGATCTACGAGCGGAAGTCGGTGCGCTGAGCCCAAGTCGCATCCGACAACTGCAGGCCGACGCGGGCGCCCTGACGCCGCTCGCGACGGTCGGTCGGCTGGTCGCGCGCGGCGCGCCGCTGTTCGACTGGACCTAGGTCCCGTCGGCCTCGATCACGGGGCTGCCCGGCGTCGGCCGCTCCACGAAGACCTCGCGGCGAGGAAGGGCGAGCGAGATCCCGCCGCCGGCCAGTGCGAGCCGCACCCTGGCCCGCAGCGCGCGCGCGACGTCCCACTGCGTCGAGGGGGCGACCTTGACCATGAGTCGTAGGACGGCACCCTCGGCGGTCAGGTCCTCGATGCCGGCGACCGCCGGTTCGTCCAGCATCAGCGGTCCGATCTGCGGGTCGTCGGCGACCTCCTGGGCCGCCTTGAGCAACAGCTCCTGCGCACGGGCGACGTCGTCGGCCTGGTCGATCCGGACCTCGACGACGGCGCGCGACCAGCCCTGGGTCTTGTTGCCGACCCGGGCGACCTCGCCGTTGCGGACGAACCACAGCGTCCCGTTGATGTCCCTCACCTGGGTGATGCGAAGGCCGATGGCCTCGACCACCCCGCTCGCCTCGCCCAGGTCGATGACGTCGCCGATGCCGTACTGGTCCTCGACCAGCATGAACAAGCCGGCCAGGAAGTCCTTGACCAGGGTCTGTGCGCCGAAGCCGAGCGCGACACCCGCGATCCCCGCGGAGGCCAGGATCGGACCGACCGGGATGCCGAGCAGGTCGAGCACGATGACCGCGGTGATCGCGCCGATGACCAGGGTCGCGGTCGAACGGAGCACCGAGCCGACGGTCTTCGCGCGCTGCGCGCGACGGGTTTCGCCGAGCGTGTCGGTCGCGGCCTGGCCGGGGCGGTCCGCACCGCGCTGAAGAGCGGCTCGGGCGCGACGGCCCACGGCGCTGCCGCCGTGCATGATCCCGCGCACCAGCCGGGTGATCAGCAACCGGACGATGAGGATGATCAGCACGCTTCCGAGGAGCGTCGAGACGATCTTGAGCGGGACCTCGCCGAGGTGTCTGGCGAGGTCCGACACGGCGTTGCCGGCCAAGAGGGTGTGCGCAGCGATCATGTCGGAAGGCTAGTCGGTCGCGGAAGGCCGCCACTCTGGCAAGATCGAGATGTGGTCACCAAACTGCCGGACACGTTGCGACACCTCGCCGAGTCGCGCGGCGTCCGCGTGGAGTCGGTCGGCCCCGGTGGGAGCCCGCGGACGGCGACGCCGGAGACCGTGATCGCGGTGCTCGCAGCGCTCGGCGTGGACGCGGGTTCACCCTCCACCGCAAAGGTGGAGCTGGACCACGGCGCCGACGACGAGTGGCGCCGGGTGCTGCCGCCGTCCGTCATCCTGCGCCGCGGCACCGGTGGGACGGTTGCGGTGCACGTGGCGCACGGCGACCCGGTTGCGACCTGGATCGAGGTCGACGTCCGGTCCGGCGGCGGCCGACGTGACCTGAAGCAGCTCGACGTTCTCGTCGAACCGCGAACCGTGGACGGAAGGCTCGTCGGGCGAGCGACCTTCGAGATCCCGGACGACCTGCCGCTGGGCTGGCACCGCTTGTTCGCGGAGGGGCCGAGTTGCTACGCGCGAAGTGCGCTCGTCGTCACTCCGAAGCGGGCGCGTCACCCGGACCAGCTGGCGGGGCAGCAGCTCTGGGGCTGGGAGGTCCCGCTCTACGCGATCCGGTCCGACCTGCCGTGGCGGAGCGGCGACCTCGCCGACCTCGCCGAGCTCGCCGCGCTGACCGCAGGCCTGTCCGGCCCCGACTTCCTCGCTGTGCACCCCTTGCCGGCGTCGTCGCCCTCCGCTCCGCTCGACGTGGCGCCACATGTCGCGTCCTCGCGACGCTTCCTCAACCCGCTGTACATCCGAGTGGAGGACATCCGGGAGACCGCGTACCTGTCGGCAGCCGATCGCACGCTGATCGAATGGCAAGCCGAGACGATCCTGGACGAGCCCGAGGACGTGCTGAACCGCGACGCGGTGTGGACCGCCAAGAAGGCCGCCCTCGACGTCGTCTTCGCGGCGCCATGCTCGATCACCCGGCAGCGCGCCTTCGACGCGTTCCGCTTGAGCATGGGGCCCGGGCTCGAGGACTTCGCGGCCTGGTGCGCGTTGGCCGAGCACTTCGGCACCGAGCCCTGGCCGCGCGCCGCGCTCGAGCGCGGCTCCGGTCTGGTGTGCGAGCTTCGCGCGTCGCTGGCCGAGCGGATCGAGTACTTCGGCTGGCTGCAGTGGGTAGCCGACGAGCAGCTCAGGGTGGCGCACGACGCCGCACGGGACGCCGGGATGGCGCTCGGCCTCGTCGCGTCGCTCGCACCCGGGTCGACCGAGGACGGCGCCGACGCGTGGACGACGAAGGATCTCGTCGCGCGGGGCATCGAGCTCGGCGTGGCGCCCAGCCGCGATCTGCCCCGAGGCGCACTCCGCGGCGTCGCGCCATGGCGACCGGACACCTTGGCCCGCGCCGGCTACGAGCCGCTGCGCCTCCTGCTCAGGACCCGACTACGGCACTGCGGCGCGCTGCACCTGGGCGAGGCCCGCGACCTGTTCGAGCAGTGGTGGGTGCCGGCCGGCAACGCGCCGGCGGACGGGGCCTGGGTCCGCAACGACCACGAGGCTGTGCTCGGGCTGGCGTGCCTCGAGGCGCGTCGCGCGGGTGTCGCGCTGCTCGCGGACGACCGCAGCATCACGGAGGACTGGATGCGTGAGGCCTTGGCCGAGCACGGCATCGTCGGGGCCGCCTCGCTCTGGCCCGGTCTCGACCCGGGCGCGGGCACGGCAACCCCGGAAACCTTCCGGACGGCGTCGGTCGCGACCGTCACACACGCCTCGGGCACGCCGACGGCGGGCTACCTCGCCGGGGAGCACGTCGAGCTCCGGCAGCAGCTCGGGCTCGCGCGGGACGCGGACGCGGAGCGGCGGTCCGCGCGCGCGGAGCGCGAAGGGCTGCACGCCGAGCTCGTCAAGCGCGGGCTGCTCGGTTCCGACCCCTCCGAACGCGAGTTCGTCGAGGCGCTGCACCGGTACGTCGCTTCCGCACCGAGCCTGCTGATGTGCGTGTCGATGGCGGACGGGGTCGGCGAGCGGCGTCCGCCCGCGGTGCCGGCGGCGCGCGAGCGCTACCCGTCCTGGCGGCTGCCGCTGATCGATGCGGGCGGGAAACCGGTGACCGTCGAGAGCTTCACCCAGAACCCCAGGGTAAGGTCGCTCGCCGCAGCGGTCCGGTCCGCTCGGCGCCCGAAGGCGCGATAGCGCATCCGGTCCGGCGAGCGCGGGCGATAGCGCGCCCGGTCCGGCGAGCCCGACCTACCGCGCCCGGTCCCGCTCCTGGGCCGCGAGCGCCCGGCGCACCCCATCGCGAGCCTCGACCACCAGGCGGCGCAGTGCCGGGATGTTCTCGCCGGATTCGGCGAGCCAGGCGTCGGTCCGCGCCAACAGGTCCACACCCGGTTCGTTGAGCACCATGGTCGGGTACAGCCCGACGACGAGGTTCTGGGCCATCTCGCTCGTCCGGCTGGTCCAGATCCTGGCCAGTGCCGCGAAGTACGGCTCGACATACGGTGCCAGCAGGCTGCGGTCCGCCGCACGGGCGAAGCCCCCGATGGTCGCGGTCTGGACCGCGTTCGGCAGCTCGTCGGACTCGACGACGGCGCTCCAGGCGGCCGCCTTGGCCTGCGGCGTCGGCATCGACGCGCGGGCCGCCGCCGCGGCACGCTGACCGGCCGCCGTCGGGTCCACCTCGAGCTGCGCGGCGATCTCCGCCTCGCCGACCCGGCCGAGCGCGACGAGCGCGCTGAGGAGCTCCCAGTGCAGGTCCGTGTCGATCACCAGTCCGGTGAGGTGCTCGGTGCCGTCGAGCAGCGCGCCGACCGCGTCGAGCTGGGTGCCGGTCCGGGCTCGTCCGGCGAAGGCCTTGACGAACTGGAGCTGCGAGTCGCCGCCGGCGTCCGCGCTGCGGGCCAGCTCGAGCAGCCGTTCTGCCGCCGCGATCTCGACCTCCTCGCGGTGCTCGGGCGCGACGTACAGCTCGAGCGTCGTCGTGAACTGGCGGAGCAGCACGAGCACGACGGACGAGTCCGACTCATGGCCGATGTTCGCCAGCACGAGGTCGGCGAAGTCGCGACCAGGCAGCTCCGCATCGCGGGTCATGTCCCACGCTGCCGCCCAGACCAGCGTGCGCGGCAGCGAGTCGCCGAAGGAGTGCAGGTGCTCGACCGCGGTGGCGAGGGAATCGGCGTCGAGCCTGATCTTCGCGTAGGCGAGGTCGTCGTCGTTGACCAGGACGAGCGCCGGGCGCGGCCGGTCGAGGAGATCCGGAACCAGGGTGCGCGGTCCGTCCACTTCGATCTCGACGCGAACGGTGCGCTCGAGCCGGGGAGCGCCATCGGCGCCGGTGATGAGGTCGTAGCCGCCGACGGCGAGCCGGTGCGGGCGCTGCACCGGGTGCTCCGCCGGGACCTCCTGGGTGATCGCGAAGGAGGTGATCTGACCGTGCGCGTCGGCCTCGACCTCCGGGCGGAGCAGCGTCACGCCCGCCTGCTCGAGCCAGAGCGCGGACCAAGCGGCGAGGTCGCGGCCGGACGTCGTCTCGAGCTCGGCGAGCAGGTCGCGGAGCTCGGTGTTCCCGAACGCGTGCCGGCGGAAGTAGGCGCGCACCCCGGCGAAGAACTCGTCGTGGCCGACCCAGGAGACGAGCTGCTTGAGCACCGAGGCGCCCTTGGCGTAGGTGATCCCGTCGAAGTTGACCTTGACGTCTTCCAGGTCACGGATGTCCGCGACGATCGGGTGCGTCGACGGGAGCTGGTCCTGGCGGTAGGCCCAGGACTTCTCCATCGAGGAGAACGTGGTCCACGCGTTGGTCCACCGGGTCGCCTCCGAGGCGGCGAGCGCCGAGACGTACTCGGCGAAGGACTCGTTCAACCACAGGTCGTCCCACCAGCGCATCGTCACGAGGTCGCCGAACCACATGTGCGCGAGCTCGTGCAGGATCGTGATCGCGCGGCGCTCGACAGTGGCGTCGGGCACCTTCGAGCGGAACACGTAGCTCTCGACGAGGGTGACCGCGCCGGCGTTCTCCATCGCGCCCGCGTTGAACTCCGGCACGAAGAGCTGGTCGTACTTCGGGAACGGGTACGGGTAGTCGAAGAGGTCTTCGAAGAACGCGAAGCCGGCCTTGGTGATGTCGAGGACGTTCTCGGCGTCCAGGTAACGGGAGAGCGAGCGGCGGCAGAACACGCCGAGCGGGATCGTCCGGCCGTCGCGGCTGGTCAGCTCACCGCGCTCCTCGCAGTACGGCCCGGCGACGATCGCGGTGACATAGCTGGAGAGCACCTGCGTCGGCTCGAAGGCCCAGATTGCGACACCCTGGCCGGACTCGGTCCGGCGCCCGGTCACCGGGGTGGGTTGCGGCGTCGGCGAGTTGGAGACGACCGTCCAGTGCTCCGGTGCCGTCACGGTGAACCGGAAGATGGCCTTGAGGTCGGGCTGCTCGAAGACGGCGAAGGCCCGCCGGGAGTCCGAGACCTCGAACTGCGAGTACAGGTAGACCTCGCTGTCCACCGGGTCGACGAAGCGGTGCATGCCCTCGCCGGTGGTCATGTACGCGCAGTCGGTGACGACCCGGAGCTCGTTCTCCGCGGCGAGGTCGTCAAGGGCGATCCGGGAGTCCGCGAAGACCGTGGCCGGGTCGAGCTGCCGTCCGTTGAGCGCGATCGAGTGCACCAGGGGGGCGATCAGGTCGACGAACGTGCTGCCGCCTGCCTGCGCGGTGAACCGCACCGTCGTCGTCGAGGAGAAGGTGTCCGGCCCGGCGGCGAGGTCGAGCGAGACGTCGTAGCTCTCGACCGAGACGGCGGCGGCGCGATCACGGGCTTCGAGGCGCGTGAGGTTCTCTCCGGGCACAGTTGCTCCTTGGATTCCGACCGGGGCCGCGACATGGTGCAGCCCGCAGACGATCATGTCACGGTCGGTGGGAATGCCTCGTGCCCGTATCCGGTTCGATCGGATGACCGACCGGTATCCGATCCTCCTGCCGTCCGACCCGACGGCAGTGCCCAGCGCACCGAAGGAGCATACCCGTGACCGAGCGCCACATTGCCGACTTCTGGTTCGACCCGATCTGCCCGTGGGCCTGGATGACGTCGCGCTGGATGGACGAGGTCGAGAAGGTCCGGCCGGTGACGGTCCGCTGGCACGTGATGAGCTTGTCCGTGCTCGACGAGCACCGCGAGGACCTTTCTGAGCGACACGTGCGCCTGCACGAGCGCGGTTGGGGGCCGGTGCGCGTCGTGAACGCGGCGCGTGAGCTGCACGGCGAGCAGTATGTGAAGCCGCTCTACGACGCGCTCGGCACCCGCATCCACCCGGGCGGCCGGGACGACTACGGCATCGTGATCACGGAGGCCCTCGCCGAGGTCGGACTGCCCGCCTCGCTGGCCGACTACGCCGGCTCGGACGAACTGGACGACTCGCTGCGCGCCTCGCACGCCGAAGGGATCAACCAGGTCGGTCAGGACGTCGGCACTCCGATCGTGAGCGTCGACGGGATGGCGTTCTTCGGCCCGGTGGTCACCCCGGCCCCCAAGGGCGAGGCGGCCGGCCGACTTTGGGACGGCGCGCTGCTGGTGGCCTCGACCCCAGGGTTCTTCGAGATCAAGAGAACGCGCACCCTCGGCCCGATCTTCGACTGAGGGCACACCCGACGCCGGGAATCGCCACAAATCCGGCGAAGCGGTGGAGAGGCTCCGGTTCTCGTGCGATGCTGCCAGGCGGGGCAGACGCCGGTGGCTGCTCCAGAGTTTGTCGTGAGGAGCAACGATGGTGAGTCCCGAACCGCCTGGGCGCGGCCTCGGTGGCCTCTTCCAGCGTCTCGGGCCGAGGCTGACGGCGGTCGCGATCGTCGACCTTGTGCTGGTCCTCGGCGCGGTGACGGTTCTCGGGTTCTTGCTGACCGGTGCGCTCGACCGCTCTGGCGGCCCGTCTCATCAGGCCACGAATTCACCCGGGACGTCCAAGACGACGGCTCCGGAAGAGGGTGTGACCAGCCCGACGGTGCCTCCGAAGGCCGCGACCCCGCCGGCCGGGGCGCTCACTCTCACCGAGTTCGCCGCGCCGAGCCGCAACATCGTGTGCCGGATCATGTCCGATTCGGCGACCTGCACGATCGCGGCCTTCGCCTACCCGACACCGGCCCCGACACCGGCCCCGACGCCGGGCCCCTGCGCGGGCGGCACGGTCGGCCACCTCTTCGTGGTCACCAAGGACGGGGTGCAGATCCCCTGCCTGGCCGGACCGGCACCGGGGGCGGCGCCCGCGAACGCCAAGGTGCTCGCCTACGGGACGGCGACCTCGGTCAACGGCTTCACCTGCTCGAGCGACCCGAGCGGCATCCTGTGCCGCCACGACGCGAGCGGGCACGGCTTCACCCTCGCGCGGGCGGGCTTCGGTATCCGCTAGACCTGCGGCGGGCGGGCTTCGGTATCCGCTAGACCTGCGGCGGGCAGCACGGTCCGGTCAGCGGGACCGCGGACGTGACTACCAGATGCGCACCCGGAGCGCGGGGTCCCGGTAGAGAGCGTCACTCGGCTGGACGTCGAAGGCCGGGTAGAACTCGTCGATGTTGCTCAGCACCCCGTTGCAGCGGAACTCCGGCGGCGAGTGCGGGTCGGTGGCGAGCCGGCGCAGCGCCTCCTCGTCGCGCGTCTTCGTCCGCCAGGCCTGCGCCCAGCCGAGCATGACCCGCTGGATCCCGGTGAACCCGTCGATCACGGGTGGTTCCGCGCCGCCGAGCGCGACCCGGTACGCCTTGATCGCGATCGCGAGCCCGCCGAGGTCGCCGATGTTCTCGCCGATGGTCAGCGCCCCGTTGACCCGGTGCGGTTCGCTGAACTGGGCCGGGGAGAACGTCGAGTACTGCTCGATCAACGCGGTCGCCCGCTGCTCGAACTCCGCGCGGTCCGCCTCGGTCCACCAGTCGGTGAGGCGGCCGTCGCCGTCGTACTTGGAGCCCTGGTCGTCGAAGCCGTGCCCGATCTCGTGGCCGATGACGGCGCAGATCCCGCCGTAGTTGACCGCGTCGTCGGCGTCCGGGTTGAAGAACGGCGGCTGCAGGATCGCGGCCGGGAAGACGATCTCGTTCATGCCCGGGTTGTAGTACGCGTTGACGGTCTGCGGCGTCATGAACCATTCCGCGCGGTCCACCGGCTTGCCGATCTTCCTGAACTCCCGGTCGTGCTCGTAGGCGGAGGAGCGACGCACGTTGCCGAGCAGGTCGGTCGCGTCGATCTCCAGGCCCAGGTAGTCCTTCCAGACGTCCGGGTAGCCGATCTTGGGCGTGAACAGCTCGAGCTTGGCAAGGGCGCGGGCCCGGGTCTCCTCGCTCATCCAGTCCAGCCCCGAGATCGACTGCCGGTACGCCTCGACGAGGTTCGCGACGAGCGCCACCAGGTGCGTCTTGTGCTCGGGCGGGAAGTGACGAGCGACGTAGAGCTCACCCACGGCCTCGCCGAGCGCACCCTCGACGAGGGAGACAGCCCGCTTCCAGCGCTCGCGAATCTCCTCGGTGCCGCTCAGGGTTCGGCCGTAGAAGTCGAAGTTCGTCTCCACCAGTGCCCGGGAGAGGAACGGCGCCCGGGTGGCGACCACCCGGAGCCGGAGCCAGAGCGCCCAGTCGGCGAGCGGGAGGCCGGCCCAGAGCGCCGCGAAGCCGACGGCGAACTCCGGCTCGCGCACGACGACGTCGTCCATCACGCCGTCGCCGGCGCCGAGCGCGGTGGCCCAGGCGGCCCAGTCGAAGCCCGGAGCGCGCTCGGTCAGCGCGGCGAACGTCATCGGGTTGTAGGTGAGCTCGGCGTCGCGGTCGCGGACGACGTCCCAGTGGTGGCCGGCGAGCGCGGTCTCGAGCGCCATGATCGTGCCCGCCGCGGCATCGGCCTCGGCGGCCGGTACGACGCCGGCAAGCGTCAGGATGCGGGCGACGTAGCCGAGGTAGGCCTCGCGGAGCGGCGCGTACTGCTCCTCGCGGTAGTACGACTCGTCCGGCAGGCCCAGGCCCGACTGTTGCAGGTAGACGACGTAGCGGTGCGGGTCGTCGGCGTCGTTGTCGATCCAGACGCTCAGCGCCCCGCCGGTCCCGGTCCGCTGCAGGGTGCCCATCGCGGCCGCGAGCTCACCCGCGCTCGTTGCGCCGTCGACCAGAGCGAGGTCCGCGCCGATCGGTGCGGTGCCGAGCGCCTCGACCCGCTCCTCGTCCATGAAGCTCGCGTACATCCGGCCGATCTGGCCGCGCACATCGTCGGCCGCGCCCTCGCGCGTCGCGGCGGTTCCGGGGGTCGCGGGGGTCACCGCGGTTTCGGCGGTTCCGGGGGTCGCGGCGGCCTCGCCCGCCTCGCGGATCAGTTCCCGGACCTGCTCCTCGGCCCGGTCGTGCAGGACCCGGAACGCACTGTCGACGGCGCGATCCGCCGGGATCTCGTGGGTG
>Ga0209539_1001005_pt1 | contig 15650 bp, 14 predicted proteins | sample BarGraNGADG00312_2_FD_184499 | JGI IMG/M metagenome (GOLD analysis project Ga0209539, IMG submission 184499) | Arctic peat soil microbial communities from Barrow, Alaska - Barrow Graham LP Ref core NGADG0011-312 (SPAdes) (version 2) | ecosystem: Environmental > Terrestrial > Soil > Wetlands >... | reverse complement strand
CGCGGGCCAGTTCAATCGTGCAGGGCGCTCATCGGGCAGGGACCCATCGGCCCTTCTGAGAATAGGTTGCTCTCGCAGCGGTGGATCCTGCCTGCCGTTTTCATGCTCGCCCGAAGTCGTCCTCCAGGCGCTCGATGTCGTCTTCACCGAAGTAGCTGCCGCGCTGCACTTCGATGAAGGCGAGGGGGTCCGGCCCCGGGTTCATCATCCGGTGGGCAACACCGGTGGCGATGTCGACCGACTCGCCGGCGGCAAGCGCCAGGTCTTCACCGTCGCGAGTGACGATCGCCCGGCCCGAGACCACATGCCAGTGCTCGGACCGGCGCCAATGCCGTTGCAGGCTCAGGCGCATGCCGGGCTGGACCACGATGCGCTTCACCTTGTGGTCGGCCTCGTCCTCCAGCACTCGATAGAAACCCCACGGCCGCTGGTCGTCGCGACCTGACTCATCCGGCGCCATACCCATTCACCTCCAGATAGCCAGACAAAAGCGGGCAACTCCAACTCCAAGCCACATCATGACTGTCCATCGTTTCGGGGCAAGTCCAGTCTGCAAAACCTCTATCGCCGGTTCGACTCCGGCCGCCGCCTCCAAGACCTCTTCGTCTGGCCCGCCCGCGGGACCTACTTCACCCTCACTTCGATGACCGCGAGCGCCTTTTCGTGGTTGCCGGCGTGGTCGCGCATCGTCACGGTCAGGTAGTGGATGCCCGGCGTCGGTCTGCGGAACGAGATGCCGTGGACGCGGCCCGTGGTCATCCAGCCGCGGTCGGAGCGGTCGCGCACTACGTAGGGGACGTCGAGGCGTACGTTCTTCTTCACCGTCAGTCACGGCCTGGTCGCGATGGTCCTGGGCACGATCCGGTCGCTGGCGACGCTGCGCACGACGGTGGCCCCGCCCGTGTCGTCGGTGGCGTCGACCCTCACCGTGTAGGGGCCGCTCCTGGTCGAGGGACCGGCGACGCCGGGCAGCAGTCGTCCGCATCACCGTGTCAGAGTAGACGACCAGGGCGCGCGGATCCATTTGAGGCGCTCTCCCCGCTGCCGTCTCCCGGCATCTCCGCCCGCACCGCGATCCGACCGTCAGGTGCTACCATCATGCGATGCAGCGGCTCACCGGAGCCGCCGGTCCAGGGGGTGCGCATCATGAGGAAGTCGTGTCTGTTGCCGGTCACCCTCGTGGCGCTGCTCTGCGCGCTCTTCCCGATCGCTCCGGCCGCGGCGTTCGCGGTCGACTCGACTCCCCCGGTAACGACGTGCGACGCGCCGTCCGGCTGGCAGAGCGCGCTCTTCACCGTGCACTTCACCGCGTCCGACGCCGAGTCGGGCGTGGCCGCGACCTGGGCCGCCATCGACGACGGGCCCCTGCTCGAGGTGGGCGGTCCGGCGGGCGCTTCAGTCGACATCCCGGCGCCCGCCGACCACTCCTTCGACGGCGTGCACACGCTGAGCTACTACTCCGCCGACGCCGCGGGCAACAGCGAGGTCGCTCACACGATCGAGGTGAGGGTCGACACCACGGGCCCGTCGACGTCGGTCAGGGCGGCGGTCGGTTACAAGGGCCGCGCCATCAGGCTCAGGTACTCCGTTCGCGATCGACTCAGCCCCGACGTCGCCGCGGTGACCCTGGTCGTGACCGACGGCGCCGGCCAGACCGTCACGAGCTTCGCCCTGGGCAGCAGGCACACGCGTGCCTGGTACGGCGTGAGATGGACGCCGCCGGCGAAGGGCGTCTTCCACTACAGCGTCGCCGCCCAGGACCTTGCCGGCAACGGGGAGGTCTCGGCCGCAAGCGCCACGATCGTCGTCAAGTGGCTGGCGCGCAAGACCATCGGGCGCTCTTATCAGAGACGACCGATCACGGTGACCCAGTTCGGCTCGGGCAGCCGGCGCCTGCTCATCGTGGGAGGCGTACACGGCAACGAGTCGGGGACGGCCGTGGCCAGGCAGTTCATGGCCTATCTGCTGGCGCATCCCAAGGCTCTGCCGTCCGGGGCGCGCATCGACGTCATCTCCTGCGCCAATCCGGACGGGTACGCGCGCCACATGCGCGGCAACGCCAGAGGCGTCGATCTCAACCGCAACCTGCCGACCTCCAACTGGAGGCGCTGGCTCAGCGCCTTGAACGAGCCCGGGAACCCCGGCTTGACCGGCGGCGTCGGCCCGGGTTCGGAGCCCGAGACTAGAGCACTGCTGGCCTACCTGCGCAGCGGTTTCTCCGTCGTGGTGAGCCTCCACTCGCGGGCCGGCATCCTCGACTGCACCGGCCCGGGGGCGCGCGCCCTCGGGCGGCGCATGTCGGCGCTCTGCGGTTTTCCGGTGAGCAAGCTCTGGTACGACCCGTACATCACCGGCTCGCTGGGTCGCTGGGTGCCCGAGCGTTACCACATCCCGATCGTCACCGTCGAGTTGCTACGCGCCAGGCTCGGCTCCGGGATGCGCGCCGCGCTTCTGGCGGCGGCCCGGTGAAGCTGCCGGTCCGCGAGCGTATCCCGCCGACGCTGTGCCGATGAACCATCCTCGAATCGCCGTGATGAGCCTGCTGGTGCTGGTCGCCGGCAGTGTCGGCGCATGGCCGGCGGCGACCGTGGCGGGAGCAGCGGACGCGACCGCCGCCTCCGTTCCGCCCTCACGCTGGGTGGCGGTCTCGGTGGCCACGCTGTGGGTCGGACCGGGCCTCGCGCGGCCGGTCGACGCGCCCTCCGCGGCCAGCCCGGCCGAGCCCCGTGCGTGGGTCGCGGGGATGACCATCGCCCAGAAGCGCTGGCTGGTCGGCAAGCTGGAGACGCAGGCGCTGTACGGGACACGGGTGTGTCTGCTGGCCACGTCCGGAGCGTGGTCCAGGGTCGCCGTACCCAGCCAGCCGACGCCGAGAAACCGCTGGGGCTACCCGGGCTGGCTGCCCACGGCGCAGCTCACCGAGGAGCCGCCCGAGACCCCGCTTGCGGCGGCGCCGCGGACGGCGGTGGTCAGGCGGCCGACCGCCTGGCTTTGGGAGACCCCAACCTTGAGCGGGCGCATCCTGGAGACCTCTTACGGCACCCGACTCCCCGCCGTGAGCTGGACGCCCACCTCCGTCGAGGTCGTCCTCCTGGATGGGCGGCACCGGTACGTGCGGCGTTCCGCGCTGGCGCTGCACCGCCAAGGAACGGCCTGGCCCGAGCTCACCGGATCGAGGCTCGTTACTGAGGCCAAGCGATTCCGGGGCCTGCAGTACCTGTGGGCCGGTACCTCGGGGTTCGGCTTCGACTGCTCGGGGTTCACGCACACGGTCTTCCGGGCGCTGGGGAAGACGATCCCCCGGGATGCCGGGCCTCAGCGCGCCAGGGGGGAGCCGAGCGCCGCTCGCGCGGCGCTGCATCCGGGCGACCTGGTGTTCTTTCGCGCCCCGTCGGGCGTGATCCACCACGTGGGCATGTACGCGGGCGGCGGCAGGATGATCCATGCTCCACGCACCGGCCGCGCGGTGCAGCTGACGTCGATCTACACCGCGCCCTACTTCGGTGAGTTCGCCGGCGGGCGGCGCTACGCGCGCTGAGCAGTCGCCGGCGCCCGCGCCGGGCCGGCGCCGGCCGGAGCCTCCATCGTGTCTCAGTAGGCGTAGATGCTGGTCCTCGTGCCCGTGCGGAGCGTGCCCACCGCGCAGGCCGACCGCGCGGCGGGGTCGAGCCAGCGCAGCAGGCGGATCATGTCTCTCCGCGCCACAGAGACGCAGCCGGCGGTGTAGCCGCGGCCGAAGACATGGAGAAAGATCCCGGCGCCCCGGCCGAAGATGCGGCTGTTGGGCCGCGCGTTGTAGCCGCTCGAAACGGTGAACTCGTACTGGACGGGGTAGTCCGCGAGGTGCTCGCCGTAGACGTGGCGCCCGGTCTCCACCCAGGTGTTGTACGTGGCGTTGCGCTCGGAGCTCCACCAGGAGCGCCGGGTGATGTGTCGGTAGGCCATCTTGACGCCATTCGCCGGTCGTCGGTGCGTGCCGAAGACGTACCCGGGCAGGCGCCAGATTCCGGTAGGCGTGGTCAGCGACCCGGCGTGACGGCGGAGGCCGTCGATGAGGCCTCTCTTGCCGAGGCGGGCGGTGACGGCCAGCGCCTCCACCCAGTCGCCGTCGCGGTAGTCGAACAGGCGCAGGACGCCGTCGCGGGAGCCCAGCCGCGCGCCGGTGACCACCACCAGTTGTCGCGATGCCCGGCGCGAGGCCATCAGTTCGGGGAGCGTCGTGACGCCGTCGCGGTTCCAGACGGGCGCGTCCGGCCTCGCGGTCACCGCCACGATCGTGCTGACCGCCGACCACGAGGCGACATGCGCGTCGTCGGCGTGGCAAGCCTGCAAGCGCCACTTCCCGGCCAGCGGCAGGGAGATGGTCGCCGAGTAGATCGAAGCGTCCGGCTGATCCACGATACCGGCCGGGACGGTCTTGCGCAGGACCCACACGGCGGATTCGCGGCGGTAGCAGGAGATCGTCACCGCCGCCGTGCCGGCCAGGTGCCGCGGCTGCAGCAGGCCGGAGACCGCGAAGCCGCTTCCCCGGCCGACTGTCCGCGGCGCCGGCGGCGCGGTCAGCGCCGCGCGCGAGCCGACGTCCACCTGCGCCGTGGCCGGCTGCAGCGTGCCGCTGCCCGCGTAGGTCACGCGGAACACCGTCCGTCCGTAGGCCGCCGCCGGCGTGACTTGCAGGGAGAAGTGGCCTTCCACGTCGGTGGTGGCGCCTGCCACGTCGGCCCAGTTGAGACCGTCGGTCGAGGAGCTTATGGTCAAGGCGGCGCCGGCGACGACCGTCCCGGCGGTCGCGAGGTCGCCCGAGACCATCGCCGATCCGCCGTACTCCACGACCGCGGGCGCGGCGGTGAGCGTGAGGGATGTGGCCGCGCGGGTGTCGGCGGCCTCGCGGGCCAGGGCTTCGGCGGGACTCGCGAGCAACGCGGCGCCGGCGAGCGCGGCGGCTCCAAGCAGGGGCACGAGCGCCAAGGCGAAGTAGCTCATGGTACGCAGTCCTCGCTGAGATGAGTTCGCGTTCATCGCCCTCCGAAGGTCGAGCCGCGGACCCCCGTTCGCGACGCGGCGTGGGGTCGCGCGGCTGTGATTCTATCGCGTAAGGGCCTGCGGCAGCGCGCCGTCCACTTGCACCTCGACTCTGATAATGCTAGTATCTATAGACTGCTTGGCGTGCGTCATTCACCGCCCCCGGCCCGTCCACGGGCACGCGCTTTCGCGCGACCGCAACGGGGCACCGCGTCCTCGGCGTTCCGTCCCCGCAGCCGTAGTGCCCCGCAGCCGTAGTGCCCCGCAGCCGTAGTGGCCATTCTCGTGGCCGAACCTCGCCACGAAGGGCAGGAGGACGCCAAGTGCTCGACCCGTCTGAAGACCTCGCCGCATCTCCGGAGCTCGCCGCGCTGTGCGCGGACGAAGTCAGTGGCCTGATCGAAGAGGGGCACGAGCAGGGGTACGTCACCGGCGCGCAACTCGCCGCCGCGCTGCACGACGTGGACCTCACCGCGGAGCAGATGGACGAGATCCACGGCGTCCTCGTCGACCTCGGCATCGACATCATCGAGGGGGAGGGTCCGGCCGCCGACAACGAAGCGACCGGCGAGCCCGAGGCCGCTCCGAAGCTCGATCTTTCGGTCAAGTCGCCGACCAGCGACCCGGTGCGCATGTACTTCGGGGAGATGGGCAAGGTGCCGCTCCTGACGGCGGTGGAAGAGGTCTCGCTGGCCAAGCGCATCGAACGTCATGACATGGTGGCCAAGCGCAAGCTCATCGAGGCCAACCTGCGGCTGGTCGTGTCTATCGCCCGGCGGCACAACGGCAGAGGGCTGCCGTTCCTCGACCTCATCCAGGAGGGCAACCTGGGCCTCATCCGCGCGGTCGAGAAGTTCGACTACCGGCGCGGCTTCAAGTTCTCCACCTATGCGACGTGGTGGATCCGCCAGGCCATCACCCGCGCCATCGCCGACCAGGCGCGCACGATCCGCATCCCCGTGCACATGGTCGAGACCATCAACAAGCTGATCCGCGTGCAGCGCCAGCTCCTGCAGGACATCGGCCGCGAGCCCACGCCGGAGGAGATCGCCACCGAGATGGGCACCACCCCGCAGAAGGTGCGCGAGGTCCTCAAGATCAGCCAGGAGCCTACCAGCATCCACACGCCGGTCGGCGACGAAGGCGACTCGCTGCTCGGCGACTTCATCGAGGACAAGGATGCCACCTCGCCGGTGGAAGAGGTCGACGACATCGTCCAGCGGGAGGAGCTGGTCCGTGTGCTCGAGCTGCTTTCGCAACGCGAGCGCAGGGTGCTCGAGCTCCGCTTTGGCCTCGGCGACGGACACCCGCGCACGCTCGAGGAGGTCGGAGAGAAGTTCGGCGTCACGCGCGAGCGCATCCGTCAGATCGAGGCCAAGACACTGGCCAAGCTCAAGGCGTACCGAGACGCGCAGTGCCTGCGCGACTTCTTGGACTAGAACGCCGCAGGCACACCACGTGCCGACTCCGACCGGGTCTTCCTCTGGGCCGGCCGCCGCGCCTACGGCGTGGGTGGGCCGGCCGCCGAACCCTCCGCTGACTCCCCAGCTGCCGTCCCCGACGCCCTGAGCGACGGCGCCGTCCCCAGCACCGACCCCAGCAGGATGAGCGGCATGCCTACGGCGATCCCCAACGTGAGCGGCTCGCCGAGCAGCACGACGCCGAGAAGGACGGCCACCAGCGGGTTGACGTAGGTGATGACCGTGCTGCGCGACGGGCCGACCTCGCGGATGAGGGCGAAGAAGAGGAGGAAGGCCGTTGCCGTGCAGATCAGCGCCAGCGCGGCAACGGCGGCCACCGTCTGCGCCGACACCGACGCCGGCAGGTCCAGCAGACCGGCCGGCGCGTAGCCGACAGCGGTGATCACCAGAGAAGCGGTCACGACGCCCAGGCTGGAGAGGCCGGCAAGGCGTCGGCTGATGATGAACGGACCCGTCGCGTAGCACAGCGCCACGACGCCCATCTCGGCCACCGCAAGCGGGTCGGTGCCGCCTACGTCGATGCCCACCAGCGCCGTCACGCCGGCGAAGCCGACGACCAGGCCCGCCAGGCGGCGCGCGTCGAAGTGGTCGGCCGCGCCGGCGGCGCGGCCGAGCACCACGGCGATCAGCGGCACGGACGCGACCAGAAGCCCGGCCATCGAGCTCGAGAGGCGTTGCTCGGCGTGAGAGAGCAGCAGCCAGGGGACGGCGAGTTCCGCGACGGTGTACGCGACCACCCAGCGCCAGTGGGCGAGCAAAGGGCGTAGCTCTCGGCGGCGCAGTGCCAGCGGGGCGAGCAGCAGCGCCGCCGGCGCCGTGCGGAAGAACACCAGTTCCGGCGGCGACAGCTCGCGCACCGCCACGCGGATGAGCAAGTAGGGGATGCCCCAGATCACGCACAGGGCGATGAAGAGCAGCCAGCCTTTGCGCGACATCGGCATCTTTCCTTCGGCGGTGGTGGGGTCGCCGGGTATTCTACGCGTGCGGGCACCGGTCGCCTCCCTCCCGCTCTGAACGGCGTCGCCCGCAGCTATACTGCGGTGCACGGACCTTGACCACCTTGGGTGACGGGGGAGAAGCGATGTCCGCAGCCACGACGCCGGAGTACGGCGCAGCATCGACCTGGAGCCCCGGCTTCCCCCACCTGCGCCTCCGGCGCCTGATCGTCGCCTGGATCACGGCGGCGCTCGCCGTCTACATGGCGACCTGGCTGGTACCGGGCGTGAGCGTCGCCGACCCGCAGGGCGCCTTCGTTGCGGCGGCCATCATCGCCGTGCTCAACGCGCTCCTGCCGCCGCTGATCGCCTCCCTGCGCCTGCCGTTCATGCTCGTCGCCGGGTTCCTGCTGGTGCTAGCCGTCGACGCTTGGATACTGCAGGTGGCCTCAGATCTCTCCGCTCACACGTTCACGGTGGATTCGTTCTGGTCGGCGCTGGCGGCGGCGGTGGTCGTCGCCGCGTTGACCGTGGTCCTCGAAGTCATCTTCGGGACCAACGACGAGGACACGTTCACGCTGCGCGTCATACAGCGCCTCGCGCGCCGTTCCGGCGACCGCGTGGTGACCGGCGTTCCCGGCATGATCTACCTCGAGATCGACGGGCTCGCCCTGCCCGTGCTGCAGCGCGCCATGCGCGATGGCCAGGCTCCACAAATGGCGCGCTGGCTGGCGAGCGGGACGCATCGGCTTGCCGAGTGGGAGACCGACCTCTCATCGCAGACCGGAGCCTCCCAGGCGGGCCTCCTGCTCGGCTCGAACGACGACATCCCGGCCTTTCGCTGGGTGGAGAAGGGGTCGGGCCGCACCATGACCTGTTCGGCGCCGCCGGACTGCGCGGAGATCGAGCGCCGGCACACGTCCGGGCGCGGACTTCTGGCCGGCGGCGGCGCGAGCCGCAGCAACCTCTTGTCGGGCGAGGCAGACCACGTCATCCTGACGATCAGCCGGATGGAGGCGGAGAAGAAGGCGAACCCTGGGTACCGGGCGTTCTTCGCCAACGGGTTCAACGTCACGCGCACGCTGGTCCTGTTCTGCTACGAGGTCGGCCTCGAGTGGATCGCCGCGATCAGAGGCGCCCGCCGCGATATCAGGCCGCGAGGCCATCGCGGCGGCACCTACCCGCTTCTCCGCGCCGGCCTTGCCGTGGCGGTCCGCGATCTGACGGTGTACAGCGTGCTGAACGACATGATGCAGGGCCGGCCGGCCATGTACGCTTGCTTCGCCGGCTATGACGAGGTCGCGCATCACTCCGGCCTGGAGCGCGCCGACACGCTCGAAGTGCTGCGCAAGCTCGACCAGCAGTTCGGGCGCATCGAGCGGGCGCGGAAGTACGCCGCGCGGCCCTACGAGATCGTGGTGCTCTCAGACCACGGGCAGACCCAGGGCGCGACGTTCAAGCAACGCAACGGCTACGGCCTCGACGACCTGGTGCGGAGGTCCATCGAGATCGGCACGGTCGCCCTCCTGCGCGCCGGCGACGAGAACGACACCGCGGTGGCGCAGGCGTTCAACGAAGCCACTGGGCGCAAGAAGAAGCAGAAGGCGAAGAACGACATCGGCGGCGAGCAGGTCGTCGTACTGGGATCGGGCAACCTGGGTCTCATCTACCTCATGGAGGAGCGTCGCCGGCTGACTCTGGAGGAGATCCAGGAGCGGCACCCGCGGCTGGTCCCCGCTCTGCGGGAACACCCTCACGTGGGCTGGTTGTTGGTGCGCTCGGCCGAGCACGGGCCGGTGGCCATCGGCGCGCGAGGCATCCGCTATCTTGTGGACGACCGCGTGGAGGGCGAGGACCCGCTGGCGGGGTTCTCACCACATGCGGCCGACCATCTGCGGCGCAGCGACGGCTTCGAGCACGTGGCCGACATCATGGTCAACAGCTTCTACGACCACCAGCTCGACGAGGGCTGCGCCTTCGAAGAGCTGATCTCGTTCCACGGTGGCATGGGCGGCTCCCAGACGCGCGCCTGCCTGCTCTACCCGGCGCGCCTGCCGCTGCCGGCGGAGCCCGTCGTCGGCGCCGAGAAGGCGCACGAGGTGCTTGCGGGCTGGCGGCGCCTGCTGCAGGGCGACCCGCCGCCGGGCCTCTGACACATCGAGCTTCAAGGGCGGGACCTGAGCGGACCGCGCATCTTACTTCGCGTGATTCTTGGCGCCGAAGGCCTCCTTGAGCTGGGCCTCCTGCTCGTTGGTCAGGTTGGAGCGCACCAGCGTGGCCTTGGTGCCCTTGACGGCGGCGAGGAACTTGTCCTCCGTCATCTGGCCGATAAGCAGGAACCAGCCGGCCTGGCCGGGCTTGATGGCGTCGCCCATCTGCTCGAGCACCTGCCCGTCGATGCCGGTCTTGCCGAGCTTGCCGAAGAGGGCGCCCATTCCGGCGCCGATGGCGAGACCCAGGAAGGGCACGAAGAAGAGCAGGCCGAAGAGCGTGCCCCAGAAGGCGCCGCCCATGGCGCCGACGCCGACGAGGCTGTGACCGTGCTTGACGTGCGGCTTGCCGTCCGGGTCACGCGCGACCTCGGCGGCGTCCTGAAGCTGCACGATGAGGTCCTTCTGCAGCTGCGCCAGCTTGTCGCCGAAGGCGTCGGCGGCGGCTTCGTCGTCGAAGCCGAGTACCATCAGTTCGCTCATTGGAACTCCCTGCTATCGTCGTGGCGCGGCTGGTGTGCCGGCGCCCATGAAGTGGATTCTGACCCGGTGCATCGACTTATGCCCGCCATGCCCCGGCTCTCAGTCCTCGCCGCCCGGATGCAGGTCTTCGAGCCCCTCGCCCAGCACGTTTTCGAATCCGCTGGTGTCACGCGGTTCGTCGGGGAAGCCGTCTTGCGACTCCATCACCGGACGGCCCTGGTCGTCGACAGCGACCACGCGGTCTTTCTCGGCGGACCGCCGCTCGGCTGTGTCGGGCACCACCGTCTGGCTGCGCCTCATCAGAGAAAAGACGAAGATGCCCAGGCCGATCACGAGGGCGAGTACGATGATGGTGAGAACGGCGATCGTCATGATGGACAGCCCCCTTTTCGCGGGAAACGGCGCGCTAACGGTATCAGGCGAGCGGGCGTCTGTCTGTCGGGCCGACAGGCCGCAGTGGGCGGCGTTGGTCGGGGAGGGCGTCGTGGAGTGGGGCGCGGACACCGAAGAGGCCTTGGCGCAGGAGCGGCGAGGGGCGAAAACGGGCAGAGAGAAGAGACCACCCCAAGGTCTTCCCCGAGACGACTGGAGGTAGCCTCCGAGGGGTGTTCTTCGGCCGCCTAGACGCGTGTCCCATGCTCGGGCTCGCACTGGTCTGATAGGATACGTCTGGGATCGACCTCCCCTCTTGGCATCGACTCGCCAGGCTTTGCCTACCCCCCCGGTTGGTCTTGATGTCCTGTGGCGGCCCGCTTGCGGGCCGTCACTCGTTGTGGCGCCGGGGCCGGCGGGCCGCGGCGCCTCTAGGGCGCGGGAATGTGCAGGAAGCTCTCCTTCGGCGGCGAAACCCCTCGCGGGGTTGCCGGTCACACCAGTGCTCCTTGGCTCGCTCAGCCGATCCCTATCAACAAACGGCAACCCTCTTTTGACGAGCGCTGTCGAGGTGTGTGGGCGGGTCTGTGGCGCAAGGGAACGGCAGTGCGGCAGTGAACGAGAGCACCGATCGGCAGCGCCGGCTGGGCTGCCGGAGGCCGCCTCACATGGCGCGCTTCGGGGGGATGGTGAGTAGGTGGTCGGGTTGAGCAAGCATGGTCCGCCCCCCATAATCAGTGCTTGGCTTTCTGACGGCTGACAAGGGAGAACGCATCCCATGATCGTCTTCGAAGACGTTAACAAGACCTACGACCCGGACGTGGTCGGCCTCGAGGATTTCACCTGCCACATCGGCAAGGGGGAGTTCGTGTTCATGGTGGGGCCGTCCGGTTCGGGCAAGTCGACCTTCATAAAGCTGATCCTCAAGGAGCTCGTGCCCGAAGAAGGGCGCATCCTCGTGGCCGGCCGCAACCTCGGCACCCTGCGGCAGAGCAAGGTGCCGCTGCTGCGACGCAACATCGGCTGCGTGTTCCAGGACTTCAAGCTGCTGCCCAACAAGACCATCTTCGACAACGTCGGCTATGCGCTCGAGGTCGTCGGCGAGCCGCGACGCTCCATCCGCCGCAAGGTTCCCGAGATCCTCAGCCTGGTGGGCCTCGCCGACAAGACCAACAGCTACCCGCACGAGATCAGCGGCGGCGAGCAGCAGCGCGTCTCCGTGGCGCGCGCCTTCGTCAATCATCCGCCGTTGCTCCTCGCCGACGAGCCCACCGGGAACATCGACCCCGAGACCGCGGTCGGCATCATGCAACTGCTGGTGCGCATCAACCGCACCGGCACCACCGTGGTCGTGGCCACCCACGACCGCGACATGGTCAACCGCATGCGCCGGCGCGTGCTGCAGCTCGAGGCCGGGCGCCTGGTGCGCGACGAGCACCGCGGCAGCTACGATCAGGTCACTGACAGCGAAGAAGAGGAGGCCTGACGTGAGGCTCGGCTTCTTCCTCTCCGAGGCGCTCGGCTCCATGCGGCGCAACTGGGTCATGGCCATGGCGGCCGTGATCACCGTGTTCATCAGCACGGCCATCTTCGGCGCCGTCCTGGTCACGCGCGACAACCTCAACCAGGGCGCCACCAGCCTCAAGAACCGCGTCATGATCGAGGTCTTCCTCAAGGACGAGGCCACGCCCGGAGCGGTCCAGGCGCTGGAGCGCAAGATCCAGGGCATGCCGGACGTGAAGAGGTACAAGTACATCTCCAAGGAAGAGGCGCTCAGGCGCTTCCGCGAGCGCTTCGGCGAGCGCATCGTCGCCAACCTGCCCATCAACCCGCTGCCGGCGTCCTACGAGATCCAGGTCAAGAACGCCGACAAGGTCGATGTGGTCGCGCAGCAGTTCTTCAGCGACCCCGTGGTGGACAACGATCCCGGTACTCACAACGGGGTGAAGTACGCCAAGGAGACGGTGCGCAAGATGCTGGGCACCATCAACCTCATCGAGAAGGGCATGTGGGTGACCACCGGCGTCTTCGCCGCCGCCGCCATCCTGCTCATTAGTACGACGGTGCGGCTCTCCATCTTCGCCCGCCGCCGAGAAGTCGAGATCATGCGCCTCGTGGGCGCCACCAACTGGTTCATCCGCTGGCCGTTCGTGCTCGAAGGGTTCATCGCCGGGCTCATCGGCGCCATCCTCGCGGCCTGCTTCGTCTGGATGTGCAACTGGGCGCTCGCCAACTGGCTGAAGAGCAGCGATATCAACTTCCTCAGCCTCAGGGTGTTCCGCATGGGGTGGCAGGGCGGCGCGTGGCCGCTGGGTCTCCTGCCCACACTGGCGATCCTCGGCGCCTTCCTCGGAGCTGTCGGCAGCCTCGTTGCGTTGCGGCGCTACCTCAAGACCTGAGGTCGGTGCGGCCTACAGGAAACCGGCCGCTGGGCGCAGAACTGGTGTGATTGCCATGTCCACTACGCGCAGACTCATCATGGCCGCCTTTCTGGCGGCGCTGGCCCTCGGCTTCGTGCCGGTGGTCGCGGCTGCCGCGCAGCAGGGCACGCTCGAGCATACGCGGGCCCGGATCGTCGCGGCCAAGAAGCACAAAGCCTCCCTGACCGACCAGATCGCCGCGCTCGACGGCAGGCTCGCCGCCATGGACGGCCAGCTCGCCAGGCTCGGCGACCAGATCGATGCCGTGGGTGAGAAGCTCGCGACAACCCGCGAGAAGCTCGGCCTCCTGCGTGAGGAGATGCGCCTCAAGCGGCTGGAGCTGGAGAAGGCGGAGAAGAAGCTGGCCCTCGAGCAGGACTACTTCCAGCAGCGTGTCGTGATCACATACAAGACCTCTGATCTCACGTATGTGGACGTCGTGCTCGAGTCGACGAGCTTCGAGGATCTGGTCACGCGCATGAGCGTGGTCCGCGACTTCATCGCCGGCGACAACGATCTGGTGGGCCGGCTGCAGACTATGCGCGACACGGTCGAGGGTGAGAAGCAGGCTATCGCCGACAAGGAGAGCGCCGTTCACAAGGCGGTGGCCGATCTGCAGCAGCAGAGCGACGAGCTCGCCGCCCTCCGCGCCGCGCAGGCGGCGCAGCAGGCGGCTTCACTGGCCCTGCGCAAGCAGAAGGACGGCACGCTCTCGTCGGTCGAGAACAACCTCGCGCTGCTGGAGCGCCAGGAAGACCAGCTCCTGGCCGAGAGCAACGCGTTGTCCGGGGTCATCAACGGCTCCAGCGGGGGCGGGGGCGGCACCGGCAGCCTCATCTGGCCGGTGAGTGGCCCGGTCACCTCGTCTTTTGGCTGGCGCATCCACCCGATCTTCGGCTACAAGAAGTTCCACACCGGCATCGACATCGGCGCCGGCTACGGCGCGCCCATCCACGCCGCCGACAGCGGCACCGTGATCTATGCCACCTGGATGAGCGGCTACGGCAACGTGATCATCATCGACCACGGGCGCGGCATCTCCACTCTGTGCGCGCACCAGTCATCGCTGGCCGTGGGCAATGGGGCCAGGGTCTCACGCGGGCAGACGATCGGGTATGTGGGATCCACGGGGTTCTCCACCGGCCCGCACCTGCACTTCGAGGTGCGCCTGAACGGGAACCCCGTCGACCCCATGGCCTACCTCTGACGATGCGGGCGCCTGTTTGAAGCGCGATCATCTACCGACTAGCATGCACAGGTGATGCGCGCCCTTCGCACCATCGTCGTCGTCCTTCTCGTGTCCCTGGGGTTCCTCGGGGGCTACTTCGTCGGCTGGTTCATGCACGGCGAGAACGTCGTGCGCCTCAGCGGGACCGAGCGCAACGACGCCAAGAAGGCGGCGAGCCTGGAGCAGCGCGTCATCGAGGAGCTCGAGGGCCGCTACTACAAGGCCGTCGACGCCGAGAAGCTCGGCCGGGCCGGAGTGCGTGGCGTTCTCAAGTCACTCGACGACCCGTACACCGTCTATCTCAGCCCCGAAGAGACCATGGCGTTCGAGGAGAAGGAGAGCGGCGAGTACTCGGGCATCGGCGCCTCGCTGCAGAAGTCCGCCAAAGGCGTCGTCATCACCAGCGTGTTCCCGGGGTCTCCCGCCGCCGCCGGCGGCCTCAAGCCCGGCGACACCATCGTCAGCGTCGACGGCTCATCCACCAAGGACGTGGCCATCGAAACGATCATCGGCAGGATCAAGGGCAAAGAGGGCACCCAGGTCAGACTGGAGATCAAGCCCAAGAACGGGCCGCCGAGGCAGCTGAGCGTCACGCGCCGCCCCATCCAGATCCCCGAGACTCGCAAGTCGATGGAGAAGGCCGGCGGAAAGAAGGTCGGCTACGTACAGCTGTATGAGTTCGGCGGCTACGCGGCGCGCGATGTACGCCGCGACATCGAGGGTCTCGCCGGGAAGGGTGCGCAGTCGTTCATTCTCGACCTGCGCTACAACGGAGGCGGCCTGCTCTCGCAGGCGGTCGACGTGACCGGCGTGTTCCAAACCGGGTCGGTGACGTCCACCAAGGGTCTGCACTCGCCGCTGGAGGAGCTCAAGGCCAATGGACCGGCGGCGACCGGCAAGACGCTGGTACTCCTGGTCAACGGCTACTCGGCCAGTGCCTCCGAGATCGTCACCGGCGCTCTCAAGGACCGCGGCCGCGCAGAGGTCATCGGCACGCGCACGTTCGGCAAGGGACTGGTGCAGAGCATCGTGCCGTTGGGCAACAACGCCTCGCTCAAGCTCACGACGGCCGTCTACTACACGCCGAACGGCACCAACATCAACGAGAAGGGCATCACGCCGGACATCGTCGTCACGGAGAAGCCGAAGACGAAGAAGGACGAGCAGTTGCAGGCCGCGCTCAGGTACCTCGCGCGGCAGCCTTAGGCCGGCCGTGACCGCGCCGCGCCACGATGACGGACGCGGGCGGCCGAGCAGCGATGGACGCCCGCGGCGTGAGGGCCGGCCGGCTCGCCAGACCCCGTCGGCCAAACCTCTCCCTTACCGCGTCGCCCGCTGGGGCAAGTTCTGGTCGCTCGAGCCGCTGTTCGCCGACGACCGCTCCTGCCTGGTCGCCAAGGGCGGCGAGCCTCCGAAGCTGGACGAGCTCGTCCTTGCCGTGCCCGTGCATGGGGACCGCCGGCGCATCGTGGAGGTCCTCGGCACGGCCGACGACGTCA
>Ga0209539_1001002_pt1 | contig 15672 bp, 15 predicted proteins | sample BarGraNGADG00312_2_FD_184499 | JGI IMG/M metagenome (GOLD analysis project Ga0209539, IMG submission 184499) | Arctic peat soil microbial communities from Barrow, Alaska - Barrow Graham LP Ref core NGADG0011-312 (SPAdes) (version 2) | ecosystem: Environmental > Terrestrial > Soil > Wetlands >... | reverse complement strand
ATATGGGGGACGGCATCTACTTATGCTTGACACCGCGAAGGCACGGTTGTATAAATGATTACCTAGGCGAGTGAGCGCTCACTCTCCTTATTAAGTAGTTAAGATGCGCATGAGGAATCGCATGACCACATTACTCCACCCTCTTTTGTCCAGAATCTTAAATGAAAAGCAGATATAAGGGGGATGCATGAACAAGGAAAATCGTTATAACGAAATTATCCTCGCGTCCATCGATGTCTTTGCCCGCACCAATTACGAGAAAGCGACGACCGCCTTGATAGCCCAGGAGGCAGGCGTCGCCGAGGGCACCCTGTATAAGTACTTCCCGAGCAAGAAAGAGCTCTTCCTCGAATGCAGCCGCTACATCAACAGGCAGATGATCGCCGGCTATGAATCGATTTATAAAGAATATCGCGATCAACCTCTCGAAACGCTTAAGAAAGTCGCGCAGAGCTACCTCGATTTCGTGAAAGAGAACCCGAGCATGAGGAAATTTCTGGCATTTGTATTGAACAACACCTTCGATGACGATTTTCTCGCGGAATTGAAACACTTTGTCGACCTTAACCGCACGGCCACGGAGCGGATGATTCGCAGGGGGAAAGAAAAGGGAGAGCTCAGGCCGAATATCGACGCTCATATTGGTGCTTGGTTTTTTGTCGGCGGCTACTTGACTCTGATCATGATGGCGGAGACGGGTGACGAGGCGATCAATGATCCCGATTTCATAGAGCGCTTCGTTGCAAGCATTATGTAAAGATCTTGGCATGGTGTAGATATGAAAGAGGTGGTTGCATGACGCCCGAGGAGTTGCGGATATATCGGAATAAGGCTCGGTTGGGCTGGCGCCTCGCCCGCTCCCTGGCGCTTTTCATGGCCGACGAGTACCGGCGTGGCACGCTGCGCGAAAACCTGCGGGCGATGGCCAAGGGGAAATCGGTGACAGCGATGGCACGCGACATGTCACATGCCGAGCTGCTGGAGGAAAAGGCCGCGAAGCTCGGCAACAAACCTTTCCTCTATTTCAAGGATGAGGTCTTGAGCTACAGGGCTATGGATATGAACGCGAATCGCATGGCCAATTTCCTCAATGCCCGTGGAGGCGGCCCGCAGATAGGGCTCGCCATCATCATGAAGAACTCTCCCCGCTGGCTGGATGTCTTTTTCGGAATGGAGAAACTGGGGATGTACGGTGTCCCGGTCAATGTGGCTTTGAGAGGCGACCAACTGGCGCACGTGCTCAACAATTCCCAGGGCTCGTACCTGGTTATCGATCACGACCTGCTCCCCTATTACCAGGCGGTGGCCGACAAACTCGAGGGAATCAAGCGGGTTTTTGTTAACAGCGAAGGCGCTCCCGCCGATTTCTCACTACCCGATGACATGGAGAGCCTGGACGAGGCCTATGGGCCACACTCCGATAGCTCGAAGCCGTCTGTCCGCTACAATCCCGAAGATCTTTGTGTCATCATGTACACCTCCGGCACAACGGGTCTTCCCAAGGGGGTCGTCTACCGCTATAAAAACAGTACGGTGAAACCGCTTTCGATAGTCGGTCGACTGCTCTGCGGATGCGATGACATAGCCTATACCTGTTACCCCCTCTTTCACGGCAACGCCCTCTTCCTCACGGTCACCCCTACTTTGCATTCTGAGGGAAGCATGGCCCTTGGGGAGAAGTTCAGTGCCAGCCGCTTCTGGGACGAGCTGCGACGCTATAAGGTGACTACCTTCAACGGCATCGGAGCGGTTATGCCCATCCTTATGAAACAACCTGCAAAGCCCAACGACAGCGACAACCAGGTCAAATTCATCCTGTCCGCCGGCTGTCCGGAGGACATTTGGAGGGGCTTCGAGGAGCGTTTCGGACTGAAGATCTTCGAAGGCTACGGGGCCATAGACGGCGGTGGGGTCTTGCTCATTAACATCGGCACTGCACCGGTTGGATCGATGGGCAAGCCGATAGGATCGAAGATCAGGGTCATCGATCCGGAAGGCAATGACGTGCCAGCGCGTACGCCCGGAGAGCTGATCTGCCATGTCGGGCAGAAAAAGGGTTCGGTCGAATACTACCGTAACGCCGATGCCACCAGCGACAAGGTGAGGGACGGCTGGTTATATACCGGCGACCTGGTCTGGCGGGATGAGAACGGCTACGTTTACTTCGTCGGGCGCAATACCGAGTCGATGCGCCGGCGGGGAGAGAACGTTTCCGCCTATGAGGTGGAACAGGCCATCATGCAGCACCCCGACATCCTCGAATGCGCCGTCTACGCGGTGCCTTCGGAGCTAACCGAGGACGATATAATGACGAGCCTTGTCCCTATAGAGGGAAAGAGCATCGACCTCGCCACCCTTCCGGATTTCCTGGCCGACAAATTGGCAAAGTTTGCCATTCCGCGGTACTACCGCGTCATGGAAGAACTTCCCAAAACCGAGACCCACCGGGTGATCAAGAAGGAATTGGAAAAACTTGGAGTAACGGAAGACACTTACGACGCGGAAAGAGAGGCAGTCAAGAGATGAACGCCGACGTCTACATACTCGGGATCGGGATGATTCGTTTCAAGAAATATCCTGAGAAAAGCATAAAGCAACTTACTGCCGAGGCGGTGCAGGCACTGCACGATGACGTTCGAGTGGACCCCAAGGATATTGAGGCGGCCTGGTTTTCAAATTCCGGGTGGGGTATGAGCCAGGGGCAGCACTCGATAAGAGGGCAGGTTGCGCTGACACCGCTCGGTTTGCAGGGGCTTCCTGTTACCAATGTCGAGAATGCCTGTGCAGGCGCATCGACCGCCGTTCACTCGGCTTGGACCAGCGTTAAGGCCGGGCTCTACGACCTGGTCCTGGCGGTGGGGGCGGAAAAAGTGTGGTTCCCGGAGGATAAAGAGAAGATGTTCGAGGGCTTTGCTTCCGGCGCGGATGTCGAATTTGTCCACGGCATGATAGCCGCCTTCCAGGCCGATGCGGCAAAAAAGACCAAGGAGGCAAAGGGTGGCGGCAAGGAAAAAGAAGGCGGCCATTCGGCCTTTATGGATATCTACGCCATGGGCGCGCGGATGCACATGAAGGCGTACGGCACTACCCAGAGACAACTGGCGATCATCGCCGCCAAGAACCACTACCACGGGTCACTCAATCCCATGGCACAGTACCAGATGGACATGACGGTGGACGAGGTGCTGGAGGACTTAAAGGTCGCCTATCCGCTTACCCGTGCCATGTGCGCACCCATTGGTGACGGCGCGGCGGCTGCCTTGCTCTGCTCGGAGCGCGCGCTGAAAAATTTCCCGGAAGCTCGGCCGGTGCGCATCCGGGCTTCCGTCCTCGCCTCCGGCTCCCTGCCGGACAGCGGCCTGGAAGATATTGGTACGAGGCTTTCAAGAAAGGCTTACGAGGTCTCAGGGCTTGGTCCCGAAGACATGGACCTCGCCGAGGTTCACGATGCAACCGCCTTCGGGGAGCTCCTACAGTACGAAGAACTGGGATTCTGCCCGGCCGGAGAAGGGGGGCCCTTCGCGGAATCCGGGGCGACCAAGATTGGCGGCAAGCTTCCGGTAAATACCTCAGGCGGGCTCGAATGCCGGGGTCATCCTATAGGAGCGTCGGGAATCGCCCAATTATACGAGCTGGCGATTCAGTTACGCGGCGGCGCCGGAGCCAGGCAGATCGAAGGGGCGAGGATCGGCATGGCGGAAAACGGCGGCGGCTTCATCGGAATGGGTGAGGCTGCGATGTGCGTTCACATATTGGAGAAGGTCTGAAAATCGGAGCCCTGTTCCCGTGTCGGCACGGGAACATATGCGGATGAAAGGGGATGGTGCTATGGGTTCCAATGGGAGTAAGGCGCTGCTCGAGAGGGAGCCTAGATTCGACGACATGGCAGTCAGCCTTCTGGCGATGCCCCGCCTGCCGAAAGCGATGGTCAAGGAGACCAAGCAAGCCATCGAGCTGGCGAGGAGGTTCAATGACGCGGTAGTCAGGCCTTATGCCTTGGAATTGGACCGCAAGAAACACGAGGACCCTGACTTCCTGCCCTGGGAGTTCGTGGAGGAGGCGAATCGCTGGGGACTCTACACCCTCTTTATGCCCACTCTTTTTGGCGGCCAGGGTGTGAACTTCCCCGCGCTTTCCTATTTCCTGGAAGAGCTAGGGTCGGCTTGCACCGGCATGTCCAATCTGGTTGGAGTCCATTACCTGGGCGTCGCCACGCTGTGCGCCTCATGGAACATACGACTCATGAACAAAATCATGCGGGATACGGGGGAGGGTGAAAAAACCGGCAAGCCCTGCCTCATTTCCCTCGCCATAACCGAGCCGGGGGCGGGCACGGACGTCGAGGAGGTGGACTTGGTATCGAAAGCCCAGCTCGCCTGTCAGGCCAAGAAGGTGAAGGGGGGCTATGTCGTTAATGGACGAAAGATCTTCATCTCCAACGGGCACCTTTCCTTTTGGCACATGCTGGTCTGCTACGAGGATCTCAAGAATCCTCAGGACACTGTGGTCATGCTGGCGATAAAAAACGGAATGAAGGGATTCTCTTTCGGCAGGCAGGAGAGGAAGATGGGCCAGAAGGGCTGCCCGGCAAGCGAGCTCATCTTCGAGGACTGCTTCGTGCCGGACGACCTGGTGTGCATCGATGCCGAACAGGGCAAGAAGCTCAAGGGGTCGCCGAAGGAAACCCATATGCAGATTATCGATTACATCGTCGCCGCTTCTCGGGCCGGGGTGGGCGCCTTCGGGGTCGGTGTCGCGAGAGGGGCTTATGAAGAGGCTTTGAGGTTCGCCCGGGAAACGGAGGTCGACGGCAAGCCGCTCATAAATCACGAATGGGCGCAATGCATGCTTGCCGAGATGTACAAAAACGTGGCCGTGGGACGTTTGACCTACGAGGAGGCCAACTACGCAAACGACCTGCACGGCATGTTTAAGGTGATGGAATGGAAACCGATCTTCTACTACCTGAAGTACATGCCGAAGCCGATCATGGATAAGGTCATCCAGCCCTTCCTCAACCTCGGCGTTGTCACCTGGCTCTTTCGCAAGATCTATTTCGACTGGCAGAAGGACACGGATTATCAGTGCGCCTCGGGCTGGGGCTCGCTAGCCAAATTCGCGGCGACCGACATCGGTGTGAAGAACGGGCAGCTGGCGCTGGAGATGATGGGGCGCGCCGGACTGCGCCACGACCGTGGGGCCGAGAAACACCTGCGGGACTCCAAGCTCCTGCAGATTTACGAAGGGACCAATCAACTGAACCGCTTGAACCTCTTCAAGTGCCTGATCGGTCGAGACGTGCCGGGTGCCAGAGTCTTCGAGGAATAGGAAAGGGGGTAAATCATGAAAACCACACAGGACGCCGAACTGCGGATGCTCGATCAGATGGCAGCTGACTTCGCCGCCAAGGAACTCGTGGAGGCGAGGGAGGACCATGACCGCTATCCCTTCCTGCCTCTATTTGAGGATGTCCTCATCAAAGCACATGAGGTCGGCTTCTTTACGCTGCTGCTTCCGGAGGAGGCCGGCGGGGTCGAACAGGGAATGACCGCTCTCTCCCTGATCCTCGATGACATCTGCCGCTCCGACGCCAGCCTGGGTGGGGTTATCTTCACCACGACCCTCGCCCACGAAATGATCCTCGAGGCAAAAGGTGGAGCGCTCTTGCCGCCGCTTGCTTCCGGAGACCATTCCTATCAGGAGGCGCTGATCGCGTGCCCCTCCTTCGACAATCCCGGTGAAACGGGGAACCTGCTTCGGGCCGAAGGCAAAGGAAAGAAGTTCAAACTCTCCGGATCTATCGAGTACGTCGTGCTTGCCGGCCTCTGCAGCCGCGCCCTACTGCCCGCGAAGGTCGAGGGCGACGAGGGATATTCGCTCTTCCTGGTAGATATTACCAATCCGGGTGTTAATGTGTCCGAACCTGTTTTCAGCCTGGGTCTGCACGCCTGTCCCGCCTGTGATCTGGAATTGAGTGCTGTCGAAGGCGCCCTGGTCGGGCAGCAGGGGGAAGGCAATGCCTGTTTCACAGCGGCGGCTGATAAGATGTTTCTCGCTGCCGCGGCTATGGCGACCGGTGTTATGAAGGGATCGTTCACCGAGGCTTTCGAGTACAGCCAGCAGCGCCGCCAGGGCGGATGGGAGATCATCAACTGGTCGGAGGTGCGGATGCTGCTCGCTTCTCTGGCCATCAAATGCAAGGTGGCCGATATGCTGCTTTCCGATGCCTGTAGGGCGGCGGAAACTGATGAGGCGGGCTGGAGCTTGGGGGCTCGTGCGGCGGCGATCCACATCCAGGAACTGGCCTGCGATGCGACCACGGATGGCATACAATTACTCGGCGGAAACGGTTATATGAAGGATTACGGGCAGGAAAAACGCTTCCGCGACGCGAAGCAGATACAGTCGCTCTTAGGGCTAACTCCTATAAAACGCCTTGATTATATCTGGAGGATACGTGAAGGAGAGAATCCGTGGTGATTATGGGTCTATGCTTCGCAGGGCATTCATATCGAAAGGGGTAGACATGGTTGAGGAATTAGAGGTGGAGGAAAAGCCCGCCTCGGATGATATAACAGCTCCCATGTACCAGTGGAAAGATGGTATGGATTGGAACCCGGTTGAGAAGGTTATCCTGGAACGACGCAGCGTGCGGAAATACAAGGACAAGCAGGTTCCGGATGCATTGATCAGGCGCCTGCTGGAGATGGGGAGGTTCGCTCCGACCGCCGGAAACTCCCAATCCTGGAGATTCATGGTCATCCGTGACAAGAAGACAATAGAGTTGATGGAAAAGTATGCACGGGGGCGGGCCAAGTTCTTCATGTTCTGGCTCAACTGGCGCACCAGCCCTTTGGGCAAAATCGCCTGGCTGTACTCGCAGATAGCGATAAGGATTATGCACAACGATCTGCACCCCATACCCTTATCGGCTATGAGTGTCATTGCCGACGGCACCCTCAAGCTCTTCCATGGCGCCCCCACCGTAATCCTCATTTTCGAGGACCGGCGGGGAGCGGCGAAGCCTGAATTGGACTGCGGCGTCTGCGGTCAGAACATGATCCTCGCCGCCCATTCCCTGGGATTGGGCACCTGCTGGGTCGGCCTGGTCGAATTGTTGAAGTACGGCATCAAGTGGCGGCGTAAGCTGCACATGTCCTACCCCTACAGGCTGGTAGAGGGGATCGCCGTAGGCTACCCGATCGGCCATCCGGACGGCATGATAGAGCGGGAGCTGCAGGAGATCGAATGGTACGAGGACGGCCAATGGAAGACGGTGCTCTGAGGCGCGGGGAGGCGTAAGATGGCTTATCTCACTTTGATGGAAAGGCTGAAAATCCCTACCTATGACAATCCGAAGTATGCCAGGTCGGGAAGGGTGACCATAGACAGGGAGAAGTGCAATGGCTGCGGCAACTGCGCCCTGATCTGTCCGGGAGGCTGCCTTTACGTGGCCGGCATAGGCAAGGACAAGAGGGCGCACCTGATGGAGGAAGAATTTCCCAACTGCATGTCCTGCAACGACTGTGCCGCCATGTGTGCAAGGGATGCGATTGCGGTTTCCCAGACCTACGATTTCGGGTTCTTCTACAAGACCTTACATCGCGGAGGTCTTTGCGCGCCCCGGAAATTTTGAACCGGGAACATCATGAAGCCCATCGATGGCAAGAACGTTGTGATCACCGGGGCCGGCTCTGGCCTTGGCCGAGAACTGGCCCTCACCCTGGCCAGGAAGGGATGCCGCATCGGCATCGCGGACATCAATCCGGAGGGAGCAGCGGAGACCCTCGACATGGTCGAGCGCGAGGGTGGCAGCGGCGAAGCCTTCCGGATTGATGTAAGCAAGCCGAATGAGGTTGAGGCCATGGCGGGGCACTTCTTTTCAGAATGGGGAAGGGTGGACCTGCTGATAAACAACGCCGGGGTCGTATCCGTCGGCTTCGTGGGCGATATCAAGCTCGAGGATTGGCAATGGATTTTCGGGGTTAATTTCTGGGGAATGCTTTATGGCTGCCATAGCTTTATTCCGCGCATGAAAGCGCAGGGCGGAGGTCACATCCTGAACGTTTCCTCCGCTGCAGGCCTGATTTGTATGATGGAAATGGCGCCATACAACACCGCCAAGGCTGCGGTAATCGCGCTCTCCGAGACGCTGAAATGGGAACTTTCCCCGGACAAGATAGGAGTTACCGTGCTCTGCCCTACTTTCTTCGATACCCATCTTCTCGACAAGATGAGATACACGGATCAATTCGAGTGTGATTTCGCCCGCTCCACCTTCGACCACGCCAGGATGACCGCGGATGAAGTGGCTGCGAAGGCGGTAAGGGCGGTCGAGAAAGGCAAGCTCTATTGCATCCCGCAGGGTACAGGTAAATTTTTCTGGGGCGTGAAACGCATCTCCCCCTCTCTCTTCAGCCGCACCACGTCATTTATAAACACGACACCCGTCGCCCGCCCTCTCTACATGTTGTTGGCGCGCTTCGGCCTGCTTCAATAGGCCGTCAATCTTGATGAAAGGAATGTTTCAAAGATGAGCAACAAGTCTTGCGGACGCAGGGACCTGGACCGATTCAAGGGAAAAGTGGTGCTCGTAACCGGGGCCGCATCCGGTCTGGGACGGGGAATAGCGTTGGCTTTCGCCCGGGCGGGAAGCGATATGGTTCTCGTCGACATCAATGAGGCCGGCCTTGCCGAGACGGCCGCCATGGTGGAGGCGGCGGGATCGCGAAGCCTGACCAAACGAGTCGATGTCTCCAGCCGCGAGCAGATGCAGGCGATGGCCGCCGAGGTGCTTTCCGAATGGGGCCGGGTTGATATCCTGGTTAACAACGCGGGTGTCGGGTGCGGCGGCGAGCTAGTAAATATTCCCATAGACGACATCGAGTGGATTGTCGGTATCAACTTGATGGGCGAGATCTACGGCACGCGCCTCTTTCTGCCCCAGATGATCGAGCGCGGCGAGGGCTACATAGTGAATATCGCTTCGCTGTCGGGATTGGTGCTGCTTCCCCTGCATATTGCCTACACCACAACCAAGTTCGGCCTTACCGGATTTTCCACTGCTCTCTGGGCGGAAGTTAAGCGTCATGGCGTTGGCGTAACCCTGGTATGCCCGGGAGCCGTCAGCACCAATATCACTGCCGGTACCCGCGTGCATATAAGCGAGAGCCAGAAGGCTTCAGCTGAAAGGTTCGAACGGATGCTTCAGGAGAAGGGCATGGACCCGGAGGAAGCGGGCCGGCTCATCCTCGAAGCCGTAGCGCGCGGGAAGTTCCGGGTGCTCCTGGGGAAGGAAGCCTATATCTTGTACTATCTTACGCGGCTCTTTCCCGGTCTTATGCGTCGCATCGTTGCCTTTATCACCAAAGCCGCCTCCCGCGACTAGTCCCTTTATAGACCTGGGGCATAATAGAGGGAGGCTCCAGTTTTGGGGTTGCGTAATCCGATTGACTGAGGGGCGCGTTGCGGGATACTAGCAGGATATGATCGAGAACCAAGCGATTGCCGCTTCATAGCCATCCTGATCTGCGCTGCGATCAATACCGGTTTATGCCTGATGCTGGCTCCTTTCCTTGGCCTGATGGGCGCCGCCGTCAGCACCCTGGTCGCCGAGGCTTTCCTCTTCGCCATCACGCTTTTCTTTTCCTGGAAGCACATGCGCATACACCCGCGCATCTTCAACAACTGGAAGCCGCTGGTCGCTTCGGCCGCAGCCGCCCTGTCGTGCCTGCCTATCCGCGGTACCCTGCCGGCGGCGCAGCTGGTCGTCGCTTTCTTTCTACTCTATGTCGTCTTCCTCCTGGCGCTGCACACCTTTGACCGCATCGATAAGCAGATCTTTCATTCGCTGCTTCCCAATAGATTTGCGACGCCGATCCCGTGACAGGCCTGACGATTCTTAAGGAATTACCTCGAGCTTGAGGTCCCCGTTTTCCGATATTTCCCAGTCAACTACGGAATCTCTGTCGTAAGCACTCTCGAAGAGGGCCTTGAGGCTGCCCACCGTTATGCGATAACATGCCGCATTGTCGATTCTTGCGCGAAGTCCCCCTCCATCCATCTCGAACTCACGCAGGTTGCCCATTCCTCTCAGCGCCACTTCGTCGCGAACCTCTTGCCTGTTCGGGTGGTGATCAAGCTTCATGCGTTTTCGTATGAACTGGCATTGCGCCTCGACAACCGATCGGGAAACGGACTTGCCCGATCGTCTCTCCAGTTCCTCGAATATAAGATCCAGTATCTGGGGGTCAAGCAGAACCACCCTCAATCCCGAGGAATTCATGATTATCCCCGCTGTCGAATGCCAGGTGAAGCCCGATAGAGCAGCGGGAGAGCCGCAAATGCCACATCTTTTTAATTCGATATCACCGTCGCGGTAGCAATATTCTCTTTCCCGGACAGGCTCGAGGAAGGTGTTCTCTTCCCCGGGCAGGTTAACCGTCATCTCGCAGATATCGGGTGAGATATCGCTGAGGGTGAAGCCAAGCCTTTGGTCCAAAAACCCTTCACAGAAACCAACCAAAGCGCCCAGAAAGAGGGGTTTCGAATAGGCCTGAGCTACCCTCAGTCTCATATGGTCATTCGGCCCTCCTTCGAAAACAAAATCTAGGAGTTCGAAATCGCCAAACCCCCGAAATCGTGTGTCGGCTTGCATCGCCGTAAGAAACACACCCACGCTCAACATCTTGTTGCGCAGCATCCCCCTTACTTCGGGCGGTATGGTCTCCCTCGTGCGGCTCGCTCTCCTGGCACGCGCTACCTCAATCACCAGTTCGTAGACATCCCTGACCCCCGTTTCTTCCAGCAACGCGAAGATAGGATCAAGGTTTTCGCTTTCGATAAGACACTGACGCCTGACCCTGTCACTCGCCAATACGATTACGCCGCTGTTCAACCAGAGGCATTCCTTTGCCTGTTCCTCGGGAACCCCACACTCCGGGCACAATTTCAGTTCAGGCCCCTTCAATTCTTCCCTCTCCAGTTTCGTGGACCGGGCTTTTGCAAACCGGTCCCAAGGTCTTTTTCTTTCTCTATATAGAAAATCGCCGCTTTCATAGATACTATCATCCCCCAAGGGCATGAATAAGCGCCACCTATTGACAGGCTGACCGAGATTGATTTGAAAAAGAAATGCTGCCTTGGAATCAAGCGTGAGGATCAGATGTTCCAAGTGACATTATTTAGATCGAGAAGGACTATTTATTTCGGCGTCTTGACCGGAGTCACTTCGAGCTCGAAGTCTCCATTCTCTGAGACATCCCATTCGACATGCGATTCAACATCGAAGGCCATCTCGAAGAGCCCTTGCGCCAGACCGGCGACCATCAGGTAACAAGACGAATTTTCGATAAGCATACGCAGACCTTTGGGACCGCTCTTCATCTCACGCAGATTACCTATACCTCTTAAGGCGAGCTGTGTCCGGAAATCCCCCTCGTTGTTCAGCTCGGGCATGGAGTGAAAGCCTTTTTTTACCAGATTCTTCTGGGCTTCGATCACCACTTCCGGTACGGTTCCCCCCAACTCGTTCTCCAGCTCGGCGAAGAAGGGATCCTGTATCTCGGGCCCCATCAATACCATGCGTTTTTCCGTACGTTTGTTGATTATCAGTCCGTGATCGAGGGCCCAGTCGAAATCCATCAGCGCTTTTGGACCTCCACAAGTAGGGCATCTCTCGAACTCGATATCGCCCTCGCGATGAATGTAAGCCTTAATAGGTATTCTCTTGGTGAATTCATCCCGCTCGCCGGAAGCGCGCGTAGTGACCTCGAAAACGTCGGGTTCCACCTCTTTATAAGAGACCCCATATCTCTGATCGGAGATCACCTCGAATCCGCCGATAACCGTGCCGAGGGCAAGGGGCAACGAAAATGGCTTTCTTATGCGGATGACGGAACAATCCTCATCGGCCTGCACCAGCTCGTACTCGCCCAACCCGTTGGATTGCGAAACGTAATGCATGCCCTGTATTACAATTTCCAAGCCGAAGACTTTGGCTTTTAACAAAGCAAGCACTTCCGGAGTCAGAAGATTCTTTCCGTAATCGAGGGTGCCCCGGCGAGCGATATCCATAACCAGGTGATTTATGCTGAAGCCGATGTTTTCGGCAATGCCGTCATAAAGGGGATCGAGGTTGTCGCTATCTACGAAACCTATTCTCCTGAATGTGTTGTTGCTCTGAACTATCACTCCGCTGTTCAGCCATAGGTTTGATGAAGTTATCAGCTGGGGGACTCCGCATTCCGGGCAAGGTTCATATTCCATTGGTTCAAATCCTTTTCGAAAATCGCAATTTGTCAATAATTCCCAGCGCAATCTCTCGGCTTTATTAGAATCGTCATCAGCCTATAGCAGCTTAAACCACGGTCTTAAACCAGTGCAAACAGCCGTCTGCGAGGTAAAAAGTCTAAGTAACAGGAACAACTTCAAGCTCCAGGTCGCCTTCCTCCGAGATCTGCCATTCGACCCGTGAGTCAAGGTCGAAGGCCATCTCGAAAAGCCCCTGAGCCATCCCCAATGTCATGAAATAGCAGGCTGCATCGTCTATGCGCATAGTGAGCCCCTTGGCGCCCAGCTTCATCTCCTTGAGATTCCCCAGCCCCCTGACCGCGAGTTGGGTGCGAAAATTCCCTTCGTTGCCGATCTCCTCCAATGAATAGAAACCGGTCTTGGTGAAGAGGCGTTGCGCCTCGATCACGGAAGCGGGTATCTTGTTGCCCAGCTGCCTTTCCAATTCCTGGAAGAGCGGGTCTTGGGCTTCGGGACCTATCATGACCATGCGCCTGCCGGTCCAGCCGTTGGCTATGATCCCGGCCTTAAGGATCCACTCGAATCCGGCCAATGGCTTCGGCACACCGCAACTTTCGCATCTTGAGAGCTCTATGCCGCCATGCCTGTAATGATATTCTTTGATGGGCAACGTCTCGATAGGCTCTCCTCGTTCGCGATTAACGCGCGCGGTTATTTCGAAAACTCCCGGAGATACCTCTTCGTACGAGACATCATGCCGGGCGTTGGAGATCATCTCGACTCCGCCCGATTGGGTCCCGACGGAAAGCAATATGGAAAAAGGGTTGGTTACGCGAATAAGCGTATAGTCGTCATCATCGTTGTTATATTGAATTTCCAGGATTTCGTACTTGCCGAACCCGTTGAGCTGCCCCATGGTCACCATGAAATCCGCGATGAAATCGCGCCCGACTTCTTGCTCGTGCAAGAGGCCGCTCGCTGCCGGAAGAATATTTCTGAAGTAATCCATGGTGCCGCGGCGCATGATCTCGATGACCTGGTCATCTATGGGAAACCCCATGATTTCCCCGACACCGCGGTAAAGGGGATCCAAATTGCCGCTCTCAATGAACCCCACTCGCCGCGATTGGCTATGCGTCTGCACCAATACCCCGCTGTCCAGCCATGTGTAGTTAGCCGCTATCACCTCCGGCACCCTACATTCAGGACATAGGATTATCTCAGGCAAGGGACTCTCCTCTCATATCTGACCGATCGCCCTTTTGTTCTCTGGGATTATATCGGCGGAATTCTAGGCTTTATTAGAGGCTCTTTCTTGGCAGCACGTCTATTTCCAGTGCGAAGAATGCGGCGTCCCAGAACTGATTGCTTCCGTTAAACACAGACGGGGGCAAAAGCGAGAAAAGGCGACTGATCAAGTGGCGCGTTTGGCAGCCATCGGGCGGGAATTTGTGCTCCCTGCCATCGCATGAAGCCAAGGCGGCTTTCGCCGGAATATCCCGCGAAGGCAGGCAATTAACGATTGATTGCGTTCTGAATATCCACTTGGAAAGATTTGATATAATGTCGCCACCGCATCTAGCAACGCGGCGCATCAGGGCGAAAGCCTGTTCTGCAGGCGAGACGAGGAAAGCGAGGGAGATCAATCATGGCAGAATTAAAAGAATGCGTTCTGGTGGACGGAATAAGGACCCCTAACGCCAGGGCGCACCCCCAAAAAGGCTGGTTCCGCAACCGCAGGCCGGACGAGCTTCTTACCTATGTTTACAAGGCACTCTTCGAGCGCAACCCGAAGGTCAAGCCGGAGGATGTTGAAGCGGTTTTCTGCGGTACGGCCAACCAGACCGGTATGCAGAATGATATCGCCAGGTTGGGTTGGCTGGCATCCGGACTGCCGGAGTGTGTAGCGAGCAATGGCATCAATCAGCAGTGCCCTTCGGGTATGGCGGCTGCCGAGCATGCCTGCCGCGCGATCATGTCGGGGGAGGGCGACATCTATGTAGCCTCCGGGGTCGAGGACATGATGAACGTTCCGATGGCGATGGGAATGGACTTCCCACCTCGCATAGCCGATCGCTATAACCCGGCGGAGATCCCGATGGGGCCGACGGCCGAGAAAGTGGCCGAGGCCTATGGGATCAAGCGTGAGGATGCCGAGAAGATGGCCTACTGGAGCCATATACGGGCCAAGGAGGCCAGGGATGCCGGGAAGTTCGCGGACGAGATAGTTCCCATACCCGGTCTCGATGATGACGGCAACGAGACAATGATCGATAAGGACCAGTGGATCAGGGACAATCCGAGCATGGAGCAGATGGCCGGAATGCAGCCGGCATTCAAGCCGGACGGAGTGGTAACAGCGGCCACGAGTTCACCCCTAACGGTGGGATCAGCCGCGATCTTGCTGATGAGCAGGGATAAAGCGGACGAGCTTGGCCTGGATTACTACCTGCGCTACGGCGGAGGTTGCATGGTCGGCTGCGATCCTACCATGATGGGCATCGGGCCTCTCTTCTCGACCAGGAAATTACTGGAAAGGCTTGGCCTCACCCCCGACGACATCGACGTCTGGGAGTTGAACGAGGCTTTCGGCAGCCAGGGTCTCGCCGTACTGCGCGAACTGGGAGTCGAGGAAAACGCGCCCTTTGAGAAGACCAACCTCTGGGGCGGCGCCTTGGCCCTCGGGCATCCCCTGGGAGAGTCCGGCGTCCGGCTGATCGTAACCCTGAGTAATATCATGAAAAAGGAGCGCCCGGACGCCAAGCGTGCCGTGGCCATGCTCTGCGGCGGCTTCGGAAATGCCAATTCCTCGATGTGGGAAAAGGTATAACAAGTAAATAGAACTACGAGAGAAAAAAGGGCGCCCAGCCGGCGCCCTTTTTTTATGGTTGAGCGGCCCTGGGTGGTAAAATTCGGTTGACATGAAAAAGGTAGCCTTCGTATGTGGTGAAAACGCCTGCCGTTCCCAGATGGCTGAGGCGATCTATAATTCATTGGCAAAATATACCAGGGCAGAGAGCGCGGGGACAAACCCCGCGGATGAAATAAATCCGCTGGCTGTCGAAAGCATGAGGGAAGCAGGGATCGATCTCCGAGGCAGGGAACCACGGGAATTCGATTACGAGAGCATCAATGACTATGAAAGAATCGTTTCTTTCGGCTGCATTGTGAAGGCGACTTTCCCCGGAAACGAACGTCTGGAAGAGTGGCTGATAGAGGATCCGAAAGGGAAGGAAATCGATTTTTTCCGGCGAGTTCGAGATGAAATCCGCGCCCGCATCGAAATCCTGCTGAAAGAGGTCGATTATCCGCCCGCATGTGAGTAAGCGATTTCATTTAAAAAAGCCCCCGTTGACGCTATATTAGAGGCGAATGACAAAGGCGGAAAGGACCCCGATTTTGAAAAAGATTCTCATTATC
>Ga0209539_1000998_pt1 | contig 15697 bp, 16 predicted proteins | sample BarGraNGADG00312_2_FD_184499 | JGI IMG/M metagenome (GOLD analysis project Ga0209539, IMG submission 184499) | Arctic peat soil microbial communities from Barrow, Alaska - Barrow Graham LP Ref core NGADG0011-312 (SPAdes) (version 2) | ecosystem: Environmental > Terrestrial > Soil > Wetlands >... | reverse complement strand
GGGCAGTGGTGGTGGGTTCGGTCACGCTCCGACAGTAGTGCGCGCCACGGACCGGCCTGACCGCGGGGGTCCAGGCGACGGCCGGACGGCGCCGCGTCACGGCGACGGAGGTTCTCTGCGCCGGCGGCTCGGTTCGTGCGTTTGCGCAGGTCAGGCGAACAAATGATCCGCCCGAGGCCTGGTGTTCGGCGCGGTCGGAGAGTAGACTCGAACGCATGTACGAAGCCCATTCGGCCCCGATTCCGACCGGCCCTGCGCCGGTGAGCGGCGTGGGTGGGCTGGGTGCCTGCGTGGCCGGCGACGCGGTGTGGGCCGGCGAGGCGGACTGGCAGGACGCGGTCTGGGAGGACGACGTCGTCGACCCGTTGGATGCGCTGCTGACCGGCCCAGCCGTGACGGCCAGGGAGCTGGACGGCCGGTTGCCGGGGTCGGACCTGGCGTGGCTGCTGGAGCTCGCGGATCTCGTGGGCACGGACGACCACACGGCGGTTGAGGCCGTGGCGGCCTGGCAGCGGATGGCGTCCTGGGCGGCGGCGGGTGCGGCGCGGGCGGCGGCAGCGCTGGCTGACCGGCCGTCGATGAACCCGGCCTGGCCGGCGTCGGCGGGGATCGTGGCTGAGCCGAACGTTGCCGGTGAGGAGCTGGCGATGCGGCTGGGGTGCTCGCGGCGGCACGCGCGACTGCTGGTGCGCGACGGTCGGGCGTTCGCCGGCGCGTTGGCCTGGACGGGCGACGCGCTGGAGCGCGGGGAGATCGACGTCGCCAAGGCTCGCATCCTGGTGGAGAGCCTCCACGATGTCCCGGTGCCGGTGGCGCTGGCCGTTCAGGAGCAGGTCCTCGACGGTGCGCCCGGTCGTACTCCCACGCAGCTGTCCCGGGACGTCGCGCGGGCGCTGATCACGATCGACCCGGCCACTGCGGCCGAGCGGTACGCGGTGGCCGCGCGGGGACGGCGGGTGGATGCGCCGCGGGTGCTGCCGGACGGGATGGCCGGGGTGTGGGCGGTGCTGCCGGCCACCGGCGCGGCGCGGCTGGACAGCGCGCTGGACTCCCTTGCCCGCGGCGCCCGTTCGGCCGGTGACCCGCGGACGCTGGACCAGCTGCGTGCGGATCTGCTCGTGGGCCTGACCGCCGGCGAGGTCGAGGGTTCCGCAGCGGTGGCCGCACTCGCCCGGGTGGACGGCGACGGCGCTGGTGACGCGGCGCCCGGGACAGTGCCCGATGCCGATGCCGACGCCGCACCCGCCTCGAGCCCGGCCACCGGCGACGCGCCCCGCACCCGGCCCCGCACCTCGCGCCGCACCGAGATCCGGGTGACCGTGGCCCTGCCCACCCTGCTCGGCCTGGATGACGAGCCCGCGGACCTGGCCGGGTACGGACCGATCACCGCCGAGGCGGCCCGGGCCCTGGCCCGCGACGGGACGTGGCGCCGGATCGTGACCGACCCGCTCAGTGGCGCCGTGCTCGACGTCGGACGCACCAGGTACCGACCGCCCGCCGATCTCGCCACCCACGTCCAGGTGCGTGACCGCGCCTGCGCGCGCCCCGGGTGCCCCACCCCGGCGGAGTCCTGCGACCTGGACCACACGGTGGAGTTCCACCGGCTCGACGGGACCACGAGCGCGACCAACCTCGGCCCGCTCTGCCGGCGCGACCACCAGGTCAAGACCGACGGCGGGTTCCAGCTCGTCCAGACCGAGCCCGGCGTCTTCGAGTGGACCACCCCCACCGGCCACCGCTACCGCGTCGTGCCCGGGGCGGACCTTCCCTACGAAGCGCTGCCCCGGTGGCGGCGCCCCAGGCCCGACGACGCCCCGCCCTTCTAGGCGGAGCGGGTGGCGGCTCGCCCGAGCACTCAGACGACGAGCACCCCGGTCCGCGCGACCTCACCGAGGAACCGGGCCGAGGGCTTCACCTGTCGCTCCTGGGTGGCCCGGTCCACTCCGATCAGACCGAAGTGCATCCGGTAGCCCAGCGCCCACTCGAAGTTGTCGAACGCCGACCAGTGCACGTACCCGCGCAGCGGGATCCCGTCCTCGATCACGGCGTGCAGAGCCGTCAGCCCTTCGGCGATGAACGCGACGCGGCGGGCGTCGTCGTCGGTGGCGATGCCGTGCTCGGTCACCACGATGTCCTTGCCCGGGAACCGGTCTGCCACTCGGCGCACGGTCGCCGCGACGGCCTGGGGCCGGTACTCGTACCCCATGTCGGTCTGGTCGGCGGTCGGCGGCCCGCCACTCTCCGCCATCTGGCCGGCCAGCACGCGGGGTAGCAGCCGCCGCCGGAGCCACTCGCTGTGCGCCATCAGCCACGCGCCGGGTGCGATCACCGCCGGCAGCTCGATCGGGATCCGCGTGTAGGTCTGCACCCCGACGTAGTCGTCGTCGGCGCACACGTCGAGGAACGCGTCCTCCATCCGTCCCCGCATCAGCTCCATCATCGGCCGGCCGGCCGCGTTGGCATCCCACTCCGCCATCGAGTGTGTCGCGCCGACCTTCGCCGCCGGCCTGACCTCCTTGACCGCGGCCCGGGCGCGCAGGTGCGCGGAGCGCAGGTGGTCGCCGGCCCGCTCCCACGCCACGACGCTGTGCAGACCCGGCGGGAAGCCCAGCGCCCCGAGATAACCCCCGAATGCCACGACCCCCGGCTCGTTGATCGTCGCGTACCAGCCCACGCCGGCACCGAGGTGCTCGGCCACCCGCCGGCAGTACCGCTCGAACAGCCGCGGCGCCTCCGGCGACAGCCATCCGCCCCGCTCCGCGACCCACCGGGGCAGCGTGAAGTGGTTGAGCGTGACCATCGGCACCATGGCGTGCCCGAGCACCACCTGGACCATCGAGCGGTAGTGGTCCAGCCAGTGCTGGTCGAAGACGCCCTCCTCGGGCTCGACCCGGCACCACTCCACCCCGAAGCGGTACACCCCAAGACCGAGCGAGGCCAGCAGCGCGACGTCGTCGGGGTACCGGTGCACGTGGTCGATCGCCGCCCCGCTCGGCTCGGCAACACTCGTACCGGCGCGGGTCTCCCACCCCCACCAGTCGGCGTTCGTGTTGTCGCCCTCCACCTGGTGCGCACCGGTGGCGGCCCCCCACAGGAACCCCTCGGGGAACCGGAGGGCGGTCACGACCGCATCACAGGGCCACCACCATGCCGGGGTACGCGGCCAGCACCGGACCGGAGAACATCGCCCGGGCTTCTGCCACCGCGTCCTGCGACTCGTTCCACGCGGGAACGTGGGTGACCACGAGCCGCCCGACCCGGCCCCGCTCGGCGACCTCCCCGGCCCGGCGCCCGGTCAGGTGGATGCCCCGAACCAGGTCGCGGCCCTCCACGAACGACGCCTCGGCGAGCAGCACGTCCGCCCCGCGAGCCAACTCGTCCAGGCCCGGGCAGGTGTCGGTGTCGCCGGTGTAGGCCAACGTGACCGACCGGTCGGGGTCGTCCTCGGACGGACCCGTGACGCGCACCCCGTATGCCGGCACAGGATGCTCGACCGCCACCGGGAGCAGGCTCATCGGACCCACCTGCACCGCATGCCCGGGCTGCCAGGCGTGCACGGCGATCTGCCCGTTCATCGACTCCCCCGGCTCCAGCCCGTAGGCCTCGCCCAGGCGGGAGGCGGTCCCGAACGGGCCGTGCACCGGAAGCGGTCGATGCCGGGCCGGGCCGGGTACGTAGCGCAGGTATACGTACAGCGACGACACATCAGCCACGTGGTCGAGGTGCAGGTGCGACAGGCCGACGGCGTCCAGGTCCATCGGGTCGCACCAGCGCTGCAACGGGCCCAGCGCCCCGTTGCCCAGGTCGAGCAGCAGGTTCCAGGTGCGCCCCGCGGCGTCGTCGGCCTGCACCAGGTAGCTGGACGCCGCGGAGTCCGGCCCGGGGAACGATCCGGCGCAGCCGACGACGGTGAGCCTCATCGAAGGCTGCCCGCAGGCTCCACCGCGAGCACCTCCGGGCCGAGGAACCGGCGGGCGAGCGTGGCGAACGACTCCGGGTCGCCGGTCGCGAGGAACCGGTGCTCCGGCGGTCCAAGGTCAGGGTCACGCTCCAGCCCGTGCGCCACCAGGGTCCGGTAGACGTCCTTTGCGGTCTCCTCCGCGCTGGAGACCAGGGTGACGTCCTCGCCCATCACGTACGAGATCACCCCGGTGAGCAGCGGGTAGTGCGTGCAGCCGAGCACCAGGGTGTCAACGCCCGCGGCCCGCACCGGCTCGAGCAACCGTCGTGCCACCTCGATCACCTGCGGGCCGGAGGTGGTTCCCGCCTCCACCAGCTCGACGAACTCCGGACATGCCTGTGACGTCAGCGTGAGGTCCGGCGCGACCGCGAATGCGTCGTCGTACGCCCGCGACTCGATCGTCGCCTTGGTACCGATGACGCCAACCCGTCCCGTCCGGGTGGCGGCGGCGGCGCGTCGGGCAGCAGGCAGGATCACCTCGACGACCGGAAGCCCCCGGCGCTGGGTGTACCGCTCGCGGGCGTCCCGGAGCACAGCTGCCGACGCGCTGTTGCACGCGATGACCAGCATCTTCACGCCCGCGTCGACAAGGTCGTCCATCACCGTCAGCGCATGGGCGCGGACGGCGGCGAGAGGTTGGGGACCGTACGGGGAGTTCGCGGTGTCGCCGATGTACAGCACCGACTCGTGGGGCAGCTGGTCGATCACCGCGCGGGCCACGGTCAGGCCTCCGACACCGGAGTCGAAGATGCCGATCGGGGCGTCGTTCACGCAGGCGAGCCTAGCGGGGCGGACGCCGGGGATCCGGCTCGTCGTCGCCCGGAAGGCCGTCGAGCATCAGCCAGACGAGTGAGTCCTGGAGCAGGGTGAGCAGGTCATAGACGAGTGCCAGGAACCGACGGGTGACCTCCCCGGTCTCCGCCTCCGCCGGGTCGCCCTGCACTGCGAGCCGGTGGAGCTCGTCCGCGTCGGCCTCGGTGCTCACTCCCAGACGCTCGGCGAGAACCAGCCGCAGATCGGTCAGCGCGGCCGCGAGGCCCGGAGCCTCGCCCGGCTGCACCACCATCGCCGGCCCGGCGTGCACCAGAGCGGCCCGCAGACGCAGCAGGTTGCCCACCTTCGTGCTGCGCAGCTCCTCCTCGGTCAGCCTGCGGAACTCGGCCGCGACGGCGGCGTCCGCCCGGGAGGCATCCGGCAGCAGGCGCAGCAGGGCGGGATCGGTGGGCGCCGGGACGAGCGAGGCGCCGAGCCGGACCATCTCCAGCGGGTCGTCACCGTCCGACATGCCGGGGTCCCCACCCAGCAGCTCCACCACCTCGTCGACGACCGCCACCAGTACGCCGCGCTCAGCGGCGTCCAGGTGGGCGACGTAGCCGCCGTCCACCCGCGCCTCGAACGCCCCGGCGGCCATCAGTGGCCGGCCCCGGTCGGCTCGACGGTGGCCCACAGGCCGAACCCGTGCATCGCCTGGGCATCGGTCTCCATCTGTTCCAGCGTCCCGTGGGAGACCGTCGCCCGCCCCTGCGTGTGCACCTGCATCATCAGGTGCTCAGCGCGTGTGCGGGGAAACCCGAAGTAGGTGCGGAACACCCAGGTGACGTAGCTCATCAGGTTCACCGGGTCGTTCCACACGATCGTGACCCAGGGGTGTGCGGCCTCGGTCTGCTCGACGGCGTCGGCGCGGGTGTCCTCCAGCGGCACCGTCGCGGTCGTGGGCATGCCTCAACTGTAGGCAGCGACGGTGCAAGGTCAGCTTCGGGCGCGGTTGCGCCCTACGGTGAGCACATGAGTGCAGAGTCGCCCTCCTCGGCCCCGCCGCGCGTCGTCTTCTCCCCCACCCGCAGCGCCCAGGACCGCTCCTCCACCGCACTGCTCACCGACCGGTACGAGCTGACCATGCTCCAGGCGGCCCTCGCCGACGGGACAGCAGACCGGCACTGCGTCTTCGAGGTGTTCACCCGACGCCTGCCGCCCGGCCGCCGCTACGGCGTGGTCGCGGGCACCGGGCGGCTGCTCGAGGAGATCCCCGACTTCCGCTTCACGGACACCGAGCTCAGCTACCTCGCGCGGGCAAAGGTCGTCGACCGGACCACCATGGAGTACCTGTCGCGGTTCCGGTTCACCGGCTCGGTGACGGGGTACGCGGAGGGCGAGTGCTTCTTCCCCGGTTCGCCGGTCCTTGCGGTGGAGGGCACGTTCGCCGACGCGGTGATCATCGAGACGCTCGTGCTCTCGGTGCTCAACTACGACTCGGCGGTCGCGTCGGCAGCCTCCAGGATGACCAGTGCCGCGCTGGACCGGCCCTGCCTGGAGATGGGTAGCCGGCGCGCGCACGAGCAGGCCGCCGTGGCAGCAGCCCGGGCCGCGGTGGTGGCAGGCTTCGCCGGGACGTCCAACCTGGAGGCCGGACGCCGGTACGGGCTGCCGACGATCGGCACCGCCGCGCACTCCTTCACTCTCGTGCACGACGACGAGCGGTCGGCCTTCGCGGCCCAGGTCGCCGCGCACGGACCCGGGACCACTTTGCTGGTGGACACCTACGACGTGACCGACGGGGTCGCGGCCGCCGTCGAGGTAGCCGGAACGGGACTCGGCGCGGTGCGTCTTGACTCCGGGGACCTGCCGTCGCTCGCCGGTGAGGTCCGCGCCCAGCTGGACGCCCTCGGGGCGTTCCGGACGCGGATCGTCGTCAGCTCGGACCTCGACGAGTACGCGATCGCGTCGCTCGCCGCCGCCCCGGTGGACTCCTACGGTGTCGGCACGTCAGTGGTCACCGGCTCCGGGGCCTCGACCTGCGGGATGGTCTACAAGCTGGTCGCCCGCGAAGGGCCGGACGGCGTCCTGCAGCCGGTGGCGAAGGCGTCCGACTGCAAACCCAGCATCGGAGGACGCAAGGCCGCGGCCCGTCGGCTGGACGCCTCGGGCCGCGCCGTCGAGGAGGTCGTCCTGATCGGCTCCGACCACGACGTCGCCACCTGGGCACCCGGCAACGGTGACCTGCGGCCGCTGCACGTTCCGCTGGTGGAGCACGGTGCGGTCGACACCAGGTGGATCGGCAGCGCCGGGGTGAACCTGGCCGCTCAACGTCACCGGGCCTCCCGTGCCGAACTGCCCCGCGGGGCCCGGCGACTCTCCGCGGGGGACCCGGCGATACCCACCGTCACCGTCACCCTCTGACGCGGGCCCGGCGGGCCGCGGATCGCTCGATCACGGCGGAACCGCAGGTCAGGCGGGTGCGGAAGGGCGGCTCAGTCCTGCTGCCCGTCGCCGTCCTGCGGCGCGCGCAGGCCAGCGTAGATCTCCTTGCAGACCGGGCAGACCGGGAACCTGTTGGGGTCCCGGCCGGGCACCCAGACCTTGCCGCACAGGGCCACCACCGGCGCCCCGGAGACCGCCGAGACCAGGATCTTCTCCTTGCGCACGTAGTGCGCGAAACGCTCGTGGTCGCCCGGCTCGACCTCCTGCCGGGTCTCGGTCTGCTCCAGCACACCGGTCGAGGTGCCGGGGCCCCCTGGCTGTTCCTGCGGCCCGGTCGGCGGCGTCGGCTCGCTCATGCCGGGAGTGTACGTCGCGGCGGACGCCCGGCCCGGACGCTGCTCAGAGCAGTCGGGTGAGCAAGCGCGGGGCGCGCGCGTCGTAGACCCGGCCGCCAAGGACCACCGCTGCCGCAAGGGTCACCAGGCCGCCGCCGACGCCGACCACCAGGGTGGCGCCCGCCGTCGAGGTCCGCCACCACAGCGACGCGGCGTACAGGACCAGCACCGGGGCGCAGATCCCCAGGGTCGCAACGGAGCTGACCAGCTGGGCCACCATGCTGGCCCCGACGGCGCCCATCTGGGCGGCATAGGGGTTGGCACCGGCCTCGGGAACCGGGTACGGCAGCACCGCGCTGACGACCGCGGACACGGCAAGACCCCCGCAGAGCACCCCCACGCCGACCCCGACCGCAGCCGCGGCCAGATCCCACCGCCCGCTCACCGCCGCACCAACCAGGCTCACCACGACCGTGGCCGGAGCGGCCCAGACCAGCGTGGCAAGGGTCCGACCGAGCCGGTCCGCCCAGCCGGGCACGTGCGCAGCGACGTGCAGCCAGAAGGCGCTCCCGTCGTAGGCCACGTCGTTGTGCCGCCCCCACCCGATGGTGCCGCCCATGAACGCGCCAAGGCTCAGGGCAACGGACGCCGGCGCGTCAACGACCGTCGCCACCAGCAGCACGATGAGCACGGGCGCGACCACCGCGCCGAGCAACGCCCCCATGTAGCGCGGGTCGGCCGTCCAGTACCGCAGTCCCCGCCGCGCAACGGCGGTTGCGGCAACCACGCCGGGGTGACGTCGCCCCGACGTGCTGGCGTCGGTCCGGCGGCTGTCCGGCAGGATGGCGTCGGTCCGGCGGCGCACCTGCCCGGACCGCGACGGCGGCCGGGTGAGCGCCCGCTGGAGCAGCGCCGTCCACGCCAGGAGCGCGACCCCCAGCCATGCCACGGCCAGCACCAGCCGGACGACGGTCCCGGTCCGGTCGCCCGCCGCGAGCGCCGCCGGCGCGTCCCACACCAGCCCGAGGGGGGTCCAGCCCAGCACGTCGGCCAGCACCGGCACTCGCTCCAGCGCGCCTTCGAGCCCGAGCGAACCGAGCGTGACCACGACCGGGATGGCGAGCCCGGCGGCCAGCACGCCAAAGACGGCGCTCGTCTCGCGGGAGCGCCGGGAGGTGAGCATCCGAGCGGACAGCTCGGTGGCCAACCGCGAGAACAGGAAGCAGGTCGCCGCCGCGACAGGTGCGGCCGCGACGGCCACGATCGCAGGACCCCAGCCCGCGGCACTCCACACGATCACCGGAGCCAACGCGATGGTGGCGGTGAACGCCGCGGGGACGCTGATCATCCCCGCGGCGAGCAGGCCGGGAACAAGACGCCGCGCGGACTGCCCCGACGTCGCGAACCGGCTGATGTCCAGCGAGTCGTCCATGCCGGGGACCATGACCGGGATCACCACCCAGCCGGCCACCAGCAGCGAGCCGCCCACCACCAGGACATCGCGAGCCGAGTCGGCGGGCTGGGTGGAGAGCCACACCATCCCGCCGACGACCGACGGGACCAGGCTGAGCGCCCACAACGCACCGAACACCAGGACGACCACCCGCCACGCCTCACGGCGCAGGGTGTGCCCCAGGATGCGGAGCTTCAGCCGAACGAGGGTCGCAACCACGACAGCTCCGGCGCCTGCGTCGGCCCGCCCAGCAGGTCGACGAACCGTTCCTCCAGGTCCTGCCCCGCCCGGACGTCGTCCAGCGGACCGGCGGCCAGCACCCGGCCCGCCCCCACCACCGCGACGTGGTTGCACACCCGCTCGACCAGGGCCATCACGTGGCTGGACATCACAACGGTCCCGCCGGCCTCGACGAACTGCTGCAGGATGGTGCGGATCGCCGTCGCGGACACCGGGTCGACGGCCTCGAACGGCTCGTCCAGCACCAGCACCCGGGGCGCGTGCACGAGCGCGCAGGCCAGGGCCACCTTCTTGGTCATGCCAGCGGAGTAGTCGGCGACCAGGGTCGACCCGGCCTGGTGCAGGTCAAGGGCGCCCAGCAGGTCGTCCCGGCGCTCGGCGATCACGCCGGCATCCATCCCGCGCAGCAGGCCGGCGTAGCTGATCAGCTCTGGACCGGTGAGCCGGTCGAACAGGCGCAGCCCGTCCGGCAGCACACCGAGCAGGGGCGCGGCCTTGGCGGGCTGGGCCCACACGTCGACGCCGTGCACGTGCACCGTCCCGGCGTCCGGCACCAGCAGGCCGGTGGCCATCGACAGGGTGGTCGTCTTGCCTGCGCCGTTGGGGCCGACGACGCCGTAGAACGACCCTGCGGGGATGTCCAGGTCGAGGCCGGCCACCGCCAGCGTCGCGCCGAACCGCTTGACGAGTCCGCGCAGCACGACGGCCGGGGCGGCGTCACCCGTCAGGCTCACCCGCTCACCCTACGGTGGCCGATCGAGCCGACCCGGGTGCGGTACCGACCTCGCCCGGGTGAGATTCGGCACCGAATCGGTCACGATCAAGAAACGGGCCCCATGCGCTCCGGGTCGTCGCCCTACCCTGGCGCCATGCGTACCCCGATGAGGTGGACCGCCGTGAGTCTGGCCGGCGTGCTGTTCCTGGCCGGCTGCAGCGGCGGAGGTGCTGACACCGCGTCCGACAACCGGGATGCCGCCGGCATTGCCAACGACTCCGCCGCCGAGGCTCCCGCCGCTGCGGGGGCCGAGGACGGCGTCGACGCGACCGGCTCCGGCGCACCGGGCCTGAACCTGGCCGCCTCCGACCGCGAGGTGATCACCTCCGGCTCGGTGACGATGACCGTCGACGACCCCGAGGCGGTGGCAGCGGACCTCAGCCGCGTGGTCGAGAACCTCGGCGGCTGGGTCGAGAACCTCACCCAGCAGGCGGCGACCGAGAACACCGACGCCAGCGCCCGCATGGTGGTGCGCATCCCGTCCCAGGACGTCACGAGCACCCTGGAGCGGCTGGCCGACTACGGGACCGTCGACGACGTCAACCTCGCGCGGACCGACGTCACCATGGCGGTCCGGGATCTCGAGGCGCGGATCCGCGCCCTCAACCTCTCCATCGAGCGGATGGAGGACCTGCTCGCCCGCGCCACCACGACCACCGACCTGGTCAATGCCGAGCAGATGCTCACCGACCGCCAGTCCGAGCTGGAGTCCCTGCTCTCCCAGCAGGCCCTGTTGGCGGACCAGGTGTCGATGTCCACCCTCGACATCCAGATGTGGACGGTCGAGTCGGCACCCGAGCCGGAGCCCGAGCCCGCGACCGGCTTCTGGGCCGGGCTCGTGAACGGCTGGAACTCCTTCTACGACACCGGTTCGTCGACCCTGATGGTGATCGGCGCGATGCTCCCGTGGCTCGTGTTCTTCGCCCTGCTGGCCCTTGTCGTCGTCGTGATCCGCCGACCCCTCAAGCGGCGGCAGGCAGCAAAGGCGCTGTCTGCCGCTTCACAGGGCCCGGTCGGACAGGGCCCGACGACGGCGCTGCCGCCGATGGGTGCCCCTGCGCCGTACGGCTACCCCGCCCCGGTCGGGCAGCCCTGGCAGGGCCAGCCGGCACCTGTACGGCCGGCACCGCCACAGCCGCCGCCCGCACAGCCGGTCGCTCCTGCCGCGCCCCCGGCCCCGCCGGCGGCGCCTGCCCCGCAGACCACCGAGAAGCCAGGCGAGCAGCCACCTCCCGCCTGACCCGCGGCGTCCTGCGCCCGAGCCGAAGCGAGCCGGCGCAGGACGACCGGGTGCCGGTGAACGCACGCGGTCCAGGGAGTCCACCCCTTTCGGGTGCCCGCGATTGTCCACAAGCGACCCCGGAACCCCAGCGCATCCCCTATGCTCCGTTCTGTCCGGATCGTCGGTATCCACAGGGGGCTGCGGTGGAAGGCGTCGCACTGCTCGAGGACGAGGTGCGCGAGCTCATCCGTCGACGCGGCGTCGACCCGTTGCGGGATCCCGTCAGCCTCCAGGCGCTGGTGCGCGACGCGGTCGCGGACTACGACGAACGGTCGCTCCGCGGGCACGTCCCGCCGCTGCTCGACCCGGAGGCGGCGACCAAGGCCGTCGTTGACGCCGTCGCTGGTCTCGGCCCCCTCCAGCAGTACCTCGACGACGAGACCGTCGAGGAGATCTGGATCAACTCCCCCGACCAGGTGTTCGTCGCTCGCCGTGGCGAGGCCGAGCTGACGCCGACCATGCTCACCCATGGCCAGGTGCGCGACCTCGTCGAGCAGATGCTCAAGGTCTCCGGGCGGCGGCTGGACCTGTCCAGCCCGTTCGTGGATGCAGCGCTTCCTGGCGGTGAACGGCTCCATGTGGCCATCCCCGACGTGACCCGGACGGACTGGGCGGTCAACATCCGCAAGTACGTGGTCCGCGCGGCCCACCTGGACGACCTGGTGGCTCTCGGTTCGCTCACCCCGGCCGCCGCACGGTTCCTGTCCGCCTCCGTCGTCGCGGGGCTGAACGTGCTGGTCTCGGGCCCGACGCAGGCAGGCAAGACGACGATGCTCAACGCCCTCGCCGGCTCGATCCCACCCCGCGAACGCGTCATCACCTGCGAGGAGGTCTTCGAGCTGCGGATCGAGCACCGGGACCTCGTTGCCCTGCAGTGCCGCCAGCCGAGCCTCGAAGGCACAGGTGAGATCAACCTCCGCCGCCTGGTCAAGGAGGCCCTGCGGATGCGGCCCCGGCGGATCATCATCGGTGAGGTCCGCGAGGCGGAGAGCCTTGACATGCTCATCGCGCTGAACGCCGGCGTACCGGGCATGTGCACGGTGCACGCCAACAGCGCCCGGGAGGCGCTCGCCAAGATCTGCACCCTTCCCCTGCTCGCTGGCGAGAACGTCACGGCGGGCTTCGTTGTGCCGACTGTCGCCTCCGCGATCGATCTGGTGGTCCACCTCGATGTCGACGACCGTGGCCGTCGTCGCACCCTGGAGATCGTCGCCGTGCCGGGTCGGGTGGAGAACGGCGTCGTCGAGGCGACCGACGTCTTCCGGGCCCGCGACGGCGCCTTGCTGCGGGCCGAGGGCTTCCCACCCCATGGGGAGCGCTACACCCGGATCGGTGTCGACGTCGCGGAGCTGCTCCGATCCGCCGAGCGGGCCTGACCGTGGGCGTCGTGACCGGCCTGCTGCTGGGCGCCGGCCTGTGCCTGGTGCTCTGGGCCGTGACCTCCCCTCCGCCGCCCCGACGGGTGCGGAGCCGCTGGTCGGCGGACCTGGCCGACCTGCTCGTGCAGGCGGGCGCACCCGGCGTGTCGGCGGCCGGGCTGATCGGCACCTGCGTCGGGGCCGGGACGATGACGTTCCTGCTGGCTCTCGGCCTGACCCGCGCGCCGGCGATCGCGCTCAGCTTCGCCCTGATGGCGGCCTACGGGCCACTGGCCCTGGTCCGGGCACGCGCCCGACGCCGTCGGGCCGCCCTGAGGGGGCTGTGGCCGGAGGTGGTGGACCACCTGTCCTCCGGCATCCGCGCCGGGCTCTCCCTTGCCGAGGCCGTCGGCCAGATCGGCGACCGAGGGCCCGCCGACCTCAGGCCAGCCTTCCGGGCCTTCGCCGAGGACTACCGGGCGACCGGCCGGTTCGGGGAGTGCCTCGACCGGTTGAAGGCTCGGTTGGCCGACCCGGTGGCCGACCGCATCGTCGAGGCGCTGCGCCTGACCCGGGAAGTGGGCGGCACCGACCTCGGACGGCTGCTGCGCACCCTCTCCGGCTTCCTGCGGGCCGACGCCCGGACACGCGGCGAGCTGGAGGCGCGCCAGAGCTGGACCGTCAACGCGGCCAGGCTGGCGGTCGCGGCGCCGTGGATCGTGCTGGCTCTGCTGTCCACCCGGCCCGAGGCGGCCAGCGCGTACAACACCCCTGCCGGGGCGGCTGTCCTGGGCGTCGGCGGCGGCTGCACGCTGGTCGCCTACCAGCTGATGGTGCGGATCGGGCGGCTCCCCGAGGACGTCCGGGTGCTGCGATGACCGGCCCCGGGGTTGGCCTCGTTGGGGCCGCGGTCGGTGGCCTCGGCTCGACCGGCCTGTGGCTCATCGCCTGGCATGTGGCTGCCCGGCGCCCCGTGCTGGACGACCGGCTCGCGCCGTATCTGCGCCTCTCCGCGCCCTCGGCCATGGCCATGGCCCAGCCCACCCGCTCGCCGTTCCCGACGCTCGAGCGCCTGCTCGCTCCGGTGATGCACGACGCCGTCCGCCTGGTGGAACGGGTCGGGTCTCCGGCCGCGGACATCCAGCGACGGCTGGTGCGGGCCGGCCGCCAGGACTCCCTCGAGCAGTTCCGGGTGGCGCAGGTGGTCGCCGCGGTGCTCGGCACCGCAGCCGGCCTCGCCCTCGCGCTCGCACTCGTGGCGGGACGCGGACTGCACCCGGTGGCGGGCGTCGTCGTCGTCGTGACCGGCCTGCTGACCGCGTTGGTGACCCATGACCAGCTGCTCAGCCGTCAGGTGCGCCGTCGCGAGGATCGCCTGCTGGCTGAGCTGCCGACCGTTGCGGAGCTGTTGGCCCTCGCCGTCGCGGCCGGCGAAGGAGCCCTTGGTGCCCTGGAACGGGTCGCACGGTCGGTACGCGGGGAGCTCGCCGGGGAGATGGGGCGGGCGCTGGCCGACACCCGTGCCGGCACCGCGCTGACCACCGCGCTGGAGCGGATGGCCGACCGGACCGGGCTGGTGAGCCTCGCCCGGTTCGCCGAGGCGATCGCCGTCGCGGTGGACCGGGGTACCCCGCTGGCCGACGTCCTGCACGCCCAGGCGGCCGACGTCCGCGAGGCGAGCCGCCGCGCCCTGATGGAGACCGGCGGGCGCAAGGAGATCACCATGATGATCCCGGTGGTCTTCCTTGTCCTACCGGTCACCGTGGTGTTCGCCGTGTTCCCCGGCCTCAGCGCCCTGCGGATCGACCTGTGACCCTCATGCGGCTCACGCCGCCCACACCATCAGGAGGACCAGTGCTGCCCTTCCTCACCGGCCGCCGGCCGAACGAACCGGAGCGGGGTGACGTCCCCGGTTGGGTGCTGATCACCCTCATGACGGCGGGCCTCGTCCTCGCTCTCTGGGCCATCGCCGGCCCAGCCCTCGCGGACGTGTTCACGTCGGCGATCGAACGTGTCACCTCGTTCGGCGGCTGAGCGCCGACACGGTCGCGTCGGCGACCGGCGGGGCTCGGCGGCACCCCATGACCGCGGGTCCGCCGTCGTGGACTTCGTGCTGGTCGGCGCCCTGACCACCGTGCTCTTCGCGGCCGTCCTGCAGCTGACGCTCGCCCTGCACGTGCGGGCCACCCTGGTGGACTGCGCCGCCGAGGGCGCCCGGTACGGCGCGCTGGCGGACCGCACGCCTGCCGCCGGCGCGGAGCGCGCCCGCGAGCTGATCGAGATGTCCCTGTCCCCCCGGTTCGCCGAGGACGTCCAGGCCGAGGCGGTCGAGATCGGCGGGCTGGCCGTGGTGCGGGTCCAGGTCACCGCTCCGCTGCCGGTGATCGGGCTGATCGGGCCGGGCGGGACGCTGGTGGTCGACGGGCACGCCCTGCGGGAGGTGCCATGACACCGGCTGCTCGCACCCCGACTCGGCGGGCTACCCTCCGGAGCCGGGTCGCGGGCCTCGCGGGGGCCGCCCGGACCAGCGGCGACCGGGGATCGGCCATCGTGGAGTTCCTCGGCATCTCCTTGGTGCTCCTGGTACCGGTGGTCTACCTCGTCCTGGTGCTCGGGCGGATCCAGGCAGCGACGTTCGCGGTGGACGGCGCGGCGCGCGAGGCGGCCCGAGCCGTCGCCACCGCACCCGACGACGCCGCGGCCGGCCAGCGCGCCGTGGCCGCTGTCGGCCTGGCGCTACGTGACCAGGGGCTGCCGCACGATGCCGCCGATGCGCTCACGGTCACCTGCCAGGACGTGTGCCTGACGGCCGGGTCGGTCGTGACGGTGCAGGTCGCGGTCGAGGTCGCACTACCGGGAGTCCCGGGCTGGCTGCAGGATGCGGTGCCGCTGAGCATCCCGGTGACCTCGACGGCCACCGCCGTCGTCGACTCCTACGTCGGACGCGGCTGATGCGCCGGACGCGGCTGACGCGGCTGATGCGCCGGCGGCCGAGCGGCGACGACGGCCAGATCATGCTGCTGTCCATCGGCTACGTGGTCCTCGCCCTCCTCCTGGTTGGTGTCGTGGTGTCCGCAACGGCGGTGCACCTGCAG
>Ga0209539_1000991_pt1 | contig 15778 bp, 12 predicted proteins | sample BarGraNGADG00312_2_FD_184499 | JGI IMG/M metagenome (GOLD analysis project Ga0209539, IMG submission 184499) | Arctic peat soil microbial communities from Barrow, Alaska - Barrow Graham LP Ref core NGADG0011-312 (SPAdes) (version 2) | ecosystem: Environmental > Terrestrial > Soil > Wetlands >... | reverse complement strand
GTCCGGTCACCAGCCACTTCATCCAACTCGTAGGGTAGTAGGCGGCGTAGGTGATAAAAAACCACCAGATTGCCAGCAGGACCAGGAAGACCCTGAACCATTTCAGCGGTTCATTCCAGCTCGTGTTCCCAGGTTTACCCAACGTCGAATAATATAGATAGACCACGGCCGCAAGGACCACGGTCCAAACCGAAACGATTCCCAGGTTTTTGGCGAAACCCATCTGCCATGGATACCTTCCTCCTGAAAGGAAGGGATGGAGCAGGTTAAACCCCGCGTAAATGGATACAGCGAGGGCGCTCAGGTACAAGGCATACATGACCTTCACCGGACCCGGGATGTAGATTTTTTCTTTCATCCCAATACCCCCAATCACACTACACGGAATTCCTTGACGCCATTATGCTCCGGGTGAATCACGTGAATCGCGCAGGCCAGACATGGATCGAAAGACCGGATGGCGCGAACCACGTTGATAGGATTGTCGGGATCAGGAACCGGAACTCCTATCAAAGAGGTCTCGATGGGCCCCCGCACTCCGTCCTTGTCCCGCGGCGAAGCATTCCACGTGGTCGGCACGACCGCCTGGTAATTCTCGATCTTCTTATCCACAATGTGGATCCAGTGCCCCAGGGCGCCGCGCGGACCCTCGACAAGACCCCGCCCGTAAGAGTCATCCGGCAAGCCCTTCTTGTCCCATATCTTTCCGCTCAGATCCAGTTGGTTCAACCAGCTGTCCATCTCGTCCGCGATCAGCTTGCATTCTATGGCGCGGGCGGCATGGCGCGGCAGGATGCCGAACTTAAAGGGAGGATTACTGAGCAGGTTCAACTTGGTCGCCAGGTCCACCAGCATCTGCGGCTTTTTTACCAGCATCCTGGCCAGCGGTCCCACTTCCATCGGCTGGCCGTCATAGCGCGGAGCCTTGAGGAAGGAGTACCCATTGGACTTCTCGACGGCCGGTTCGGTCTTGCCGTTCTTCGGATTAAGGCCATCGGTTGAGTCGTCGTACCAGGAGTACGCCACCGATTCGGTGATCTGTGTCTCGTCGAATTGCTGCACGTTCATGATGTCGCCGTTGGTGATGACGCCGCGTGGCAGGAATTTCTCGCTGCCCTTGGAATCCTGGTCGAAGCCTCCGTAGGCAAGGAAATTGCCGCCGGTATCTCCAACCGTCAGGAAGGGCGCGTAGGCCGCAACACCGGCCACGGTGAGGATATCCTGGATGTAGATCCTGTTTATCCAGTCGCGCAGCTCGGCAAGACGAGAGCGGAATGCGGCCACGTTGGAAACGGTGGGCATGGTCGTGACCCCTCCGGGGATGGTGCCGACGAAGCTCGGCATCCTTCCATAGAAAATGGTTATCATCTCATGCGCCTTCTTGCGCATCTCGAGAGCTTGAATGTAATGGGCTACGAGAGTAGTGGCAAGATCGGGATCGCTGACGTAATCGCCGGATTCATAACGCGGCAAGAGCGGGTAAGGATCCTTCGCGGCGACCAGGCCGGCGATTTTTCCCTTCAACTCCTGCAGGACCGGGTCGTTGCCCGAGTACTTGAGCACCGCGGTCACATCGACGTAATCCAGTGCGGACAGGTGATAGAAGTGCAGGACATGCGATTGAATGAAGTTCGCGCCCAGGCACAGGTTGCGGATGATCCGTGCGTTGTCGGGAAGGTCCACGCCCAGGGCGTCATCCAATGCGTACGAGGAGGCGGTGCCATGGACCAGCGGGCATACGCCGCAGATTCGCTCGGTCACCTGCTGCGCGTCCCAGGGATGCTTTCCTTTCAGCAGCATCTCTATTCCGCGGAACATGGTCCCCGATGACCAGGCGTCCTTGACGACGCCGCCGTCTATTTCCACATCCATGCGGAGGTGGCCCTCGATACGGGTTACCGGGTCAATGCTAATTAATTGTGCCATTATTCCTCACCGTCCTCCGCCTTCTTGCCCAGTTGCTTGTAGAGATAATGTCCCCCAATGCCGACAGCCGTCGCTCCGGCCGCCACCCAACCGAGGGTATCCGGCAACGGTGAAATCCCGGCGAAGTGAACGTCCGGCAGGGGTTCGTAGAGGGGCGAAAGGTTTTTATAAAATGCGGGCTCGGCGCAACCGTGGCACGGAGCGTTTGCCCCTACGCACCAGTTGACCTTGGAATTCCAGCGGCGGGTGGGACAATCGGCGTAGGTAACCGGTCCCTTGCATCCCATCTTGAACATGCAAAGCTTCAAGTCGGGGTTGTTGTCGTTCCAGTCCTCCAGGAAAAGCCCCGCGTCGAAGGAAGCCCTTCTCTCGCAGTTCTCATGGATGAGTTGCCCGAAGAATGCCTTGGGCCTGTTGTATTGATCGAGTTCCGGGACTTTCTGGTAGAACAGGTAATCGAGGACGGTCCCGATAAACCAGTCCGGGTGGGAGGGGCAGCCGCCGATATTGATCACCTTGCTCTTGTCGTTCTTCGCAACATAATCGAGCACCCTGGTGGTGCCGGTTACGTCGTCGTTGGCCGCCGGTATTCCACCGAAGGAAGCACAGTTGCCGTTGGCAATAACCGCCGCGGCATCCGGAACCAGCTCGTCCATCCAGGCGCTGATTGGTTTGTCCTCCCGGCGCTGATAGCCGTTGAAGAAGGGCACCATGGTGTCCTTCAGTCCGAAGGTGCAATAGCGACCGTTCTCCTTGGTGGGGATCGGGCCCTCGACAACCAATACGTACTTGCCCTTCATTTCCTTTGCCGTGTCCTCGATGACCTTCGTAGCTACATCCCCAGAGGCCGCCATCACATTGGGCTGGTAGCGAACGGATAGCTTATCCAACACCAGCTCCCCAACCATCGGGTAGTTGGTATTGAGGAAGGAAACCGAGCAAGCCGTGCAATTCTGCCCCTGGATCCAGATCACCGGGGGCTTACCGGCAGTCATCCCCTCTAGGGCTCTGGCGATTTCCGGAATCATCGCTTCGCTCAGTCCGAGGAGAGCCGCCGTGGCGCCGGCGTATTTCAAGAATTGGCGCCTGCTAACTCCTTTAGATCCCACGAATACTTCACCTCCTAATCGATTAACGGGTACTGAGTGGTCTGTCTCATGAATACACCGGTATTCGACCCCGCTGCGTTTCGCTCCCTGCGACGCACTCAAAGAGTACGCCCTCAGTCGCGCGCCCAGCGGGCTTGACGCACCAGCGCTCTCGGTGCGTCACCGTGTTTATGGGACAGGCCACAAGAATAGAAACGCCTAAACGGGATCGTTGACCCACGAAAGTGGGTGTTCCCAGAAAGTCTGAGGCGATCCTTCCACTAGCTCTTGTCACGGCAAGCCACCCCTCGGGCTTTCGTGCATCGCCTCCAAGTAGGATCCTTGTCTCAGGCGGGATCTTATCTTCACGCATTTTTTCCAACCAGTTGCCTCTTGCCTCCGTCACCAGTCGGGTTATTCCGCTCTTAAAAAAGCGACAACCTCGACATCTTCCGATATGCCGTCTAGGTTGCCTCCCACTTTTCCAACAAGAAAAAAACCCTTCCCCCGGTCGGGTCCAGGTAAGATCGCTTTCTCATGGCCACCGCGAATACTCTGAATAGTTCTGCATCTCAATTACAGGCATTTTTCCTATTCGTACAACCAATGAACGCTGGAGATATTTTTGCAGTTTTTTTTTCGTGGTTGCATTATATGTAAAGCCTTTTTGGAATGCAACTTTTTGCGATCGTATCATTAACCTTTATTTCGCCCTCGATTCAGGAAAAACACCTAGGCGCGGCTGTAAGATCCGTCCGCTTCGCGCAGAGCGCTGCCCCTCCTCGCCAGGAGCTCGAGGTGCTTCTCGATCATGCGAGATTCAAAATAATAAAAGAGCGCCGAATCGTTGTTTTTTAGGCCGTAGATGGGCGAGAGAATCGCCATCTCTTCCGGCTTGAAAGCACGCCCGTCGAGCATCCGAAGGATTTCTTGATTTCTCCTTACGAAAACAGAAGCGAAGGAAGCTATCTCTCCCGCAATATCTTGAGTAACCGGGTAGCGGTGGGAAGAGACAACCATGCACGGCTTGAGTTCCAGGATCTTGTGAAGGGATTCGCAAAAGTCATCGAGATCGCACTCGGAATGACCGTACCAGGGACCGAAGGGCGTCAGATCGATATCGAACGAGAGGAGAATTCCCGAGCTTTCCTCGAAGAAACAGAAATGGTCAGCCAGGTGCCCTGGAGTATGTATCGCCCTGAATTTCGCTCGTCCCACATCGATGAGATCCCCATCATCGTAGGTGGCGGTTGGGGCGACAGGCTCATGTCCCAGCGTCTCCCGCACAAGCAGCATCCATTCCCGTGCCGCGTCTCCACCCCCCGCCAACCTCATCGACATCTTCTCGAGATCGCATAGGACGCCGGCAAACAGCGAGGGGACGCTCAGTTCGCAGCCTGAAAAGAGGTGGTTGCCTGAAAAATGGTCGGGGTGGGTATGCGAATTTACGATCAGGTCTATGGAAAAAGATTTCTTGACCTCTTCGATGGCTTCGCTGCCGCAACCGGTGTCGAAGAGGACGACAGAATCCCCAACAGCGAGAATTGAATGAGACCAGGGAAAGCGTCCCCCATTGGCGCCGATGATGAGATAGAGGTCTTTGGCGATTGGTTCGATCGTCATTCTCTTTCCATCTCGTGTTTTCCGGTTCATCGATTCTGGGAAATATAAGCATAACAGCTTCCCGGCAGTGGGAGCACTGGGAAGGAGTGATAAGGATGGGCGAGCAGAGAAGGTTGGTGGTGATAGGGGGAGTCGCCGGCGGAGCGACGGCGGCGTCGAAGGCCAGGCGCTGTTGTCCGGAGGCGGCAATCGAGATATACGACCAGGACCGTTACATCTCGTATGCGGGCTGTGGTTTGCCTTACTTTCTAGGGGGATACGCACCGGATTGGAGAAAAATGCTGGCGCGATCGCCACAACAGTTCAAGGATCGCCAGAACATCGATGTATTTTTGCGCCATCGTGTCAATGCAATCGATGTGGACAACAAGAGCATCAGCGTAACCGACCTGGAAACTGGAAAAGACTTCCAGCGTGAATATGACACCCTGATAATATCGACTGGAGCGGTTCCCGAAATGCCGGATCTTCCCGGCAAGGGATTGGAAGGCGTTTTTGTCTTGCGTTCCCTGAGCAATGCTCTACAGATAAAAACCTTTCTCGACCTGCAGACACCCCGCACTGCCGTCATCGTTGGAGCGGGTTCTATCGGGCTGGAAATGTGTGAGGCTCTGCGGCGCTTGGGAATAGAGGTCCATCTTCTGGAAGTTCGCGATCAGGTAATGTCACATCTCGATGCGGGGATAGCAGAGCTGGTTAAACAGCATGTGGAGATGAACGGGGTGCAGATGCACCTGGGCACCCGGGTACAGGGAATGGAGGCAAGCAACGGCCGGGTAAGGAGGGTAGCAACATCCAACGGCGATATCGAAGCGGATATGGTAATGGTATGCATAGGCATCGCCCCCTGCACGGATCTAGCCAAACAAGCGGGGCTCGAACTCGGCCTCAAGCAATCCATTAAGGTGGATGAATATATGCGCACCAGCAAGCCGGACGTTCTCGCCTGCGGCGATTGTGCGAGTACTTATAATTACATAACCGCGAAGGATTCCTGGATTCCATTGGGTTCAACCTCGCGCAAGCAGGGGCGCACCGCGGGGGATACATTCGCCGGAGAGGAAAATCCTTTCCCCGGCGTACAGGGCACCTTCATCTCCAAAGTCTTCGATATGACATCTGGAAAGACCGGCGTCAGCGCTTCGGAAGCCAGGCAGGCGGGCTTCGTTGCGGATGATATTACTTTCGACGATTCCTCGGTACCCGACTATTATCCGGGAGGAGGAAAGTTGACTGCCTGTGTTACCTTCGAGAAGAAATTAGGAAGGCTGCTTGGTGCCCAGATAGTGGGGGACCTGGCCGCTGAGGCGGACAAAAGGCTCGATGTCTTCGCAACCGCGATAAGAGCGGGCCTGACCGCGACCGATCTATCCAATCTCGATCTCTCTTATTCCCCTCCCTACAGCAATCCCCTGGACCTGCCCATAATCGCGGGCAATCTAGGTGAATCGAAGATAATGGGGAAAACCTGCTCCTGCGGTAACGACGGCCTCGAGTAACCTCCACATTGGGGTTATGCTTTGTAGGCGCGGGAGAGGTTCACGACCTGGCGGTAGTCCTCCAGCTGTCTGGCCTTCTCAGCCTGGTCCCAGCCCAGTTCTTTCGCCAGTATCGAGGCCACCTTGTCCATGCATTCGAGGCCTTGCTCCCTGTCCTCGTAAAATATCAGGCTGCGCCTGACCATAAAGTCGCTCAGACTCAACACCATTTCGTCCCGGGCGGCATAAGCCACCTCAGCCTCGATGTAGGGAATCCCCTCTCCCAGCCTCTCGGCAAGAGAAGCATCGCCGCGAAGCATATCCAGAACGGACAGGGCTCCGGTGCCCAGGAGCTGGAGCTTGGAGATTATGTCATCGTCGAGTCGTATCTTTCTCGCCAACCGTTCCAGGCGCTTCGAGAAGTCGGTACCGTCTTTTCCGTAAACCGGAGCGTTCTTGGTAGTACAACCGGATTGTGTCCTCATCCCGAAGCGCTCCTCCAGGCGCTTTACTCCGAGGTCCACCAGTTCCTCCGCCATGGAGCGCGCAGTGGTCAGCTTTCCGCCGGCGATTGAAATGAGGCCGGAATGGCTCTCATATATACTGTGTTCGCGGGAAACCTTGGATTCCTTGACGTCCTTACTCACCTCTTCGACCACCAGCGGGCGCAGGCCGGCGTAGGTGCTGATGACGTCGGATGTGTCCAGCCGGGCGTTGGGTACGGCGCGGTTGGCGGCCTCGAGGATGTAATCAACATCTTCGGTAGAGGCATGAATGCTATCGTAATCGCCATCGTAATCGGTGTCGGTTGTCCCGACGATCACGAAGTCGTGCCAGGGGATGACAAAGAGCATTCGCTGATCGGCCGGGGAGATTACCGGCAAGGCATTGTAAGCCTTCAGACGTTCCCAGGGCACGATAATGTGCGTGCCTTTGGTCGGCCGAAGCTTGGGGAGGGCATCGGGATCATCGAGCCGGCAGACGGCATCGGTCCACGGCCCGGTGCAGTTGAGGACGATTCGGGCTTCGATATCGAACTCCTCGCCAGAGAGCTCGTCTGAGGCTCGGGCGCCGCAAACCATTCCGCCCTTGTCGAGAAAATCGAGTATCCTCGTGTAACTGAGACAGCAGGCCCCCTCATTATGCGCGGATTGCACGTGCGACAGGGTAAGCCTGGCATCGTCGGTCGAGCAATCGTAGAACTGGCCTCCTCCCTTAAGCCTGGATCGGTCCAGCTCCGGTTCTACCCACAATATCCGCTTGGGACCGTGGAACTGGTGGGGCTGAACGTTGCGAAAGAGGGCCAGAAAGTCGTAGAGCCAGAGACCGAGGTCGATCATGAAAAGCCCGTTCTTGTCACCCTTGTATACCGGGAAGAGGAAGGATTGGGGCCAGACCACATGAGGGGCGTTGAGAAGCAACCTTCGCCTCTCGCGGCAGGCCTCGAAGACCAGCTTGAAATCGTAGAGCTCGAGGTAGCGAAGCCCGCCGTGGACCAGCTTGGATGATCGCGAGCTGGTGCCGAAAGCCCAATCGTTCTTTTCAATAATCGCCGTGGAAAGTCCACGCCTGGCCGCATCTCTGGCCGCGCAGGCGCCGGTTATTCCGCCGCCGATTATGAGGACGTCGAAGACCTTGCCCTGCGCCTCCCGGACGTTGTCCCTGCGCTGCTGTTGCGAAAACATTATTCCAGCTCCTTCCAGTGGCCTCTCATGCGCCGCCGTGCCCTATGCCCTTTCATATCCACCGCCCAATAAGGGTGCCGGGTTCCAGAATATAATACATCAAAGGAAGGCCCGGGCGTCCCGGACTTTTCCTGCACATAGGGCAACCATGATAATATCCTGTAATTCATGCTCATCGGGGGAAGATAACTTTGTCGGAGATCGGCAGAAGGAGGAAAAGCATGACCGGGGAATTCGATGCGCAAGCGTTCTTACGGGAAAGGCTGGAGATTGTCGCCATCGGCAAGCCTTTGATTCATCATATAACCAACTTCGTCGTAATGAATGAGACCGCCAACCTTACCCTCTGCCTGGGAGCCCTGCCCGTCATGGCCCATGCCGTTGAAGAAGCCTCCGAGATGGCGGCGCAGGCGCAGGCACTCCTAATCAATATGGGAACGCCCTATCCGGAACTGGTTGAGGCCATGATCGGCGCGGGCAAGGCGGCAAACCAGGCCGGCGTACCCGTCATCCTGGATCCCGTCGGCGCTGGAGCCACCAGTTACAGGACCAGCGTGGCCCAAAGCCTCCTCGACGAAGTGACCTTCACCGCCGTGCGGGGAAACGCCGCGGAGATAGCGGTACTCAGCGGTGAGGCTGCCGAGATCCGGGGAGTGGAGTCTGTATCTGCAGGGGCCGATGCCGAGCAGATAGCCAGGCGGGCGGCCGATCAGCTGGGCTGTGTCGCGGCTGTAACCGGAGCTGTTGATGTCGTCTCCGATGGAAAGCGGGTGGCCAGGGTGAGCAACGGCCATCCCATCATGTGCGGCGTTACCGGGACGGGGTGCATGGCAACGACAACCATAGCCGTGTTCCTGGCCTCCGGGGACCCTTATCTGGAAGCTACGGCCGGCGCCCTCGCCCTCTTCGGTCTCGCCGGGGAGCGGGCGGCCGCGGCTTCCGGGGCGCGGCCGGGCAGTTTTCACGTCGAGCTTTACAACTCTCTGTATGACCTCGCAGGTGGCGGCGATTTGGCGGGCTTGAGGGTGGAGATCTCTTAGTGTGCGCTCCCATAAATGCACTGAAGCACCGCGAGAGCGTCGATGCGCCGTGCCGGCAAGGCGCGCGACTGAGGCGTACTCAGCAAGTACGTCGCAGGGAGCTAGGCTTTTGGCGAAGCGAAAAGCCGTATTGCGAGGAGGCGAAGCCGCCGCGGCAAGCCCGATTGAGTAGGGCATCGCGGTAGAACACGGAGCTTAAACGGATGCAGCGGCGTTCGAATGCCAGCGTATTTATGGGGCAGTACACTAACCGGCCGCGGCGATAACGCCGCCTCCGATTACTTCATTGCCTTGATAAATGACCGCATGCTGGCCGGGGGTTATGGCCCAGATGCGATCCTTGAAATGTGCTTCGAATCCGCCATCGCTTATCTTTACCGAGCAAGCCGCCGGAGGGCTGTTGTAGCGCACCATTGCCGCGGCCTCAAAGAATTCCTGGGGCGGACGTCCTCGTACCCAGATGGCCGATTCCGCGCGCAGCCATTGCCCCGGCACCTCCTCGCGATCTCCGACTATTACCGCACGGCGCTCCGAGTCGAGCTCGACAACATACAGTGGTCTGGGGCTTGCCAGGCCCAATCCGCTGCGCTGACCGATGGTATAGAAAGCAACTCCGTGGTGTTCACCGAGGATTTCGCCATCGCTATCGAGGATCGGTCCCGGCGCCAGCGATTCCGGAAAACGTGCGGCCAGGAAATCACGATAGCTGCCGCCGCTAATGAAGCAGAGTTCCTGGCTATCCCTCTTTTGCGCCGATGGCAACCCCGCCCCGTCCGCCGCCGCCCTTACCTGATCCTTGCTCATATTTCCGTTGGGAAAGATGCAACGCTCAAGCTCGCGCTGCCCGAGGCGGTAGAGCGCGTATGACTGGTCTTTTTCCTTACTCACGCCCCTCAATAATGAGGTGCTTCCCGTCTCCGCTGCGCTCAGGGCATAATGCCCGGTCGCTATAAAACTCGCACCCAAGCCCTCGGCCATCTCCCTCAGCCTGGGAAATTTTACCATGCTGTTACAGGCGATGCATGGATTGGGAGTCCTTCCCTTTTCATATTCGAGCGCGAAAGGCTCGACTATGTCTGTAAAAAAGCAATCGCTTATGTCGACCTCAAGGTGCTCGATACCCAGGATGCGGGCAACGTCAGCCGCCATTTGCATGTCCCGCTCCGAACAACAGGATCGGGGATCGCTCAGGCTTCTCAGATCGCAATCCAGCCACAGCCGGAAGGTGACTCCAGTTACCTCGAATCCTTCGGCTTTCAGCCAGGCGGCGGCTGCGGAGGAATCGACTCCTCCGCTCATGCCCACCAATACGTGTCCTCGAGATCGGCTCATCTCTCTCCGCTTCAACTCGTGTTTACATCCGCTCTTTCAAATCAATTATAGGAATAATGAGCCGGGCGAACCTGAAAAGGCTCAATTGAACGCGTTTGATTTCCAGGCGTCATCTATTGTCATGACACCTCCAACCTTTAGAATAGCGCAAGGAGGTAATGATGCTGATAGTCCTAGCCGTGATCCTTGCTTTGGTCGCAACGACACTTATCAATTACAGCGCCTATATGCAAAAGAGAGAGCTGGACAAACTCCCCCTTATCGGCTCGCAGTCTGCGCTGCAAACCGTCAGGTCATTTGTCCACTGCCGGCCCTGGCTGGAAGCACAGGGGCTGCAGTTTTCGGGTACCTTCCTCAAGGCCATCGCCGTAGGTCTGGCGCCCCTCTCCGTAGTCCAGCCGATAAACACGGCCGGCATCGCACTGCTTGCCGCCCTTGCCATAACCAAGCTGGGGGAAAGGCCCGCGCTATCGGATTGGCTGGGAATCGGTGCCATCCTTACCGGGCTGATAATGCTCGGCCGAAGCATGATCGGGGTCAAGACAAAGGCCTTCAGCTATAATCCGCTCATCCTCTGGTTCTTCGTTATCTTTTTCTTTTTTGTAGCCGGTTTCTCGCTTTTCAACGGCTTTACCAAGAAACACGAGCAGGCGCCCAATCTTATCGCCACGGCCTCGGGCATACTTATCGGACTCACGGCAGTAATAATAAAGCTGGGTTGGAACGACATCGGAAGCCGTTTCTGGGAACACGGCTTCCGCAATGCTTTGGTTTCCCCATATCTGTACATAATCCTATTCCTACCCTTCATCACGCTTGTGCTCGATCAGATAGCGATTCAGAGGGGCAAGGCCATAATCGTGATACCCATAACCACCGGCATGTCCAACATCATCCCCATCATTATCGGCATTATTGCCATGCACGATCCCATGCCTAGTACCGCCGGCATGTTCGTGCTGCGGCTCGCCTCCTTTGTTTTCATCATTGGCGGCTCTATCATTCTTTCCTTTAGGAAGGGGGATGAAAAAGAGCCGAAACAGAGGCGCCGCAGGGCCGCTTTGGGCTCGAAGGCGACATAACCTCCACATTGGGAAGGACGGGTGGAGCCGGTGAGAGGAATCGAACCTCCAACCAACCGCTTACAAAGCGGTTGCTCTACCATTGAGCTACACCGGCCCGATCTGCTGTTCAAGACGAGTATAGGTCAACAGTAAGGTGGAAATACAGCCAGTCGGGTGGGAGATGAAGACGGATACCTTACCCGTATCTCATCTCGTCGAGTATATGACGGACCTCTTCGCCGACCCTGTCCTCCAGGCGTGATCGGCTAGTTCTCTCCATGACCCGCATATCCCGCCGGATTTCGGCGAGTGCCTCCTCGGCCCGGGCAAACAGAGAAGCGGGATCGAGTGGACGGGCACCAAAGCCGGTGCTCACCGATCTGACGGCGCGGTCGCCGGTCGATACTTCGACCTCGCCTTCACAAGCCAGGTGTTTTACCGCCGCCTCAATAAAGGAATCGGCGCTCTGGTTTCGCTTGGTGAATACAACCGTTACCCCTCGCTGGTCCTCCACGATCGGTTCCTGTTGAAGCGAGCCGGCGGCATCGAAGACAACCATTACAAGATCGTAGCGGTCCGGGGAGGCAAGGGGGACAAGTTCGGCGATCAGGGCCTGACGTGCCGACTCATGTCCTTCAGCCATCAGGGCTTGAAGGCGCGGCTGGGAATGAATCAGGTTGTAGCCGTCAACCACTATCGCCTTCATAACCTTCCCTCTGCCTCATCGCCTCATAGATTATGATTCCGGCCGCGACCGAAACATTCAGCGACCCCACCTTCCCGTACATGGGAATTTTTACCATAAAATCGCAGGTCTCCCGTACCAGGCGGTGCAGGCCCTCGCCCTCGGAACCAAGGATCAGGGCGAGCGGACCGGTGAGTTCGGCCTCGAAACAGGTACTTTCCGCATTGAGGTCGGCGCCGACCACCCATAGGCCCAACTTCTTCAACTCCCGCATGACGCTCACTAGATTGGGAACGGTCGCTATGGCAAGATTTTCCACAGCGCCGGCCGAGGAGTGAAAGACGGTGGGGGTGACCGGAGCGGCGCGGCTGCGCGGGAGGAGTAGGGCATCTATCGCAGCCGCATCGCACGTCCGTGCGATGCTCCCCAGGTTGCGGGGATCGGTTACGCCGTCCAGGAGGACCACAAAAGCCTTCTCCTGCCCTTCGAGCGAGTCGTAAACCTGTTTGATGGTCGAGTAGCGATAGGGCTCGACCCTGATGATAACTCCCTGGTTGTTTTCGGAGTGGGCGAGCCGTTCCATCTCCCGGCGCGGCAGGAATGTTACCTGAATCTTCTTTCCGCGGGCAACGGCGAGGATCTCATCCAGTGTGTCTCCCGACTTCATGCCCTCTCCCACCAGGAGCTCGGCCACCGACCTGCTGCCCCTAAGGGTCTCGAGGACCGCCCTTTTGCCCTCTACCTGTTCAAATCTCAATACCTGAAAACCTCCTCAACATGGGGTCCAACATGTTGATCTTCATCTAGCCGACGAACTTCCAGCGTACTCCGTCGCGAAGGTCGTCCACCCTGACGCCCAGTTCGTGCAGCCGCGCCCGGATCATGTCGGCAGTTTCCCATTCCCCCTTCGAACGGGCCAACGATCTCACTTCCAGGAGCAGGTCGATGAGGACATCCGGGCTTGGAACATGCTCTTCCTCCCACTCGGCCGCGGTCTTTTCCCCTTCCACTGATTGAGGCTCGAAGAGGCCGAGGATGCCGCATAACTTAAGCAGAACGTCCATACCCTGATTGGCTACGATTGGCCCGCCGGGTGACTGCAGAACCTGCTGTTCGTCAACGAAGGTATTTAGCTCCTTCACCAGTTCGAAGATCACTCCCATAGCCCGAGCCGTATTGAAATCGTCGTCCATCGCCTCCTCGAAGCGGCGCTCGACATCGAAAAATAGATCTATGAGCGCGATTTCCCTCTCGGTCCTCACCGGCGCCACCTTGGAATGAATATTGGAGAGAAAACCCTCGAGGGCGAAGACGCAATTCTCTATGCGCTCGAAAGCGCGCTGCGCCTCTTCGAGAGCATCCGGACCGAAATCGATGGGCGTGCGGTAATGGCTCTGCAGCACCAGCAGCCTGATCACATCCGGGGGATAGTGGGTGATGATGTCCCTGATCAGCATGACATTCCCCAGCGACTTGGACATCTTTTCCTCCATGATGTTCACAAACCCGTTGTGCATCCAATAACGCACGAAAGGCCGCTCGCCGGTGTAGGCCTCCGACTGGGCAATTTCGTTTTCGTGATGGGGAAAAATAAGATCCTGGCCTCCGCCATGGATATCGAAACCCATGCCCAGGTATTTCAAAGACATGGCGGAGCATTCGATATGCCAGCCGGGGCGTCCCGGGCCCCAGGGAGAATCCCAGCTGGGCTCATCCGGCTTGGAAGCCTTCCAAAGGGCGAAATCCATTGCGTTTCGCTTCAGCGGATCCACTACCTCAACTATTTCCCCCTCGCGCAGCTCGTCCGGCGTTCGTCCCGACAGCTTGCCATAATCCTTGAACTTCCCGACGCTGAAGTAGACGTCACCTTCGGAAACGTAGGCATAACCTTTATCCACGAGGCCCACCATTATTTCGATCATGTCCGGAATCGTCTCGGTGGCCCGCGGCATGATACTCGGCGGTTGGATGTTCAAGGACTTCATATCCTCGAGGAAGGCCTCCTCGTAGAAACTCGCGATCTCCGCCGTCGTCTTGCCTTCCTGGTTGGCACGATTGATTATCTTGTCGTCTATGTCCGTGAAATTCTGCACGCAGTTGACCTCATATCCCTTGAAGGCCAAATACCGCCTTATCACGTCAAACACCAGATAAGCCCGGCCGTTCCCCACATGGATGTAGTTGTATACGGTCGGTCCGCAGACATACATCGAGACCTTGCCTTCCTCGCGGGGCTGGAAAGGTTCTTTGCGCCGACCCATCGTGTTGTAGACCACCAGGCTCATCAGGCTTTCGGCTCCTCTTTGCCTATGGGCTCCCCGGACATATTGCCGGCCGCGCCCAGGCGCTTTTCGATAGCATGCAACTCGTCCTCGGCTCGGCGCAGCTTCTCCTCGGTTATCTCCAGCTCCAGCTGCGTCTTGAGCATGTGATCCTCCATCTTCTTGGTCAGCGCATCCAGCGTTTCGATGCGGTCCATGATCGGATCGGGAATGCACTCGTGATGCAGATCGCCCACCGGCTCGCCCTCCTGCACCACCACGCGACCGGGCACGCCCACTACGGTGCAGTGTGCGGGCACATCCTGAATAACCACCGCCCCGGCTCCCACCTTGGAATCGTCTCCTATGGTTATGGGTCCCAGTACCTTGGCCCCGGCGGCGATGACCACGTTTCTCCCCACCGTGGGGTGGCGCTTGCCCTTTTCCTTACCCGTGCCGCCCAGGGTGACGCCTTGATATAGGGTTACGAAATCGCCTATCTCGGCGGTCTCGCCGATGACCACCCCCATGCCATGATCTATAAACACCCCGCTGCCTATCTTCGCCCCGGGATGGATCTCGATACCGGTAAACAAACGGCTAAGATGCGAGATGAGGCGCGGCAGCACGGGTACCTCGCGCTTCCACAACCAATGGGCGAGACGATGCAGCCAGAGTGCGTGCAGCCCCGGATAAGTGAGGATTATCTCCGCGGTGCTCCTCGCCGCCGGATCCCTATCCCTTACCGCTTCCAGATCCTGTTTCAAATTGGTAAACACTGTCGTTCCTTTCGCTGCGATTATCGATTATTATAATACCCTCCTGGGGGTCCTTGGCTTATCGAGTACGTGGCGAAGATCAAACCGTGAGGGCCTCCCGCAGGCGCTTGACTGTTTCATCCCGGCCAAAGATGAGCAGCAGATAAGGTAGGGGGGGGCCCTTATCTCTCCCGGTGAGGCCTACCCGTATGGGCATCAGGATTTCCTTGGCCTTGAAGCCTTTTTCCATAAATTCCCTTTTTATTTCCGTGACGACTCCCCTGGCGTCTTCCAGCCCATCTATGCCGCGATTTGCCAGCAGGTCGAGAGCCCTCTCGATCACGTCGCGACCCGATTCGCCCCGCAACCAACGGGCTGCCTCCTGCTCCGGAGCTTGTTCGGGTCCGAACGGCGCCAGGTAGCGCGGAAGATCGGAAAGGGTCACCAGATTATCAAGCACGGACTCCAGCATCAACGGGAAGAGCGGATTATCCGACCACTCCGGCGCAAAGGGCCGGGCCGACTCAATCAGTTCGGAGAGTGGCATCATATGCAGGTGCTTCGCATTGAGCCAATCGAGCTTGGCCTTATCGAAAATGGCCGGGCTTGATGAAAGGTCTCCTATATCGAAAAGACGCAGCAGCTCCTGCCTGGTCAATACCTCTTTTTCATCGGGCGGAGACCATGAGAGCAATGCCAGATAATTTGCCAGCCCCTGGGGGAGATATCCCAAGGCCCTGTACTCCGGCACCGACGTCGCGCCGTGGCGCTTGCTCATCTTGGCGCCGTCCGGGCCGAGGAGCAGGGAGTGGTGAAGGTAAAGAGGCACGGCATACCC
>Ga0209539_1000989_pt1 | contig 15780 bp, 15 predicted proteins | sample BarGraNGADG00312_2_FD_184499 | JGI IMG/M metagenome (GOLD analysis project Ga0209539, IMG submission 184499) | Arctic peat soil microbial communities from Barrow, Alaska - Barrow Graham LP Ref core NGADG0011-312 (SPAdes) (version 2) | ecosystem: Environmental > Terrestrial > Soil > Wetlands >... | reverse complement strand
GCTACTGGATCAAGAACGCCCCCGCGGAACTGGGTGGGAAGAACGGCCTTACGTCCGACCAGCTCGAGGAGCTCAAGGCGCTGCGCCGCGAGAACGCCGAGCTGCGCCGCGCCAATGAGATCCTGAAGGCGGCGAGCGCCTATTTCGCCAAGGAGCTCGACCGTCCCCGCACGAGATGACCGGCTTCATCGCAGCGCACCGCGGTCGTTTCGGGGTCGAGCCCATCTGCCGGGTCATGGAGCTCAATCCCTCCACCTACTGGGCGGCCCGCAGCCGCCCGCCGTCGGAGCGTTCTCTCCGCGACGAGTTCCTCAAGCCCGAGATCAGGCGCGTGCACAAGGAGAACTACGGCGTCTACGGAGCGCACAAGCTCTGGAGGCAGCTGCACCGCGAGGGCATCAGGGTCGCGCGCTGCACCGTCGCGCGCCTCATGCGCGCCCTGGGACTGCGCGGCGTGCGCCGCGGCAAGACGTGTCGCACGACGGTACCTGATGAGGCTGCCGTGCGCCCGGCGGATCTCGTCTGCCGCCGCTTTGCCGCCAGCCGTCCCGACCAGCTCTCACGTCGCGGACTTCACCTACGTGCGGACCTGGGCGGGCTTCTGCTACGCCGCCTTCGTGATCGACGTGTTCAGCCGGATGATCGTCGGCTGGTCACTGTCGAGCTCGCTGCGCACCGAGATGCCCCTGGAGGCGCTGGAGATGGCGCTCTGGCAGCGGGGAGGCGCGCTGCCCGACCTGGTGCACCACTCCGCGGCTGCCAGTACACCTCGATCCGCTACGCAGAGCGTCTTGCCGGGGCCGGGATCGCCCCGTCGATCGGTGCTGCCGGCGACGCCTACGACAACGCCATGGCCGAGTCCACGATCGGCCTCTACAAGACCGAGCTCATCTACCGCCAGGGGCGTGGCGCACGCCAGAGCAGGTCGAGTTCGCCACACTCGAGTACATCGACTGGTGGAACAACCGCCGCCTGCACACCGAGATCGGAGACCTCCCACCGGCAGAGAAGGAAGAGATGTACTACGCTGAACAAGAACTGAATGAGAAGGCAAGCTGCGTAAGGTAATGGCCTCCATCAAACCCGGCGCGCTCCAGGGGACGCTCGATCCGCGCGCAGAGCAGCTCGTTCTCCATGGAGAGCTCACCGATGCGGCGCAGGGCGGCGTCGAGCTGGCTCTGCAGGGGATCGCCCTCGCGCTCTTTGAGCCCGGCGTCGAGGCCGGCGAGCGCCTTGTCTTTCCAGCGCTCGAGGCGGTAGACCTCGACGCCGAGCTCGCGGGAGAGCGCGTCGAGGGGCTCACCCCGCAGTAGGCGCAGGGCCACCTCACGCTTGCGCGCCAGGCTCCAGCGCTGCCCTGGAGCCAGTGGCCCCAAGGGAACGAGGTGACTCTCTGCCTGTGGGTTCTTCTCTGCCATGACGGACCTTTCTCTCGGACACTGATGCTACACAAACTCGTGTCCAAGAGATCCGGAGCCGCCGCATAAACAAGAAGTTGAGACTGACATTACACTGCAGAAATAGATGATAATCGGGGCGGTAGGGACGGCTGAATTGCCGCCTAGTCTGTCCAGATTACTTGTCAGGGAGAGGATTCAATGGCAAGAATGAAAACAGTCATCGTTATAGGAACGCTTGATACCAAAGGGCCGGAACTGGCCTATTTACAGGACCAGGTGATTGCTTCCGGCTGTCAGGCCCTATTAATGGATGTTGGTGTCCATAACCAGTCTGAGACCGCTGCTGACATCAATGCCGGCGAGGTTGCACGGACGATTGGGGAAGATATTGAAGTGCTGCGGGCTCTACCGCGCGGCGAGGCGGTGGAAAGAATCAGTAACGCAGCTGCGGTTCACCTTTTGCAACTCGTGGCGGAAGATAAAGCACACGGAGTGATCGGCCTGGGCGGTTCCGGCGGAACCACCATCTGTGCGGCTGCCATGCGCGGTTTGCCTTACGGCATCCCAAAACTGCTGGTTTCCACCCTGGCATCCGGGAACACCCGTTGGCATATAGATATCTCCGATATGTTGATGATGCCGTCTATTCTGGATATTGGCGGATTAAACCCGATGCTGCAAATGGTTCTAAAGAATGCCGCTGGAGCAATCGCCGGAATGGTGCAGCGTCATGAACCGTATGAACCTTCTGGTAAACCGGTGGTCACTTTTACTATGTATGGGACTACCACGCCAGGAGTAAGTGCTACTCGCAAAGCGGTTGAACACGCCGGTTATGAAACCTGGGTATTTCATGCTTCCGGTGTAGGCGGCCGGACAATGGAGCGCATGGTCAGTCTGGGCTATGTGCGCGGCGTGATAGATATGACCCTGGCGGAAATCGGGGCGCACCTGGTGGGCGGGCTGCATGATGCCGGCCCAAAACGGCTGGAAGCCGCAGGAGCAGCAGGTATTCCGCAGTTGATTATCCCCGGCGCAGTGGATACGATTGTGCTCCCACCGCGGGATCAGGTTCCCGAAAAATTCAACGGGCGGATCTTGAATTATCACAACCCGACTATGACCACCATGCGGACAGAGCCGGCGGAGAACACCGCGATCGGAGAATTTCTTGCTCGCAAATTGAATGTATCCAAAGGCGAGGTGAAATTGCTTTTCCCCTGCGGCGGGTTGTCATCCATTGACCGTCCTGGGAATATCTTCTATTACCCGGAGGCGAACCAGGCGTTATTTGACGCTCTGAAGAAGAACCTGAATAGCAAGATTGAACTGTTGGTAGATGAACATCATCTGGACGATCCGCAGTTTGCCCAACGGGCGGCAGATATCTTTCTTTCTATGATGAATCAATCACAAAAGTAAGAGAACAATATGAAGCAGTACACTCGAACTCAATTCATTGACCGCCTCAAAGCCAAACTGGCGACTGGAAGAATAGTCGTGGCTGGTGGGGCAGGCACCGGTATTTCCGCTAAACTCGAGGAAGAAGGCGGGGCAGATATCCTCATGGTGTTCAATTCCGGCCGCTACCGCATGCACGGCCTTGGTTCGCTTTCTGGCTGGATGGCATATGGCGATGCCAATGCTATTGCGCTGGAAATGGGCGAACGTCAGGTGCTGCCGATAACGAAAGAAGTGCCGGTTGTCTGTTCCGTGAACGGAACCGATCCCACCCGGGTGATGTCTGTTTTCCTGAAGAAGGTGATTGAGGCCGGTTTCTCGGGGGTAAACAACTTCCCAACTATGGGCATGATTGACGGCAACTTCCGCGCCACACTGGAAGCGACCGGCATGGGTTATGACAGGGAAGTTGACATGATCGGCTTGGCTCATTCCATGGATATCTTCACCATGGCGTATGCCTTCACTGTGGAAGAGGCAAAGAGCATGGCCAAGGCTGGCTGCGACCTGCTGCTGCCCCATGTCGGCCTTACGGCTGGGGGCTCCGTTGGGGCTGTCAAGACACTAACGCTGGAGGAATCGGCGGACCTGATTGGCCAGATGGACGCCGCTGTCCGCAAGATCAATCCGGAAATCATGGTGCTATGTCACGGAGGACCGATTTCCCTACCAAAGGATGTTGAATTCATTCTGAGCAAAGTCAAATGTGAGGGGTTTGTAGGCGCATCCAGCATGGAACGACTGCCGGTGGAAAGCGGCATCCGCGATATGACGGCGGCGTTTGCCGCCATTCCGTTTAGAAAATAGGTGGGGCTTACTTTCATTAGCATGAAAAGCCTGATCTTCCCAAAGATCGAGCAGGTCTTTCTATAGAATTTGTATACTTACTGTCTGGCTTTATAGAAGCGGGTTATCCACTTAGCTCCACCGATGTCTAAATGTAGCGGCGAGCAAGAAGAGAAGGCATCTGGTGGCGGGTCGAGACTAGCCACGAACGTGGGGCGAGTTCGTTGAATGGTTTCCTGTCAGGGCGCAGTACGTCCCGATCAGTAGATTACTACCTCGACGAGTTCACATTTCGATTCAACGGACGCTCCTCGCGGTCTCGCGGCCTCCTGTTCTACCGGCTACTTGAGCGGGCTGCCCTCACCAGTCCTGCTCCCTATCGTTTCATCGTTGGAGGCAAACCCTGATTTCAACATAGTGTGGCTGGTGGAGCTAAATGGATCCCCCCGTTGGTCAATATGTTCAGTCGCCGATTCGACTTGTACCACGATGCGCGGTCGAGCGCAGGCCCCTTCGCTTCGGGGCTGCCACTTACTCCTCGAGACCGCGGCGAAGAACCAGTGTCGGTGTGCTGCGGAGCCGGCACCACGCGCTGCCGCCAGCTGGTCGGTCTCATGGGTCGGCTCATTGTTGTCGCCGGAGCCTACTTCCGGCGGGCCGGGACCAGAACCCTCCAGCTAACCCACGGACGGTTGCGGCGCAGAACCGCCAACTGCTCGCTTCAACGCCCGGCGAACAGTCGAGGGGGATGAGGCGTCGGCCCTGACTTGCCTGTCCCGTGCGTTGCAGCGGAGCCGTCGGGGCCCCGGAGGTGGACTCGCTGTCGGTGGCCCTGGCCGCCGCCGACGCGTCCGGCTCGCGGCTGTCTGGGCGACGTCTCAAGATTCGTGTTACAGGTTGTGAGACGGTCCTTGTAAATGTCACAGACATCCGATAGCCTCTATCGGACCATCCAGCGCTGCCGCCGTCTTTCGACGTGCGCTCATCAGCACCAACAGTTGCGTCCTCGAAGGAAAGGCACTGATATGACGCTCCCCGACATCACGCGAAGGACCGCCCTCAAGTATGGCGCGGTAGCTCTCTCCGCACCGTTCCTCGCACGCGTCCTTGCGGCTTGCGGCGGCTCGGGAACATCAGGTGGCGCAGTTGAGAAGATGAACTTGAAGGGGCAGTCCCTGGACCTGATGATCCTCGGCGTAGCTGGTTGGCCGCCTTCGCAGATGTCGGTTGACTTCGGCAACAAAGCCTTCAAGTCCTACGCGAAGAGCTCACTCGGTTACGATGTCAGTTTCAAGGCTTCCGAAGCGCCCTTCGCGCAACTGTTCCAGAAAGCGGCGACGTCGCTCGCGACGAAGTCGCAGGAGTTCAATCTGATTATCTCCGACTCACAGTGGATCGCGGCCTTCGCGCAGCCGAAGTGGATCACCCCATTGAACAAGGTCATAGAGGCGAACAAGAACCTTCAGCTCGAGTGGTACTCCAGTGTGGTTCGCTTCTACATGTACGGCGCCGAGGGCGACCAGAACATCTACGGCCTTCCGCAGGAAGGTGACGTGCTGGTGCTCTACGTCCGTAAGGACATGCTGGAGGACCCGAAGGAGCAGGCGGCCTACAAGTCGAAGTACAACAAGGATCTCCCGCAGACCTTCGAGGACTTCGTGAAGATTACATGGGCTGACTACCAGTCCGTCATGGAGTTCTTCACGCGTCCCGACAAGGGCCTCTACGGGATATCTCTGCAGTACTCAAAGGAATACGACGACTTCTCTTGCTACTACTACCCGTTCTTGTTCTCTCGTGGCTACCGTATCTGGGATCCTGCGAACAAGAACGTCCAGGGCGTGCTCAACACCGACCAGAATGCCGCAGCGCTGGAGGAGTTCGTTGCACTCAAGAAGTTCTGCCCGCCCGGGGCAGATCAGGTCGGCATCCCGGAGATGGCCGATCTGTTCACGCAGGGCAAGGTCTTCTCGTGTATCCAGTGGGCGGCAATGGGGCCGGCCATGATCACTGACAGCCTCAAGGGCAAGGTAATGGTCGTGCCGCCACCGGCGTTCAAGGAAGGCCGCACCTACACCCTTGGTGGTCAACCATGGGTGGTCAACGCCTTCAACGACAAGAACAAGACGCAGGCTGTCGTGGACTTTCTGAACTGGTGGTACCGGCCCGAGACACAGCTCGCGTACGCCAAGGCTGGCGGCAACCCTTGCGACAAGGCGACCCTCGAGTCGGCAGGGTTCGACGACCTGCAGCCGTGGTTCCGTGCCTACAAGTACATGCTTCAAGACGGCAAGACGCTTGACTTCTGGCACAACGCGAATTACGCGAAGATGCTGTCTGACCAGCAGGAGGCGCTGACCGCGTACTCCACGGGACAGGTGAAGGATCCCAAGACGGCGCTGGACTACATCGCCTACAAGCAGCAGGAAACGCTGTACCAGGCCGGCCAAACCAAGACTGCTCCCTCCGGCACCCTGCCGCCGCTGAGCTGATCTGTCCGTCCTGGACGGGCGAGCCAGAACCCTTGTCACCGAGTTCGAAACCGGTAGTGCCCAGCGAAGAAGCGGTCATGGTCGGCGACGCCTCCGCCCCGAAAGGGGAGGAGGGGGTCGGCCCCGAATCGCACAAGAGTTACCTTCAGAAGCATGGATATGCCTGGGGACTCCTCGTGCCGATCCTCCTCTTCTTCATCGTGTTCAACGCCATTCCGCTTTTGTGGATGATCGGGCTCAGCTTCTACCGCTACGTCCTCACATCGGGCATGGCTCCGGTGTCAGTCGGCTTGGAGAACTACAAACAACTGCTCACGGCCAATGCGATGTGGGGATCGTTCAGCAGGACGCTGATCTTCGTGCTGCTGACTGTCATCGGTGCTTCCTTGTTGGGTGGCCTACTCGGCTTCCTTTTCTGGGGATCAGCCAAGATGCCGGGTCGGCGCCTAGCTCTGACGTTGCTGTTCACGCCCATGCTTCTCACCCCGGTATCGGTCGGCGCGTTCTACAGGCTCATGCTGAACCCGAACTTCGGGGTGATCACCTACTTCTTCGGTCTCATGACAGGTGCACGGGAGGACCTGCTTACCTCCCCGGGTACAGCGTTTCTGACGGTGTTGCTGATTGACGTCTGGATGTGGACTCCGTTCATGACGCTTATCACGTTGGCGGCTCTCGGTTCGGTGCCGAGCGCGGAGCTGGAGGCGGCAAAGGTCGACCGACTCCGTTGGATCACGGTGCTCCGCCGCGTCATCCTCCCGCACGCAAAGTTCATCTTGATGTTGGGCGTTCTTCTCCGGACCATCGACGCCTTCAAGACCACCGACCAGGTACTCCTCCTGACTTCGGGCGGCCCTGGGTCATCCACCGAGCTTCTCGGCCTTCGGCTGTACCGGCTCGGCTTCGACTCGCTCGACATGGGCATGGCTTCGACGCTTGCGGTGATCGCGTTGTTCGTGGCAATCGGCTTCACCACGCTCTACCTCTACGTTCTCAACCTGAGAAAGCAGGAGGACGCATAGCCATGGCTACGCTCAGACGCCAAGCCTACCACGCCCTTCTTTGGCTAATCGCACTGGTCTTCTTCGCGCCGGTGTTCTGGATCTTCCTGTCGTCGCTGAAGACGACCCACCAACTGTTGGCCCTGACTCCCCAGATATTCTTCGCCCCGACCACCGCCAACCTTGTGGATGTTGTCAACCGTCCATCGTTCACGCAGCAGTTCGTCCACAGCCTCGTGATGTCGGTCATCGCGGTGACGATCGCAATCGTGGTGGCCTTCCTGGCGGCGTACTCCTTCTCTCGCTTCAAGCCGGCTGGCAGTGACTTCTTGATGTTCCTGCTGCTCAGTGTTCGCATGGTGCCTGCCGCCGCCACGATCGTGCCTCTCTACCTGATGTACTCCGCGTTCGGGTGGAAGGATAACATGATCGGGATCATCTTGTTCTACGCAATGTTCTCGATCCCGTTCTCGCTGTGGATCCTTAAGGGCTTCCTTGACGGCGTCTCGCAGCGCTTCGACGAAACTGCGTTGATGAGCGGTGCCGGCCGGCTCCACATCATGTTCAAGATCATCCTGCCGCAGGTACGACCGGGTCTGATCGCCGCTTTCATTTTTAACTTCATCTTTGTGTGGAACGAGTACTTGTTCAACTACATCGTTGGTGGCGCGAACACAAACAACGTCCCCGTCGGAATCGCGACCGGCATGTATTCATCGGGCGGCGTCGATTGGACCTTCATCGCGTCAGCCACAACGATATACATGGTGCCTATCATCGTAATGGTCTACTTCTTCCAGAGGTATTTGCTCGTCGGCATGACCTTCGGCACGGTGCGAGGAGAGGTCTGATGACATCTACCGTTGTTGCTCGGGTCAAGGCGATCCTCGCGGTGCTGCTCATCATCGCTCTTGTGATGATCGGCCAGAAGTTGAATATCACAGTGTACACGTTCGGCGTGTTGTTGATCTTCAGCGTCGTTGTGGTCGGCTTCACCTTCAATAATATTTCTGAGAGTCGGCCGGCGAGATTTCTGGTCGTTCCTCTCGTCGTGACTTGGGTGATCGTGGGAGCAATATTCGTACTTTCGTACTTTCTTGCCCCGCTACTTGCACAGATCGGGGGTTGATGACGTGCTCGAGATTCGTTCACTGGTCAAGAGTTTCGGATCTACCCCGGTCATCGACGGGGCTGACTTCGCGGTCGCCGAGAGGTCGTTCACTGTGGTGTGCGGCCCGCCGGGTAACGGCAAGTCCGTGCTTGCTCGCATGATTTGCGGCTTGGTGGAGCCCGACCAAGGTCGCATCCTGTTGGACGGCAGGGACATCACCGGCACGCCACCCGGGTCTCGGAGCATCGGATACGTGCCGCAATCGTTCGCTCTCTTTCCCCAGTACTCGGTGGAGTCCAATATCGGGTATCCACTCCGTGTCGCGGGCGAGGACAAGGCGGCGATCAGCGCAAAGGTGAGAGATGTTGCTGCCATGCTCGGCGTCCAGGACATCCTGCCCAAACGCGTCGACCAGATCTCCGGTGGACAGAGCCAGCGTGTATCGATGGCACGAGGTCTGGTTCGTCAGAGCTCGCTCTACATCCTCGACGATCCGCTGGTCGGGTTGGACTTCAAGCTCCGCGAGCAGTTCACCGAGGATCTACGGCTGCTGCAGCAGGATCTTGGTGCCACATTCCTGTACTTCACCTCCGAGCCCCTGGAGGCGATGGCGCTCGCCGACACTGTAGGGGTCCTGTCTGGGGGCAGGTTCGTGGAGACCGCCGATATGCCGGAGGCATACCTCGACCCGCAGCACGTGGACACCGCTCTCACGCTCGGCTTCCCGAGGGCGAACAAGATGACGGCCAAAGTGAGTCGCAACGGGACGTCGACCACTCTGACCACGAACTTCTTCACGGCGACACTGCACGATTGGCACGCGGACGTCGACCAAGTGGAGCTGGTCGTTCGCCCCGAGGACCTCTCCCTTCTGCCACGTGAAGGGACGCTGCACGTGCCGGGGGACCTTGAACTGATCGAAGACTTGGGTGGCGAGTCGATCGTCTACATCCGTGGTGGCGACGAACCCCAGTTGCTCACCGCAGTAACGGGAAGCGATGCGCCTGAGTTGCACGGTGACATTAAGGGTGTTTGGTTTGACGCACACGCGCTGATGACCTTCGACCCTGCTACCGGTCGGCGGATCTCGGGCGCGATTGGAGACGCTTCATGAGTGAGATCGAGATCCGAAAGTTGCGCAAGGTCTACGGGTCGACGGTGGCCGCCGACGCTCTTGACGCAGTCTTTGAGACGGGATCGGTGACCTGCGTGCTCGGACCGTCCGGCTGTGGGAAGACCACGCTGCTGCGGATGATTGCCGGGCTTGAGAAGCCCGATAGCGGTCAGGTGCTGCTCGGCGGCAAGGACGTCACCAGCCTGCCGGCGGAGAAGCGTGATCTCGGGATGGTCTTCCAGGACCCGGTGGTCTACCGGGGATTGTCGGTTCGAGAAAACCTCGAGCTTCCTCTCAAACAAGCCAAGGGCAAGAACAAGCTTGGTCTCAAAGAGCGTGCGGAGCGGGTCGACCAGTTGCTAACGATCATGGATCTCCAGTCCGTGGCCGCGCGTCAAGTTGACGCGCTCTCAAACGGCGTGCGTCAGAAGGTCGCGGTGGCCAGAGCAATGATCCGTCGACCTGCTTTGGTGATCTTCGACGAGCCGGTGACCAATGTCGACATCGTCTCGAAGTTGGAGATCCAGCGCGACATCAAACGGCTCGTTGGAGAGCTCGGACAGACCGTTCTTTATGTCACTCATGACCAGACCGAGGCGATGACTCTCGCAGATCGGATCGTCCTAATCAAGGACGGTCGGATCGTGGAGTCCAATCCGCCGCGCGAGTTGTTCCGCTATCCCAGCAGTACTTTCGGCGGCCACTTCCTGGGTTCTCCCGGAATGAACTTCCTGCCCGCCGACGTCATTGCGTCGAGTAGTTCGACGGTCACTGTGACCGCGTCTGTGTTCGGCCAGCCAGTCACCTTCCACACGACCTCGGTGGCCGGGGCTGACCACGTGGTCGGGATCCGCGCGGAGCACATCAATATCAGTGACAAGCAGACAGAGAACGCCGTCCGCGCGCGAGTCGTTACCCGGGCTGTGGGCGTGGGCGGCAGGTGGATTCTGAACTGCATGCTTGGCGAGTCGCGGGTACACATCAAGGCGCGTCGGTCCAACCCAGTCAGCCTGCAGAACGAGTTCTGGGCCAGCGTGCCGGAGTCCGCTGCCTGCCTGTTCGACTCGGAGGGCAAGCGTATTGGCATAGGTAGTGCGGCCGGCGACCGCGGGTGAGTCGAGGAAACACCGTGACACGTTTGGCGAACGACCCTGCTGACTTCGCAGACGAAGCGCTCGAGGGCTTCGTCGCAGCCAACCGTCGCTATGTGCGCAAGGTGCACGGGGGAGTGGTGCGCGCGACCAAGACGCCCGAAGGTCAGGTCGGGCTGGTCATCGGGGGTGGGACCGGCCATTACCCGGCGTTCGCTGGCTGGGTGGGCGCCGGGCTGGCCCACGGCGCGGCCTGCGGAAACATCTTCGCCTCACCTGCCGCGTCGCAGGTGTATTCGGTGATCAAGGCCGCTGAGAATGGTGCCGGAGTTCTCGTCAGTTTCGGCAACTACGCCGGTGACGTCCTTCAATTCGGTCAGGCCGCGGCGCAACTCCATACCGAAGGGGTGGACGTGCGAATCTTGGCGATTACCGACGACGTCGCGTCCGCACCCGCCGACAGGGTTGAGTTGCGGAGAGGGATCGCCGGCGATCTGACGGTCTTCAAGGTTGCCGGCGCGGCCGCCGAGGCGGGCCTAAGCCTGGACGAGGTCGAACGGGTTGCTGTGAAGGCGAACGCGGCGACTCGGACAATGGGTGTGGCCTTCAACGGCTGTACCCTTCCCGGTGCCGACCACCCGCTCTTCACGGTGCCCCGGGGAAGAATGGGTGTAGGACTAGGGATTCATGGCGAGCCGGGCGTTGACGAGCTGCCGGTGGGCACGGCCGACGGCGTCGCCCAGTTGCTTTTCGACCACGTAACCGCCGAGACCCCGGCGGACGATAGTCAACGTGTCGCTGTTCTGATCAACGGACTGGGCACCGTCAAATACGAAGAGCTCTTCGTCGTGTACCGGAAGGTTGCCGAGCTGCTGGCTGAACGTGGCTACACGGTGATCGACCCAGTGGTGGGGGAGCAATGCACCAGCCTCGACATGGCTGGTCTTTCCTTGACGCTGATGTGGTTGGACGAAGAACTCGAGCGTTTCTGGACGGCACCCTCTGACGCGCCTGCCTATCGCAAGGGGGTCGTCGAGGCCAGGGAGACCATCGCGGACGATGCCGTGGTAGAGCGCACGGACACGATCGCCTCGGGATCGGTCGAGTCACGCGCCTTGGCCACGAAGATCGCAGACGGGTTGCTGCTTGCGCAGGACGTGCTGGTGCAGAACGAAGCGAGACTCGGGGACATCGATGCGGTCGCCGGCGACGGTGACCACGGCATCGGGATGGTCCGCGGTGTGCGCGCTGCCGTCGATTCCGCAAGAGCGTCGCTCGATGCGGAGGCTGGTGCACGGACACTGGTGATGCGCGCAGGTGACGCTTGGGCCGAAAAGGCAGGCGGCACCTCGGGAGCCCTCTGGGGAGTCGCGCTGAACGCCGTTGGGGCCTGCCTGGACGATCAGCATGCCGCCGAGCGGGAGACCTTGATCAGTGCAGTCCAGGCAGCGGTAGATGCCGTGGTTCAGCTCGGCGGCGCAGAACTTGGTGACAAGACGATGATCGACGCCGCTGTGCCGTTCGCCGAATCCCTTTCACAACAGCGAGCAGCATCCCTGCGGGCGGCCTGGAAGACCGCGGCGTCCATTTGTCAGGAGGCCGCCGAGAACACCGCGGACATCCAGGCAAAACGCGGCCGCGCGCGAGTCCTTGCCGAGAAGAGCATCGGCACACCTGATCCCGGCGCCATCTCCTTTGCGATGTTGATCGCCGCGATGACTGAGTTGTTTGGAGACGAGTGAACATGAAGATAGCGGTTGGCGCCGACAGTGCGGGTTACGACTACAAGGAAGTTCTGAAGCGGGACCTCGAAGCTGACGAGCGGGTGGAGGAGGTGATTGACGTCGGGATCGAGTCCGGGGAGGACACCGACTACCCGCATGTCGCCGTGGACGCGGCAAACCTGGTCGCCAACGGGACGGTGGACCGAGCACTTCTGGTGTGCGGAACCGGCCTGGGCGTGGCGATCGCGGCCAATAAGGTCAAGGGAGTCAGGGCGGTGACAGCGCACGACTCCTACTCAGTCGAACGTGCCATCTTGTCCAACAATGCACAGGTGCTCACCTTCGGCCAGCGGGTGGTCGGACTCGAGTTGGCTCGACGACTCGCTAGGGAGTGGCTCGGCTACACCTTTGACCCAGAGTCGCGCTCGGCCGAAAAGGTGAACGCCATCGACTCGTACGACTGCTGATCGGTACGAGCGATGAAGTGGATTGGAACGTCTTGGAAGATGAACCACCTGCGGGCGGATTCGCGCGCATACGCGAACAGCTTCATGTCGCAGATCTCGGATCTGGATCTTCGAGGGATCCAGCCGTTCATCCTTCCCCCCGTGACCTCACTCGATATCCTCGTCGACCTTCTAGGCGAGGGCACCAACATCTTGCTCGGGGTCCAAAACGCGCATTGGGCCAAATCTGGGGCATGGACCGGCGAGATCTCCATGAGCATGGTTGCCGATGCCGGTGCGAGTCTCATCGAGATCGGGCATGCCGAGCGACGGGCAAACTTCGGCGAGACTGATCGTGTAGTGAACCTCAAGGTCAAGAGCGCGCTGGCCAATGATCTTCGACCATTACTCTGCGTCGGCGAGCCGGAAGAAGTGTTTGAGGCCGGCGGCGCGACCGAGTACGTACTAGAGCAACTGTGGGGGGCCTTCGGAGGGGTTGAAGACTTCTCATCCGTGTTGATTGCCTACGAACCGGTTTGGGCTATCGGGGATCTCGGCCGAGTGCCCGCGCCGGAGGATGTTGCCGCTGTGCTCGAGGCGTTGCAGATGGCAGTGGGCGCAGGGCAAAGCGACCCGTCGCAGCGTGCCCAGGCTGTGCTGTTCGGCGGCTCCCTGAACCCCGAGAACGCGACAGCTTTCTTGGACTTGCCCGGCACGGACGGGTTGTTCATCGGACGTGCCGCGCGAACGGCTGACGGCTTCGTCGAGATCCTTCGCCGTGTTGCCGGAAGCATCTCTGACTCGGAGGAACGTATATGAGCAGAGTCATCACTTTCGGGTTGCACATCGCTGATGTCCTTGGGCGATACGTCACCGATATTCCCCCCGGCCAGGGTCTCGACGTGATCGACGAGATCCGCATCACCGTCGCGGGGACCGCTGCTGCCACTGCCGTTGACTTGGCGAAGCTCGGCGTGGATGTCGCGACGGTCGGAGCTGTCGGTTGCGACGCTCTCGGAGCCTACATTCGTCAGGCTATGGCGGACGCGGGGGTCAACACGCAGGCGTTGAAGACCGTGAATGACGTGCAGACGTCAGCGACGATCCTTCCAATTCGCCCTGACGGCAGCCGACCCGCTTTGCACGTTGTGGGCGCTAACAGCCGGCTCAAGGTCGAGGATCTCCCCGAAGCCGAACTAGCCGACCTTCAAGTCTTCCACTTGGGCGGCCTCGGCCTGATGGACGGCGTAGACGGTGAACCTGCTGCTGGCCTGCTTAGGCGAATGCGTGAACTCGGTGTGACGACAACCGCCGACTGCCTGCCGACAGGACATGACTCGGGCTACGACGCGCTGCTTCCGGTCTTGCCATACGTGGACTATTTCTTTCCAAGTTATGAGGATGCTCTGATGATCGCGGGCTCAGTCACTCGACAAGATGCGATCGACTATTTCCTCGACCAGGGCATCGGGACGCTGGTGATCACTATGGGTGGCGAAGGAGTTAGCATCTCTCGCAGAGGCTCAAGCGAGATTCGCCTGCCCGCCTACGAGGTCGACGTTGTAGACACGACAGGCTGTGGCGATGCGTTCAGTGCGGGGTTCATCGTCGGCCTACTCGACGGCCTGTCGCCGACTGAGGCGTCAGAGTTCGGACTTGCCACCGGCAGCATGGTTGCTATCGGGCTCGGCTCGGACGCGGGTATCGTCGATCGTGCTTCGGTCGAGGAGTTCCGCGCCAAGACGCCGCGCAAGTCGCTGCGGGTGGGCTGCCCGTGAGCATCGAACAGATCGTTGGGGAACTCATCTATGTTGGACGGTCAGCCGTAGAGCAGAGTTTGACACTGGCGAGTAGCGGCAGCCTCTCGGCCAGGGCCCGGGGGAGGATCGTTTCGTTGTTATGGAGTTGACCCGCTTTTGTGGACACCTAAGCATTGGGGACTTCAGTCCCCCGGAAGGGAGTCCACATGGCAAGGACGAAACCGCCATACACGCCGGAGTTCCGCACCGAGGCGGTCCGCCTGACACGCACCAGCGGGCGGCCACCCTCGGAGATCGCCCGTGACCTGGGCTGCTGCACCGAGACGCTCAAGAGCTGGATGCGCCAGGCGGCCATCGATGAGGGCAAGGTCGAGGGCCCAACGAGCGACGAGCGCGAGGAGCTGCGCCGCCTACGGCGTGAGAACCGCATCCTGCGCGAGGAACGCGAGATCCTAAAGAAGGCCGCACTGGGTGTAGCGGACGCGGATACCTGGACACGAAGGTGTCTTACGCGGCGACCCCCTGAGCCTGCCCAGCGTACCACGCCTTGCGGGTCGCTGAGGGGCTGAGGAAGCCGTTCTTCTCGGGCAGCCACTGCTCGTTGTAGAGGTCGACGAAGGCCTCGACGGCGGCGCGCAGCTCGGCCACCGTGCGGTAGACGCGGCCGTGGATGATCTGCTCTTTGAGGGTCTTGAAGAAGCGTTCGGCGACGCCGTTGGTCTGCGGCTGCTCGATGAAGGCGTAGCTCGCCGCGACCCCCCAGAAGCGCACCTGGTTGCGGAAGTGCTCGGAGACGTACTGCGTGCCGTTGTCCATGCGCAGCGTGAGCCCCCGGCCGACGTCGGCGGTGACGCCGCCGAAGTGCTTGAGCAGCCCCTGTGAGACAGGTTGCAGCGCGGCGAAGCGGTCGCCGCGCTTGCAGACGTGGCGGCCGACGACCTCGCAGTTGAAGTGGTCGACGGCGACGAAGACCCAGCACATGCCCTCCTCGGCGGTGAGCACGCGCGTCCCGTCGGTGCCCCACATGACGCCCGGGGCGTCGGTGGTGATGCGGCCCTCGTGGTCAATGCCCTTGCCCTGACGCACGCGGCGCGGGGAGAGCAGGCCGTGCTCGCGCATGAGGCGCAGCACGCGCCGCCGCGAGACGCGTACGCCTGAGATGCGCAGGCGCGCCCAGACCTTGCGATGTCCCTCGCCGCTGAACGGCGAGCAGGCAAGGTCGTCCTCGATCAGGGCGTGGAGCTCCTCGTCTGTGACCGCGGGAGCCGGGCCCCTGCGCGCCGGCGCGGCGCCCGGCGGCGCGGCGTAGAAGGTGGAGCGGGCCACGCCCCACACCGAGCACACTCGCTTGACGCCATAGGACCTGCCGCTGGCGGGGGAGACCGCCGCGCTCA
>Ga0209539_1000983_pt1 | contig 15869 bp, 9 predicted proteins | sample BarGraNGADG00312_2_FD_184499 | JGI IMG/M metagenome (GOLD analysis project Ga0209539, IMG submission 184499) | Arctic peat soil microbial communities from Barrow, Alaska - Barrow Graham LP Ref core NGADG0011-312 (SPAdes) (version 2) | ecosystem: Environmental > Terrestrial > Soil > Wetlands >... | reverse complement strand
TGCAGAGCGTCGCCAGTACGGGTTCCTCGCTGAGCAGCACCCTCGGACGCGCATTGTCGTGGGTGGTCAGCCGCCACGGGGTCGCCGGGTCCCAGCCGTCGAGCCGGAGGGTACGCAGAGGCGTGCTGCCCGCCAGAAGGACGCCGTCAGCTCCGCGGGAGACGGCGCGCTCGTGGAGGTTCCACCAACCGACGTTGAGCCCGCGGTCGCGCAACACCTCGCACGAGAACAGCCCAGGGATCCAGTCGGCCCAGCGCTGGTCGGCGTACAGCTCCTCGCTCGCGTCGACCACCGCATCCCGGCGGACCCTCTCGGACCACCAGCTCAGGGAGGCCTGACCGCTTGAGCTCACGCCGAGGAGGCCGAGGTTGAATATGCCGGCCGTACGGATCGTGCGCTCGTCCGGGTAGCGGCCGTCGCGCGGCATCGGGTCCAGCACTTGCGGAGTGAGCGCCACTCCGGATCGCTCGGCTGCCTCGAACACCTCGACCAGGTCGTCGTACACCACGGAGTCGGGGCTGAGGTAGACCGCGCTGGTCCCCTCTGCCACCAAGCGAGCCAGAAGGTACGGCTTGAGGGCGCCCGCGAACTCGTCCGCGTCGTAGATGGCCGCCATGTCCGCCCACTCGCGGTCGGGCAGCAAGTCGCTGGGAAGGAGGATCTCCCCTAGTCCCGCCAGGGAACGGTCGGCCTCGTCGCCGTCGGTGATCAGAGTGACGACGTGGGTTCCGGGGTGATGGCCCTGGAACGACGCGACCATCACCCGTGCGCGGGTCAGCGCGTTCCGTGGCGCGATCGTGCACGCCCGGCGGGGACCCGTCATCGCTCTCCTCCGCTCGGTGCATACAACGTTTTCGCATTCTAGGCTCCAGGCTCCCTGCGGAGCATTAGCCTGTGCTCGCGAGTGGCGTTTGGACAGCGGTGGAAGGAAAACTCGTGCTCACAGTTGATCACCCCCCGGCGGGCAAACCCCGCTTGTTCACGCGGCCTCTGGTCCTCATGCTTGGCACTCTGCTCGTCGTAGGTACGGTCGCCTCCAGCCCTGAGGAGGCGTACGCAGTCGCGCCCACTCCCGTCCGGACCGCGCTCCCGGCCGGCGCGACCACAGTGTCCTTGGCACTTGGCCTCGACCGTGTCGTCGGAGTGGACGACCGACACGGCCCTGGCACCAGCACCGTCTGGACCCGGCCGGTGTCAGCGTCTGGATTCGGGCCCGAATCGGTGCTCTCCTCGTCAGGAACGACCGTCCTCGTGTCTGGCGGACGGACTGCAGTCGTGTCCGGGTCCGCGACGACGCTCTACGACCGCGGTGTCGCCGCAGGTTCGGTACCAGACGCAACGGTCCAGGTCACAGGTCCCTATCTCAGAGCCGCTGGCGGCATCTGGAAGTCCGACGGGACGAAACTGAGCACCGTAAAGGCTGACGCGACGTCCAAGTACCTCGTCGGTAACCGCCTCGATGACCTCCAGCTGGGGTCGGCGGGGATGATCGAAGTGACCCAGAGCGACGTCGACGGAAGCGCCTTCTACGGCAGCTACTACGTGGCGACCAATGCCTGGCAGTGCTCCCTCAGCGACAGCTGGGAAGACCAGGTGCTGATCACCTGCCCCAACCACGACCTGTACGTGACCGATTACACCGGCGATCTCACAATTACGGGCCCGTACACCCGCCTTGCAGACACCACTGCACCTGTTTCCCATGGCCTGGGTGACGGGTACCTCCTTCTCAAGAGCACGCCTCAAGGCGCCGCCGCCGCATACTCGTTGTGGGACTTGCAGGCGAACTCCTTCACGAGCCTGCCCGAATGCACGTCGGACCCCGTCACAGACGGCGCTGGACATATCGCCTGCGCGTCCGCCAGCGACATCGTCTGGATGGACTACTCAGCCCTGTCGAAGTCGGCGCCACGCATGTTGGGAACGGCCGGGCGTGGCTGGATGGACGTATCGGCTGATCCACCCTGGTCGCCGACCATCGACACGGACAAGGCACTCCAGGCGGGCACCCTCGACATCACGACGTCGGACGGGAAGGTCATCCGCACCCTGGCCACCCCGCCAACCGACGATGGGTCGCTGCGAGGGGTGGTTTGGGACGGTCGGGACACTGCCGGCGTGTTGGTCTCGCCTGGTTCGTACTTGTTCCGCCTCAACGCATCGGCGAAGGACGGATCCGGGGCGGTCACCCAGCTCAACAACTCAGAGAAACCCGTGGGGTCGGTCTTCGTCCTGCAGCCGGGATGGTCGAGGTTCATCCAGGCGAGCTACCAGGACTTCTTGGGACGCCAGCCGAGCTTGTCCAACCTCGCTCAGGGATCGGTGGAGCTTTCGCGCAACCCGAGGACCAACTACCTGACCGGGCTGGCTAACAGCGACGAGTGGCTCACCACAATCATCACGAAGATGTACCAGGACACCCTCGGTCGCGCACCCGACGCCGCCGGACTCGCCGGCTGGACCACGCTCATCCGCAACAAGACCTTCACCGTCGCAGACGTCGCCAGCCGGTTCTACTCCTCCGACGAGTACTACCTGTACCACGCCGGAGGCACACCGACCTCGTGGGTCACCGCCTTGTACACCAAGCTCCTCAACCGAGCCCCCGACCCCGCCGGACTTCAGCACTGGGCCGCGCTGACCAGCGACCCGACGTTCGGCCGCAACAAGGTGGCGTACGAGTTCTACCAGTCCACCGAATCCCGCATGCATCGCGTCCTCGACCTCTACCAAGCCCTGCTGAAACGCAACCCGGACCCCACCGGCTGGCCCTACTGGACGACACAAGTCCTGACCACCGGAGACATCACCCTCGCCGTCAACCTCGCCGCCAGCCAGGAGTATCAACTCCGCGCCGAGGCCAGGTTCTAGGAACCAAACGACGACCCCAAAGAAAGGAAAGGACATGGCATACCCCAGGATGCGTACCCTCGTGGCGGCTCTGAGCTTCGCGATCGCGCTGTCGGGTGTCCCCCAGCTCGCGCACGCACAGGCCCCAGCCGCACCAGCAGTGGCCGTACCACACACTGTGAGCGTGGCTCTCCACGGCTGCACGGCGGCGATCACGGTCTCGGCCGGTTCGGGCACCGGAGACGTGTGGATCCAAGAGGATGCGCGCGGAGGCATCGTCTGGCCCACGACCGCGCCCAGCAGTGCCGGACCGGGCTGGCCCACAGTCGAGGTCCCACCAGCGGGTCTAGCCGTCGACGTTCCGATGGAACAGCTTGGCAATTTCTCAGTCGGCTATCTGTTACAAGGAGCACCCCTCACCGAGATCACGCTGACGACGATCGACATGGGGGTCACACAACAGGACCCGATCTGGGGCTGGCCGTGCACAGCTTCGCCCTTCGTACAAGCCGCGTACCAGGACTTCATCGGCACCCCGCCCTCAGCCGCCGACCTGACGATGGCGTCGCTGATGCTCCAGAACGGGACCATGACCAAGACGGCGTTCCTGACCGCCATGGCGAACTCCGACGAGTGGCTCAACGCGATCATCACGAAGATGTACGCCGATACCCTCGACCGCGCCCCTGATGCGGCTGGACTCGCCGGTTGGACCACGCTCATCCGCAACAAGACCTTCACCGTCGCAGACGTCGCCAGCCGGTTCTACTCCTCCGACGAGTACTACCTCTACCACGCCGGAGGCACACCGACCTCGTGGGTCACCGCCTTGTACACCAAGCTCCTCAACCGAGCCCCCGACCCCGCCGGACTCGCTGCTTGGGTCACCTACACCACCAGCCCCAGCTACGGCCGAGACAAAGTCGCGTACGGCTTCTACCAGTCCACCGAGTCCCGCATGCACCGAGTCCTGAACCTCTACCAGGCCCTGCTCAAGCGCAACCCGGACCCCACCGGCTGGCCCTTCTGGACCGAACAAGTGCTCACCACCGGAGACATCACCCTCGCCATCAACCTCGCCAACAGTCAGGAGTACGACCTCATCGCTCAGACAAGGTTCTGACGTAGCGCGGTCGCCCACAGGCCTCAAGAAGGGGTTGAGGAAAGGGTCCCGTTGCTGGGGTCCAAGGGGCTGCAGCCCTACCCTGTCTGCGTGCTGGGAGGGAGACTCCGGGCACGTGACCGGAGGGACGCTGTGGTGTCGATGACACGTGCGATCGTGCGCGCGGTACAGGACTGGCCACGGGCCGTACGGCTCCTGCTGATCGTCACGCTGGGCTCCCTCTTAGTGCTGGGCACCGCAGTCACCGGCACCGAGAAGGCGTACGCGGCCACCGACGTACGGACGCCCCTGGCCGCGGGACCGACCATCGCCAGTCCTTTCGCCGTCTTCGGCACGACCGTCGTCCTGGGGGCATATCGCTCGACGAACACCGGCGGCGGTTGGGCACCTGACGCGACGCTCTCCAGCGCCGTGTGGCGGTATGCCGGTGAAGGCAAGCTGGTCGGCTACACAAACTCGGGCTCGACGTACAGCGCCCTCGTGTTCACGCCGAGCTCCGGCGCGTCCCAGACGTACGCACTGCCGGCATCCCCGGTGAGCATGAACGCGACCTGGAGCCTGAGCTACGGGTCGAGCGGCTCGTACACCGCGTACAACTTCGTGACCGGCACCTCCGCGACACCGACCAGCCCTAGCCCTGCCGCCGGTCAGACAGCTCAGATCACACCGTCCGGGGCGGTGCTGTGGTCGAACACGTCCGGCACGTTCGCGGTCGCCGGGAGCCCGTCCGCCCCGGCGGGCGCCTGGGTGTCAATCCCCGGCGTGCGCGACTTCCTCGCGACGCAGGACAAGCTCCTGTACGTGATGTACGACGCCAACAAGGTCTCCATCTGCTCGCGTCCGCTCACTTCTCTGTCCTCTGCACCGACGTGTGCGGTCGCCATGAGTGGCGTCGACTACTCCGACCCGAACCTGGCCGACTTCACCCTGCTGAGCTTCGGCGCCCTGACCGTGATGACAGCCACCCTGGCGTCGGGGAGCGCGCTGCTCCCTGCGTACGTGTGGTCGGGCTCCACCACTGCGGCGCAGATCCAGCTGCCGAGCGGCTCCTCGATCGACCAGCCCGAGGCGGTCCCGATGCCGCGGCTGTACGGGGACAGCGCCTACGTCATCGTGCGAGACGCCAACACTGTCGGCTCGGTGAAGAAGGTCGCGGCGGACGGCACCCTGAGCGCCGGATTCTCGCCGCCCAATACCTACACGGCGATCACATCGTTGGCCGTTGCGCCGGACCGTGTCGTCGCTGCCGACGCGCGCGACGCATCGACCTTGAACGCCTCCTGGTCGCGAGCAGTGTCGGGCGCCGGCTTCGGCACACTGACACCGTTGCCCTCACGCGCGTCGTGGCTCGATGCGTCCGCGGGCCGCACCGCCGTGAGCGGACCGATCGGCCTCCTGCTGTTCGACCGTGGCACGCTGACGCACGTCTTCACCGATGCGAGCTTCACATCCATGAGCGGCCCGTACGTCACGCAGCAGATCGACGACACGTCCGGGGCGGGCGTGACGAAGATCTCCACGGCAGACGGCGCCGCGGTGGCAACGTTCCCGGGTTGGAGCGGACTGCTCTTCGGGTCGCAGTACGTCACTCAGACCAAGGGCGATGCAGGATCGGGACCCGTCTCGTTGACGGTCAACAGCCTGACCGGTGGGACTGCGGCGAAGCAGATCACCTTGCCCGCTGAGACCGCGCCCTGTTGGGCGTCCTCCGTGTGGGGGGACAATGTCGCGTTGAGCTGCGGCACGAGCATCCAGGTCTACAGCCTGCGCACCGGCGGGTATGTCGCCTCATATGCGGGCCCAGCGAACACGTACGTCGCACTGGCTGCCTTCGGAGACGGGTACGCGGTGATCCGTCAGGGCACCGTGACCACCACCAACCTCTTGTGGAACCTGTCGAGCAGCACGACCACTGCGCTGCCGTGTTCGGGCTGGGGCCCGATCGCCACGGACGGTGAGGGCCATCTGGCGTGCACGTCGGACACGGAGCTGATCTGGCGGGACTTCTCGGCACTGTCTACGGCCGCCCCGCGCGTGCTGGGGATGCTGGCGCCGGCGTCGGTGAACTTCACCACCACCTTGGCATGGACGACGCAGATCGACGCCACGAAACCGCTCGCCGCCGGGTCGCTGGTCATCAAGAAGGCCGACGGGACCGTCGTTCGTACGCTCCCCACCCCCGCGACAACCGACGGTTCGCTGCGTATCACCTGGGACGGTCGTGACATGTACGGGGATCCGGCACCGGCCGGTACGTACACCTACCTTGTCGCCGCCGACGCCGCGGACGGTACGGGCACGGTCGCCTCGGTGACCGGCACCGGAGCCCCGACCGCCACCGTCGCGATCACGGCCAATGTCAGCCCGGACTACACGAAGTTCGTGCAGGCGTCGTACCAGGACTTCCTCGGCCGCGCACCATCGCAGAACGAGCTCACATTCCAGACGTCGGCCCTGTCCACAAACAAGGTCACGAAGTCGGGCTATCTGTTGACGCTCGCGAACAGCGATGAATGGCTGAATGCGATCGTCACCAAGATGTACACAGACACGCTGGGTCGTACGCCCGACGCGGCCGGTTTGGCGTACTGGAAGGGCCTGATCCGGAACAAGACGTTCAGCGTCGCCGATGTCGCCAGCCGGTTCTATGCATCGGACGAGTATTACCTGTACCACGCCGGCGGGACACCGACGAGCTGGGTCACGTCGCTGTACACGAAGCTGCTAAGCCGCAGCCCCGATGCGGCTGGACTCCAGTACTGGGTCGGGCTGACGAACCAGAAGAGCTACGGCCGGGACAAAGTCGCGTACGACCTGTACCAGTCCACCGAATCCCGCATGCTCCGGGTCACAGCGCTGTACCAGACCCTGTTGAAGCGTGATCCTGACGCGACCGGCCTGCCGTACTGGACCGCACAAGTGTTAACGACCGGTGACATTGTCCTCGCGATGAACCTGGCCGACAGCCAGGAATACTGGCTCCGCGCGAGGGCCAGGTTCTAGGCATGCGGTGGTGTCGTCCGGCACCCTGACAGGTGCCACCCCCCGCTGTCCCTGCTCGGACCACGCAGGGTCCGCTGTCCCGCTGCGCGCCGTCAGGAGGGCCCGGGGGTGCGGCACGCTAGAGTGACCAGCGGTTGCAAGACGACATATCGAGGAGGAATCGGAGTGTCGAAGGTCGCGCTCATCACCGGGATCACGGGTCAAGACGGTCTGTACCTGGCGGAGCTACTGCTGTCCAAGGGTTACGAGGTCCATGGGTTCATCCGTGGTCAGAACAACCCAAAGCTCGAGCTTGTCCAAAGCATCGTGCCCGACCTCAAGGTCCACTTCGGCGACCTGCTGGACAGCTCCAGCATCACACGCACCCTCGACGCCTCGACCCCCGACGAGTTCTACAACCTCGGCGCGATCTCGTTCGTGGCGTACAGCTGGGAGAACGCCTCGGTGACGTCCCAGGTGACCGGGCTCGGCGTCCTCAACGCCCTCGAGGCGATCCGGCTCTATGCGGGCAGCGACATCTCGAAGGTGCGCTTCTACCAGGCCTCGAGCTCGGAGATGTTCGGCAAGGTGCAGGAGGTGCCGCAGCGCGAGTCGACGCTGTTGTGGCCACGCTCCCCGTACGGCGTCTCCAAGGTCTACGGCCACTACATGACGATCAACTACCGCGAGTCGTACGGGATGCACGCCAGCTCCGGCATCCTGTTCAACCACGAGTCGCCGCGCCGCGGCACCGAATTCGTGACCCGCAAGGTGTCCATCGCGGTCGCGAAGATCAAACTCGGCCTGCAGGACTCGTTGACGCTCGGCAACCTGGACGCGAAGCGCGACTGGGGCTATGCGGGCGACTACGTCCGGGCGATGTGGCTGATGCTGCAGCAGCCGATCGCCGATGACTACGTGATCAGCACGGGTCACACCCACTCGATCCGCGACCTTCTGGACGCGGCCTTCGGCCACGTCGGGATCACCGACTGGGAGAAGTACGTGAAGCAGGATCCGCGCTTCATGCGCCCGGCTGAGGTCGACATGCTCGTGGGAGACTCGACGAAGGCCCATGAGAAGCTCGGATGGAAGCCGGAAGTCGACTTCCATGAGCTCGTGGGCATGATGGTCGAGAACGACCTCAAGGAGCAGTCCCACCTGCACAGGGCCTGAGCGCGATGACACGGGCCTTCATCACCGGGGCGACCGGTCAGGATGGTACGTATCTGACCCAACACCTCCACGCCCAGGGGTATGAGGTCCACGGACTCGTACGTCTCGGTGACCCGCCTCCTATGGAACCGGAGCTGATCACCGTCCACTCCGGTGACCTCACCGACCGGCCGGCCATGACCGCTTTGCTTGACGAGATCCAGCCCGGCCAGATCTACAACCTCGGCGGACTGAGTTCCGTCGCTTTCTGCTGGACCGAGCCGGTTCTCGCGGCCGAGGTCAACGGCACCGCCGCGGTCTTCCTGTTGGAGGCCGCCTGGAAGCTGCAAGAGAAGACCGGCGAGAAAGTGTCGTTCGTCCAGGCGTCCAGCGCGGAGATCTTCGGCGAGGCGGACATGGCGCCACAGAACGAGTCGACCCCTCTCCGTCCGGTGAACCCGTACGGGGCGTCGAAGGCTCTCGCTCACCTGTCGGCCGGCGTCTACCGGGCCCGCGGCCTGCACGCGTCGAGCGTGATCCTCTACAACCACGAGTCGCCGCTGCGACCACCGTCCTTCGTGACCCGCAAGATCACGCAAGGGGCGGCGGCCATCGCCAAGGGAGATGCCACCGAGCTCCGTCTCGGGAACCTCGACGCCCGCCGCGACTGGGGATGGGCGCCTGACTACGTCGCGGCCATGGTGCTCGCTGCAACGCACGCCGACCCTGATGACTATGTGATCGGTACCGGCGAGGCACACACGGTGCGTGACTTCGCGGCCGCAGCCTTCGCGGCGGCAGGAGTCGCCGACTGGGACAAGTACGTTGTCGAGGACCCGGCCTTCTACCGCCCGGTTGACCCGACGCTGCTCGTGGCCGACGCCACGCGGGCCAACAGCGTCCTCGGCTGGCGTCCCACCGTGTCCTTCGATCAGCTGGTGTCCCGAATGGTCGCCGTCGACCTCGACGCGTGACGTACGAGGGCCTGGTGGCCGCGGTGCGAGTACGGAAGTCGAGTCCAGCCGGAACTTCGTCCGCCGGTACAGTGTTTTCGAGACCCGCCCGGGCGCGCCATGTGCCGTCCCCTGATCAGTCGGAAGGTTGTGCACTGTGAGCGCGGCGAAAGCACGAAACGTCGAACAGACATCCGATGCGGAAGTGGCCGCGCTCCAGGAGCAGGTGGCGGCGCTGACCGCCGAGCTGGATCGGACCAAGGCACTCTTGGCGACGGTCGAGGAATGGGCCCTGAGGTCCGAGGACTGGGCGCGCTCCACGGAGGCGCAGCTATTGCGGGCACAGGAGAAGATCTCCGAGCTGCGGGTGGCCTTGGCGATCGAAGAACTATTCCGCGCCGAGAATGAAGCGCTGCGCCGTTCGACGTCGTGGCGGGTCACCGCCCCTCTCCGCGGAGTGTCGAGCCTCGCGCGAGTCTCGGTGAAGACCCTTGCCAAGCCAGTGCTGACCGCCGGGCTCGCAGCGGTCCGCAACAATGACGGGCTCAAGAGAAGGCTGCGGAGAACCCTGAGTTCCTCGCCCCGGCTCGAGGCGAGATTGCGGAGGTACGCCAACAACCGGCCGACGCCTCCGGAGGACGTCGAGTGAAGATCCTCCTCGACCTGCAGGGTGGCCAGACTGAAAGTCGCCGCCGGGGCATCGGGCGCTACACCATCTCGCTCACACGAGGCATGCTCCGCAACGCCGGCGACCATGAGATCTGGGTCGCCATGACCGGGGGCCTACCCGGCACCATCGCTCCTCTCAGGGAGCAGCTCGCAGACGTGCTGCCGGACGAGCGGATGCTGATCTGGAACACGGTGACCCCGACCGGGGACATCCTGTGGCCGTACCACGGCCGCATGGGACAGGCCCAGGTCCTGCGGGAGGCCTTTCTCAACTCGGTGAAGCCCGACATCATCCACTCTTCGAGCGTCATCGAGGGAGCGACCGAGAACTCAGTCACCACGCTCAACCGGCATTTCGACGGCCCACGGACGGCGGCCACGCTGTACGACCTCATCCCGTTGCTGGACGCGCGGCGCTACCTGGGCAACATGGCTGTCGAGCGGTGGTACCACCAGCGGCTGGCCGAACTGCGCCGCGCCGACGTGCTGCTCGCGATCAGCGAGTCGTCGCAGCGCGAGGGCCGCGAGATGATGGGCCTACCGCCGGAGCGACTGGTGAACATTCGGACCGCCGCGGACGACATCTTCGTCCCGATGACCATCACCGGATCGCGCGAGGCCGAGCTGCGGGAGCGGTACAAGATCACCAAGCCGTTCGTCATGTACACAGGCGGAGTCGACCCCCGCAAGAACGTCTTCGGGCTGATCTCCGCGTTCGCCATGCTCCCGGAGGAGATCCGCGACGCGTACCAGCTCGTCCTCGTCGGTAGCGGCGATCCTCACATCTGGCCGAGCCTCATGGAGCACGTCCGCCGGGAAGGGTTCACCCACGGAGAGGTGATCTTCCCCGGCTTCGTCCTCGACAAGGACATGGTCGCTCTCTACAACCTCAGCACCGCCTTCGTCTTCCCGTCGCAGCACGAGGGCTTCGGCCTGCCCCCGCTGGAGGCGATGAGTTGTGGCATTCCCACCATCGTTGCCGACGCATCGTCGCTGCCCGAGGTGGTGGGTAACCCGGACGCACTATTCGATCCCCACGACACCGCTGATATGGCCGCCAAGTTGCACCGCGTACTCACCGATGACGGTTATCGCGCCGACCTCGGCCGTCGCGGGCTTGAGCAGGCGAAGACGTTCAGCTGGGACGACACCGCCAAACGCGCGTTGACGGCGTTCGAGTCGGTCGTCGCAAGGCCCGCCCGACCGCACCGCCCCGCACCGGTCGCCCCTCACCGGCCGAGACTCGCGTTCGTGACGCCGCTTCCCGCACGGACGAGTCAGGCCCGACGCCAGCTGGTCCACATCGTCGAAGAGCTCGACCGGCACTACGACGTGCACCTGGTGACGAACCACGACGGTGAGTCGTGGGACTTCGAAGGCCCTGCTCTGCTGGTCACGCCCGAACAGTTCGACCAGACTTCGGGAGACTTCGACCGCATCGTCCACCACTTCGCCAACGACCCGGCATTCGGCTTCGTACGCGACGTACAGGTCAAGCACCCCGGTCCGATCCTGCTGGACGACTACCACCTGGATCGCGCCATGGCCTGCTCCGGTTCCCAGGACCTGGATCCCGTCCAGGCGTGGATGGAAACCGTCATCGAGGCAGCGGGCTACGACACGCTCCATCGGCTCATGGAGGCACGCACTGCTGGCGAAGCGATCCCCCGCGTCGCGCTCAACCGCCACGTCCTCGATTCGGCCAGCGGCGTGATGGTCACCGATCCCCGGATCATCGACATGGCGAGGGCCGATCACGGTGACGACTTCGTCGCCGACTGGATCAGCGTCCCGATGCTTTTCCCGGGGGGACTCGTCGATCCCGCCAAGCTCGCCACACGCCCGGTCGTCGCCGTGTTCGGCAGGGGCGCCGGGCAGTTGGTCCATCGTGTGGTGGCGGCCTGGCTGGACAGCCGGATCGCCTCGGATCACAGGGCAGAGCTGGTCGTCGTCGGCCAGAGCGCGGACCAGCCGTACGGGAAGATGCTGGCCGGAATGCTCAAGGAGGCCGATCCCGCGGCGAGCTGGCGTCTGATCCCTGAGCAAGAGGCGCTCGAGATCGTCGACGAGATCAGGTTCGCCGTTCAGCTCTCGACGACGCCCGACCCCGTGACGTGGCGCTGGGTGCTCGACTGCCGGGCCCGCGGCATCACCGTTCTCACGAACGACGAGTTCGCGGACGCGCATGACGTCAGCCAGTCGTCGCTCATCGATGCGCTCGAGACGACGTGGGACGCGGAAGCCTCGGGTACCCGGAACCATGGGTTCGTCCCGGCGCAGGCTGAGACCTACCGCGACGCGATCGAGCGGCTCCATACCGAGGGCCGCCTCGCCCATCACGCCGAGATCCTCCGCGTGGCCGCCAGACAACCGATGCTGGACGGCGCCCGGTGGGGATGGACGGTGAACGCCCTGATGCGGAACCACCCGATCCCCGCGTCAGCGCCGCAGCTCCTCGTCGACGTGTCCACGATGGTGCGCGTCGACGCGCGGACGGGAGTCCAGCGGGTCGTACGAAGCATCGCCCGCGAGTTGCTGACGACCCCGCCCGCAGGCTTCCGCGTCGAACCGGTGTACTGCGACGACGACGGCGAGCTCCGTTACGCACGCAACTTCTCGGCGACGCTCCTCGGCTACAACACCGCCACGCTTCGCGACGACCCCGTTGTGGCCCGTAAGGGAGACGTCTTCCTCGGCCTCGACTTCAACGACCGCATGTTCCCGGTCCAGATACCGACGGGAGTCGAGGCCGAGCCCATGGAGCCGATGCTCGAGCAGTTGCGATCGATCGGCGTCAACTGCCAGTTCGTCTTGTACGACCTCATCGCCAGCGCACATCCCGACTGGTTCCCGCCGGGACTCGACTGGTTCGACGAGTACATCCAGCGCGTCGTACGCCGAGGAGACGGGCTGATCTGCATTTCCGAGAGCACCGCCCAGGACGCTGAATCCTGGATCCGCTCCCACGAACCCGAGCGAATCGGCATGCCGGTGAGCTGGTTCCACCTCGGCGCTGACATCGAGAACAGCGTGCCCACGCAGCACATGACGTCAGGACTGGGCTCTCGCTTGTCCGCCCGAGGATCGGGACCGTCGATCCTCATGGTGGGAACGCTCGAGCCACGCAAGGGTCACGACCAAGCGCTCGCCGCGTTCACCGACCTCTGGAACGCGGGCGTCGAAGCCTCTCTCGTCATCGTCGGGCGCATGGGATGGGGACGTGAGGATCTCGGCCCTCTCATGCGCGAGCACCCGCAATGGAACAAGCGCCTCTTCTGGTTCTCTGGCGTCAGCGATGCCGAACTCATGGAGCTGTACAAGGCCAGCAACGGGTGTCTCATGGCATCACGCGGTGAGGGCTTCGGGCTTCCCCTCATCGAGGCTGCCCGCTACGACATCCCAGTCCTGGCTCGCGATCTCCGTGTCTTCGAGGAGGTTGCCGCGAACAACGTCTCGTACTTCTCGGGTGACTCGGCGAAGGACCTCGCCGACGCGCTGAAGGAATGGTTCGCTGCCCTCGCTGACGGCACGGCGCCCCGTTCCGGTGGCATCCAGTGGCTCACCTGGGGCGAGAGCACCCAACAGTTCCTTGCCGCTCTGGAGCGCAACCTCGGCCGGTGAACCGGCCTGGGGTCACTTGCCCTGAACGAGATTGTCGAAGTGGCTGTGCATCACGGCGACGCCGACCGACTCGAACGGATCGCCGCTGCCGACGCTGAACGTCAGCGCCCGCAGGTAGGCGTCCACCGTCTTGGCGTTGCGATCCGTGGTGATCCCACCTCCGATACGGAACACGCCAGCTCGTAGCGGGAGGCTCGGGATCACGAGATCGACCGAGCCCTTTCCGGGGTGCATGGGCGGCGAGGTCCAGTCGGACTGCTCGTTGTTGTGCCCCCAGACGAGGAAGCCGCTGTCGTGCTCGATGTGGAAGCCGAAGATGGGCTTCTCGACCGACTGGTGGCACGTGAAGTGCATGCGGATGGTCACCGGATCGCCGGTACGGACCTGTCGCACTTCACCGTCGTTGCCCGTCAGCAGCTCGAATCGATCGATCGTCGCCTCGCCGCTGCCGTAATGGCCCTTGGCGTGGCCCGTCTCCGCACCGTCGGGGCCGCTGGCCGAGGAGTCCGCCGAAGCGCTTGGCTGGGAGATGTTGTGGGCCTGGTCGGCGTACTCATTGATGACGTCTTGCGCCGAGCCGACACCCATCAGCTTGCCCTTGCGGAGCCAGGCCGCATCGTCGCAGAAGCTGCGCATCTGCTCGACCGCGTGAGAGACCACCACGACGGTACGGCCATCGCGACGAAGGTCGGCGAACTTCTCGGTGCACTTCTCCTGGAAGGCCATGTCGCCGACGGACAGGACTTCGTCGACGAGCAGGATGTCGGGCTCGACATGGATCGAGACCGCGAACCCGAGCCGCACGTACATTCCCGAGGAGTAGTTCTTGACGGGCTGGTCGATGAAGTCGGCCACGCCGGAGAAGTCGACGATCGAGTCGAACTTCCGGTCAATCTCGCCCTTGCTCATGCCAAGGATCGCGCCGTTGAGGTAGACGTTGTCGCGTCCCGAAAGCTCAGGATGGAAGCCGGACCCGACCTCCAGCATGGCTGCCACGCGGCCCACGTGGGTGATGAGGCCCTTGTTCGGCTCCAGGATCTGGGCAATGCACTTCAACAGCGTCGACTTGCCCGAACCGTTGTTGCCGAGCAGACCGAAGGTCTTGCCCTGCCCGATCTCGAGGTCGATGTCCTTGAGCGCCCAGAACTCGTCGTACTTGGCGCGGCTGCGCTTGAGCACGGTGGCTTTGATCGACTTGTTGCGGTCACGGTAGATGCGGAACGACTTCGACACGTCCGATACGACGACGGCGCTCGACGTCACAGTTCCTCCACTATCCGTGCTGAGAACTTCCTGAAGACGAATGCGCCTGCCCCCAGGGCAACGACCGCCCACACGAGCAACAGGAGCCATCGCGTCAACGATGGCACTGCGAAGTCGTACAGGACGTTGCGGTACGCCTCGACGAACTGAAAGCCGGGGTTGAGCTGGAAGATCAGGACGAATGGGAAGTGGTAGTGGTCCTGAGCAACCTGGACGTAGGAGAGCGGGAGGACGATCCCGGACGCGTACAGCCACAGCTGCAGGAAGATTCCCCAGATGTGCTGGATGTCGCCGAAGTAGACCATGCCCACGGACAGGACCAAGGAGACGCCGAGCACGAACGCGGTGTTCAGGATCACGATCGGGATGAGTACGGGCAAGCGCAGCAGGACCCTAGGGCCGCCGCCGGCCAGACCCATGAAGAGCGCGAGGGCTGCCAGCTCTGTGAGGAATGTGCTCGCCAAGGCCAGGATGGTGGACGTCGGAAGGACGAACCGCGGGAAGAAGACCTTGGTCAGCAGGCCGGCGTTGTCGACGAGAGCACCACGGCCCAACGAAGTCCCGGTGGACAGGAAGCCCCACGGAATGATCCCGCACGCGATCCACAGTGCGAAGCTATGGAGACCTGAGTTGGTGCCGACCGGCGGGATGGCACGTACGAGTATCCCGAAGACCAGCGCATAGACCGCGATGTTGGCCAAGGGGTTCAGCAGCGACCACAGGCGACCGAGGGCAGTCTTCTTGTACTGACCCTTGATCTCACGCAGCGTCAGGTTCGCTAGGAGGTTCAGCGTGCGGTTCTTGACCAACGAATCGCGAAGCGACAGCACACTGTCACGTACTGACGCCATCTGCGACCTCCTGGTTCTTGAAGCAGGGGGAGTCTAGCAAGCGGGGATGGGGCAGCTGCGCGCGGTGAATCCGCCGCGGTTCCGCAGGAGCCTGAACTCGCGCGCCGCGGCCGCCCCTTCGCGTCTCGCGATACCCTCGTGCCGATGGATGAGATAGAGAGGTCCGACCCGATAGCACTGGATGCGTCGTCCGATACCGGGCCGCGTCGGACCCGCATGCCCGCGGTCATCCGCGCACTCAGGCCGAAGCAGTGGGTGAAGAACGTCCTGGTCTTCGCCGCCCCCCTGGCCTCCGGCCGGTTGCTGGAGTGGCCCGTCCTGCGCGGGACGCTGCTGTCGTTGCTCGCGTTCATCCTCGTCAGCGCATTCGTCTACCTGGTCAACGACACCCGTGACCTGGCC
>Ga0209539_1000982_pt1 | contig 15871 bp, 14 predicted proteins | sample BarGraNGADG00312_2_FD_184499 | JGI IMG/M metagenome (GOLD analysis project Ga0209539, IMG submission 184499) | Arctic peat soil microbial communities from Barrow, Alaska - Barrow Graham LP Ref core NGADG0011-312 (SPAdes) (version 2) | ecosystem: Environmental > Terrestrial > Soil > Wetlands >... | reverse complement strand
GTCCAGCAGGCGCTCTACACGCGCCCACGATGGATAGCCCCAGGGCGCGGCGAGACGACCCTCGTGTACGCGATGACCGACGCCGGCCGCTACCTGCTGGTGGTCATCGCACCCGCGCTCGACGGCGTCTCGGCGTCGGCTGGCCCGGTCCGGTTCGGGACGACCAGGGCGGTGAGCATCTCCATCGCCGCGGCCATGTCGATGCGCGGGTCGTACAGCCAGTGCAGCTGAAGACCATCCATCGCCGCCACGAGCAGGCTCGCGAGCACGTCCCGGTCGAGATCGTCGCGCACGAGACCCAGGTCGGCCTGTCGGTCCACGCGCGAGCGCACGCGGGCTCGCACACGCTCGTGGCGGGCACTCATCGCGGCGCGGGAGGGATGGTCGTCGGTGAGTCCTTCGGCTGACAGGATCGTCAACAGCCGCACCCAGGTGACGTTCTGCGCGTTGCGCTCGGCCAGCAGGCGGTACCCGGACAGGGGCAACGACGTCGTCTCGGCCGCCACCTCGTCCAGCAACCTCGCATCCTCGCTGAAGCGGGTGAGCAGCACGGCCTCGAGCAGCTGGTCCTTCGTCGGGTAGTGGTGCAGCAGACCCGACTGCGTCATGCCGGCGCGTTCGGCGATCGCGGCCAACGAGGCGCTGCGGTAGCCCTTCGCCGCGAACTCCTCCGAGGCCGCGCGCAGGATGACGGACCTGCTGCGCTCGCCCCGCGGACTGCGTCGCGTCGCCTTCTCCTTCATGCCGCCCCTCTTCTCCCCTGGTGATCGGCCGGGTCGGCCCCGGTCCCGACTTCGCCCTAGCCCGACCGTGCGGGTCCCGATGACCACGTTCTCACAACCGCGCGTCCCAGTATCCACAGAACGGGTCGACCGGGCTGACGCCCGCAAAGGCCGAACGGCCCAGGAGCTTGTCAACGACCGCCTGCACGGTTGCCCGGTTGTGCGCGTAGGCGTTGATGAAGGTCCGCACGCGCGGGACGTCCTGCAGGTGGAACGGGCTGCCCAGGGAGATGACGATGGTCGGGATCTCGGTGACGTACTTCGGCACGTTCGCACCCGTCTTGTAGGACCAGGTCAGACGGGCGGTCGGGACGTTGCTGGTGGGCGAGACGTCCGCGAGGTAGACGACGAGGTCGAAGTCCGCCAGGAGTTCCTTGCCGACGACCGCCCCGTCCCGGCCCAGGACCAGCGACCCCGTGTCCGGCGCCTGATCCTCCTGATAGAGCCGGACCGTGAACCCCTCGTCCCGGAGCGCGGAGCAGAACTGCTCGGCGGGTTCCGTCGTGGCGTCCCTCCCCCGGAGCGAGTAGACGAGAACTCTCGGGTGCCGTGCCGGATCGAGCGGCAGCAGACCGGCCTCCCTGCTCTTCACCAACGTGACGGCGGCGTCGGCGGATGCCCGCGCATGCTCGCGGTGAGCATCGAGGTCGAGCCGTTCGTAGGCGCCGTCCCGCACGAGCTCGGCCGGCGACGCGGCCGCGTGCAGGTCGAGAGCGGCCTTCAGCGCCAAGACCCGGGTGACCGCCTCGTCGAGGCGCTCCGGCGTGATCACCCCGGTCCGCACACCCGCGAGCATGAAGGCGTAGTCCTCCTCGTAGTCCGTGGAGAAGAGGAACATGTCACATCCTGCGGCGATGGTCTTGGGCACCATGTCGCGACGCGGCATCGGCAGCTGCATCCCGGCCATCGTGCTCGCGTCGGACACTACAAGGCCCCGGAATCCCAGCCGGTCGCGCAGCAGCTCGGTGGTGATCTCCGGCGCCAGGCTCGCCGGCAGGATGTCTTCGTCCGCGATGCCGGGCCGAAGTGCGCGCGAGTACTCCGGGAGCGCGATGTGCGCCGCCATGACGGTCATCGCGCCCGCGGCGATCACCGCGCGGTAGACCTCGCCGAAGGTCGCCTCCCAGGCGTCGACGGACAGGTCGTTGATGCTCGTCACCAGGTGCTGGTCGCGGTCGTCGACGCCGTCGCCGGGCCAGTGCTTCACCGAGGCCGCGACGGCCGCCTCCTGCACACCGCGGACGAACTCCGCCCCCATCCGTGCGACCCGGCGGGGGTCGGACCCGAAGGCTCTCGTCAGGGTGATCGGGTTGGCGAAGTTCATCTGGATGTCCACGATCGGCGAGAACGCCCACCGGCAGCCGAGCGCACGGGCCTCGCGCCCGCTGACCTGACCCATCAGGTACGCGTTCTTCTCGTCGTCTGTCGCCGCCACCTGCAACGGGTTGCCGAACGACGTCGCGTCGGTGGCGAGCCCGTCGGCGCCCGCCTCCAGGTTGGCCGCGATGAGCAGCGGCACCCTCGCACGCGACTGGAGATACCGGTTGAGCTCGAGGATCTCCGACCGCGGGGCCGGCCGGCGCATGTATCCGCCGGGCTCCGCGATCGCGAAGTGCCGATCGATCTCCTCGGGCGTGGCGGGCACGGCCAGCAGACAGAACAGCTGGCCCACCTTCTGCTCGAGCGTCAGCGCGTCGCGGGTCGCCGACACCCAGGCCCGCGCCTCGGCATCGAGATGGAAGGGGGCGCGGTCGAGCCCGAGCATGAGATTCTCCTGACGGTGCGGACGGGAAGACGTGCGCTCCCCGGAACAGAACTCGGTGGGGTCGGCCTCGTGCAGGCCGGCGATCACCCGATCGGCGCCGACCAGGACCGCCGGGTCGCCCACGCCGATGGCGACCATTCCGCCGGCCCTGGCCGCTTCGATCCCGGCGACGGCGTCCTCGAACACCGCGCAGTCCGCCGCGAGGACGCCGAGCCGCCGCGCGGCCACGAGAAACACCTGCGGATCCGGCTTCGCCTCGCTGACGACCGTGCCGTCGACGATCACGTCGAAGAGCCCGACCAGGTCGAGCCGGTCGAGGATGCGTCGGGCGTTCCTGCTGGCGGAGCCGAGCGCGACGGGGACGCCCCGCTCGCGGAGCGCCTGCAGGAGCTCGCGCGCGCCGGGGAGCACGTCGGCCGGGACCAGTGCGTCGATCAGCTCGACGTAGCGGGCGTTCTTCTGCTCCGCGAGTACGGAAAGCTGGTCCTCGGGCAAGTCGATGCCGCCGATGGACAGGACGATGCGAAGCGCATGCATCCGGCCGACGCCCTTGAGGCGCTCGTTGTCCTCGAGCGTGAGGTCGAAACCCAGCCGGAGCGCCATCTCCCGCCAGGCGGCGTAGTGGTGAACGGCGGTGTCCACGATGACTCCATCGAGGTCGAAGATCGCGGCCTTCATGTAGTTCACGTCTAGGTCCGTTCGCGGTGTCGGGCAGAGTCTGAGATCGGGCAGTCGGTGATCGGGCATGGTCGCCGCTCAGGCGGCGCCGGCGTCGCGCTCCGCCGCGTCCTCCTGGGCGCGAAGGGCCAGCAACTGCTCGCGGCGGTCGCGCTGGGCCGCCGGATCGGGCAGCGGGGCGGACATCATCAGCCGACGCGTGTACGGGTGGTCAGGGTCGCCCGTCACCTTCTCCACGCCGCCGGTCTCGACGAGCTTGCCGCGGTAGAGCACCAGCACACGGTGGCTGACGTGGCGGATCACCGACAAGTCGTGCGAGACAAAGAGGTAGGCCACCCCGGTCTGCTGCTGGATCTCAATGAACAGCTCCAGCACGCGCTCCTGGGTCGCCAGGTCGAGGGCCGACACCGGCTCATCGCACACGATCAGCCGCGGGCTCAGTGCCAGCGCGCGGGCGATCGCGATTCGCTGGCGCTGCCCGCCGGAGAACTCACGCGGCAGCCGGCCGACCGCATCCGTCGGCAGCTTGACGCGGTCGAGCAGCTCGTGGACGCGCTTCCAGGCGTCCGTGCGAGACGTCCCCTGGGCCCGCAGCGGCTCGGCGAGGATCTGGCCGATGGTCAGCGACGGGTTGAGCGAGGTGTAAGGGTCCTGGAAGACGACCTGAATGTCCCGGCTCAACGCCCGTCGCTCGCGTCGGGAGGCATGCGTGATCTCGCGGCCATCAAACCGGATCGCGCCCTCGGTAGGCTCGACCAGCCCGAGGATCGCCCGACCGATCGTCGTCTTCCCCGACCCGGACTCCCCCACGAGCCCGAGCGTCTCGCCGGCCGCCACGGCAAAGTTGACCTCTGCGAGGGCGCGGAAAGGCTTGCGTCCCGCTCCCTTCGTCGGGAATTCCACGCCGAGGTTCTCGACCTCGAGCAACGGTTCGTTCATGAGAGTGCCTCTCGCGCTGCGTCGAGCGCGACCCGAGAGGGCGCGCCCTCGAGCGTCGCGCCGAGCAGCATCTGGGTGTAGGGGTGTCGCGGCGACGCGAAGATGGTCTCGACGTCCGCCGTCTCGACGATGGTCCCGTTCTGCATGACGGCGACCCGGTCGCAGATATCGGCGACCACACCGAAGTTGTGGGTCACGAGGACGATCCCCATCCGGTACTCGCGCTGCAGGTCCCGCAGCAGGCTCAGCACCTCCGCCTGCACCGTGACATCGAGCGCGGTGGTCGGCTCATCCGCGATGAGCAGTTGTGGGTTGCACGACACCGCCCCGGCGATCAGGACGCGCTGGGCCATCCCGCCCGAGATCTGGTGCGGGTAGGCGTCGAACGTGCGACGCGGTTCGCGGATTCCGACGCGTTCGAGCAGCGCGAGCGCGCGCTGCTCGGCCTCGGCCTTCCCGATTCCGAGCTTGCGGCGCATCGGCGCGACCAGCTGGCTGCCGATTCGGAACGAGGGGTCGAGGTTGCTCATCGGCTCCTGCGGGATGTAGGCGAAGCCGTCTCCGCGCAACCTGCGCAACCGCGTGGCAGGCAGGCCGATCACCTCGTGACCTCGGAAGGTGATGCTGCCCGAGAGCACTCGGCCGCCCGCCGGGAGCAGGCCGAGCACGGAGAAGGCCGTCTGGGTCTTGCCAGAGCCAGACTCCCCGACCAGGCCGAGGACCTCGCCCTCGCGCACGTGCAGGTCCAGGTCGTGCACGACGACCTTCAGCGAGTCGTCGGAGCCGTACCCGACGGTCAGGCCTCGAACGACCAGCAGCGCGTCCAGATCGACAGGTCGTTCCGGCGCCGGAGCGGCGGAGATCGCGCCAGAGCCGGGGATCGCGAAGGTCTCGGCGGGCTCCGCCGCGGACACTGCGGGCTCCGCCGCAGCCGCGCGTGCCCGGCGACGGCGGCGCGACCGCCCGCTCGAGGTTCCGTGCTCCTCCAGGGCGTCCCGAAGTCCGTTCCCGAGGATCACCAGGGCGGCGCACGTCAGACCGATCGCCAGACTCGGCCAGACCAGCATGACGGGCTCGCGGTAGATGTTCCGGAAACCCTCGTTGAGGATGTTGCCCCACGACGGCACGCTGTTGTCGCCCACGCCGAGGAACTCCAGACCGGACTGGATCGCGAGCGCGATGCCGGTGAGGAGCGCCGCCTGGATGATCGTCGGGGCACGCACCACGGTGAGGATGTGGCGCCCGATGATCGCGGCGTCGCTGAGCCCGGAGACCCGGGCGGCATCGACGTACAGCTCCTTGCGCACGTTGATCACCGAGGTGCGAACCACCCGGTAGAAGCCAGGCGAGAGGATGACGCCGTAGACCGTCATCGAGATCCAGATCGACGGGCCGAGCACGGCACGCACTGCCAGCAGCACGACGATGCCAGGCAGTGACTGGACCAGGTTGCTGGACCAGACCGACACCGAGTCGAACCAACCCGCGTAGTACCCAGCGAGGAGCCCGGCGGGGATGCCGATCAGCGCGGCCACGCCCAGTGCGAGTACGGCGCCCAGGAGACTGATGCGGCCCCCGAACAGAATGCGGGACAGGAGGTCCCGTCCGACGCTGTCCGTGCCGAGCAGGTGGTTCGGGCTGAACGGCGCGAGGAACGCCTGCCGCAACGAGCTGAAGTTCGGGCCCTGGTCCGTCAGCAGCGGCGCGAACGCCGAGGCCAGGACCAGGACGACCAGGATGACGACCGCGCCCATCGCGAGCGGGTTGCGCACGAAGCGCCGTGCTGCGGAGTCGGCCCGGACCGGCCGGACGGACGGGGCTGACGGGATCGGGCCGCTCATGCCACTCTGACCTTCGGGTTGAGCAGGCCGACGCCGACGTCGACGAGCAGGTTGACGACGGCGACGATCAGCGAGGTGACGAGCAACAGGCCCATGACCACGGGGATGTCGCCGCGTGATGTGTAGGTGATCGCGACCGTGCCGAGCCCGGGCAGGGCGAAGATCTGCTCGACGACGATCGCGCCGCCGAGAAGTCCCGCAAACTGCAGTCCAAGCACGGTCAGCCCCGCGCCGGACGCGTTGCGCACGACGTGCTTGAGGATGACCTCCCACTCGGTGAGGCCACGGCTGCGCAGCGTCCTGATGTAGTCCTGCCGGAGCACGTCAATGACTGCGCCGCGCACCTGCTGGGCGACGGAGGCGATGGGGCCGAGCGAGAGCGCCACGATCGGCAGGGTGATCGTCGAGATCCACCCGGTGAAGGACGTTGTCAGCGGGATGAACCCCGTCGCGGGGAGCCATCCGAGGTTGAGCGAGAACGTCAGCACGAGGAAGAGCGCCGCGAGGAAGCCGGGCAGCGCGTACCCGAGGACTGAGAGCAGCTGGACCAGCTTGTCCAGCCAGCCTCGCCGCACCCCCGCAGCGATCCCGAGCGCGAAGGCAACGATGCCGCTGAGCACCGTCACCCCGATCAGCAGCGTGAGCGTCACGGGAAGGCGCGACCAGAGTGCTTGCGCGACGCCCTGACTCGTGAAGTAGGAGGTGCCGAGGTCGCCATGGAGCGCGCTCGTCAGCCAGTGGACGTACCGCTCCACCAGCGGCTGGTCGAGGCCGAGCTCGTGACGCTTGAGAGCGACCTGTTCCTGGGTCGCGTTCTCACCCATGATCGTTCGCGCGATGTCGCCGGCCGCCAGGTAGAGCAAAGAGAAGGCTAGGACCGAGATCGCGAACATCTGCGACAGGGCCAGTCCGAGGCGCTTCAGGACGAACTTGAGCACGGTAGCTCCGGAAGATGTGCGAGGTCGGGGTCCGGCGAACGGGCCGAACCCCGACCTCGCGGTGTCAGCTGGCGGGCGAGTAGTTGTAGATCGACGGCACGGCCTGCTCCACCTGGAGCTCGACATGGGTCTTCTTGTCGGCGCCGTAGGTCTGCTCGAACCGGAAGAACGGAGCGAACCAGGCCTGGTCGACGATGTACTCGTTCAGCTGCTGGGCGTAGCCCTTGCGAGCCGCGTCGTCGGCCGCGAGCCGGATCTTCTGGACCAGGTCGGCCGCCGTCGGGTCCGAGAAGTGCAGGGGGTTCCAAGTCGCGGTCGGGGTGAGCGCCTGGTTGATCGTCGTCCAGTCGTTTGGCGTGAAGAGAGTCATGAACGCCATGTAGTGCTTGCCTGAGACGAGGGCCGGAATGGTCTCGCCCGGGCCGTACTCATGCTTCGTCACGTTGATCCCGACGTCGCTCCAGTCCTGGATCAGGGTGGTGTAAATGGCGGGGTCGAACGCGGGGCTGACCGGGATCTCCAGGGTCAGGCCGCTCGCATACCCCGCGGCCGCGAGCAACTGCTTCGCCTTGGCCGGGTCATAGGCGTACCTGCTGGTGTCGAGCTTCTTCTCGTAGGCGAGGGTGGCCGTGCCGAAGATCTGATCGGTGACCTGACCGCGACCGAGGTAGATCTGCTTGAGGATCGCCTCTTTGTCGATGGCGAAGTTGAGCGCCTGCCTGACCCGCTCGTCCGCGAACGCCGGCTGCATCGATCCGTTGCGGTCGAAGAGCATCAGCCCCGCCCAGTCTGCCTCCTGGCCGAGCAGTTGCAGTCCGGCCGCCTTGATCTCCGTGCCGCTGGCCGGACGCTGGAACACGGCCGCGTTGATCTGCCCGGACTTCAGGGCGTTGAGGCGGGCGGTCTCGTCGGTCAGCACCATCATGACGACCGAGGCGTAGGGAAGCTTGTCGCCCCAGTACTTGGGGTTGCGCACGTACGTGTACTGCGACCCCACCACCGTGTTTGCCTTGTCGAGGGTGTACGGACCGGACCCGACCGGTGTACCCGTGATCGCCGCAGACCCGACAGCGTCCGGGCTGGCCATGAAGCCGAGAGCGTTGGTGAGCGCCACCGTGAGCGAGGGGTTGGGCTGGGACAGCACGATCACCGCCGTGGTCGCGTCGGGCGTCTCCACCGACTTGACGTCGACCGCCAGGGTCGCCTGCGGCCCGTTCGCTGCCTTGAAGTGTTCGATGTTCTTCTTGACGACCGAGGAGTCGAACTTCTTGCCGTCGGTGAACGTCACGTCGTCACGCAGAGTGAGGGTCAGCCCGGTGTTGTCCGCGTTGTACGCCCATTTCGTGGCAAGCATCGGCGATAGCTTGCCGTCGGGCTCACGCTTGATGAGCGTGTCATATACCGCCTGGTAGAAGGGGATGTAGTTCCCCTCCTGCGCCAGGGCAGGATCGAAGGAACTTGGCTCGATGAACCCACCGAGTCGCAGCACGCCGCCACTAGCCGAGCTGGAGCTTCCGGAGGTCGAGCCTGAGTTCGTGTCGCCGCTGCCGCACGCAGCCAGGGCGAGCACCAGCACACCCGCGAGCGCACCGAGCAACCCGACCTTGAGTTTCCGCCTCATGATTCCATCCTCTACGCCGTTGTTAGAAGGAGAGCGTCTCCGGGGCATGTCCCCGGAGAGGAGCTGCTGCCCACCCGCGGGCACGGCCACCTCGCCGTGTCCCACCGTCCTGTCGCGCAGGTACCGGGTGGACGATCTCCGGCTTCTTAACCGGATCACTCGATCAGTTTAAGCCCCAGAACTGACCACTTGGTCGGTCTAGCGAAGTCGTTACAGAATCGTTATCGGACGGGCTCGACGGTCGTCTGCCAGTGCGCTAGCTCGGTCAGCTTGGCGATGAGGTCCTCGACGAAGAGCCGGACGTCGACCGACGAGTAGACCCGGATGGGGCGCCCCGCCCCCCCGGTCAGCAGCGAGCCGTCGTCGGCGAACCGAGGTGCGGGTCGCGTCGAGAACAGGCTCGAACCCGTGTCCGGTTCGAACAGCGTCTGAAGTGCCGTCAGCAGCACGAGGGGCGAGTCGCCGAGCACGAAGGTCTCGCCCGTGCCCCGCGCGCCGGCCTCCAGCGCCTCGTAGATCGGCTCCAGCGCGCCGTAGAGGTGGCGGCCGACCGTCCCCGCGGTGCGGATCCGGGTGCGCAGCTCGGCCCGGGAGACGATGCACTTCCGGTACACGTCCCGGGGCACCTGCCAGAACGGGATCGCCGAGTCCTCCACGACCACCCGCGCGGCCGTGAGGTCGATGCCGAGGTTGTACTCCATCGCGGGGGGCCCGGCGGGCCGCATGTCGTCCGAGTACTCCGGGCCGCCGATCCATACGGCCGTCAGGCGGTCCGCGATCGCGGGTTCACGGAGGTAGGCGCTCGCCAGCTCCGTGAGCCCGGCGCCGCAGACGACGTAGAGCGGAAGCGCGTCCGGGCGCATCGCCTCCATGATGATGGCGTCGGAGCCCTCGGAGGGCCGCGGCGTGACGCGGTCGGCCAGAGCGAGCTCGGATCCCCGTCGCAGCAGCCGCGACGCGTCCACGCCCATCGCCTCGAAGAGGTCGTTCGCCAGCTCGCACCCGCGCTCGACGGTGTGGCCCGCGCGGGTGCGCGCCGACACCGGGACCATCCGTGACGCGATGATCGCTCTGATGTCGACGGAGGGAGAGAGCAGGTGGTGCGCCAGCTGGAACAGGCCGTCGGGGTCACCAGCGAAGTCGTTGTCGATGACCACCCGGCACGCGGGCACCGGTCGTCCCTCGACCCACGGGCGCTCGTCCGTGGGCCAGCTCGGTCGTTCGGTCATCGTCGGCTCCCTCGGTGAACCAGGGCCGCCGTCCGGGCGGCCTCGGACGAACGCGCCGCGCGGGTCGCGCGGCGCGGCTGCCTCCTCGGCGGGGCAAGGTGAAACGCGCTCACGACGTCGGGGCGGAACCGATCGTCCAGCCGTCCGGAAGCACGGGCGCTGGCTGCACCCGGCTGGTGATCGCGACCGGACGCCCTGCCCGGGCGGCCTCCTCGGTCGCGAGCATCATGTCGAGGACATGATAGGCCAGCCCGCCGGAGGCCCGCTCCGGTACGCCCGCGCGCAGCGACCGCACGAGGTCGACGACGCCGGTCCCCCGGCCAGGCCCGCCGCTGGCGGACGGCTCGACCACCTCGGAGGTGCCATCGGGTGCGAACAGCTCGCAGTCGCCCGTGAACTCGTTGGGGTCGGGCAGGCGGAGCGCGCCCGCGGTACCGGCGACCTCGAGCGCGACTCGTCGGATCGGGGTGTCGAAGCTGAGAATGACGTCGGCGACACCGCCATCCGCGAACTCGTACAGCGCCGCGACGTGGGTGGGTACCTCGACCGGGAAGGCCTCCCCGGCCCGCGGGCCCTTCCGGATGACCCGCTGGGCCGTGCCCATGATCGCCTGGGCGCTGACCCGCACGGCCGGGCCGAAGACCTGGACCAGCGCGGTGAGGTAGTAGGGCCCCATGTCGAGCAGGGGTCCGCCGCCCTGCTGGAACAGGAAGTCCGGGTTGGGGTGCCAGAGGTTGGGCCCGCCGTACTGGAAGTTCGCGAACGCCGACCGGGGTGTGCCGATCCGCCCCGAGCCGACGATCCGCAGGGCGGTCTGGAGCCCGCCGCCGAGGAACGTGTCGGGGGCGCAGCCGAGGCGCAGCCCCCGGCCCGCCGCGACGTCGAGAAGCTCGCGGCCATCGGATCCGGTGAGCGCGAGCGGCTTCTCGGTCCACACGTGCTTGCCGGCGTCGAGCGCCTGCGCGGTGACCTCGGTGTGCACCTGCGGCACGGTGAGGTTGACCACGACCTCGATCGCGTCGTCGGCGAGCAGCCCCTCGTACGACCCGGAGCCCACCACGCCGAACTCGTCGGCCCGGGAGCGGGCCCGATCCTCGTCGAAGTCGGCCACGTAGCGCACCTCGACGTCCGCGGCGGAGGTCAGCGTGGTCAAGTACTGCGAGCTGATCACCCCCGCGCCGACGATGCCGATGCCTGCCTTGGTCCTCGTCATGACGTGACGCTCCCCCGCGTGCTCGCGACGGCGAAAGCCGCCGCCTGGTCGTCGATCCAGCCGGCGAGATCGTCACCGGGCTGCTCGCCCGCGACGAGGTCGCGCACCCGGCGCCACGTGGCCCGGGCCGCCGACTCGTAGACCTCGGGCGCGGTCGTCGCGCCGCGGGCGTCGAGCCGGGTAACGACCGCCGGCGCGGCCGAGGTCCACCACGGCGCGCTGGCCTCGAGCACGGCCGCAGCGCCGACGGCGAGCAGCCGGGCGCTCGGCGCCTCGGCATCGCTGATCACCGCCGACGCCGTGGCCGCGGTGCCGTCCGCGAGCACGACCCGCGCGCAGTAGCCCCAGGCACCCCAGGAGACCCCGCGGACGTGGGCGACCGGGCCGACGCAGGCGCGCAGCAGCGCGAGCTGGCCTGCGAACGTCGCGCCCAGGTGTGAGCCGACCGGGACGACGAGCCTCGAGTCGAGCACGCGCAGGCCCGCCGGGAGCGTGCGCCCGTCACCGCCGACCGAGGCGAGGGCTGCAGCGCCGGGGCTGCCGGACCAGTGCGTCTGGACGACGAACGGGGCCCGGCCGACCCGGAGCAGGCCGGCGAGCGAAGCGGGGTCCTGCAGCTCCGGATGGAGAAGGACGACGCAGGCGGGGCCACGAGCCGCGATCTCGAGCGCGCGGACCGCCCAGCCGGAACCGCCGTCTAGCGCGGCAACCCAGGGTCGACCATCCGCCGGCGCGTCCGGCACGACGGCGAAGGACCGCGGCAGTGAGCCCAGCGTGGCGCGCACGGGCTCGCTCCACCGACCCGGGGCGTCGAGCACGACATCGATCGGGCTCATCGAGCCACCTCCGTCGTCATGGCGGGTTCGGACTCCAGGAACCGCGCCGCCTGGTCGGCGATCTCGATGGCGAAGGTGAGATCCGCAAGGAGGTCGTTCGGGTCGGGCGCGGGACGTCGACCCGCCACGATGTCGGCGATCGCCCGCCACTCCGCCTCGTAGCCGTTCACCGGGTCCGCCGGAAGTGTCCGCACGAGCCCACGCGACGTCAGCGTCGCGACCGCCGACCCCGCATGAACGTAGGACGGCGTGAACGCGAGGGTCAGGGCGCTGGCAGGACCGTAGGCCTCGACCGTCCACGACGGGCGGGCTCCGGCCGAGAAGCTGGCCATCAGCAGCACCGAACGGCCGCCCACCTGAGCGTCGACGACGTACCCGAACGGTGCGACCAGCGCCGCGGAGCGGACCGTGACTGCGGCGTCCGGGCCGGCCAGTGCCCGTATGAGCGGCAGGTCGTGGATGGCGAGGCTGAGGATCGAGTTGCGCAGCCTCGTCGGGTCGGGGACCCCGGCCGGGGGCGCCATCGGCGGCCGCCCGGGAACCGGCTCGCTCGCGGCGTTCTCGCTCGCGGCGTTCGGGGGCAGGATCACGGTCGAGCGGACCGTGTGGATGTCGCCCAGCTCAGGCCACCACCGCTCGCGCACACCCTCCCACGCCGGGTCGAAGACGTGCATCGCGCCGACCACGAGCGGGACGCCGGAGCTCGTCACGGCAGCGACGGCGGCTCGACCCTCGGCGGCCGAGGTCGCGAAGGGCTTCTCGCACAGGATGGCCTTCACACCCCGCTCGCTGGCCGCGATCACCTGAGCGGAGTGAAGCGAGTTGGGGCTGCACACCACGACGCAGTCCACCTCGGGGTCGGCCAGCAGCTCGTCCTGCGTCGCGACCGCCTTGGCCGACGCCGGGCGCGCGACCTCCTGCGCGAGGCCGAGATCGACGTCCATCACGCTGACGACCCGAAACAGCCCACCGAGCCGGGCGAGGGTGGGCAGGTGGATGGTCTGCGTCGCCGGCCCGGCGCCGAGGAACCCGACTCCGAGCGGTCGGGTCGCTGTCGTGCTGCTGGATGTCACCGCGTCGTGTCCTCCGAGGAGAGCGTTCTGCATGTTCTGAAGCCGCGTCAATAGTAAACGGACGTTGAGTCTTCGCGCAACCGTCGGTACGCTCACCGCATGACCGAGCCGCACGCAGCCCCCCGGGGCCCCTATCGCAACGGCGTCGAGACCCGACGGCGGGTGGTGACCGCGGCGATCGGCACCTTCGGGCGCCACGGGTACCGAGGGGGCACGCTGCAGTCCGTGGCGGACGAGACCGGCATCACGGCCGGGGCGATCGTGCGGCTGTTCGGTTCGAAGGAGAACCTCCTGCTCGCCGTCGTCCAGGAATGGGACCACCAGGTGTCCCAGATCCCCGGGGACGACCCGCAGGGGCTCGAGTACTTCCACTCGCTGGCGAAGATCATGACGCTGCACGTCCACAGTCGGGGGCTGCTCGAGCTGCACGTCAGGCTCAGCGCCGAGGGAGGGGAACCTCGGCACCCCGCCCACACCTACATGGTCGACAGATACCGACGCGTCCGTGCGCACATCGCGGCGGAGCTGATGCGCGCCGTGGACGAGGGCGCACTAGCTCCGCTCGGCCCCGACGAGGCCGCGCACGAGGCCAGCTGCCTCGTCGCCGTGATGGACGGCCTGCAGATCCAGTGGCTTCTCGATCCGTCGATGGACCTCGAGCGGGCCTTCGGCAGGCACCTGGACACGCTGCTGGGGAGGCTCCGTCAGCTCTGACACCCGCCGCAGCGGATCCCCCCGTGTCCTTCGCCCGCCTCCTTCCACGATCGGTCGAGCTCCTCCGGTTCGCGCCGCACCATGACAGCCACTGGGTTGTGCTCCGGACCGGTCTGTCCGTGGGGATCCCGCTCGCGGTGCTCACCGCGACGGGGTACGACCGGTGGTCCCTTTACGCGGCGCTCGGTGCCTTCACCGCGATCTTCGGGCGCAGCGACGGGTACCGGCGCCGCCTCCACACCCAAGCGGCCGCCGCGTCCGCGCACGTGCTCGCGGTCGTTCTCTCGGCACCGCGGTGGCCGCAGCCGGGGCAGGGGCTTGGGCAGTCGTGACAGCCGCCGCGGCAACCGCGGTCGCGGCCTCGCTGGCGAGCGAGGCGGTCGGCTGGCGTCCGACCGGCCCCATGTTCGCCGTGTTCGCGGTGGCGACGACCGCAGCGGTTCCGGCCAGAGCACGCGACCTCGTACCTGCGCTGCTCGTGTCCGCGGCCGTCGCGGTGCTCTCCGTGCTGATCGGTCTCACCGGACGGATGAGCTCACGTCATCGCGACCTGGTCAGGGCTCGGGCTTCGACGGCTGGCTCGCCGAGAACCGTCCTGACTGACCGGGCGGCCCTGCTCCGGGCCGCGCGCTACGCCGTCGCCGTGCTCGTCGCCGGCAGCGCGTCCACGCTCGTCGGCGTCGGGCACCCGAGCTGGGCCATGGTCGCCGCCGTCGTGCCTCCCGCCGCGGTCGACACGCCGAAGGGCTCGCTTCGTGCCATCCAGCGGGTCGTCGGCACCGGTCTCGGCCTGGCGGCTGCCTGGGGGCTGCTCGCGACGGGCAGCACCGGCTGGGCGCTCGTCGCGCTCATCGTCGCGCTTCAGTTCCTGACCGAGCTGTTCGTCGTTCGCAACTACGGCTTCGCGATGATCTTCGTCACCCCACTCGCCCTGCTCATGTCCACGATGGGCCGTCTCGCCCCGATCGATCAGCTGCTGCGCGACCGCGCCGTCGAGACCGTCGTCGGGGCGCTCGTCGGGCTCGTCCTCACCCTCGCGTCCGGCGAGCACCGTCGCGCCACGGCGCTCCCGGTGAACGGACCGACGGGCTGAACGATCGGCCCGCCGGGACCGGCGCAGGATTCCCGCGACCAGCGCCCGCAGGATCAGCCGCGCTCGACTCTCAGGGTGACGATCTGGAACCGGCGCAGCCGCAACGTGGCCTGCGCACCGGCAACCGTCACGAGTGCCGCCTCGTGCTCGAGCGTCCGTTCCAGCAGGTCGGTCTCGACGATGCGCGACACGTCGCATCCGAGCTCGATGGTGCCCGTGGCGAGAGCGCCCCGGGCCTCGTACAGGCGCACGACCAGGTCGCCGGACCGGTCCTCCGCGAGCTTGACGGCCTCGACCACGATGGCGGGGTTGTCGGACGAGACGAGCGATGAGACCGGGCCGCCGCCCTGCACGACACGAATCGGCAGGTTGATGCGGTAGCCCTCCTGGACGGCGTCGAGGATGTCGCGCCCGACGCGGATCGAGGTCCGGATGACGTGCGTGCCCTGGTCGGCGCTCGGGTCCGAGAACAGCGGGGCGCGCAGCCGCCCGATCAGGGCAGCATGCTCAGGGTGCAGGTACGCGGCGTAGTGGAACAGGGCGTGGATCGCGGCCAGTCGGGCGTTTCTGGTGGTGGGGCCGTTGTAGCGGTCTGTTTCCAGATACCTCAGGAACCCGGTGATCGTCTCGGCGCTCAGATCGGTGAAGTCGACGTCGGCGGGACGGTGATGGTTCTGGTCACGGAGGTAGGTGAGCAGCAGTCGCCAGGTGTCCCGGTAGGTGGCGATAGTGTGGGCGGACGCACCTCTATGCCCGGTCAGGTAGGTGGTGAAGAACGCTTGCAGGGTCGGCGCGAGCGGGCTCATCGCAGTAGCCCCCGTTCCACACGTGCGGTCTCGACCCTTCCTGCGGCCAGTGCGAGAAGCTCCGGGGTGGCGCTGAGGTACCAGTACGTGCTGGCGGGGCTGACATGCCCGAGATACATCGCGAGGACGACGACCCGGGCGTCGAGGTCGGCGCCCTCGCGGTAGGCATCGATCAAACTGGTGGTGGCGAAGGTGTGCCGGAAATCGTGCTTGTGCCGACGTCGGCACAACCATGACCTGAGGCATACGCATGCTTCGTGGCTTCGCGGCGGGAACGGATCTGTTCGTGCTGCAACGCTGGCTCGGCCACGAGGCGATCACCACGACGACGGACACGTACTCG
>Ga0209539_1000981_pt1 | contig 15873 bp, 14 predicted proteins | sample BarGraNGADG00312_2_FD_184499 | JGI IMG/M metagenome (GOLD analysis project Ga0209539, IMG submission 184499) | Arctic peat soil microbial communities from Barrow, Alaska - Barrow Graham LP Ref core NGADG0011-312 (SPAdes) (version 2) | ecosystem: Environmental > Terrestrial > Soil > Wetlands >... | reverse complement strand
ATCCTTCATAAGGGAGACGAACTGGGCCTGGGTGCCAGACGGGCCGAACTGGACCACTTTCTGCCCGGAGAGAGTGGGCGCGGCGGTCGCAGTCGGCGTCGGCCTCGGCGTCGCCGGGACCGGCGCCGCGGTGGGCGCTCGGGTCGGCGTCGGCCTCGGCGTCGCCGGGACCGGCGCAACGGCGGGCGCCGCGGTGGGCGCTCGGGTCGGCGTCGGCCTCGGCGTCGCCGGGACCGGCGCAACGGCGGGCGCCGCGGTGGGCGCTCGGGTCGGCGTCGGCGTCGGCGTCGCCGGGACCGGCGCAACGGCGAGCGCCGCGGTGGGCGCTCGGGTCGGCGTCGGCGTCGGCGGGGTCGACGCAGGAGCAGATGTCGTCAACGGTAATGGCGTCGGGTAGGACACCGGGGCGCTACCGCCCCTCTGCGAGCCGTCGGCTGGCCCGTTCTTCTGTTTGTTCGCGCCGTATGCGTACCCGGCGAGGATCATGCCGGCCCCGTTCGTGTTCCCGACCGTCAGAGACGTGTCGCTACGACCGCCCACGACGATCGGGATGACGGGAGCTATGGTCAGGGCTGTGGCGATGAGGACGGCCGGCCATCTCGGCCGCGAGTAGCTCTTGTGCGAATGAGATTGAGCAAAGGATCGATCGTCGATCCAGCGGTAGCCGTCCCAGAACATCGGATTGCGACTCCATTCGGCAACCTGGCTGGCTCGGGGAGCCCCATGGCTTTGCGGCCCCGCCTCGCGACGGGTGTGCTATTTCGTGGCGCGAGTCTTCCGACGCACGGCCCTTAGGCTGGTGCAGTCTGCCAGCAAACAAGTGCCAGGGGCAGTGGCCTAATGGTACCGAGTGTTGGCTGGACGCACCACCAACGGGTCTCGCATTCAGTCAGGGCGTCGATTCGTCCCCCAGAACGGCGGATCCGTCAACGGACCGACAGCGAATCGCGACTACAGGACAGCACTCGGTGGCGCATATGCGCCGCCGAGGCTAGGCGTGCTGAGACGGCGTCGGGCTCAACCTCGTGAGCGCCGACGGCGGACCTCGACGATCACGCCCAGAAGCCCCACGACGATGAGGAGCAGACCCGCCGGGAAGGCGTCTAGCAGCCCAGCTCCGCCAACCGACGAGGTGGCTGGCGTCGGCGCCGCGGGGGCGTTCGAGGCAGCCGCAGGAATCGGCGGCCCTGCGCTCGTCGATGAGGTCTGGGTGGCCGACTCCTTGGACGCGCTCGGTCCAGGGCCTCTGACGGGCGACGAGCCCGACTCAGCGCAGCCCGGGAGTGCCCTGCAGATGTTCAGCCGTCCGCCCGTCCGAACCAGGCCGGCGAGCGCTGGGATGCGATCGACGTTATTCAAGATGTCGGCCTTCAATTCTCTAGCCGACATGTCGCGCACGGAAAGGATCAGAGCCGCCGCACCAGCCACTTGGGGCGCGGCCATGGAGCCGCCGCTCACAAATCCGTACTTCCCGTTGCGCAGCGTCGAGTAGATGTTGGTGCCCGGTGCGGTAAGCGTCGGCGACCAGAAGCGAGGTCTCGTCCCAGGTGGGGATCAGGACGGTTCGCGAGCCGATAGTCTTGCCTACCTCGAGGAGGTAGTCCACAGTCTCAGCAGACGATGACGCCGCGAGATCGAAGACGAAACGGTGACGCAAGTATCTCGAATATGCGGCCGGACCGCGCGGATCGGAGTCGACGCCGTAGACGGGGACTCCCAGCCGCCCTAGGCTTCGGATGATGCCGAGGCTGCCGTGGGTCTTGGTGCCGAGGACGAGGACCGGAGTGCTCGTGTCGATCTCGCCAATCGTGGCCGGGCGATACCCGTCGGGGGTCGAGGCCAACGTTGCGCCGCTCGTCACAGGTGCACGCCCGCGTCGGGCCGAAACGTTGGCGCCCGTCTTGGCCGTCACCGGTCGGGGATAGCCGTATCGACGTCGAGCTCGACGTCGAGTACGGCGCTCTCATTCGGCAGCGGAGAAGGTTTCGCCGCCAGGCGGCCCAAGACCCGCTGCCTGAGCCTGAACGACCGTTGGGCGGCGTCCCGCAATAGCGGGATGACGGGATACTTGGAGACTTGGATCCAGGGCACGGCGATCGGACGCGGGTGGTACTTCTTCTTGTAGTCGCCCGAACCCGCTAGGTCCATGATCGTGAAACCGCGGGCTCGCCACCAACTCATAGCATGGAGCATGAGTAGCTCGTTCGGATGCAGATGGCGGGTGCGCGGCCAGCTGGCGAAGCCCCACCCGTAGGCACGCTGGGAATCGACGGCGTGGAAGATCCCCGTCGCCGCAGGCTCCCCGTCGGACGTGCGGGCGCGTAGGAGCAGTAGCTGGCCGGACGGGGCCAGGGCCGAGATCAGTTGTGCGACCCGCTCCCGGGGGTAGGTAGGGATCAGCCGCTGTAGAGCGAAGACGGCGCGCAACTGCGCGTAGTACTCATCGATGAACTCGTCATCGTGCGCCTCTTCGACCACGACCCCGTTCTTGGCCGCGGTGCGGATGCCCCATCGACACGCGCGACTGAAGGTGCGCATGAGCTTCTCGTCGTTCTCGTCAAGATCGACTTCCCACGACCGAAACATCCGGTGCCTGGCCTTGAGCCCATCGAGATCCCCGAGGGTCAGGTGGCGATCCATCATCTCCAGGTGGATGCAGTGGAGGTCGTCGAAGGCAAACTCGACGAGGGCCCGGATCGCTCTGTTGCGCGATACACCCTCGGCGACGTTCAGGCCCATGTACGAGGTCGTCCAACCGGGGAATGGGCTACCCAGGATCCGCAGGCCGAACTTGGTCACAACCATGCCGGCAAACACCCCGACAACCGAGCCGTCCTCCCAGAGCAGCGCGGCGATGGGCTCGCCGTGCTGGCTGCGCTCCAGGAACGAAAGCCAGGCCAGTCTCTGACAGACCATTGCGCCGGGCAGACGTTCGAGTTGCTGGCCCCAGTCTCCCGATTTCAAGTCGAGGCGTTCGAAATGCATCGCTCAGTAATCTTACCTTGCGGCGGCGGAGCCAACCGCGGGGCGGGGGCGTCGAAGAAGCCAGGGCCAGGCGAGCCCGTTCGGGGAGAGTCGGCCACCCGGCGGTCTAGGTGACCGGGGACGCGGGCGTGGCCGGGTCCGAGTCAACCGCCCCGCCTTGCGCGACCGGGAGCGCGTAGAGCAGGCCCTCCCACATGCGAAGGGCGTTGGCCCGGACGTTCGCGATCCGTTCCACGTTCCAGCCTCGCGGATGGATGAGCAGATAGACGAGGGGCTCGGCTCGCTGGATCGCCGCGAGCGGCTCGGTCGGGGTCCAGTATGGCCGGCTCATGAGGTCGGCGTGACGGCTGGTGACGCGACTCATGAACGCCTCGTCGTAGGTCTCGAGCTCGATCCCGACTTCGACCCGGAACTCCGGGTCGGCGAGGATCGCCCAGTTGATGAGTCCGAGCTTGCGGTTGACGAAGTCGCCGTGGGAGGCGACGACCCGCATCGGCAGGCCGGTCAGCGCTCGGAGCCGGGCCAAGTTGCGCTGAAAGCGATCCTGGGCCTCGGGCAGATGTGCGAGGGCGTCGGCGCGGGTCCGCAGGTGGCGGCACTTGGCGACGGTCGCGAGCTCCTCGTAGTGGTAGCTCGCCTCGCCGCCGGCCGCGGCGATGTCGGCCATGAGGCCGAGATCGAGGGTCGAGAGCCGGAAGTAGTACGAGCCAGCGATCCCGAGGGAGCGCTCGATCCGCCACATCGCCCTGGCCGTCCGCGGGCCGGTGTCGATGTCGTGGCGGAGGACGAGGTAGTGCCTGGCCGGGTCGACGGCGTCCGCCCCGATCAGCGCCCAGAACCGCTCGACCGAGACGATCGCGTAGCCCGCGCCGAGGGCCGTCTCGAGGAGGGCCCGGTAGTCGCCGAGACGCGAGGGCATGAGGAAGTCGCAGTAGACCCGCTCCCAGATCCGCCTCAGTGTTGTCGTCACGTCGATCGCTCCACGTTGGGTCGGCGGTCCAGCCGTTCGCCCGACCGACCACGGGGCGACGCCGCCCACGACTATATCGGTCCGCCGGCGACGCGTCCGGGGTGAGTCAGTATCGGGCGCCTTGGAAGCTTCCCCACGATCATTCGGTATGCTCGGTATACTTCGGCCGACCAACTTCGGAGGATGAATGGATCTGGCGCGTTTCATCGCGGCCGTGCGACATTCGATACGGCTGATCGTCGTGATCACCGTGGTGGCCGCGGCGACCACGTTCATCGCGTCGGAACTTCTTCCCCGCCAATACGAGTCAGAAGCACGAGTCCTGGTCGGCTCGGTGACCGACCCGAATATCGACAAGCTCAACGCATACCAGCAGCTGGCCCAGACGTATGCCGCGCTTGCGACGACAACCCCGTTGCTCACCCGGGTGGCCGAACAGCTTGGGTTGAACGAGAGTCCCACGGGTCTGGCGCTCGCGATCAGCGTGCGCGCCCCGCTGGGTCAGAGCATCGTCCGGATTGTTGCTACTAGCTCCTCCGCGTCGGACGCGGCGCAGCTCGCGACTGCCGTCGCCGACCAGGTGGCGGAACTCGGGCGGCCCACACACACCGATCCCAGTATCGCCTCGGTCATCCAGCCTGGGATTCCGCCCGATAGCCCCTCCTCGCCTCGAGTCTTCCTCAACACGCTGGTCGCGGGAACACTCGGGCTCGCGCTCGGCATCGGCATCGCCATTCTGTACGCGAACCGGGCAACGGCTGAGACGCACCGAGCTGCCGGCCACGACGGCCGTGACGACGCGCGAGACGGCCAACCGCCGATAGCGTCGAGGTAGCCCCCGCTGACGCGGATGGTCTGACGCCACGCGCGGCACCGGAAACGGATCGGGGCAGCCGTAGCCAATTGGGCGGCAGTACCAGTCCGGTACTGCGCTTGACTCCTCCAGATGCCCCAGTTTGGCGCTGAGACCGTTGCCTCGGCGCGCAGGGCGTCCTCACCCTCGTCGGTGCCGCGGCGATCGGCCAGGCGATCGTTGTGGTCAGTGCGCCGGCCATCACTCGGCTCTACTCACCCTCCGACGTTGGCGCCTACTCGGTCGCGAGTTCGATCCTCTCCGTCCTCATCGTTGTCACCTGTCTGCGCTACGAGTGGGCAATCCCCCTGCCCGAGTCCGACGTGGCGGCCGCGAACGTTGTCGCCCTATGCCTCCTTGTCGCGATCGGAACGAGCCTCATCGCCGGCCTTGCCCTGTGGATTGTCGGCGGCTCCCTGCTCGCCTTGCTGGGCGCCTCGGCGCTGGGCCAGTGGGTTGTCTTGATCGCCGTCGGTCAGCTCGGCGCTGGCGTCGTGCTTGCCCTCACCGGCTGGGCGATACGGACAAAGAGTTTCGCGGAAATTGGGGTCAACCGATTGACGCAGAGCGGCACCCTCGTCGCAGTGCAGGTGGTCCTGGGGGTCCTGCGCCTCGGTCCTGTCGGCATGCTCCTCGGCTCAGTCGCCGGGAACATGGCCGGGTCCGGCCGTCTTGCCAGTACCGCCTGGCGCACCCACGCTCCCGCGTTTCGGAGCGTCACCTGGCATATCGGGCCATTTGTTCTCATTGCCCTTCTGGCGCCGATCTTGGCTGGACTCGTGTTCGGCGACGCTTGGCGTGACACTAGATTCTTCGTGGCCGTCCTCGCCCCGATGTTCTACCTGCAGCTCGTGACCAGCCCGACGGGCGGCACGCTCGACGTGCTCGAGCGCCAGGACATGCACCACGTTGTCCGGGGGTGAGTCCGACCAATAGCGGCGACGAAGCCCGTCGGGCGACTGAACGAAGATGGGATGATATCTCCGGTGCAGGAGGGGGAGAGGATCGCTACGAATGGCGGGCTCGATGGCGCATGCGACAGGCAGTGGGCGATCCGCGCGATAATCACACCCTCAGTTGGTTGATCCATGGTAGGGAAGAGGTTGTCGGTGAGCAGGAATGGGCGCATCCAGTGGCCGGACGGCAAGGACTTCGCCTTCACGATCTTCGATGACACGGACAACGCCACGATCGAGCGGGTCGCGCCCGTATACGACTTCCTCTGCGGGCTCGGGCTACGCACCACGAAGTCCGTGTGGCCGTTCAAGGGCGAAGGAACGACGCCCTTCAGCGGATCGACGTGCGAAGACCCGGACTACCTCGCCTGGACTCTGGGCCTCCTGGGAGAAGGGTTCGAGATCGGCTACCACGGAGCCACCTACGTCACGTCTCCGCGCGAACGCGTCGTCGCGGCGATCGAGCGGTTCCGGGACCTCTACGGCTACTATCCGCTTTCGATGGCCAACCACACGGGCTGCGCCGAGTCAATCTATTGGGGTGCCGACCGCGTAACGGGAATCAATCGCCTCGCTTACAACCTCCTGACCCGCTTCAGGAGACGTGGGGTATTCAGGGGCGACCGCGACGGTGACCCGCTGTTCTGGGGGGACGTGTGCAAGGCGAAGGTGCGCTACGTCCGGAACTTCACGTTCACGGATATCGACACCCTCGCGGCCTGCCCGATGATGCCCTACCACGATGCCCGGCGGCCATACGTAAACCATTGGTTCGCCTCGTCGGAGGGAAGCCACGTCGATGCCTTCACCCGGTGCCTGTCAGAGGCGAACATGGACCGGCTGGAGGAGGACGGCGGAGCGTGCATCATGTATGCCCACCTCGCATGTGGCTTCGCGGACGGAGGTCAGGTCGACCCGCGCTTCGAGTCGCTCATTGAGCGGCTAGCTCGCAAGAACGGCTGGTTCGTGCCCGTCACGACGCTGCTCGACTTCCTGCTGGATCAGCATGGACCTACCGTCATCACACCAGCTCAGCGTCGGGGTCTCGAGCGTCGATGGCTCCTGAGCAAGCTCAGGGTCGGTTCGAGCTAGCGCGGGTCCGACCTGATGCCCGTCAACATCGTCCCCTACGAGACCGAGCACATTCCGGCCGTTCAGGCCTTCAACGCTCGTCTCCGCGCGGCCGGGGTTGCCGAAGCGTTTGGGATGCGCAGCTTGCTTCGAGAGGCCAACGTTGGGGTCCTTCGGGTACTCGGCTCGGGGCTGCACGAGGAGCTGTTCCTGGCCGTGGACGGTGAGGCTGTGCGCGGCGGGTACTCACTCAAGCACCAGGATTTCATCATCAACGGAGCTGTAAGGTCGATCAGCTTCTTCCAGCAGCCCCTATCCGAGGGCACCATCGATAAGCGGTACGCACTGGTCGGCCCGCGCCTCCTGAGAGATGCGCTCAGACGGCACCCGCTCCTGTACGCACTCGGCATTGGCGGCTACGACCACCCGGCTGCTCGCCTTCTGAAAGGGGCTCGGTTCGGGATCGTCACGGTGCCCTTCTACTTCCGAGTTGAGCATGCCGCTCGCTTTCTTCGGCAGGTCGGACTGGCGCGCTCGTCGAAGTCTCGCCGCCTTGCATCCGATGTTGCCGCGGCGACAGGGATCGGCGCCCTGGGGATCGGGCTGCTTCAACGCTATCGGGCAGGCCTGTCAAGGGACCGAAAACGGATCACGGCGACGGACTTCACCTCGTTCGGCGCGCCGGCCGACGTCGTCTGGGCGGCCAGCCGCGGAACCTTTGCCCTGGGTGCCGTCCGCGATCGCCCGGTCCTCGCCCAACTCTATGACAACCCGCGCAACCCATTTCTCAAGGTGGCGATCGAGGACGCCGGTGCGCCATGCGGTTGGGCGGTCTGCCTCGCTACCCAGCGGAGGGGCGACAAGTACTTCGGCGACCTCAAGTTCGGCTCCATCGTGGATCTGCTCGCTTTGCCGGGATACGAATCCGCCACGGTCGGCGCCGCGGTCGAGCTCCTGGAGAGGGAAGGGGTCGACTTGATCGTTACGAACCAATCCTTCCAGCCCGTCGGCCACGGGCTCCGCAGGAACGGGTTCTTCAGCGGACCGTCGAACTTCCTCTTCGCCGCATCTCCGAAGTTGGCCGAGGTCTTGAAACCTCTCGAGACCAACCTGGCGAAGTTCCACTTGAACCGCGGCGACGGCGATGGACCGGTGAACCTGTGACCGAGTCGCGCTCAACGCCTGATTTCGGCTACACCCCAGACGTTCTTCCCGCGCTGGTCGCAACAGCTCGACGACAGCGTGCCAAGGACGCGATCTTCGTCGAGGCGCTCATGCCGTTCTTCCGGCCTGGCCCCATCCTCGAGATCGGCGCCGGCTGCGGCCAGCTGTCGGAGCTCCTCTCGGCGAAGCGCCTGGATGTCACCGCCTCGGATATCCAGCCGTTCCTCGTCGAGTACATGTCGTCGCGCGGGCTGCGAGCCATGGTCCTCGACGCGACGGACCTCGCCCCAGCGCTCGATCGACCGTACGGCACCATCCTGGCCCAGGCGATTTCGGTCCTCATCACGCCCGACCTTGCGACGGTCAGGCGGACGTATCAGTCCGTCCACGCCGCCCTCCCGCCCGGTGGCCGGTTCGTCTTCATCCTGCCGAGCCTGTGGGGTGAACCGTGGAGCCGGGCCGCCGACCACCTTCGGATCGCCGACGAGACCGGGTTCGATCTCGTCCGACGGTTCCGACACCAGATCATGCCCTCGTCGATCTACGGCCATCTGCCTGTCGCGGTCCTTCGCGCGATCGACGGCTCGATAGGCCGGCTCCTCGGCGTCCGGTGGGTCTTCATCTTCGCGGCACGTGAACCAGCCTGAACCGCCCGGATCCATCGCGGGCAGATCGGCGCGCCTTCGCAGAGTCTCCACCGGGATCGGCAGGGCGAGTGGCAGCCAGAATCTGTCGCGGAACATCGCGTCATTGCCGACGGCCGGGTCTTGGGGCGTGCTTGCGATCGAGGACGAGATGCGCCCGGAGTCAGCCGAGGCAATCGACCGTATCCTAGCGATCGGACTCAAGGTTGCAGCGATCACCGGCGAAGCACAGGTGGTGGCCGATTCGGTCGCTCATCGTGGCGAAGGCGAGGCCTCGGGCTCGCCTGGCTTCTCCGCTGCTAGAAGGTAGTGGCTGCAGGCGATTTCATCGATCGGCAGGGCACGAAAGTCCGGGTGGAGGATCAAGCGATCAAGGTCCTCTTCTCGCGTTTCGTAGAGCACCCGTTCTTCGTGAATGATCTGGAGTCCGGCGCTGGCCACGAGCCCCGCATAGAAGCTGGGTCGGCAGCGATTCTGGTAGTGGAAGCGGGTGTTCCCTATTCGTTCCCACTCCTCCTCGCTGTAGCACAGGAAGTTCCATGGCGGGATCTGGCGATCGTGGATCGAGAGATCGTCGTACACGAAGATATCGTGAGCGATGACTCCGCCGGGCCTGAGGACGCGGCAGCTCTCCTTCACGATCGCCTCAAGAGCCGGCACGGGAATGTACTCCAGGCAGTCGTTGCTGAAGATCATGTCGGCGGATTCCGCGGGCAAGCCACTGTCACTGAAATCCACCGGCGCCCGGTAGGCGATTCCACGGTCCCGCCAGACGTCGACCCACGCGCGCCGGCCCGGCCGCAAGGCAGACCACCGCACCTTCAGCGCGTCCTCGTCGCACCCCCCGATCTCGGCGAGCTGGCGCGAGTGCCCCAGGCAATAGTCGAGAACATGCTCGATGAACTCGCCGCGAACATGGCGGACGGTGTCAGTCATGAGGATGGTCCTGGCGCCCAAGCCATGCAAGAGGACGGGAAGCAGCGGGTGCCACCCCGTCCCGATTTCGATCAGATCCTTACCGTCGACGGTCTTGCGGGCACGTCCAAGCAGCCGCATCATCTCCCGCAGAGCCTTGTCTCGGCCATCGAGGTTGGCCCGCTTCAACGCTCCGAAGCGCTGGCGGTACCAGTCGAGCAGCTGTTCGCCGTCGGGGATCTCGCCGATGATCCGATAGGCGAGAACCCTCCGCCTCCACCGCGGCAGCATTCGTTAGCTCCGCGTCCTCACCGGCGAGTCGCTCGGTGCGCTCGGAGCTGGTGGTGAAGGCCGCCGTCCATCCGGCCAACAGGGCCGGCGACGTGGCGCACCATCGATTGAGCAGACATCCGGATCAGCCTCTGTCGGGGCAACGGTAACACCGCAGCGTCGGCCGCCGGTCGCCCGTGGTCGATTCGGCCCCGTCGACGCACGCTCATACGTGGAGGTGACGCGTTGCCAGCTCGGCCCGCAGGAGCTTGCCGGCCTCGTTTCGCGGTAGCGCATCGACGACAACGAACGTACTGGGAACCTGATAGGGCGGAAGGTTCTGGCGACAGAACCGGCGGAGCTCCTCCTGTCCAGGGATCGTTCCAGACCGGGCCACGATGAAGGCAACCGGCACCTGGCCCATGAGATCGTCCTTCATCCCGACGACCGCGACGTCCTCGACATCGGGATGGCGCGCAACGGCCTCCTCGATTTCCGTTGGGCTGACGCGATGGCCACCGATCTTGAGGATCTCCCTTGCTCGTCCTTTCACGTAGAAGTACCCGTCCGCGTCGCGGGACGCAAGATCGCCGGTCCAGAGCCACCCGTCTCGAAGAATGCGTGCGGTTTCCTCCGGCTCGTCGAGGTAGCCGAGGGTGACGTTGTCGCCCCGGGCGATCAGCTCGCCCATATCGCCGGGGGGAAGCTCACGCCCTTCCTCGTCGACCACCCGAAGCTCGACACCCGGAATCGGCACCCCGATCGAGCCGGTCTTGTCGACGGCCCGGTCCGGGGGGAGGTACGAGAGCCGCGCGGTAGCCTCCGTCTGCCCATACATGACGAAGAGCTGCGCCGGATGGAAGGCTGCGCGCGCCCACGCGATCGTGTCCGGAGCCATGGCACCACCGGCCTGGGTGACGTAGTGGAGCCGGGGGAACGTGATGGACGACACGTCCACCTGTCGCCGGATGATCTCGAACGTGAGGGGAACGCCTGCGAACCCGGTGCACTGCTCCGCCGCGATGGCCTCGAGGACGACCCGCGGAAACGCCATACGGTTGTCGAGGAACACGGAGCCACCGACGAGGAAGTGCGTCTGCAGCACACTCCGCCCGTAGCAGTAGTAGAGCGGCAGCGTCAGCATTGCGCGGTCGTCGGCGGTGAGTTCGAGGTATTCGACGATCGACCGCGAGTTGGCCTCGATGTTGCGGAAGGTCTGGACGACTCCGTGAGACGTTCCCGTGCTGCCCGACGTGTAGAGGATGAGGGCCGGGCTGTTGGGTCGAATGTCCGGCGCGGCCGGCTCGGGTGGATGCCCCAGGTCCGGATCGACGCGACCATCTTCGAACAAGAGGGCCGTCCGCGACGCTCCCAGCGTCTCCGTGAGCTCGGCCGGGATCGCGCCTCGGTGGACCACCCACACGCGGTCCATTTCGTGGTTCGCCAGCACCCGGCCCCAGGTCGGAGCGTCCCGGCCCCATACGAAGGCGGCGCACACGTGGCTCTTGCCGACGGTGTCGGCCAGAACCACGGGGCTCCAGTCGCGGTTCACCTCGACCGACGTGGCGCCGCGCATGTGGATCGCGAGACCCGCGACGACCGTCGCCGGGCTATTCGGCAGCGCGACAAGGACCCGATCGCCAAGGCCGATCCCGTCCTTCGCGAGGTGTCCCGCCAGCGCGCGAGCTCGCTCGGCGAGGACGCCATACGACAGGCGTACGGCTGGAGACGCGATCGCCGGCGCCTCGGGAGTGTGCTCGGCGTGAAAAAGCACCCACTCGTGCAGAAACGTCGAGCTCACGCCACCTCCCGTGGAGATCGGCAACGAGGAAAAGCAAGTCTGGATATATTACCCTTGCCATTGTCATCAGGTCGTCGCCAATCGTCCTAATCGTCGCAGGACGTCGACCATCACCTCATCCTCGCGGAGTCATCCCGTTTGTTCTCTGAAGACGTCCTTCGAATCGACCCTTCGCAGGTCGTCGATCAGATTGTGAACGCCGTCCGGCGCCAGGTGCTGAGCGACCTTCGCCGGCGAGGAGTGGTGGTTGGTATCTCCGGCGGCATCGACAGCTCGGTCGTGGCGGCGCTCTGCACCCGTGCGCTCGGGCCGGATCGGGTCATCGGCCTGCTCATGCCGGAACGGGATTCGTCGGACGACTCGCTCCGGTTCGCGCGCCTGCTCGCCCGGCATCTTGGCATCCGTCACGTCGTGGAGGACATCGCGCCGGCACTTGCGGCGCTCGGCTGCTACGAACGGCAGGCCGAGGCGATCCGAATGGTCTATCCCGACTACGGTGAGGAATGGCGATCCAAGCTCAGCCTGCCATCGCTACTTGAAGGCGATCGCCTCAACCTGACCATGCTCACGGTGTCCGACCCCGACGGCAACGAGCACACTTCGCGGATGCCCTCCGCGGCTTACCTGCAGCTCGTTGCGGCCACGAACTTCAAGCAGCGAGTGCGTGCGGTGGTCGAGTACTACCACGCCGACCGGCTGAACTACGCCGTCGCGGGTACACCGAACCTCCTCGAATACGATCAGGGGTTCTTCGTCAAGCAGGGCGACGGGTCCGCCGACATCAAGCCGATCGCCCACCTGTACAAGAGCCAGGTCTACGCCCTAGCCGATCATCTTGGCATCCCCGACGAGATCCGAAACAGGCCGCCCACCACGGATACCTTCTCGCTCGCCCAGACTCAGGACGAGTTCTACTTCGCGTTGCCCTACCGCGAGATGGACCTGTGCCTGTGGGCTTTCGATCACGCGATGCCGGCCGGCGAAGCTGGCCCCGCGATCGGATTGACGGCGGAACAGGTCGAGCGCGTCTATCGGGACATACAAGCGAAACGTCGGGTCAGTCGTTACCTTCACGAACCGCCGTTGCTTGTGCACGACGTCCTGGGGGATTAGCGATGTGTGGAATCGCAGGGTCGATCGCACTTCACGATGCGGTCTCCCCGCCTGCGCTCTCGGACCTGAGCGCGATGGTCGGGGCTCTGCGCCATCGCGGCCCGGACGAGTTCGGGCTCTATCGCGACCGACGGGCCGGGCTGGCCCAGGCACGGCTTTCGATCATCGACCTGGCAACCGGCCAGCAGCCGATGTGCAACGAGCGGGGCTCCCTCTGGATTGTCTATAACGGGGAGATCTACAACTACGTCGAACTCCGGGCGGAGCTGCTCGATCGGGGGCACCGGTTCCGGACCGTCAGCGACACGGAAGTCGTGGTCCACGCTTATGAGGAATGGGCCGATGACGCCTTCGCGCGGTTCAACGGCCAGTTCGCCCTTGCTCTGTGGAACTCAGACGAGGAAACGCTCGTCCTCGCTCGCGATCGACTGGGAGTTCGGCCGCTCTACCTCTGCAACTACGGGGGGCGGCTCTGGTTCGCCAGCGAGGTCAAGGCCATCTTCGCTGGCGATACATCGATTCCTCGCCGACTAGACCCGGTAGGTCTCGCGGAGACGTTCACGTTCTGGACTTCAGTGGCGCCCCAGGCGGTGTTCGAAGGGATCACGGAGCTCGAGCCGGGCCACGTTCGGACGATTTCGCGCGAGTCGACGCGGGATCGAGCGTATTGGACGGCGCACTATCCCGAGGGACCGGTGGCGCCTTCGGGATCCCTGGAGGCGGCGGCGGAGTACTTGCGCGCCACCCTCGAAGACGCAGTTCGCCTGCGGATGCTCCGAGCCGACGTGCCCGTTGGCGCGTACCTCTCCGGTGGGCTCGACAGTTCGCTTGTGGCGGCGCTGGGACGCCAGACCAAGGGAGACAAGTTCAGCACCTTCTCGGTACGGTTCGAGGACGCCGAGTACGACGAGACCCGGTTCCAGCGATCTGTGGCCGCCCTGATCGAGAGCGACCATCACGAGATCACGGTCAGTCGCCGGGACATCGCGGACGTCTTCCCTGACGTCGTTGTCCATGCCGAGCGGCCCCTGTTGCGAACCGCGCCGGCACCGCTCTTCCTGCTGTCCCGACTGGTCCACGCGTCCGGCATCAAAGTCGTCCTGACCGGCGAGGGCGCCGACGAGATGTTCGCGGGCTATGACCTTTTCCGAGAGGGTAAGGTCAGGCGCTTCTGGGGACGACAGCCTGGATCGAACCTGCGGCCGCGCCTGCTTGAACGGCTCTACCCGTATCTCGCGCGGTCGCCGGTCGCCCAGCGGGCCATGGCCCGGGAGTTCTTTGGTCGGGACCGAGAGCGGTGGGCCGAAGCCGGCTTTTCGCACCAGACTCGCTGGCGGTCGGCGGCCGCGCTGCAGCGCCTGTTCGTGGCGGACCTGCGACGTGAAACAAGACGGGTAGACGTCACGGAGCGTCTCCTCGCCTCGCTCCCACCCAGCTTCCGGATGTGGTCGTTCCTGGCCCAGGACGAGTATCTCGAGGTGCGAACGCTCCTCTCCGGATACCTCCTCTCCTCGCAGGGTGATCGGATGCTCATGGCCCATTCGGTCGAGGGCAGGTTCCCGTTCCTCGACATCAACGTGATGGAGCTGGCGAATTCCCTGCCGCCGTCGTTCAAGCTCCACGGCCTCGACGAGAAGTACGTTCTGAAGCGCGCGGCCGCGGGTCTGGTCCCGGACGAGATCATCCGTCGCCCCAAGCAGCCCTTCCGTGCTCCGGATGCCCTTTCGTTCGCGGGACCAGGTCCGGCCGACTGGGTCACCGAAGTGGTCAGCGAGCGCGCCGTGACCGAGGCCGGGATCTTCGATCCAACCGCGGTCGATCAACTCTGGCGAAAGTGTCAGGCCTCGCCGGTTGGCGAGCAATTCTCCAACGCCGATAACATGGCGCTGGTCGGCGTTCTGTCGACAGGGCTGCTCTACGAGCGTCTCATACGAAGCGTCCCAACGAGGTTCCTTGCCATTGAATTCAAGACGGTCGTCGATCGGTGCGCCGCGCAACAGACTGGCCAGGCCTCGGCGGATCCAACCCAGACGGGGCCACTGACGTGAACACCCAGGAAAGGGTGAGGCAGTTCATCCTCGAGTATTTCTACGTGAGCGACCCGGCCGATCTAACTGACGAGATCTCCCTGATCGACAGCGGTTTCGTCGACTCGACCGGGATGATGGGGATGATCGTCTTTCTAGAAACCGAGTATGGCATCCACATCGAGGATCACGAGACGATCCCCGAAAACCTCGAGTCGATATCCCGGATCGCAGACTTCGTGGGGCACAAGCTTCAGATGGCGGCCTCTCACCGTCGCGGGGCCGATTGACCCGGGGGATGAGACGGCACCGCCCGCGTTGGCCGCTTGGGTCCGCTCGGTGGTCGTCGGATCGACGCGCCGAGCGTCCTTCGAGGCGCCGCAGAAAGGCGAGATGCGTGGTCATCGACCCTATCGGGACCATGGTGGAATCGATCGAATGGCCCCTCGTACCTAGTTGCGCAAGTCCGCGTAATGACGAGTGAGGCCGACCTGGTGGATCTCCCGTTGCTGCCACTCGAACGGGGTGGCGACCTCGTTGTAGGCGGCGGCGAACCGCTCGATCGCGTCGCGCACCTGGCGCGGCGAGGTGTGGCTCGCTCCCCGGAGGGCCGCCCGTTCGAGGATGGAAAACCAGACCTCGACCTGGTTGAGCCAGGAGGCGTGGGTCGGGGTGAAGTGGAAGTGGACGTTCCGATGACGGGCCAGCCAGCGGTCGTGCTTGGGCTTGTGGGTACTGAGGTTGTCGAGCACGACGTGGATCTGGAGCTCCGGGTCGGGATGAGCCGCGAGGACGTCGTTCATGAAGTCGAGGAACTCCCGCCGGCGGCGGCGGGCGTGGTGGCCGGTCTGGATGAGCCCGCTCGCGACTTCGAGGGCGGCAAAGAGCGTCGTCGTGCCGTGACGCTTGTACTCGTGGGCAAAGCCGGTGAGCGCCCGACCATCAGGCAGGCGGAGCCAGCCCTGCGATCGCTCGAGGGCCTGGATCCCGGGCTTCTCGTCGACGCACAGGACGAGCGCGTTCTCGGGCGGGTCGAGATAGAGCCCGACGATGTCGGCGGCCTTCTGGGCGAACGCGGGATCGGTGCTGAGGCACCAGCTCCGG
>Ga0209539_1000976_pt1 | contig 15903 bp, 8 predicted proteins | sample BarGraNGADG00312_2_FD_184499 | JGI IMG/M metagenome (GOLD analysis project Ga0209539, IMG submission 184499) | Arctic peat soil microbial communities from Barrow, Alaska - Barrow Graham LP Ref core NGADG0011-312 (SPAdes) (version 2) | ecosystem: Environmental > Terrestrial > Soil > Wetlands >... | reverse complement strand
CCTCGGCCTTGTAGAGCCCGTTGATCGTCTCCATCAGCGCGTTATCGTAGGCGTCGCCGACGGTCCCGATCGAGGGTCGGATCTCCTCGAGCGCGAGGTGCTCGGTCAGCCTCACCGACGTGTATTGCGACCCCGCATCCGAGTGGCAGATCAGCTGCCCGGGTGCCGGACGGTGGCCCTCTCGGTCACGGGCCCACAGCGCCATGCGCAGCGGGATCATCACCAGATCGGTCGCCTTCGAGGTGGCGGCGTGCCAGGCCACGATCTTCTGGGCGAAAACGTCGACGATGAACGCGACGTAGCAGAACCCGGCCCACGTCCTGACATATGTGAAGTCGGTGACCCAGACCCGGTTCGGCGCCGGAGCTGTGAACTGCCGGTTCAGCAGGTCACCGGCCCTGATGCCGTCCTTGGCCGGGATCGTGGTCCGGGTGGTCTTGTCGCGGCGCACCCCGACCAGCCCCAGCGTCCTCATCGCCCGGTCCACCGAGCCCGCGGAAGCCTCGGGCATCGCCGATCGGCGAAGGTAGGCCGTCATCTTGCGGCGCCCGTAGAGGCCCTCCGGGGTCAGCGTGCGCCGCCCGTCGACCCCCGTGGCCCAGGCGACCTCACGCACCGCGTCGATGACCTGGGCGTCGGTCACGGTCCTGGCCGCGACCGGTCGACCGGTCTGCTTCCAGGACCGGTAGGTCCGCGCGGCGACCTGGCAGCCCTGCTCGCGCAGGACCCGACAGATCGACTCGACCGCGTGGCCATGGCTGCGCTGGGCGTCGATGAAGCCCATCATCAGCGGTTGCGGGGGTCGAGTTCCCCCGCGAAGAAAACCGTCGCCGCCTTCAAGATCGCGTTGTCCTGCTCCAGGCGACGGACCGTGGCCTTCAACGCCTTGATCTCGGCCAGCTCGGCGCTGCTGGGGCCTTCGCGCTGCCCGGAGTCGATCTGGGCCTGCAGCACCCACCGGCGCACGCTCTCACCCCCGACCCCGAGCCTCTTGGCGACCGCGGCCGACGCAGCCGTCAACGACGCGTACTCCTGCTGGTGCTCGGTGACCATCCGCACAGCGCGGGCCTTGACCTCCGGATCGATCTTCTTCGGCATGGTGCTCATCCTCCTGGACTCAAACAGGAGCGGCATCAAACCTGGGGCGCTTCATGAGCGCCATCAAGACTGCCAAGTGGGAGCGACCGTCTTGCGATCTCCGCCACCTCTCGGGCGATTTCGTTGGGGACGTCGGCCGCGTCGATGGGAAGGCGACCGCTTGCCGTCACGTTGAACGACCAGCCAGACAGAGCTTTGCGAAGGGCTGCAATGTCGGGGATATCTGGGGAGTCGTTCACCATGGCTGTAAGGACCGAGACGAGCGCATCGGCCAGACTCCTGCGGTGACCGGGTGAGGCGTGCGCCCACGTCATGTCTATGAACGGGCATGCGTGGGCGTACATGCTGGGCTCCACGAGCGCTCACCAGCCGGTCAGCAGGTCCCGACCTGCTGCCACGGCCCCCACTGCGAGGCACCCGGCTCCTGGTTGCGGGTCCACCACTTCGCGGTCCACAGCTTGCCGTCGTGCACGACCGTCTCGCCGCCGGTGTAGATCCAGGAGGTCGTCCACTGCTGCTCGAAACCGCTCATGCACTGCGTGTACGCACCGATCTCCGCCCACGCGCTCGACGGCGAGGCGCCCGGCACCTGACCCTTCGTCCACCACTGCGCCGCGAACGCATGGCCGTCGTAGATCACGATGTCGCCCGCGAGGTATGTGCCCTTCGGGTCCCATGTCGGGGCCGTTGCCTCCCACTGGGCGTAGAGCGTCACGGAGGTCACGACGCGGTTGCCTTTCACCAGATCCGCGTACGTCGTGCTCTCGCCCGCCGTCACCCCGCTACCGTCGGCGGCGGTGTTCCACCCGGCGAACTCGAACCCGGGCTTGGACAGGTCGGCGCTCGGGGCGACCAGTCCGCTATCTGTCCAGCGCAGCCCACTGCGCCTCTCGGGCAGAGTGCCTTTGCCCCCGTTGAGGTCGTAGGCGACGTTGTAGACGCCCTTGACGACGGCGACCCAGGACAGCATCGGCGACTGGTTGTTGGTGGCCTGCAGCGATATCGTGACGGGGCCGTCCTTCTTCAGGACGAGGTCGTAGCTCAGCACCCGGCTGGGCGTGCTCGTGTTGAGCGTGATCGCGTCGACCTGGTGGCTCTCGCCGTCGTAGTCGAGCAGCACGTTCGCGCTGCGGCTGGACTGCGGCCACCACGAGTTGCTCCCCGCGGTGATCGTGTAGCGGCCCGCGGGCAAGGTGAAGGTGTATCCCACCGTCGCCCCGACCTCGTTGGCCGTGTAGATCCCTGTGGTGGTGAGCTTGTCGTAGTCGCCCGCGACCACGCCCTTGTACCGGATGTCGCTGACCCCAGCCTTGTTCCGGGCCCAGTGGCCCCAGGTGCCGCCTGCTTGCAGCACCTGGTCGGGAGCGTCATTGACGAGCTGGTCGCCCAGGAGTCCCTTGATCGCCACGTAGGCAGGCGAGTCGTAGCCCAGGGCGGCCGCCGTGCCATTGATGTCCGCGAACGCGGTCAGCCCCTGCGGCACGACCTCCACCCGCGCCGTCGTCGTCGCGCCGCCATAGGTACCCGGCACGGTCACCGACGTCCACGGGGTACTGAAGTCGACCCCGTCGAGCTGCCAGGTGATCGGCAGCTGCCTTGTGGTGCCGTCGTCGAGCACGGCGGTCAGCGTCGCTGGCAGCCCGGTCGGCACCTGATCCAGCGTCGTCGCGCTGGAGACTGTCGGCAGGCTCGTGATCCGGTCGGCCAGAGGGAAGGACGCGGCGTTCAGCCGGGCCATAAGCTGTACGGCGCCCTCGCCGTCCAGGCGGTAGCCCGCCGGGTCGTCGACAGCCAGCTGCGCGGTCGCGATGTCGTTCTGCAGCATGGCCCACCCCGCAGCGGTGAAGTCCGGGCTCCGCTCGATCTTCTTGGCGGCGGCCAGCGCCTTGGCGACGGCCCCGGCTGAGGCCGCCTCGGCAGCGGGCACGCTGACCACGGCGACCGCGTCCACGACCAGGGTGCCCAAGGCCACCTCCAGCCGGACCGTGTGCTGGCCCCACGGCAGACCGCGCAGCGAGAACGCCTTCTGGAAGTCACCCGCCTTCTGCGACGGCACCTTCGTGGCCACGAGCTTCCCGTCGACGATCACGTTGATCTTCGCCGAGCCGCCGTTGGCGCCAAGCACGTCGAGCCCGGAGCCGGTGAACGTGTAGCTCAGGCCCGCGCCGGCCGACCGGTTGGTCGACGAGGAGCGCTGGTACTGGTACATGCCGCCACCGTTCGCGTGGCTCCAGTCGCCGTCGTAGACGAGCTTGGTCGCCGGCGGGTTGGCGAGGTCTTTCATCTCCAGGTTGTCGAGGTACTCCCCGTAGTAGGGCACGAAGCCTGCGACCCTTTCGATCTTCAGGTTGTCGAAGTCCGTGTAGTCGAAGCTGCTCGCGAGGTCGACCCAGCCCGAAAGGAACGGGGTGGAGTCGGTCCAGGCGAAGACCTGCTGGCCGTCGACGGAACCGACGATCTGCGCGCCGACCACGCGAATGCTCAGCCGGTGCCACGCCGCTGCGTTCCATTTGGTGCCGGCCACGCTACCCCCGGAGAGCTTGGCACCCATCCGGAGGAACTCCCAGGTGCCGTCCGTGGAGAGCTTCAGGGCATACGGAGTGCCGCTGAGGCTGTTCGAGCTGCCACCGCCGCTGGAACGGGCGCCGATCGCCGCGTAGTTGCCGGCCACGGGGTGCTCGAACCTGACGTCGACGCCGGCCTGGTAGTTCGTCCAGCGCCGGTCACCGACCGCCGTGATCGGGTCGCCGCCGTTCCACGCCCCTCCAACGCCGGTCGTGGTCTCGTCGACCTGCTGCCGTAGCGCCCAGTTGCCGTCGTCGGTCCGGAACGCCTCGAACGCGCCGTTGCGGTCCCATGTGTACAGCGGGATGGCTCCCGTGTCGCCGCCTCGGGACTCGACGAAGCCCTCGGTCTGCCCGCTCAGGCCACCGCCCTGCGCGATGACCGGGACCTGGCGGTCGGAGTAGTCGAAGTCGTCCTGCCACAGCGTGCCGTGCGCCGGGTCGGCGTCCAGCACCGTGCGCGCGCCCTCGACCGGTAGCGGAGTCGTCCACGCGGTGTCGCCCGAGACGTCGAGCGAGGTGACCGTGACGATCGAGTTGGGCTTCACCGTGACCGTGTAGGTGCCCGCCGCGGTCGGGGCGACGTCGGCGACGTGCTGCTTGTAGTTGGCGTTGAATGCCTCGCCTGCGTCGGCCGCCCGGGTCTCCCACACGGCCAGCTTCGGGCTGGTCCCCAAGGAGAAGTTCAGCGGCTTGATCCGGTAGGTCTGGGTGACCTCGGAGTCGTTGACGACGACCGTCGAGAAGTCCGACTTGTCGGGCGCTGCCAGCGTGATGTAGTTCGGCGAGCCGTTCCGGCCGATGACCGGGTTGGTGCCCGTGGCGCCCGACGAGCTCGCCTGCGGGATGGCGCGCCAGATCCCGGCCGTGTTCTCCGGGTTCTCCCAGCCCGTCACCGCGAAGTCGCTGAAGTGCTGAAGGATCGCCAGGCCTGCGTCGTAGTGGATCCAGCCGGACCACGGGTCACGGGCACTCACCAGCTCCTTGAAGGAGTACTGGCCGCCCTCGTAGAACGAGCCGATCGCGGGCTGGTAGATGAAGTGCGTCCGGTTCGAGTTCACGAAGCCCTTGACGATCGTGTTGGCCATCTCGAGCGGGCTTCCCGTCCCGCCGATCCCTGTGCCCGCCACGGTTGGCTGGGCGGCGTTGTTGTTGGGACGGAACGATGAGTTGCTGAAGGTGGCCTGTGCCTCGCTGTTCCAGACCTCCTTGTCGTACTGCTGGGCGAGCTTCTTGAAGTCACCCGCGCTGTCATCGTTGGTGTTGTAGTGATAGCCCGCGACCGAGACGGCGTCACGCAGCGAGGCGTCGGTCACCATCGCGGCACCGAACGTTCCCAAGCTCGCCTCGTCGGAGATGACGACCTTGATCTGGTGAAAGTGGTCGGCCTCGCCGTCGCGGAACCCCGCGAGCGCGGGTTTGTCGCTGACGTATCCGGCCATGTCGGTCCGGACGCGGTTGGCGAAGTCCTTGGTCCAGGCGAGATCGGCAGCTTGCTCGTTCACGCCCGGGTTGACGTAGTCCACCATGTAGCCATACTCGCGGTAGGCGGCCAGGATGGTGTTCTTGTACCAGGTGTAGATCTTGTCGTTGGTGTTGGCCCAGGCCGGAGCGTTCCAGCGGAGGATGCTCACCTTGAGGTTCGGATTGACCTTGTGTGCGTCAGCGGCCAGCTGGAAGCCCGGATCCCGGGTGACGTTGGCCGGCTCCGTCTCCCACCGCATCGTGGCCGGGTCGGGCCCGGTCGAGTTGTTGCGGTCGTTGCCCATCTCGATCTTGACCTGGTTCATGATGGGGTGCTCGCCGCCGAACAAGACCTGCAGCAGCTCGGCGTACTCCTGCGGGTGCTGGGCCTTGTAGTCCATGAGCACCGCGCTCGAGCTGTTCGCGCTCAGCACGCCGAATCCCTTGAACGTGAGGCCGTTCACATTGTTCGCAGCGATGTCGTCGGCATTGACTGTGAGAGCGATGTCGTCGGCATTGACTGTGAGGTCGACACGTTGTTGTTCGTGCCGGGCAACCAGCCGGAGCGCTTCGCCAAGGCCGCCGAGGTTCGCGGGCACCGCGGGCACCGCCGAGACGGTCGACGGCAGTGAGGTCTCAGCCAGCTGGTCCGCGCCGAGGTACGCGGCGGCGTGGATGGTGCTGGGAAGTTCGGCCGCCGCGGCGCTGGTCGCGCCGAAGAGGTGCAGCCCTGGCGTGATCACTACCACCAGCAGAGCGGAAACGGTCGTCGCGAAAGCGCGTTTGCGTCTCATGGGGGGTCCCTCCTCATCGAAGGTCGCTTCTGATCGTTCATGCATCAACATCTGCGATGCTGAGCGTCTGATCACCAGATCGTGCAGTGTAGCACAGTATGCTCGTCAGTTGAGCATGAGCGAACAAAAGCGAACAATCGAGCTCGGGGCGTTGCAGCCCCTGATGGGAACCGGGCCCTACGCATCGCCGAAGAGTGGCCCCGCTGCTGTACTTTGCTGCTGTGCTGCCGACGCAGTCGGCTCGCGTGCGGCGTCAGAGTTGCGCAGACATGTGCCGCGACGCTGCAGGTTCGCCGTCGGGGATGCTGGACTCGTCTGTTTGGCGCGGCATCAGGGCCGGGGCACGCCAGTTCCTGCGGCGCGGATTCGCGCTGGAGTACGTCACGTTTGGTCTGGAATGGCGTCGGCATCGTCGTCCAGGCTGAAGCGGCCGCCGGCAAGCCGGTTAGCGAACCGACCCGCCTGGCCCCCCGAAGTACGCGTCGGTGGCAGCGAGATCCTCATGCAGTGAGGCGAAGCCGCGAACCACGTTGACCACCCGTCCACGCGCGTCCGGCTCGTTCAGACTCTGGTCGATGCCGCCATTGGTCAGAACCGAAGCGTCATGCCACCGGTCCGGCTCAATGTGTAGCGAATCACCGGTGACCCGTCGGGGAGCACCCCGAAAGGTTCAGCAGTCAGCGACATCGATCCTCCCGATGTTCCATTGGCTTTGGACATAGTGGCCGTTCGTGGTTGGCAAGTACGGATCTGGCCGCCCGCCGGAGTGCTGGCCAGGTGGGCGCTCGCGTCAAGCAGCTCAGGACTCGCGCCGGGCCGGTCCTCCCGCGGTGACAGCGAAGCAGTGGGGGGGCAAACCCTTGTCCGCAAAGGCTTGTATGACGGCCAAGGTTACCTCGGGGTGCTGTCGGTGGGCACCAGCGCGATGGCCGAGCCACCAAAACCTCCTCCGGTCATCCGTGCTCCCAGGGCGCCGTGAGCCGATGCCACCTCGACCGCTAGGTCGAGCTGGGCGCAGGAGATCTCGAAGTCGTCGCGCATCGAGGCGTGCGAAGCGTTGAACACTGAGCCCACCTCGGGCAGGCGTCCTGAGCGGAGCAGGGCAACCGTGGCTCGGACGCGTTCGATCTCGGTCACGATGTGCTTGGCTCGCGCCCGGATCTGCTTGTCCGACAACCGGTCAAGGGCCTGGTTGAGGTCGCCGAAAGCGACCTCAACCAGTGAGGGCAGGCCCAGCTGCCGGGCGGCCTCTTCGCAGCTGTGGCGGCGTTGGGCGTACTGCCCATCGACCAGCGAGTGCTCGGTGCGGGTGTCCATGACCAGTAGCGAAAGGCCATGGGCGGTCAGGTCGAAGGGCACCTGGGCGACGGTGCCGTCACGACAGTCCAACAACAGGGCGTGGCCGTCCTGGGCGCGCAGGGACGCGGACTGGTCCATCCCCCCGGTCGGTGCCCCGGCGATGGTGTTCTCGGCATTGACGCAGATCGCGGCGAGCGTTGCGCGGACCTGGTCATCGCGCAGCATCGCCAGGTCAAACAGGTCGGAGGCCGCTGCGGCGAGGGCACATTCGAGCGCGGCGGAGCTGGAGAGCCCGGCACCCACTGGCACCCAGCCGTCGACCATGAGGTCAAGTCCACCGACCCGGTGTCCGGCGGCTTCCAGGGCCCAGAGAACACCAGTGGCGTAGGCACCCCAGCCCGGCGGGTTGACAACGCCCACGTCATCGAGCTCGAGGTCGTAACGCTCGCAGGACTGCGTTGAGCGCAGTCTGAGGTGGCGGTCCGCGCGTAGCCGCACCGCGGCATAGGTGCGCTGCGGCAGAGCTATCGGCAGGCACAGGCCGGCGTTGTAGTCGGTGTGTTCGCCCATGAGGTTGACCCGTCCCGGCGCGGACCACACGCCAGAGAGTGCTGAGCCGAAGGCGTCCGAGAAGGACGCCGCGACCCTGGATTCGACCGATGCTGGTGGTGGGGCGGATCCGGGCAACTCAGCCGACCTCGCGCAGGCGAGCGGCCACGGCCTCGGGGGCCACGTCGTTGACCCAGGCGCCGACGCCGGACTCGGAGCCGGCCAGGTACTTCAGCCGGCCCGGCGCGCGCAGCACCGACATCACCTGCAGGTGCAGGCGGGAGACATCGCGCCCCTGGCGGACCGGCGCCTGGTGCCAACCGGCGATGTAGGGCAACGCGATCCGCGAGCCGCCCGGCCCTTCGTAGTAGCGGTCCAGGCGGCCCAGCAGGTCCAGATAGACCACGGCGAGCTCGTCTCGCTCGGCGTCGTCCAGGGCGACCAGATCGGGGACATCGCGGTTCGGGGCGAGGTGTACCTCCACCGGCCACTGTGCGGCATACGGCACGTATGCCGTCCAGGCCGTGCCCTTGATGACCACCCGTGAACCCGAATCCAGCTCTGCGGCAAGCAGATCGGCCCCAAGCAGGCGACCGGTGCGATCGTGGTGTTCGGTGACCTGACCCAGCATATGGGCGGTGCGCGAGGGCAGGAACGGGTAGGCGTAGATCTGCCCGTGCGGGTGATTGAGCGTGACGCCGATCTCCTGGCCGCGGTTCTCAAAAACGAACACGTGCCGCACGACGTCCAGAGCGGACAGCGCGCGGGTGCGGTCGGCCCAGGCGTCCACCACGGTCCGTGCCCGTGCCGGCGAGAGGGACGAGAAGCTGGCGTCGTGGTCGCTGGTGAAGCAGACGACCTCGCAGCGGCCCAGCGCCGGAGCCTGCGCGAACAGTGGGTTGACCCAGGGTGCGACGGCGGTGGGCTCGGTTGCGAATGAAGGAAAGCGGTTCTCGAAGACGACCACGTCATAGTCCTCGGCGGGGATCTCCGACGGCACCGTCCCGCGGCCGGTCGGACACAGGGGGCACTCGTTCTCAGGGGGCAGGAAGGTGCGGTTCTGGCGGTGCCCGGCGATGGAGACCCAGTCGCCGGTCAACGCGTCCAGACGGATGGTGCCGGACGCCGCGCGAACACCGAGCGGGCGCCCGTCGACCACGTCCCGGCGCTTGGCCCCGCTTCGATAGGGCTCGGAGTCGTCGAAGTAGATCAGCTCACGGCCATCGGCCAAGGTGGTGGAGGTGCGTCGAACCCTCGGCAGGGTTCCCTGGTCCGAGGTCCCGGAGTGCGCGGTCATGATCTGTTTGACGGTCCGATCAGCTTGGACTGCCCGTACGGGTGCCAGGCTGAACGCTCAGCGTTCGTCGATCGCAATGGCGCTCATGTATTGGACCGCGGCGGGGCGGACGATTCCCGTACTCGCAGTGACGGGCTGATCACGACGCGGTGGGTGGGCCGCTCGGGTTCGGAGAGCCGTGCTGCGAGGAGCTGGACGGCCGCGCGGCCGATGGACTGGCGCGGCGGCCGAACCGCGGTGAGCGCGGGGCTGAACAGCCCCGCGACCTCGTCGTCGTAGGCCACAACGGAGAGGTCACCGGGCACGGACACGCCGCGCGCCTCGCAGCGCTGAACGATCGCCATGGCCTCCGCGTCGGCGTGCACGAGCAGGGCCGTCGTCCCGGTGCGCACGCACCGATCGAGGATCTCGTCGAGCGCGGCGTCCCACTCGGGCGACTGGGGGCTCGGGACGTAGGCGTCGACGGTCGTCTCCGCAGAGAGGCCGCACTCTGCGGCTGCCTCCAGCCAGCCGCGCCGGACGTGCGGTGAGGTCGGACTCTGCCGGCTGATGACGAGCCCCACCTTGCGGTGCCCGAGGGAGGCCAGGTGCCGCACGGCCAGGGCAGCGCCGAGGGCGTGGTCGGAGACCACGGACTCCATTGCCGCGTGGTGCGGGCCGACGGTCGCCGATCGCTCGACGAGCACCACCGGGATCCCGGTCGACGTCAGCCAGTCCATCGTTTCGGCGGCGTTGGGGGCGTCCATGCGGGGAGCGATGACGAGGCCGTCCACCCCGGCCTGCTCGATCAGCCGTGCCAGCTGGGGTCGGTCGTCGTCGCTCTCGTACGACGACCCGCGCAGCACGATCCGCAGCCCGTGGATCTTGGCCTCCTCCTCCGCGCCGCGGAGGACCTCGGGCCAGTAGTAGTCGAGGGAGGGGACGAACACGCCAATGGAGCGGAGGCTGTGCTGCTCTGCGTTCACCCGGGCCGGTGTGCTTTCCTCGCCGGTATCCCCGTCCTGGGAGATCAGGGTCGCGCCACCGTGCACGCGCTGGATCAGACCTTCGCTGGCCAGCTGCGCGATGTCCCGCCGGATGGTGATCGGGGTGACGCCGAGCACCTCGGTGAGCTCCGAGACCCGCACCGTGCCCTGCCGTTGCAGGGCGTCGAGCAGCTGCGCCCGGCGGGTGACCGGCAGGGCGCCGCGTGCATCGGGTGAGCTCATGACTGCTGTTCCTCCACCGTCACGGTGAGCGCGCCAACGAGCGCATCGCCCACATCGATCGTCAACCGCGTCAGGCGGTCTCCCCATACTTCGGTGAGCACCGGGTCGTCGAGCTTGCGGACCTCCGTCACGGCGGCGGCCGTCTCCGGGTCCCAGGCAAGCACGACCATACCGACGCCCTCGAGCGCGGTGACGACGGCGCGGCCGGAGCCGACGCTCACGTCACCCGCAAGGAGCAGGTGGACGACGGTCGGCGGCGCGTCGTCGGCCGGCTCGAGCTCCCACTCGTCGGTGATCGTGACGCGTCCGGCCCGCCGGTCCAGGCGCGCCGTGCGCTCCCACCGTCGAATGTCGTCGCGCTCGTAGGCGTCGGCGACGTCGAGGCCGAGCTGCGCGTGCTCGTCGTCGACCACGGCGGCGACCCCGCGGGCGGCGAACTCGCGGCCGACCGACTGGGCGGACCCCCGGATTTCGGGCACGTTGTGCCAGGAGCTCTGCATCGTCCAGATCTCGTAGCGATCGGGTCCGAAGGTCTGGGCGGTGTAGGTCGGGCGTCCGGCGTCGACGACGACGGGCACGCCGTGCAGCGCGACAAGGACGCTGCCGACGTCGTTGTGGTTGTGGTGCTCACCGTTGTGCCCGCCCTTGACGGCGAGAGTGAGGCCGTGAGGGGTACCGCGAGTCACGCGGGCCAGCAGGACGTCAGTCGAGGGGAGCCAGACGTCGCGCGGCAGCGGCGAGGCCGCGGGCGTCGCCTTGAGCCAGTTGCGATCGGTCAGGGCGCGTAGGAGCCGGCCGAGGCCCTGGCTCTCGTGCGCGACCGGAGCGCCAGGTCTGCGGTGCGCCGCGGCGTGGGAGCGCGCGTCGTCGTCGTCGACCCGCTGCGCGGATCGGTGCAGCGCATGCCACGGCTGGTCGGTCGGCGGCTTTGCGGGGCCGTCGGCAACGTTGAGGTACCAGTCGCCGCCGAGGTGCATCTGGTGCGGGAAGGCGACGGTCGCACGGAGGGCCGGGATCGATGACGCGTCGAGGGCACCGCCGGTGGCGTGCCGAAGGATCTCGAGCGCCTCAAGCGCCCGGCCTGCCCCGTTCCACCAGTATGCGTAGCCTTCGTCGATCGCACCGTCCAACGGCAGGGAGGCTACATAGCGGTCGAGCCCCTCGATCACGAGTCCGACCAGCCCGGCCCGTACGCCCTGGTCCTCGACCAGGCGAAGCGCGGCGACCAGCACGTTGCCGTGAATCCACGGGTTCCAGTTGTGCACGTCGCCATCAAGACCGAGCCAATGCCAGTCCCGGCGCCGGGCGAACGGCTCCAGGACGCGAACCATGGCTTCGTGCCTGATCCTCGTGCGCAGGCCGGGGAACCGCTCGTCGAGCTGAGTGCCGAGCAACTGGTCGACCCAGGCGAGCTGTCCGACCACCTCTCCGGCGCCGAGATCAAGGAAGGGGTCGATCATGCTCGGAAGGACCGCCTGGCGGGCCCGGTAGGTGTCGTCATGGGCCGGCCAGCACCAAGTGCTCTGCTCGCACAGAAGGATGATGCCGTCAGCAACCTCATCGATCCACCGCGGATCGAGCGTGGCCGCGGCAACGGCGGCGGCCCGGCTCAGGCGGCGTTGTCTTGCGAAGACGCTCTGCTCGTACTCGTCGCGGTCCCCGTCGCGGAAGTACCGCGAGTAGGCGCGCGCCGTTAGCTGCGGCCATGGGGTGCCAAGGTCGGACTCGGCTCGGCGCGACAGGTCGGTGATGGTCGTCTGGTCGGCCGAGCCTGTCGCGCGCCCCCACACGGAGCGATCGTCGGCTCCCGGAACCGGAAGGGCGCCATCCGGGCTGACCAGTATGTCCTGCAGTCCTTCAGCGGCCGCGGCTCGCCACGCCCTGGCGAGAGGGCCCACGAAACGCTCTGAAGTCACCATGTCTTCCCATCGAGCTGCCGAGTCGATCTGTTTGATCGAATCTGATCGTATCAGAGTCTTGACGGACTTGACATGTTCGGATATGAGCGTTCTACTGGAATTGGGTAACCAATCAGATTACATCAGATCGGGATCGCGCATACACCGGGGCATAGCCCGCGGTCACTTCGACGGAGAAGGACACGTGAGATGTCATTACCGCAGGATCTTCGCGCCCGACCGGGCCGCGGTCCGCGCATGATCTCGCCGTCCGAGTCCAACGGCTGGTCGCGGGAGCAGTGGGGCGGGCTCGCCGACGGGATGCTCGCCGCAGTGCGTCCCTATGCCTCTGCCGGGCACGCCCGCATCACGTTACCTGGTCCCGAGGGCGGCTACGGGCGCGCCGTCGACGGGCTCGAGGGGTTCGCCCGGACGTTCCTGCTCGCCGGCTTCCGACTCGCGGGCGAGCACGGAGCCGACCCGGAGAACCTGGCGGAGTGGTACGCCGAGGGCATCAGGGTCGGGACGGATCCCGCGTCGCCCGACCGTTGGGTGCGCCTTGACGAGCACGGGCAGGCGAAGGTCGAGGCCGCATCCATCGCGTTGATACTCGACATGACGAGGCCGTGGATCTGGGACCGGCTCGACCCGCACGTACAGGAGCGCGTGATCGAGTACCTGGCGCCCGCCGTCGGGGACAGCACCTACCCGCGCACGAACTGGCTCTGGTTCCGCCTCGTGGTGCAGACGTTCCTGCGATCCGTCGGGGGACCCTGGTCCGCCGACGCCATGGCCGAAGACCTTGCCCTCCACGACAGCTTTCGCCGCGCCGACGGGTGGCTCGCCGACGGCGTCGAGCGGACCTACGACCACTACGTCGGCTGGGCCCTTCATCTGTATCCCGTGCTGTGGGCGCGGATGTCCGGGGCCGAGGAGCTGGCGGCGCCGCGGCGTGCCAGGGACACCGCACACCTCGACCGCTTCCTTCAGGACGCCGTGGCGCTGGTCGGGGCCGACGGCTCACCGTTGATCGAGGGGCGCAGCCTGTGCTACCGGTTCGCCGCCGCCGCGCCCTTTTGGGTCGGCGCAATGGCCGAGGTGCCCTCCCTCTCACCAGGCCAGCTGCGGCGCGCCGCCTCCGGAGTCGTGCGACACTTCGCCGAGAACGACGCCTTCGACGAGCGCGGCCTCCTCACACTCGGCTGGTTCGGGCCGTGGCCGCGGGTCGCGCAGTCCTACTCGGGACCCGGGTCGCCCTACTGGGCCAGCAAAGGGATGCTCGGCCTCGCCCTGCCCGCCGATCACCCGGTCTGGACTGCGGACGAGGAAGAGCTGCCGGTCGAGCGGGCCGACACCCTGCTCGCCGTCCGTGCACCCGGCTGGCTGGTGTCCGGCACGCGTCGCGACGGCATCGTCCGAGTCATAAACCACGGCACCGACCACGCCGTAGAGGGCGCGAGCTCGGGCGACTCCCCGCTGTACGCCCAGCTCGGCTACTCCACCGCGACCAGCCCGCTCCTCGACGAGGAGGGCTGGCGGGAGCCCCTCGAGCAGTCCGTCGTCCTGCTCGACCCGACCGGTCGGCCCACCCACCGCTCAGGCATGCGAACGCTGGCGGTCGAGATCCAGGACGTGGGTGCCAGCCGCATCGGCGTCGCCGCGTCCGTCGCCGCGGCCCACTGGCTCGACGCCCCCGCGGTCCAAGCGCACCACGGCTCGGGCTACGCCGGTGTCACGACGGCGGCAGCGTCGATCACCACCGTCTCGCTCGTCCGCGGGGCGTGGGAGGTCCGGCTGGTCCGGGTCGACGCCATCGCGGACGGCCAGGACGCCGCCTGCTTGCAGCTCCGCGTCGGCGGCTGGGCGGTCGCCGGGACGCACGCGGCGCCCCGGTCGGTCCTCGACGGAGCGGCGGCGACGACGAACCGGGTCGCGTCGCTCATCCGCGCCGTCATCGGCGAGCCAACGGACGAGGGCACCACCTCGCGCGCCGGCGCCAGCCCGCTCGGCCCCATCTCCGTCGTCCCCTGGCTCGCCTTCGGCGTGCGCGCGGGGGCTTGGATCGCGGCGCTCGTGGAACTGACGGGTATCGACGGCTCGATCCGGGAGCCCACCTGCACCGCGGTGCTCGACCTCGATGGACCTGGGGGAGGCGTGACCGTCACGTGGCCCGACAACATTCGGACCCGCACGCCCCTGAGCTCGACGTCTTCCAGGCAGGCCAACCCGGCCGCTTGATCGTAGTTTCCGGGCCCAACGACGGGCCCTCATCTCGAAGGAGCAAGCAATGAAACGCTCGATCGCGACTGGCCTCGGCATCGCCGCGGCCCTCTCAATGACCCTGACCGGCTGCGGCGGAGGCAGCGGCGGGACCGGGAGCGACTCGGCGGCGTCCGCCGGCCCGGTCACCATCTCCCTCGCGGGATGGAGCCTTGCCACGACGCCCGAGTTCAAGACGCTCGCGGACGCCTTCCACGCGGCCAACCCGAACATCACGGTTGAGCTCAAGGAGTACGACGCGGCCAACTACGACACGCAGATGGTCGCCGACCTCGCGGCCCACTCCGCGCCGGACATGTACGTGCAGAAGAATCTGATGAACTTCTTCACGTACCAGGACGGCGGCCAGCTCATGGACGTCTCCGACGTCGCCAAGAAGCTCGGCAAGGGCATCAGCGGGCTGAACGCCTACAAGGTCGACGGCGCCACGTACGCCATCCCCTACCGCCAGGACTCCTGGTACCTGTACTACAACAAGGACCTGTTCGACGCCGCGGGCGTCGGCTACCCGGACGGCACCTGGACGTGGGACGACTACGCCAAGAACGCGGGCCTGCTGGCCGCGGGCCTGAAGGCGGCCGGTTCGCGGGCGCAGGCCACCTACCAGCACGGGTGGCAGTCGCTCGTGCAGGGCTTCGCCAACGCGCAGTCGCCCAAGGCCGACATCCTCAAGGGCGACTTCGAGTACATGAAGCCGTTCTATAAGCGTGCGATCGCGATGCAGACCGCCGGCGACCAGCCGACCTATGGCACCGTGACCACGAACAGCCTGACCTACCAGGCCCAGTTCGGTAAGCAGAAGTCCGCGATGATGCCGATGGGCAGCTGGTACGTCGCCACGCTCATCGCCCAGGAAGCCACCAAGGACGCTGACACGTTCAACTGGGGCTTCGCCCCGATCCCGCAGCTCGACTCGAGCACCATCACGAAGCCGGTGACGTTCGCCGACCCGACTGGCATCGGGATCAACCCCGCGATCGACAAGTCCAAGGTTACCGCGGCGAAGGCGTTCCTCGCCTTCATCGGCGGCGAGGACGCGTCGACGAAGCTCGCGGTCATCGGGATCACCCCGGCCTACTCCTCCGACGCCGTGACCACGGTCTACTTCGGTGTCAAGGGCGTCCCCAGTGACGACCTGTCCCGGTCCGCCTTCGCGACGCACGACACCAAGCCGGAGAACCCGGTGTCGAAGGACACCGCGGCGATCCAGCACATCCTGCTCGACATGCACTCGAGCATCATGTCCGGCAGCAAGAGCGTCGACGCCGGCATCGCCGAAGCCGAGGCCCGCGTCAAGAGCGAGGTCCTGAACAAGTGACCCCGCGCGGCTGATCACCCACCCCCAGCCTGGCGCGCGATCCGCGCATCGCGCGCCAGGCCCCCCGTTCACCGAAGCGAATCAGGAGTCCCGCATGGCAACGACGACGGTGGTGGCCCGACGCCCGGGCAGCC